>Ga0207693_10000272_pt1 | contig 47757 bp, 35 predicted proteins | sample LARL81metaG_FD_184347 | JGI IMG/M metagenome (GOLD analysis project Ga0207693, IMG submission 184347) | Corn, switchgrass and miscanthus rhizosphere microbial communities from Kellogg Biological Station, Michigan, USA - LAR L8-1 metaG... | ecosystem: Host-associated > Plants > Roots >... | reverse complement strand
CGAATTGGAAGGATTCTCCCATGATCATGTCCGTGGTTTGGTGGATTGTAGTCGGGCTAATCGCCGGTTGGGCCGCCGGCAAAATCATGAAGGGCGGCGGATATGGCGTGGTGATGGACATCGTGCTGGGCATCGTGGGAGCCGTGGTCGGCGGCTGGTTGATGGGCTTGCTCGGTATTTATTCCGGCAGCTTCCTGGGTACGATCATCATCGCGATTATCGGTGCCGTGTTCCTCATCTGGCTCAGCCGCGTACTCAAGAAACGCTGACCCACACCAGGCATCTCAAAACCTGAAAACTGAATCCACGCCTGCAGACACTTTCCCGGTGTCTAAATCCCTTGATGGTCGGCGCAAGAACGGGGCTTTCGTTCGTTCTTAGGACGACTGCATCTGCCTTCTGTCGGCCTTGTTTCGTGGAGGAACCATGCGTTCACTGAGTCTGGTGGTGTGGTGTGTCGTGCTTTCTTCTGTTTCATTCGGGCAGGCTTCGATCCTCACAAACGGCGCGCCCGACGCGGCTGCGCGGCTTCCCGTCACACGCGTCATTCTCTACAAAAATGGCGTCGGATACTTCGAGCACTCCGGACACGTTCGCGGCAGTCAGGACGTGAATGTCGATTTCACGACTGCGCAACTGAACGACGTGCTCAAATCGCTCACCGTTCTCGACCTGGGCAAGGGACGAATCACCGGTGTCAGCTACAACTCCACCGCGCCCCTCGAGAAGCGTCTCGGATCGCTGCATCTACCGGTTGAAGACAATCCCACAACTGCCCAATTTCTCGATGCGCTGCGCGGCGCGCGTGTGGAAGTCCGGAACGGTTCAACGACAGCGACGGGTCGTCTGTTGAGCATTGAGGAACGAGAAGTAGTTCACGAGACGCCAAGGGATGATGGCGCGCCGGTCGAGAAGTCCAAAATAGGGCTGACCCAGGTCTCTCTGGTGACTGAGGGTGGCGAGGTTCGGATCTTCGACCTGACTCCGTCAACCACAGTGCGTGTCGTTGAAAAGGAAGTGAATGACGAAGTGGGGAAGTATCTCGGACTCGTTGCATCGACGCGCGATCAGGACGTCCGCCGCATGACGATCTCGACGGCGGGCGACGGCGAGCGCAACCTGCTAGTCAGTTACATCAGCGAAGTACCAGTCTGGAAGAGCACTTACCGCATCGTGATCCCCAATGAAGGCAAGCCCCTGCTGCAAGGCTGGGCAATCGTCGACAACACCGTCGGCGAGGATTGGAACAATGTCGAACTCTCATTGATTGCGGGTGCCCCGCAATCTTTCGTGCAGGAGTTGTCGCAACCGTATTACGCAAGGCGTCCCGTGGTGACGCTGCCCGAGAATGCCATGCTGACTCCTCAGACGCATGAGGCGACGATGGAAGCCAAGGAGGAGGCACCTCCGCAAGTTGCGATGCTGGCTGCACCGACAAGAATTAGCGGAGTCGTTGGTGGAGTTCCGGGAGGGGTCCCTGGTGGATCCATGGGAGGTCCGATTCACGGTGACAAACAGTTCGTCTACAATGCATCGCCGAAACCCGCCGCTCCTCCGCGTCCTGACGCCACTGCGATCGCCGAAACTCTCGAGACGGGCACCACGGTCGGTCAGACGCAGGAACTCGGTGACCTGTTCGAATATAAGCTCTCCGACCGCGTCACAATCCGGAAGAACCAGTCGGCACTCGTACCAATCCTGCAGTCCCGCATCGACGCCGAGAAAGTCTCTGTATGGAACCCGGCAGAGAGTTCCGTTCTACGCGCTCTCTGGGTCAACAACACCAGCGACCTCACGCTCGACGGCGGCAGCTTCAACGTCCTCGAAGGAGACGCCTTCGCGGGGGAAGGATTGATGGTCGCCATCAAGCCCGGTGAAAAGCGCCTTCTTTCTTACGCTGCAGACATGGGGATACTGGTCGATGCTAAGCAGAAATCCGAGAATCAGCGTGTCACCAAATGCGTGATTGCCCACGGAACCATGACGCAGTCCACGCAGGAGCGCCAGGAGAGCACCTATACCATCCGCAACCGTGACACTGAGAAGCGCGTGCTAGTCGTGGAGCATCCCGCACGCGCCGGGTGGAAGTTGTCTGATGATCTCACCCCGGCAGAGAGTTCAGTTTCGTATCACCGTTTTCGCGTAGCGCTGGATGCGAAGAAGACGACCACCTTGACCGTAAAAGAATACCGCCCCATCACCAATCGCTACTTGATCACCAACATCACCGATGGCGAGATCAGGTTGTTTCTTGAGCAGAAGATGATCAATCCCGACATCGAAAAGGCGCTGCGCAAGATCATAGTGCAGAAAAATGACATCGCGGTAATCGACGCCGTCATTACCGGCCGCCGCGGGCAGATCACGACGATCTCTGAGGATCAACAGCGCGTCCGCGAGAACATGAAAGCGCTGAAGGGTAGCGCCGAAGAAAAAGCCCTAGTCGAGCGCTATGTTCGCCAACTGAACGAACAGGAAGACCGCATGCAGTCCCTGAGGCGCGAAATCAGCGAGATGCAGCAGAAGCGCGACTCCGCCCAGAGCACGCTGAACGGAATGGTGGAAGCGCTGCAGATGGAGGTGACACTCTAAAGAATTGTTGATTGACGATTGTTGATTGTTGAATAAAAGCGAAATCGCATCATCGCGGCGACTCGTGAGATTGAAACCAGCTGAGCACCTTCGCCTCGAACTCTGCGGGCGCAGCATTATGAGCGCCCGTGTGAACCGCTCCGGGAACTTTCCAAACCGTGACCTCGGAAGGATTGTGCGATTGGATTTCGTCCGAGTGGTACGGCGGGATGTTGCGATCGTTGAGCCCGTGAATGAGTAGGATAGGGGTCCTGGTCATTTCCACCGCATTTTGTGGCGATGCTTTCTCCATGTCTAACCCGTACCTGAACCGCACAAAGAGGAATCCGACGTCTACGGTTGGGCGAAAGAAGGTCTTTCCGATCCACGGTCCGGTGTGAAATTCACGGCCAAAACGTGCGTAGGCCACCTCTCGGAAAGTCGCAAAAGGCGATTCCGCTACAACTGCGCAAAAGCGGCTCTCCTTCGCGAGCGCCTGCAATAGTTGAGCAGCGCCCATTGACTCACCAAGCGCGTAAATGCATCGCGGATGATAAGTCTCTTCCAACCAGTCGACCCAGCGATGAATGTCGTCAGACTCATTTAGTCCATAGCTTGCCAGTCCGCCGCCGAGTCCGTGTGCGCGGGCATCAGGAAGCAAGACTGCATAGTTCTTGGTCAGGAGCCATCTTCCATACCCGAACATCCCCAGGCGGTTATCCGAAACACCATGTAACAGAATGACCGCATCCCGAGTTCCTGATTGCGGCTGAAGAAACCACGCCTTGAGAGCTACTCCGTCGCGAGCCGAAATTGAGCTGTCGCTGAATCTTGCGGAGTCTGCCGTAGCAAGAGCCTGTACAGTAGCTATTTCGCGAGGCGTAATCGGACGGCGTGGAGGGTGGAGGGCAATCCATCCCAGACCGATGCCTCCAAAAACCGTGCCACACAAATAGAGGACGACAGAGACTAAGAGCAGTCTGCGGACGATTGTCTTCATTCAACAATCAACAATCAAAAATCAACAATTTCATTTCTGTGCTCGAGGCCCAGCTTTTTTCACCTCGTCCGGCGCGTCGAAATTTTCGAAGTTTTTCGCAAACCGGTTGCGCAAATCCTCCGCAGCCTTGTCGTACGCAGCTTTGTCGGACCATGCGTTGCGCGGGTTCAGAATCTGCGGGGGAACGCCGCGACAGAATTTTGGAATGCTGAATCCGAACGTTGGCTCGATTTCGAAATCTTCGTGAATCAGTTCGCCTTCAACCGCAGCGTCCACCATCGCTCGCGTATGCGGGATACTCATCCGCCGTCCTACCCCATACGGTCCACCTTGCCAGCCGGTGTTGACCAGCCAGCATTGCGCATGATGCTCGCGCAGTCGGCGTCCCAACATTTCTGCATAGACTTTCGGGGCCAGCGGAAGAAATGGAGATCCGAAGCAGGTCGAAAAAGTTGCCGTCGGTTCCTTTACACCCGCTTCCGTTCCAGCCACCTTCGCGGTGTATCCCGACAGAAAGTGATACATCGCTTGTTCAGGGGAAAGCTTCGAGATCGGGGGTAGAACACCAAATGCATCGGCGGTCAGAAACACGACGTTCCTCGGATGCCCGCCTATCCCCGGAATCACAGCGTTCTCGATGAAATCCACCGGGTACGCTGCGCGCGTGTTCTCGGTCTTGCTGTCATCGTTGTAATCCGGCGCGCGTGTGTTCGAGTCAAGCGTGACGTTCTCCAATACGCAACCAAATCGCAGCGCATCCCAGATCTGCGGTTCATTCTGCTTCGAGAGCTTGATGCACTTGGCGTAGCATCCGCCTTCGAAGTTAAAGATTCCGTCAGCACTCCATCCGTGCTCATCGTCTCCGATCAGGTCTCGCGACGGATCGGCCGAAAGCGTAGTCTTGCCGGTTCCCGACAGCCCGAAGAACAGGGCGCTCACGCCATTGTGTCCCACGTTTGCGGAGCAGTGCATTGGAAACACATTTCTCTGGGGCAGCAAAAAGTTCATCACGCTAAAGATTGATTTCTTCATCTCGCCGGCATACGAAGTTCCACCGATGAGAACGGTACGCCGCATGAAATTCAGCAGAATGAAGACTTCGGAGTTCACGCCATCACGTTTCGGATCGGCTTTGAACTCTGGCGCGGAAATAACCGTGAACTCCGGATGATGCGATCTCAACTCCTGCGGAGTCGGCCGGATGAATAACTGCCGCACAAACAGGTTGTGCCACGCATACTCATTCACAATCCGCACCGGCAGCCGGTACGCCGGATTCGCGCCGCAAAACAAGTCCTGCACGTAGAGCTCGCGTCCCCGCAGGTGTTCCATGACCCGCGCATACAAAGCATCAAACTTTTCGGGCTCGAAAGCGGCGTTGACCGCACCCCAGGCCACGGTGTGCGCTGTCATCTCGTCTCTTACGATGAACTTGTCTTTCGGAGACCGGCCCGTTCGATTCGTATAGCCAACAATTGCGCCGTTAGATGCAAGCTTTGCCTCATTGCGGCGCATCGAGTGCTCCACCAGCAGCGCCGGGGACAGGTTGAAGTGGGTTCGACCTTCGCTCAGCAACTCGGCTACGTCGCTGACGTGCATGATGGTCGCCATGGGGGAAATCTCCTGAGATGAGGCAAAATGACGCGTGAAGCAAAAAACGTTCTATTCTGCCCTAAAAACATTGGGCTTGCCAAGGAGCGGAATCACACTGCGCGCAATTACACTGAGAAGAACGATATTCTGATCTCGATTTTTTAGTCACTAGGACAGATGCAATGAGGACGGAGAAGTGTTGTCACATTTACGAACACAAATGTTGCCGCTTCTCCGATGAAAACCTCAGGTTCATTGCACTGTGGACTATTCAGAAGTTTTGTAGTCGCACGCCGTGCGGCATGGCTCGCAATAGAAGAGCCCATCATTGCAGAGGCGCACGTCGATCACCGACTGGCAGAGAACGCAGTATTTTTCGCAGAAGCAGTTGGATTCTGTCTGCTCGCATTGCATGCAACGATATTTGGCATGACCGGTCCCGGTGCTCATAAAGCGATGCTACCGCTCTGACGGACGAGAGAGAACGTGACTACAGTAACGAACAGGGATTAGGGATTAGAGATTAGGAGCTGGAAGACAGGCTGCCGTTGACGCTATCACCTAAACGAGACCCTATTCCCTAACCCCAACCCCTGCCTCGATATAATTCGAAACGAATGACTTTCCAGCATCTTCTCGATGGCGCCGAGTTCCTTAGCCAAAGCGGAAACCCGGACGTCACCGGTGTGGAATACGACTCCCGTCGCGTGAAGCCTGGTTGTCTGTTTGTGGCGATGCGTGGCGAGGCCTCCGATGGAAACCGCTTCATCGATCAAGCGATTCAGGCTGGAGCTGTGGCGATCGTCACCGACTCCCCGGCTGAACAGTCCCGCGAAGGAGTGGCGTGGGCCCTCGTTCCACACGGACGCAGGGCTCTGGCGCGCATCAGTGAGAACTTCTACAAACGTCCGGCTGAGCGGATCGCGATCACCGGGATCACCGGCACGAACGGTAAGAGTACGACTGCCTTTCTGATTGAAGCCATTTTGGACGCCGCCGGACGAAAGAGTGCCTTGATCGGAACCATCGAGTATCACGTGGCGGGAAAAGTCTATCCCGCGCCGCACACGACTCCCGAGGCTCTCGAATTGGCTCGCCTGTTCAACGAAGCAATCGGCCAGGGTGCGACCGATGCCGTGATGGAAGTTTCTTCCCACGCACTCGCGCAGCAACGAGTCTTCGGCGTTCCGTTTGATGTCGCGGTTTTCAGCAATCTCACTCGCGATCACCTCGACTATCACAAAACGATGGACGAATACTTCCACGCCAAACGTGTTCTGTTTGAAGGGTGCGGCACCGATCCGCCTCGTGCTGTCGTGACGAATCTCGACGATGATTATGGCCGGAAACTCCTCGAGTTCAGCCGCCAGCGGAGTTCGTTAGTGCTGACGTACGGCTGGGACCGAGGAGATTTCCACGCCCAAAAACCCGACATCACACCTCGAGGCACGCGCTTCAATCTGATCGGGCCTCATGGGGAGATCGCGATCTTTTCGCCGCTCATCGGCCGCGTTAATGTTTACAACATCCTGGCCGCCGCGGCTGCATGCTCGGCTCGCGGATGCTCACCGGACGCAATCGCGCGAGGGATAGGTGCACTACAACACGTTCCCGGACGATTTCAACGCGTTGACTGCGGACAGCCTTTCACCGTGGTGGTCGACTATGCCCATACCGATGACGCCTTGCGCAATCTCACGTCGCTGGCCCGCGAGTTTGTTGCACGGAGCGGCTCTTCGTCTCGAGTCATAACGCTGTTCGGTTGCGGTGGCGATCGCGATCGCGCCAAGCGCCCGTTGATGGGAGAGGCCGCTGGACGAGGTAGCGACTTTGTCGTGCTGACTTCCGACAATCCTCGCAGTGAAGACCCGCGCGCCATCGTGAACGATGCTCTTGTCGGATTACAAAAGTCCGGAGTGAAGTATGCAGTTGAGGTTGATCGGCGCAAGGCGATTTCGCTCGCGATTAACGAAGCCCGTCCTGGCGACATCGTGCTGCTGGCAGGCAAGGGACATGAAAAGGTCCAGGTCACCCGCGAGGGATCACATCCCTTCGACGACGTGGAAGTTGCAAAAGAGGTGCTGCGAGTCGCAGGCTTCGATTGCCCAGAGTAGCGCAGGCGTCCGGCTGGCTGTCTCGTGGCAGTGCACCGCGCGGTACGCGATTTGAAGATAAGGATTCTGAATGGATCTGCCGCTTTCCAAGATTGCCGAATTCATCTCCGCGCAGGGCGAATTCCCGCGCGAAGACATCGCGCACGGATACTCCATCGATTCGCGCACCGTCGGCAATGGCGAGCTCTTTTTTGCCGTAAAAGGGGAACGCCTGGACGGACACGATTTCGTTGCTGGTGCTATTGCGCAGGGCGCAGTGGCCGCAGTCGTGCGGAAGGACCAACTGCACCGTTTTCCAGGGAACGACAGACTACTCTCCGTCGACGATACGCTGATCGCCCTGCAAACCTTGGCCACAGCAGTGCGCAAAGTATGGGGTAAGCCTTTGATCGGCGTCACGGGCTCAGCCGGAAAGACCACCACCAAGGAAGCCATCGCTCACGTGCTGGCTTCAAAGTTTCGCGTGCTTAAGTCCGAAGGAAACTTCAATAATCATTTCGGCTTGCCTCTGATGCTTCTCAAATTGCAGCCCGAGCATGACCTGGCCGTCATTGAGATGGGAATGTCGCATGCAGGCGAGATCCGTGCGCTGGCCAAGATCGCGCAGCCGGAGATCGGTGTAGTCACCAACGTCGCTCCCGTGCATCTGGAATTTTTTGATTCCCTGGCAGGAATTGCGCGCGCAAAGTACGAACTGGTGGAATCCCTTCCTTCCAGCGGGACCGCCGTCCTGAACGCAGATGACGAATACGTGTCCCAGTTCGGACGCGATTTCAAAGGCAGGGTCATCAAGTACGGAACTGGCGCGAATGCCGATGTCCGGGCTGAAAACATGCAGTCTCGCGGGGCCGATGGTTCCGAGTTCGAGATCGTCGTCGGAGATATTCGTGAACATGCCCGCCTGCCGCTGGTTGGCGACCACAACGTGCTCAACGCACTTGCCGCCGTCTCGGTTTCTATTGCTTGCAATATGAAGGTGCCCAAAGCCGTTGCTGCGCTCTCGACTCTCAAGCCCGCCGATAAGCGCGGGCAGGTTGTCCAGGTGGGTAACATCACCGTCATCAACGATTGTTACAATTCCAACCCGAAGGCACTCCATGCGATGGTCGACGCCCTGGCTGCCATGAGGGCGCAACGGCGCATTCTGGTCGCAGGAGAGATGCTTGAACTTGGCCCCGCAGGCGAAGAGATGCATCGCGGCGCCGGGAAGCATGCGGCCGAGAAGAAGATCGATATGGTCCTAGGCGTCCGCGGACTGGCTCAGGCCATGGTTGATGGCGCGAAACAAGCCGGCTGCCATGCGGATTTTGTAGCAACACCCGAGCAAGCCGGTGAATGGCTTGCCCGGGAAACGCGCGACGGAGATGTTGTGCTGCTCAAGGCATCGCGCGGCGTGAAACTCGAGAAGGCGTTGGAGACTTGGAAGGCGAAGCTCGAAAAGAGGTAGCGTATTCGCCCTCTGCATCATGGCTGAAGGCTGACAGCTGAAGGCTGACAGCTGCATTCGGAGGCTGATTGCTCTATTGGCTGTTATTCCTGAAACTGCAACACTACGTTGCACCGTTCCGCATTTTTCGGTATGTCACTTTTCGCACCGCTTTCGCCAGCCTTACCGCTCTGTTCACCGCGCTCATCGTCGGCCCACTTGTCATTGGACGTCTCCGCGATTTCCAGATCGGTCAATTCATTCGCGAAGAAGGACCCAAAGCTCACCAGAAAAAAGCAGGTACTCCCACTATGGGCGGCTTGCTGATCGTGATCGCGATCGTTGTGCCTACGTTGCTCTGGGCTGACCTAAGCAACCGCTTCATTTGGCTGGCGGTATTCTCCACCTGTGCTTACGCGGCCATCGGATTCACTGACGACTACACCAAGGTCACCCATCGTCGCAACCTGGGTCTGACCGCGCGGGCGAAGTTGGCGCTACAGCTCGCGACCGGAATCGTCGTGGCTTCGATGCTGATTGCTATGCAGACCTATGGCATGTACTCCACGCGGCTGATTGTTCCGTTCTTCAAGCAGTTTCATCCCGACCTGGTGATCGAGAGCCTGGAACACTCACCGCACCTGTGGCCACTCGCGTTCCTGCCCTTCATTGCATTCGTGGCGCTGGTGATCACGTTTTCCAGCAACGCAGTAAACCTCACCGATGGTCTCGACGGCCTGGCGATCGGCTGCACGGTAATCGCTGCGGGTGCGTTGACGGTGCTGACTTACGTCAGTGGCCACGCCACCTTCGCCACCTATCTGGAATTGCAGCGCATGCCTCAGGTAGCGGAACTAACCATCTTCTGTGGCGCGATGGTCGGATCCTCCATTGGATTCCTTTGGTATAACGCGCATCCCGCGGAAGTCTTCATGGGTGATGTGGGATCGTTGGCGCTTGGCGGCGCTATCGGCACCATCGCCGTCATGATCAAGCAGGAATTGCTGCTTCCCTTCATTGGCGGGGTATTCGTGATTGAAGCCGTATCCGTGATCTTGCAGGTCGGGTCGTACAAACTCCGCAAGAAGCGCATCTTCAAGATGGCACCTCTGCATCATCACTTCGAATTGATGGGCTGGTCGGAATCGAAGATCATCGTGCGCTTCTGGATCTCATCGCTGATCTTCGCGCTGTTTGCCCTCACCACCCTGAAACTGCGATAAGCTACCAATGTTCGAGAGAAAATTGTTGATTGTTGATTCTTGAATGTTGAATAGAAAGCCCGAATGCATCACTTGAGGGATCCTCATTCGAACAATCAACAATCAAAATTCAACAATGGTTTTTGAATGGACCTGAACGGAAAGCGAACACTCGTCGTTGGACTCGGCAAGTCTGGCGTTGCATCCGCCCTCTTCATGAAAGCTCATGGCGCCCGCGTCACGGTCTCCGACACGAAGAGCGGCGACGAACTGCGGAACGAAATCCCGGTTCTGCTGGATCACGGAATCACGGTTGAAACTGGCGGACACGGAGAGCGCACATTTCGAGGCCAGGACCTAATCGTCGTTAGCCCCGGAGTTCCAGTCGACGCGCCACCACTCGTGCAGGCCCGTTCGCTCGGCGAGGCTGTTATCGGCGAGATTGAACTTGCGGCGCAGTTTCTTCCCGGACCAATCGTCGCCATCACCGGCTCGAACGGCAAAACGACCACGACCACACTTACTGGCGAAATCATGACCGCCGCCGGCCTTTCCACACTCGTGGGCGGCAATATCGGTACACCCGCGATCTCACTCGCCGAGCGCGCCAAGCCTGACACCGTGATCGTGCTCGAGATCTCAAGCTTCCAACTCGAAACTATCCAGACTTTCCGTCCCAAGATCGCCGTGGTCTTGAATGTCACTCCAGATCATCTTGACCGTCACCGCACCTTCGAGATTTACGCCGATGCCAAAGCGCGAATCTTCGAGAATCAACAGGGAAGTGATTTCGCCGTCCTCAACGCAGACGATCCAACCTGCGTCGCCATGGGCGCGCGGACCAATGCGCAAGTGTTCTGGTTCAGCCGCCACAAAGAAGTAAAACAGGGTGCATGGGTCGACGACGGCAACATCGTTTTCCGGGATGCAGCCGGGCAGCGTGAAATCCTCCAGGTTTCCGAAATCCCACTCAAGGGCGCTCACAATCTGGAAAACGTTCTGGCGGCTGTTTGCGCTGGCGCGCTAATGGGATGCACCCCGGAAAAGATTCGTAAGGCGGTGCATGAGTTCAAGGCGGTGGAGCACCGCCTGGAATTCACGGCGACAATCAGTGGTGTCGACTACTACAACGACTCCAAGGCCACTAATGTTGACGCTACCATCAAAGCGCTGGAGTCATTCCCTGCGAATATTCACCTGATTCTCGGCGGCAAAGATAAGGGCAGCGACTACACGGTTCTTAATGACCTGATCCGACAGCGCGTGAAGCGGATCTACACCATTGGCGCCGCGGCCGCCAAAATCGAATCGCAGGTGAAAGGCGCAGAGGTAGTCCACGCGGAAACCCTCGAGAATGCCGTCCGCAAAGCGCATGCAACGGCCCAATCGGGAGATATTGTCCTGCTGGCACCAGCCTGCGCAAGTTTCGATCAGTTCAAGAGCTACGAGCATCGCGGGAAGATGTTCAAGGAAATCGTCGCGAGTCTGGCTCCTAAAAAATAGATTTTTTCTTCGTGCTTCCGTGTTTCGGTGGTGAATCGCCTGCCTGAACCAAAACAATCAACAATCAAAATTCAACAATCAGCAATCTCACCCACCGTCTCCGTGGTGAAATAAGTGTCCCATGGCCAAGCGCGTAAGTGTCGACCGATGGCTCTTCACCGCCACGATGCTGCTGGTTTTTCTCGGACTGGTGATGGTGTTTTCCGCGTCAGCCGTTATAGCGCGCGAGCGTTTCGGATCGCCCTATGCCTTCCTCTCCAAGCAGTTGATGTGTGCTGTGGCAGGTCTGATTGCTATGGCGATCACCATGCGGGTTGACTACCGTCGGTACAAGCATCCGGCGCTGGTCTTCTCGCTCATGGGCGTGACCACCCTCTTGCTTATCTCGGTCTTCTTCCTGGACCGCTCACACAACACCCACCGCTGGATCCACGCCGGAGGCTTCTCTTTGCAGCCCTCCGAACTCGCCAAGCCGGTGCTGATTCTCTTCTTGGCTTATTTTCTGGAAAGCCGATTGAAGATGATGGACGACGTGCGCAACACCTTGCTGCCCGCCGCCGCTCCGGTGCTGGTTTTCTTAGGGTTGATCGTCTTGCAGCCAGATCTGGGCACCGCCATCGCCTGCGCCGGTATCGCCGCCTGCATTCTTTACGTTGCGGGCATGCGCATGCGCTATTTCGGATACGCTTTCGCTGCTTCTCTCCTCCCACTTTACTTTTTGATCTTTCACGTCAGCTTTCGCCGCGACCGCATCCTTGCTTTTCTCAATCCCTACGCCGATCGCCAGAAGGCCGGATTCCACATCATCCAGTCATTGATTGCGGTAGGCACGGGAGGAATTACCGGCACCGGCTTGATGGAGGGAAAGCAGAAGCTATTCTACCTGCCCGAACCGCACACGGATTTCATCTTTGCCGTCACCGCAGAAGAGTTAGGCCTGGTAGGCGCGGTGTTCGTAGTCGCTCTTTTCGCAGTTTTCCTATGGCGCGGCATGCGCGCCTCGTGGCGCACCACCGATCTCTTCGGACGCTATCTCGCCGTAGGTATCACCAGCATGATCGTGCTCCAGGCTTTCATCAATATCAGCGTCGTGCTCGGCATGATGCCCACCAAAGGGATTCCGCTCCCGCTGGTCAGCTATGGGGGATCGTCACTTGTCGTGACGCTGGCATGCGTGGGGGTGTTGCTGAACATCACGAAGCAGGCGGAGTAAAAGAAATGCCTCGTGCCATAGGGCCTGGGGCGATCATTCCCGAGAGATGTGTGATCTTAGCCATGCTGCTAGATCCTTTTCGGGCAAATCTCCAGCGGCCACGGATTCCATCACGGAGATGCACTCGGCGTCATCGGCTTCGAGCGCGCATCCATTGAGATTCAGGAACAATTCCATCACCACGAATGCGGTGCGCTTGTTCCCGTCGAGAAAGGGGTGATTGCGCGCCAGGCCAAAAGCGTAGGCGGTTGCAAGGTCGGCGGCGTCCGGGCGATTGCCGTAAGCCGCCAGGTTTTGCGGGCGCGCCATCGCCGACAAGAACAATCCTTCGTCGCGCACGCCCGCGAGGCCCCCGTGTTCCGCCAGTTGAGCCTCGTGGATTGCGAGCGCCACGTTGTCAATGACCCAAGTCCAACGCATGCGACTATTTCGAAAGTGCGCGGAGGACATTGCGGCGTTTCTTCATGACTCGCTCGGCCGTCTTCATCTGCTTTTCAAAGGCGGGGTCGTAAGGGCTAATGCGGTACCCGTCTGGAGATTCGGTCAAGAATACAAGGTCTCCCTTTTCGACCTTGAGGCGTGACGCTGCTTCCTTGGGTAGAACAAATCCAACCGAATTGCCGATCTGCATTAGCTTCAGCGAAATCATCCTGTTCTCCGTGTAATAACATATGTTATTACTTCACAGCGAAATAGTCAATAAATGCCGGGTAACCTTCGCCAGACGTGGGGAGTTCTGCGAACACTCGGTAAGCCATCTTCGATTTGCTTGTGGTTTATAGTCACCACATGCGCGCAATCCTCGCAGGCGGAGGCACAGGCGGTCACGTTATCCCCGCCTTAGCCATCGCCAACCAACTGAAGAAAGATTATGCCGCCGAGATTCTCTTCATTGGCACGGCACGCGGCATCGAAAACCGTCTCGTTCCTGCCGCCGGATATCCGCTGAAACTGGTCCGTGTTGGCGCTCTGAAGAATGTCAGCCTGACCACGCGCCTGAAGACTGCCTTCGATCTGCCGCGCGCTCTATGGGACGCAGGCGGGATGCTCAATGAGTTCGCCCCTGACGTTGTCATCGGGGTTGGTGGTTATGCCTCGGGTCCGGCAATGCTATCTGCCGTCATGAAGCACATCCCGACGTTGGCATTCGAGCCAAACGTCGTTCCGGGGTTCGCCAATCGACTGGTCGCGCGCTTCGTCACAGGTGCAGCCGTGCACTTCGACGAGACCGCGAAATACTTCCGCCATGGCGAAGTGACTGGAGTTCCAGTGCGTCAGGCGTTTTTCGAGATTCCTCCCAAGCAAGGTGGAACTCCCACCGTGCTTGTCTTCGGCGGAAGCCAGGGCGCCCATGCGATCAACGCGGCAATGATTCGTTGTCTGCCGGTCCTGCAGAGCGAAGCCCCCGGGATTCGCATTATTCATCAGACTGGAGAGCGTGACTATAATGACGCCCTGACCGCGTATCAGCCGATGGACAACGCAGCAGAAGTGTTTAAGTTCATTGATGACATGCCGGGAGCATTCGCCCGCGCAGATCTCGTAGTCTGCAGGTCAGGCGCCAGCACAGTCGCTGAAATCACGGCGGCAGGGAAGCCGGCAGTCTTCGTGCCCTTTCCCCGCGCAGCCGACGATCACCAACGAGTAAACGCCGAAGCATTAGCCCGGCACGGAGCTGCCGTAGTAGTAGAAGAATCAAGGCTCGAAGGACTATGGCTTGCAGAAACGATCGCCGCGTTACTGCAAGACTCGCGACGCTTGCAAAAGATGAGCCACGCGGCACGCGAGCTGGCGCACCCAAACGCGGCACACGACATCGCGGCAATGGCGGCGCGGGTTGCTGGAATAGAAGGGCAGATGGCCACGGATTAACACGAATTCTCACGGATCAATCGTTAAGATTTTTGTCTGCTTTTGGTTTATCCGTAGAATCCGCGTCAATCCGCGGCAAAGAATTCAAGTTTATGTTCGCGAAGATTCAACGCATCCATTTCGTCGGCATCGGCGGCATCGGCATGAGTGGCATCGCCGAAGTTCTGCTCAATCTCGGATACAAAGTTTCCGGCTCCGACCTCAAAGCTTCATCCGTCACACAGCGTCTGACCACTCTCGGCGCAACCACCTTTGAAGGACACCGCGCCGAAAACATTGCAGGTGCCGAGGTCGTCGTTACCAGTTCCGCAATTGCCCCGGACAACCCCGAAGTCACCGAAGCGCACGAGCTTCATATCCCGGTGATCCAGCGCGCCGAGATGCTTTCGGAATTGATGCGCCTGAAATATGGCATCGCCATTGCCGGCATGCACGGGAAGACCACCACGACTTCCATGGTTGCTGCGGTTCTCGCCGCCGGAGGCCTTGATCCCACAGTGGTAGTCGGCGGACGCGTTGACGCCATGGGTTCCAACGCGCGCCACGGCAAGTCTGAATATCTCGTCGCCGAAGCCGACGAGAGCGACCGCTCCTTCCTGAAACTCTCACCGATCATTTCGGTGGTTACCAATATCGACCGAGAGCACATGGACACCTACCGCAACATGCGCGACGTGAAAAAGACATTCCTCGACTTCATGGACCGCGTGCCGTTTTATGGAATGATCGTCGCCTGCAACGACGACCCGCTGTTGCGAAAACTGTTGCCCGAGGTGCAGCGCAGAACGGTGACTTACGGCACAAAACGTGGATCGGATTTCCTGATCAAGTCCGAGGAAACGAAACGAGAGAGCACCACTGACTCGCGTCCCTACAGCCGCTTCCACGTGACCTATCAAAAGAAAGACCTCGGAGAATTCACACTCTACGTTCCCGGCGCGCACAATGTCCTCAATGCCACCGCCGCGATTGCCGTGGGAGTGGGCCTCGACATTCCACTCGACCACATTCGCACGGCGCTCGATCAATTCCGAGGAGTCGACCGCCGCTTCCAACTGCGCGGACGAGTCGCCGGAATCAGCGTGATTGACGACTACGGCCACCATCCCACCGAAATCAAGGCAACGCTCGCCGCCGCCCGTCAGTGCGGATTCCGCAAGGTCCACGTCATCTTCCAGCCACACCGCTATACCCGCACTCGTGATCTGATGGAAGAATTCACCGCGGCTTTCGTCGACGCCGATTCGCTCTTTCTGCTAGACATTTACGCCGCCAGTGAAAAGCCAATTGAAGGCATCACCACGGAGGTCTTGGCCCAACGCATCCGCGAGAGAAGCGGCAAGCCGGTTGAATATGCCAAATCCACCGCCGAAGCGATTCAAGCCGCAACATCTACGGCGCAAGCAGGCGACATGATTCTGACTCTGGGCGCCGGCAGCGTCTCGCAGCTTGGCCCGGTGATTGTTGAGAAATTGAAGGAACGCGAACCCGCACATGTATAGGGGCGGACCCTCGTCCACCTCGCCGAAATCGATACTCACATTTGCGGGCGATTGCGGGCCTTCCGTGATATCGTCTCCCATCCATTCCTGCTCGGCGTCTAGAGTGAATAGGAGGCAACTCAATGGGCCCTCGAATCACTCAGCTTGGACAAATATTCCGTCGGCTCGCCCACACGCCTCTGTTCACTGCGGTCACGCTGATTACATTAGCAATCGGAGTCGGTGCGAACACAGCCATCTTCAGCGTGATTGAAGGCATCTTGCTCAAGCCGTTACCTTATTCACAGCCGGAAAGTCTGGTCGCCGTGGGCCTGACGGCTCCAGGTATGAACCTGTACGACGTGCCCCTCTCTCCATCGACTTACTTCGTACTGCGCGAACAAAGCCGCGTTTTCGACGACATCGGTCTTTATGACCCCGTTCAGCCGAACGTCACCGGTGTAGCTGAGCCGGAACGGGTCCATGCGTTGCGAATGACGGAGGGTGTTCTCCCTATTCTTCGTGTCCAACCCATGCTCGGCCGTGGATTCACGCCTGCAGACGATTCTCCGGGCGGCCCAGACGTCGTGATTCTCGGCAACGGGTATTGGCGGCGGAAATTCGGCGCAGACCGATCAGTCATTGGGCGAACTATCACCGTCTATGGCAAGCCCCACGAGATCATCGGCGTACTACCCGCCAATTTTCGCTTCCTCGACGAGCCCGATGCCGCCCTGATTCTTCCCTTCAAGTTCGATCGGGCAAAGACATCCTTAGGGAATTACAGCTATCACGCAGTAGCCAGGCTCAAGCCCGGTATGACGCTCGCTGGCGCCGGCAACGATGTTGCACGGGTGCTTCCGCTCGTTCTGCAGAACTTTGGACCTCCACCGGGTTTCAGTCTCACGTTATTCGAGCAGGCGCATTTCGGACCCAACCTCCATTTCCTGAAACAGGAGATCGTGGGAAACATTGGTAAGGCCTTGTGGCTGTTAATGGGTGGTCTCGGACTGGTGCTGCTGATCGCGTGTGCGAACGTTGCCAATCTGCTGCTGGTCAGGACCGAAAGCCGTCAGCAGGAATTGGCGGTTCGTGCCGCGCTGGGCGCTAGTCGCCGTCGACTCGCGGGAGAGATGCTGTTCGAGAGCCTGATTCTCGGATTGCTCGGAGGAACGCTGGGGCTGGTTTTCGCAGAACTGGCGCTGCGCGTCCTGCTCATGATGGCTCCCGCAGGTCTGCCTCGACTGAACGAGATCGGACTCGATGGTCCTGTGCTGCTCTTTACCTTCGCTATTTCTGTGCTCACGGGCCTACTATTCGGTTCCATTCCGGTTTTGAAGTTCTCTGGCACTCGCCTCGGAACAGGCCTCCGCGAAGGCGGACGATCTCTGAGCCCAAGCCGCGAGCGCCATCGAGCTCGCAACAGCCTGGTCGTCGCTCAGGTCTCCCTCGCCCTGGTGCTGATGATCGCCTCCGGACTCATGATCCGCAGCTTCCGCGCCATGACCCACGTTGAGCCCGGTTTCTCGGTCCCGGATGAAGTTCAGACCTTTCACGTGATGATCCCCGATGCCGAAATTCCTGATCCCGATCGGGTGATCCGCACTGAGGACGCCGTGCTGCGGAATTTGGCGGCCATTCCTGGCGTCTCCTCCGCAGGTATCTCCACCAGCGTTCCCATGGACGAAAGCGGCTGGATGGATCCGATACACGCGAAGGATCACGCCGATTCCGAAGGCGCCGTCCCCCCGCTCCGCCAGTTCAAGTTCGTTTCACCGGGATACTTCAAAACCATCGGCACGCCCCTGATTGCTGGCCGCGATCTGACTTGGAATGATGCATACGATAAGTTGCCGGTCGCCATCGCCTCCGAAAACCTGGCCCGCGAGTATTGGCACGACCCCTCGAGTGCAATCGGCAAGCGGATTCGAGGTGCGAACACTGACGACTGGCGGGAAATCGTTGGTGTCATCGGCGACATTCGCCAAAACGGCGTTGACCAGAAGGCTCCCCCCATCGTGTATTGGCCGCTGCTGCTCACGAATTTCGACGGAAATCCGATCCAAGTGAGCCGCGGGGTTGCCTTTACCCTGCGCTCGCAACGGGCAGGCTCGGAAAGCCTGATGAGTGACGTGCGCCGCGCAGTATGGTCGGTTGATGCCAATCTGCCGCTGGCGGAAGTCCACACACTCTCCTACTACTACCGTAAATCCATGGCGGCCACGTCCTTCACGCTTGTGATGCTGGCGCTCGCGGGAAGTATGGCCCTACTGCTCGGGATTGTCGGGCTGTATGGTGTGGTTGCCTACTCGGTCTCGCAACGTCAGCGCGAGGTCGGGGTTCGCATGGCGCTGGGCGCTCGCCGTGAAGAATTGGTTGGGATGTTCGTGCGCCATGCTTTGACACTCACCACGGCGGGAGTTGTCATAGGCCTCGGTGCTGCGTGGGCGGTCATGCGCCTGATGTCGTCGCTGCTTTTCGGAGTCAAGCCGGTTGATCTTGTCACCTACGGCGTGGTGTCTCTCGTCCTTATCGCGACCGCGGCACTCTCCAGCTATCTTCCCGCTCGCCGCGCAGCGACTGTGAATCCGGTGGAAACCCTGCGCTCGGAGTAGCCGCATTCTGCGTAACCGCACGCAGCTAGCAGAGACCGGACGCTCACTGCGTCGGCTTCGCAGTCTCAACCGCGCTGAACTGCGGCCCCAGTTTGCTGATAGCGCCCCTGAGTTCAGGGATCTCGTATCCCGATTTGTAGAACACTACCTTTCCCTCGGCGTCGACCAGCACTCCCAGCGGAATGCCTTCTCGCTGATATGCAATGCCCATCGAGCCATCTGCATCGTGATAGTTAGGCCAGGGCACATGCTCTCGTGAAAGAAAATCGGTCGCGACCGTTGAGTTCTGGTCACTATCAACGCTGATCCAAACCAATCCCTTATCGTTGGTGTCTGTATACAACTTCTTCAACTCTGGAATCAGGTCTACGCACGGTGCGCACGACGTTGCCCAATAATCGATGAATACCGGTTTGCTTCGGAAGCTGCTCAAGGCGGTGGCTTTTCCATCGGAAGACTTCAAATTGAGTTCTGGAGCCGATTTCTGCAAAAAATTTGCCGCGATCATGTCCGGATCGTGACCCAGCATCTCTGGAAATTCATCCACTAACCGGGAATCGCTCGGAGGAGTAAACGTAAATACCTCGGCGGGTTCCTGCTGGCCGAGTTTAACGACTTCGTAAACGACTTTCGTCTCGATTGCGAGTGTGGTGTTCGACGGAAGCAGCCGAGTGTGTCCGTGGCTAAGTGTCTGGACTACCGTCTTATCGTCCTTAAGAATCCAGATCGTCCAGTCTTCCTTCTGGTTGGCGCGTTTAGTTTTGAAGTCGTCTTGTGAGTAACGGACTACATAGCAGGAAACATCCTTCCCCCCGATAGAGATGGTCTCTTCGGGAAGAAGGGTCGCCGATTTGAGTGAATCCGCCCGATGCGCTTGAATCCGCACGAGACGCTGTGCGGTTTCAGCGGCCATTTCCTCGGCAGTAATGACATTATGCTTGGCAGTTTCGCCTGACGCTGACTTTTGAGTGTACGCATGTTCGTTTGCGTGATAGATCCACTGGGTTGTGCCATCAGAAACGTAGGCCGCCGTTCCCATCGAGGAACGCCCTTCGTAACGGTAGCGCCCTCCCGGTATAGCGGATGCTTTGAGCAGTGTTTTCTGCCAACTCCGACTCAGCTCTCCGGTTGAAGTGCGTTCTTCTACAGCTTCGATGTGATAGGACTTCGCCTGGGCATAGTGCTGACCAACCTCATTCAGCAAAGCGAGCCCATCCTGAGGCGCAGCAGGCTTTTCACTTTGCGGGAGAAAGAGGACAAAGGCGAAGAGAGTAGGGAAAAACATGAGACACCCGCCCCCGGGGACGGCTATATTGTAGCTCCGATGGGGAGGACGCCGATGATCCGTCACCTGCTCACGAATGTTTTTCTGAGCGTTTTCCTATTGTCCGCAGTGAATCAATGCCTCGCGCAACAAACTCCAACCGCCACAAAGCCCACCGCCAGCGAAGGTGACTATACCGCCCGCGACTTCCGCTTCAAATCCGGCGAGACCCTTCCCGAACTCCGCCTGCATTACACGACTTTCGGAACGCCCGAGCGCGATGCGAGCGGCAATGTGACCAACGCTGTCCTGATCCTGCACGGTACGGGAGGCACTGGACACCAATTCCTCGCTTCGCAATTCGCTGATGTCCTCTTCGGGACCGGCCAGTTGCTTGACGCTACCCGTTACTTCATCATCCTTCCTGACAACATCGGACACGGAAAATCCAGCAAGCCCAGCAACGGCCTCCACGCACACTTCCCGCAATACGACTATGACGATATGGTTGCCGCACAACACGAACTGCTTGAGAAAGGTCTAGGCGTAAACCATCTCCGCCTCGTCATGGGAACCTCCATGGGATGCATGCATTCCTGGGTCTGGGCCGAAACCTATCCCGACTTCATGGACGCTCTCATGCCGCTGGCCTGCTTGCCGGTTCAGATCGCCGGACGCAACCGCCTGTGGCGCAAGATGGTGATCGAAGGCATCCGTCAGGATCCCGACTGGAAAAATGGCGACTACACCACGGAACCACGCGCCGCGCTGCAGCTCTCCGCCGACTTTCTGCTAATTGCCGGCAGTGCACCGATCCCGATGCAGAAGAGTCTCCCCACGCGAGACGGGGCCGACATGTATCTCGACGATTCGATGAAACGCATCTCTGCAACTTTCGATGCCAACGACATGCTTTACGCCGTAAGCGCCTCGCGCAACTACGATCCCTCGCCCAAGCTAGAGACGGTTCAAGTCCCAGTCATGTTCGTAAACTCCGCTGACGATTTCATCAACCCGCCGGAGTTGGGCATCGCTGAACGCGAAATCAAGCGCGTAAAGAAAGGAAAATTTGTTCTGATTCCGGCTTCGGAGCAGACCCACGGCCACGGCACCCACACTTGGCCGGCAATCTGGCAGCAATACCTGAAGGAGCTGTTAGAAGAAACTCCCCAGAGATGAAATGGAAGCTCCAAGAGCCAATCCTGTGATCCCTGCGGTGAGCTGGTTTTTGGGCGGAAAGGACCGAGTTCAACTCCGACCTCTTGCTAACCGAGGGGAAGCGAGTTAGTCTAACTCGGTAACCGAGAGGAGACTCAGTTGAGCAAGCCTGCCGACCTCGTCCAGGGTACCCTCGACATGCTGATCCTCAAGATTCTCGCGCTCGAGCCATTGAATGGATGGGCCATCAGCCAGCGTATGAAGCAGATTTCATGCGACGTTCTTGGGGTCAGTGATGGCTCCCTCTATCCTGCACTCCACAAGCTCGAACATCGCGGATGGATTCGTGCCCAATGGAAAGCCAGCGAAAACAATCGCCGCGCAAAGTTCTATTCGCTCACGGCACTGGGACGTAGACAACTCGAGAAGGAAACAGCCAACTGGCACCGCGTCTCTGCCGCCATCTCCGGGGTTGTAAGGCTCAAAGAGGCCTGAACATGGACATCGAACAGTGGTTCTATTCTTTGCCGCTGCGCCTGCGTTCCATCTTCCATCCCAATCGAGTCGACGAAGAGCTGAAAGCGGAACTGCGCGATCACCTCGAACAACAAATCCACGAAAACGTCGAGAAGGGAATGTCGCCAGAATGGGCGCGCACGTCTGCGCTGCGGACCTTGGGTGGACTCACACAGATCGAGCAACAATGCCGCGACGCCCGCGGCACGAATGTGCTGGAAGATTTCATCCAGGACTTTCGTTTCGGCTTTCGTCAGTTCAGTCGCAATCCGGGATTTTCACTCCTCGCAGTTCTGTGCCTGACCCTCGGCATTGGGGCGAACGCGGCGGTCTTCAGTTGGATGGAAGGCATTCTGTTCCGGCCCTATCCAATGGTCGTGCATCAAGACCGCCTGTTCGCGGTGGCAGGGACGGTCCAGGGAGAAAGTAACGGCGATTTCCTTTCCTGGCCTGACTTCCTCGATCTTCGCCGCAACTGCGCGCTTTGCGAAGACGCTTTCGTCACTTCAATTACCGGAAGCACGTTGAACGTAGGGGACCATGCCGAGGTCACGACCGGCAGCATCGTTTCTGCCAACTATTTCGACGCCCTCGGTGTTCGTCCGATTCTGGGGCGCGGCTTTCAACCGGGCGAAGATGAAGGCAGCAATTCGCATCCCGTCGTGGTCATCAGCTTCCAGTTTTGGCGCGATCGTTTCAAAGGCGACCCGCAAATCATTGGCAAAACACAACGGCTAAAGAATGTCCCGCACACCATTGTTGGCGTCGCGCCGGAGGGCTTCTACGGTACGTTCGTCGGTCGCGCTATTCAGTTCTGGGTTCCCGCATCGATGGAAGAGAGTTTCCACGGCGCAGGATACCGGCTTGAGGACCGAGGTGCGCGTTGGATCGAATCCTACGTTTTCCTCAAACCCGGCGTCAGTCGCGCACAAGCGCAACAGCAGATCACCGCGCTCGCGGCACGCTCGCAGAATGACTATCCGGCCACCAACCGCGGACGCGGCATCAAGCTGTGGCCTCTGTGGCAAACGCCTTTCAACCATGCCGGCGAACTACTACCCACCCTTGAGGTAATGGTCGCCGTGGTCGCGTTCGTCTTGCTCATTGCCTGCGCCAATGTCGGCAATTTGCTGCTGGTTCGATCCTTCGTTCGACGCCAAGAGATGAGTGTGCGTCTCGCCATTGGCGCCACCCGCGTGCGCTTGGTCAAACAACTTCTTACCGAAGGCCTCATCTTGTCCGCACTCGGCACTGCCGGTGGACTCCTCGTCGCATACTGGTGTCGTCACGCCCTGGTGCTGCTATTACCCAACGGCCTGAGCTCCGCCCTCTTCCTGCCGGGGCAAATGGACGCGCGTGTAATGACCATGAGCGTCGGCGTCTGCTTGCTTGTGACGTTGATTGTCGGGATCATTCCCGCATTTCAAACACGTCACGTCGATGTGGCCGGTCCCTTGAAATCCGAATCCTCCAGTGTGGTCGGGGCTCGCGGTCGAGCCTGGATGCGCTCCGGCCTCGTCGTCTTTCAAGTGAGTCTGAGCTTCATCTTGCTGGTTGGGGCGGCTCTTTTGCTTGAAAGTCTTCAGAGGATTCGAACTACAAGCCCAGGCTTTTCGACCTCAAACGTAGCAGTGACAGGCGTATCGCTGGTCGCCGCAGGCTATGACATTCCACGAGCCCGGACGTTTCAGAGCGAACTCATCGATCGCCTGCGCGGATTGCCCGGCATTGAGTCCGCCGCGTTTGCCTCGGTGACTCCACTCGGATACATGACTTATCCAACTTCCCCGATCGCGGTGGATGGCTATCAGCCTTCACCAGATGAGCAGCCAGAAGTGGAATACAACCGGGTCGGTCCGGACTACCTCGCCACGTTGGGCATTCCACTGCTCTCGGGTCGCGAGTTTGCGCGAAGTGATGATCAAAACGCTCCACCGGTAGCGATCGTGAATCGAACCATGATGACGCGCTATTGGCATGGTCAGGACCCGACTGGCCTTCGCCTTCAAGTGAAGGGCCGATGGGCGCGTGTGGTGGGTGTGGCCGCAGACTCAAAATATGAAAGCATGGCCGAGAGTCCGAAGCCCATCTTCTATGTACCGCTGCAGCAGGATTCGTCCCGAGAACCAGATTTGAATATCCGTACAACCCAGGCTCCGCAGAACACACTGGCTGCAGTCCTTGGCGAAGTGCACGCCTTGGACCCGAATCTTGCACTTTACGAGATGGTCACATTGCAGGAACAAGTGAACCGCGCCACCTCGCCGCAGCTTGTTGCGGTCGCATTGGTTTCGATCCTGGGAAGCTGGGCGCTTCTTCTGGCGGGAGTTGGCCTTTACGGAGTCATGTCCTATGCTGTGGCGCAGAGTACCCGCGAGTTGGGACTGCGTATGGCGCTGGGCGCCGACGCTCCGAATCTCGTCCGCCTCGTTCTTTCGAAAGGGCTGCGGCTAACCGCAGGAGGAGTCATCTTCGGCGCCGTTGCGGCGCTCGCCTTAACCAAATTTCTCCGAATGCTTCTCTTCAACGTGAGTCCGCACGACCCACGGGTATTCGCGGCGGCACTGGGGGTAATGACCGTGACAACAATCTCTGCTTGTCTATTGCCCGCCTGGCGCGCCAGCCGCACCGATCCAGCCCGTGTACTGAGGGACTAAGACCGACAAGTTAAGCGCAGTGGATCTTTCTTCCGCAGGTGAATGCGGCGGAAAATTTCCACAGCGTTCACCGAACCGTAATGTAGATTTCATCTTCGGTTTACCAAGCGATCAGACGCATCGCATAAGGTGAAAAGCAGGACACCCCTGCTCTCAAATCAAAGTCACCAAATTTATTTACAGGAAGGAATGAGTATGAAGTTCCGCGTGTTCGTACTCTGCTCGATGCTGTTCCCCTCGCTGTTCACGATGGCGCAGACAGGCGCCGGCAACGCGAATGCGATCGCCCTGGCAACAAAGTCTCCTGCCGTACAGACTGCGTATGGCTATCTCATCCATCAGGCGCAACAGATACACACCGGTACGTTACGCACGCAGACACTCGATGCGATTGCAAATCCGTTTACCTGCGTCTATCACCGCGCCAATGTCAGTCCAGCGATGCAGCAGGCTATCGTGCAGCAGCTTCTCGCGGCCGGACTAGCCGATCCAAACGATGACAAAACTTTTCCTGGAGGTCTGTTGGCCGGCATTTACCCGCCTATCCTCAACGACGGCAGCGCCTGTCCCCAGCTTCCTCAGGCGTTCTTCTCGGCGCCAGGCAGCGTGTTCACTGGGCATCACTCCTACCCTGGCGGCTTGATGGTCCACGAGGCCAACAACGACACCTCGGACCAATATCTCGCGAACCAGTACCGTGCCATGTACGGACAGTCCCACGACGGCTTTGTCGCTCTCGATCCGCAGGTTCTCGACAAGAGCCCTCACGAGCGGGGCACGATCTTCATCGATCAGGACATCATCATCGGCGCTCCCATCTGGCACGATTGGGGCAAGAGCATCGTGTTCCAGTGGAATGCCGATGGAACCGAATTCCCGGAACTTAACTTCGGCGGCAATGGCGTCACTGACAACAATGGACAGCCTGGAAACTCGAAAACCGGCGCTCATCACATCATCAGCGTTGCTGAATCCATCGCTCGCGGATTGTCGCCCGCGTTCGTGATCACGCAAGCGTCGGCTCATTCCAATCCGACATCGGGCAACGAATACAAAGTCGTGAACTGGATCCGCGCCGCCGCCATCATGGCGCAGATCGACCCCGTAGCAAAGGGCTACTTGATGATTGATGCCGCTGGCAACTATCGCCTCCCTGCGCTGCGTGCTCTGGGAGAAGTTGACCTCGCAGATCAGGGCCAAACCAACGTTCTGGCCGAATACACGCTTCACAATCTGTCGGACGCCGACTTCACCTACTCCGGTCCCGCCGTTACCGCGGCGCAGACCATCCTTCAGACCCTCGCGTCGCGCTACGGATACGATCCCGCGAATGCCTCGGTTTACAACAATCGATACCGCAACCCGGCGCTCAGCTTCCTGACAGCAGAGCACATCCTCATGCTCTACAGCAGCCAGGGCCTCGCCGGAGTGCGCTCAGAACTCGACAGGCTGCGCAGAGACCACATCATCTAGTCAGCTCGCCAAGGACTTCACTCACTCGCCATTCTGACGAGTGAGTGAGGTCCGTTTCGACACACTCCACACATCCTAAATCCTCCTCTCTCCATGCCCTGTCGTGCGCCGTTTACTCCGGGTTTGCGATAAAGTCAGTAGATCTTCGAAGCAGGGGCGTCCGAATGAATCGATCCCGCAGGGTGATCGTGCTGATCATGCTGCTCGTGCTGGCGGTCACATTAGCCGGCGCGTTTCTTACTCGCGGTGTGATGGCATACCTCCCCTTCCTGCAAGCCAGAAAGGGAAGCTGGACGGGAGCCTACGTGCCGCTGGGAATTGTGGATCAACGGCCTTGGCAGACCGCAGCCGCTCTGGCGGCTTTGGCTCAGTCGGCAGAGGAAAAGAAAATCGCCCGCGAGGCTGAGCGCCTTGCCGATCACGAAGTCGATCAGGCGTTTTCGCAGTCCCTCCGACAGGCAGCCCTGGCCAAGCCAACTTTGAGCGATAAGGCACTGGCCTTGCAGCGAAGAGTCAACGAGCTTCAGGACACGATCAAAAATGATCAGGCTCGAATCGCTTCACTCAGCGCGGGCTCGGGCACGAAATCTGCAACTGGTGCAGCTTCCAATGCCGGCGATCTGGAGATTGCCAAGGCCCAACTCGGTCTCGACCAGGCCGAGTTGGCGGACTCGATGGAAGACTTTGCTCGTGAAAGCGGCGATCAGAGAGTCAAGCTTCAGCAGGAACTAGCTTCCCGTCAAGCTGCCATGCAGCGTTATCGGGACAACGCCTCCAAAGACGACGGCCAGACTGCCGTCGCCACTGCCGAGCAGTACACCACATTTGCCCAGCAGCTATCCACATGGCGCTCTCTTCGCGAGAGGAAGGAGTTGGTCGCGCAGGCTGAGCAATTGGCACGAGCCGACGTCGCCGCACTCAGTGGCGATGAAGAAAGAATGAAGGCGGAGGCGAAAGCTCTCGAAACCCAACCAACTGCAGAGTCGTCATCGGAACGAATGGACCGCCTGCAACGGCTCAGTGCTCAACAAAACATCCTGGGCATTCTCCATGATCGGCTCGGAGCGCACCAACAGCTTGTGGATCTCTACCTTCGCTGGGGCGATCAAGTCGAGTTGCAACAGAAAATCGTAATTCACCTGATATTGCAGTCCCTCGCATGGCTCGCCGCGATCTGCATCCTGGTAGTCCTGGCAGGATGGGGTCTGCAGCTGGGCCTGGAGAGGATGGTTCACGATCCTCGCCAAAAGCAGACCTTAAAAACAATTCTGAATCTGGGAACGCAGCTGGTCGGCCTCTTACTTGTTCTGCTCATCATTTTCGGTGTGCCAAGCCAGATGCCGACGATCCTGGGCTTGGTGACTGCGGGACTGACGGTCGTGTTTCAGGATTTTATCCTGGCATTTTGCGGTTGGTTTGTTTTGATGGGCCCCAACGGAGTGAGGGTCCGCGACTGGGTGGAGATTGACGGCGTGGGAGGCGAAGTAGTGCAGCTCGGGCTGTTCCGCACCTGGCTGCTCGAGACAGGGAACTGGACTGCCCATGGGCATCCTACGGGCAGAAGGGTCTCGTTCTTGAATGGCTATGCCATCCGCGGGAAGTATTTCAACTTCTCCACGGTAGGACAGTGGATGTGGGACGAGATCAAGGTTAGCGTTCCTCCGGGCACGAGTGTTCATCCCCTGCTGAAAGGCATTTACGATGCGACGGTGAAGATAACCGAGGCAGATGCAAAAATGGCAGAGGCCGAGTGGATGCGTGTGACCCACGAGCAAGGCACGCCACAGTTCAGCGCCATGCCATCTGTGAATCTCAGGCCAGCGGGAGCGAGCGTGGATATCGTCATTCGCTATATCACTCGTGCCGGAGTACGGGTCGAGACCCGGAATCAACTGTTTTCGATGATCGTCGAGCTGATGCAGGGCGGATCGAAAGAGACTAGAGATTCAGCTCCACAACAGAGCCTGAAAGCCTGACAATTTGCAGTAATTCTTGCGCTCAATCCCCAGCCGAGGAAACGTTCCGCCTTCCCGCTCCGTATCTTCTCTTGCTAACCAATTGTTATGGGGTTCGTCTATTCAGCCAGAAGGGGTTAAAGGCAATGAAAACAAAAGCATGGGGATGGCTGACGGCGGCGGTTCTGGCGGCTGCATTGAATTCCAGCTACCACAACGGCGGCCTTCAGTGGGCCCACGAAGTCGCGGACCGCGTCGAACATAGCACGGGTGCTGTGTTGGCGCTGGCCACTGGCCGGGCCGATCAGTTCCTGGCCGAGGCACGGATGCTGAATGCCGATCGCACCATCGAGAGCGCAATGAATACCGAAGCGCCCCAGTGCCCCTTTTCAAGGACGACGTCAGACCTGCAGAATTCGTTCGATCAGTCTCAAGAGCAATTCCAATCCAAATTCGAACGCTTCCAGGCGCTATCCGACCGCGAACAAGCCCGCCTGGAAAAGCGGGTACGGATCGAAAACCAGGTGCGCGCGAAGCTCGCGCACATCCGGATTCCCGAAGCCGTTTTCGCGCCAGTCGTTGTTCGCATACCCGAAGTTCGCGTACCCGAAATCGATTGCCCGCGAGTGCATGTGCACGTGCAGCGCACGCCAAGAGTCAAAGTTCCGTCGCCAGAAGTCCAGGTTGAGTACTCCGGTCCCGGTCCGGTCTAGCAACTTCGCATCCTTAACCTCCTACTGGAAGCCCGGGCGCGGAAAACACCCCGCGCCCGATTTTTTTACTGACAACTGACGGCTGAGCACCATTTCGCCAATTCCTACCCCCTCGTGCCCAAGCAGTTTCCACCTGTGCAAATCTCTCAATTTTTCCCATATCTCATTTCGAGATTTACCGCTATAGTGAAAAAGCTCAGCGATTCCTGGCGACAACTGACCTGAACTGATGGCGCGGAAGTCTGGTTCCACCATCTTGCAGGAAGAGTTGTACCCGCCATACGCCGGGAATTCCCATCCCAATTCGACGCGCGAAGAGCTGGATGATGCGCGTCTGGTCGACCTCGATGTAGCCGAAGAATCACCATTTCTGCGGGCACAAAAACGCGTCTCGGCTCGCCGGAGTTCGCTTCCCAAAAAGACTGTCAATCTGCTGCTCTGGGGATGCGTTGCCGTTGGAATTCTAGGCATGGCTGCTCTGGGAGTCGTCGTTCTTCAGCATTACGGCGAACACTCGTGGCGTTTCCGGCTCGACTCGAGCGATAACATTGAAGTCAACGGCATCGAGAACGTCACCAGGAAACAGATCATGGAGGTCATGGGAGAAGACATCCAGCGCAACATCTTCTCCGTGCCTCTGAAAGAACAGAAAGCCAAGCTCGAACAGATTCCATGGGTCGAATCAGCCAGCGTCATGCGATTCGTACCCAACCGTCTGAAAATTGAAATTCACGAGCGCACTCCCGTCGCCTTCGCTCGCGTGGGCCCGCGCATCTTTCTTATCGACGCAGGCGGCACGCTTATGGAGTTGCCGCAGAAACACAAGTATTCATTCCCGGTGATTCTCGGCATGTATCCCGGAGAGCCGCTCTCCACGCGTGTGCCGCGCATGCGCGCCTTCAATGAACTCATGCAGCAACTGGATTCCGGCGGGGCACGTTACTCGCAGGAGCTGAGTGAAGTCGATCTATCCGATCTCGAGAATCTCAAGGTCCGGGTCAATGATTCCCAAGGCGATGTTCTCGTCGAACTCGGCTCCGGCGATTATCTGAAGCGCTATCACACCTACGTCAGCCACGTGCAGGAGTGGCGCCAGCAATTCCAGAAGCTGGAATCGGTGAACCTCCGTTACGACAACCAGGTGATTGTCAATCCTGATATGGAGGGCAAGCCGAAACAGCCCGCGCTGAGCGCATCGGCCGCCAAGGCAGCGGCCGCGGCAGGAGTGAAATCCGCCGCGTTGACCACGCGCATTAATCCGCATGACAAGTCACTTCCGAAGCCAGCGTTCGAGCTGCACGAAAAGAGTCTTGAGCCTAAAGGCGCGGTGAAGAAGCCGGCCAAACCGAAGGCGAAAAAAGTGGTCGCGAAGGCGAGCCCGAAAAAGGAAACTGCGAAGCATTCAGTGCCAGCGCATCCGTCGCCTGGAAAAGCGGAAGCAAAGAAGCCCGCGACCGCGTTTGCCGCGAATACAGCGCATCCGAAGCCGAGTGCCACGGTTCCCAAGCCCTCGGCAGGACAGAACTAGAGGCCTGAAGATTTTGAAAGTGTGCGGCTCGAGCCGCGCAAAGCAAGACCACAAAACGATGCGGCTTAGCCGCTGAGGTAAGCGTTCGAAGAATGGCAAACCAGCAGGGAAGTTTTCTTACCGCAATTGATGTTGGCAGCGCCAAAACCGTTGCCCTTATGGCTGAGCTCACCGACGCCGGCCTGCGCTACCGCGGACACGGTATCGCCGATTCGCGCGGGTCGCGCAAAGGCGTCATCGTCGAACTTGACAAAGCGGTTTCGTCAATCCAAAAAGCCGTCGAAGCCGCGGAAGACACTGCCGGTGCTCCCGTGGAGCACGCCATCATCGGTATCGGTGGAGCTCACGTCCGTGGCGTGAATACTCACGGAGGCATCAGTCTCGGCACGCGCCCCCGCGAGATCGGCCGCGACGAAATCAAGCAAGCTGTCGAACGTGCCCGCGCCATCCCGCTGCCCGCGGATCGCGAAATCCTTCATCTCTTGCCGCAGGAGTTCATTCTTGACGATCAGGCCGGCGTCCACGACCCGCTCGGTATGATGGCCGCCCGGCTCGAAGTCCGCGTCCACATGGTGACCGCTGCGACCAGCGCGACCCAAAATGTAATCACCGCCGTGAACAAAGCGGGAGTTCACGTCGACGATACTGTGTTCGAGCCTCTGGCTGCAGCCGACTCTATTCTTCGTTCCGATGAGCGTGAACTCGGCGTCTGTCTCGCTGACATTGGCGCAGGTTCCACTGATCTCATCATCTTTCAGCAGGGAGCCGTTGCCTGGACCGGCGTGATCCCGGTCGGCGGCGACCACTTCACCAGCGATCTTTCGGTCGGACTCTGCACGCCACTCTCTGAAGCGGAAAAGCTCAAGAAAATCTTTGGCAATGCAATCGTCACGCTGATTCCCGAAGGCAACGAAGTCGAAGTTCCCTCGGTCGGAGATCGCCCGTCACGCCTTCTACCCCAACGCTTGATCGCCGAAATTCTCGAGCCTCGCGCCCGCGAACTCTTCGAGATGATGCGCGACGCGCTCCGCCAATGCGGCATGTTCGATATGTGTATCGCCGGAATCGTGCTGACCGGTGGCGCCTCGCGCCTGCCCGGAATCTTCGACGTAGCCGAATCCGTGCTTCGCCGCTCGGTGCGTCTCTCGTGGCCGATGCCGCTGGCTAAGATGCCGTCGACGTTATCCGAACCAGAGTTCGCGACGGTGCTAGGCATGGTGAATTACGGCCAACGAGCGCGCTTAGCCCGCGGCTTTCAAGAGGGCGGCCTGGGATCGAGATTGAAAGCAATGTTGGTAGGCAAGGGAGCGTAAGCAGGGGCTAGGGACTAGGGACTAGGGACTAGGGAATAGCGGCTAGTAAGAGGTCACGGGTTTTTACTCGCCTCTAACCCCTGATCCCTTCTAAACACGAGCACGATTGCAGTTAAAACGACGAACTCAACCAGGAGTAACGAAATGGCAAACGACATTCGCATCAGTTTTAATGAGGAAGCCCGGAACGACGCCAAAATCAAAGTCATCGGAGTCGGCGGAGGCGGAGGCAATGCCGTCAACCGCATGATTGACGCCGGCGTGGAGGGCATCGAGTTCATCGTTGCCAACACCGACCTGCAGGCGCTGCGCATGTCGCATGCTCCCGTGAAGCTCCAACTCGGCGTGAAACTCACCAACGGCCTGGGGGCAGGCGCCAATCCTGAAGTTGGACGCAAAGCCGCCCTCGAAGATTCCGACAAGATTATCGAAGCCCTAGAAGGCGCCGACATGGTCTTCGTCACCACTGGACTCGGCGGAGGCACCGGCACCGGCGCAGCTCCGATCATCGCCTCGCTCGCCAGCGAAATGGGCGCGCTCACTGTCGCGGTCGTAACCAAACCATTTTCGTTCGAAGGCAAGCGCCGCATGCAGCAAGCCGAGCGTGGAATCTCCGAACTGATGGAATCAGTCGACACCACGATTGTCATTCCCAACGAGAAACTGCTTGCCGTCGCCGAAGATGCCGGCTTCTTCGAATCATTCCGCGTTGCGGACGACATTCTCCGCCAAGGCGTGCAGGGGATTTCGGACATCATCACCATCCCCGGTATCATCAACCGCGATTTCGCTGACGTGAAGACCATCATGTCGAGCATGGGATACGCGGTGATGGGAACCGCGACTGCCTGCGGCGCAAAGCGCACCATCGAAGCCGCCCAACGCGCTATCGCGTCGCCGCTGCTCGAAGCCGGAGCGATCGACGGCGCTCGGGGCATTCTCATCAACATCACCGGTTCGACATCGCTCAAGCTTGCCGAAGTGCAACAGGCCTGCTCGATCATTCAGAACGCCGCACATGAAGATGCCAACATCATCTTCGGCGCCGTGATGGACGAAAAAATGAAGGACGCCGTGAAGATCACGGTCATAGCCACCGGTTTCCGCGAGGTTTCCGACACACGACATCGCCTTCAGGAAACGCACAAATCTTTTGCCGCCGCTCACGACGACGCCATGGATTTTCCCGAAGCCGTCGGCCCTCGGGATCCGATGCCTGAACCGCCAAAGCACATCATGTCTGAGCCAGATAGGTCCCACGAACAAATGTCTGGGAACCGCCCGTTCATGGAAGAGCCCACGACCGCGGTATCGCACGCCTCGGAACAAGCTTCCGGCGAGGTCATCTCGCTCGATTCCATGCGTTCCGGCGTGCTGACCAATATGGCCGCAAATTTTGAGCAGGATGACCTCGATGTGCCGGCATTCCTGCGCAAACGCAGTGAGGTGATGTAAGGGAAGGGCTATCACCGCGCAGACACCGAGTCACGGAGAAATCCTGTTTTCGTTCCCCCTGCCTCTGTGTTTGCGCGGTGAAAACAATTGCACACGACTCCGTGCCTTTCTAGTAACTAGGTAACCCATTACCGAAAGGCGCGAACCCCGGTAATCTCCTCGTATGTCGCTGTTTTGGAGTAACTTAGATCAGAAACACAGTTTCAGCGCCGTAAAAATTTACAGTTGTGGAAAAGTGGTAAGTCTCGTAATATCAGCGCAGTTGGCCGAAGCAGTGAGATTACCTCTCGCTGGTACGCTGCGTGCAACACAGTACATAGATTCCTGGGGAGTAAATTTGACCACGATGTTCAGGGGAAGGCTTCTTCGTCTCGTTTTGACCCTTTGCACATGTCTGCCACTGGCTGGCCTGAGCTGGGCCGCGCACATTAACACGCACACCCCCACGAAATCCAATTCCAAGAAAGTTAGTGAGACCACGCGTACCCGTCGCCGGATGCATCATCTGGCCAAGAGTCGCACCACCGTGAAGCGGGTATCGATAACGACAAAACGCCGGCGCCACTATTACGAGCGTTTTCACATGAGCTCATTCGCCGAGGATCTCACCGCCGGCGATATCACGACCGGGGAAGACCCGATTGTCCGCCAGGCCGCGATCGATGCTCTCGGAAATATGAATGGCACTGTCGTCGCCATCGAACCAACCAGCGGACGCGTGCTGGCGATGGTCAACCAGAAATTGGCTCTCTCCAGCGGCGCCCAGCCCTGCTCCACGATCAAGCTGTCCGTCGCGCTGGCCGCACTGAGTGAAGGCTTGATTTCCAAAGAGACTCCGATTTCCCTCGGCGGGCGCTATCGTATGAATCTCACGACGGCGCTGGCTAAGTCGAACAATGCATACTTCGAAGCCCTCGGACGCAAGCTCGGCTTTGAGAAGGTTGCCTACTACGCTCACGAATACGGTTTAGGCGAACTCGCCGGCTATGGTATTCCCGGAGAACAGGTCGGTGAATATCCCGACGCCGTCATTCCTGAACGGCTCGGTGGTGTTGGAAAAATGTGTTCTTTCGGGGAAGGCGTGACGATGACCCCGCTCCAGCTTGGCGCCATGGTCTCAGCGATCGCCAATGGCGGAACACTCTACTACATGCAGCACCCCACCACTGCGGAAGAAGTAGCCAGCTTTCAGCCGCGCGTCAAGCGGCAACTCGACATCGCCCCCATCATTCCTGAACTCTCAGACGGCATGGCTGGAGCCGTGCAGTACGGCACCGCCCGCAGCCTTCGGCTGAACTTCAACGAACAGGAAATTCTCGGCAAAACCGGAACCTGTTCGCACGAAGGAACCCGCTACGGGTGGTTCGCTTCTTATGCCAACACCAGCGTCGGTCGCGTTGTAGTCGTGGTTTTCCTGCAGGGCGGACGCCCCACCTTCGGCCCCAAGGCTGCCGAGATTGCCGGGCGCATGTATCGCAACATGTACGACCACAATTTTTTCGTCGCCGGACACGGAACGCCCTCCGATGAAGCGACGGTCAAAACGGTCACCACGAATCCATAGACGGAATCTCATCACACATAACGCGGCCTTCGGGCCGCGTTTTTTTGTTCTCCAAATCACACTCTCCGCTCCTAAGGTATTTCTAACGGAAGCCTCACACTGGCCTCGCCGATAGCTTCCTCAGTAGCCGCGCTTACGTGCGTCTGAAAGGAGGGTGTACGGCCGCCTTACTGCTGGTTCACGCTACCTACGACGGTGGATTAGTCGCTCTGGCTGTCGCACTTGCAGTCTCCGCTGCTTACGCGACCAGTGCTCTTTGCCGGTTCAGCCGGGCGGAGCACAGCGGCCGCAGGTATTGGCTGCTTCTGGTTGCTCTGCCCATGGGCGCGACTCTTTTGTTCTACTGCCTGCGGAACACACAGTGAAACTCAGGATTCCCTGCCACTCCTCCGCCTTCACTCTGGTCACTCTTGCGTCATCGATCGCCGGTACGATTCTTCTCACAACACTCGGGCGCCAACGCATCGCCCGCCGCAATCAAGCTCGCTTTGAAGCTCTGGCCGAGGCCATACCTCAGATCATCTGGATCGCCGATTCCACCGGAAAGACCACTTACATCAACAAGCGCTGGTACCAGATGACCGGAACATCGGAAGACGAAGAGTTCGGCGACGGCTGGATCGAAGCCGTCCACCCCGATGACCGTGGCCCGCTCGACGAAAAATGGCAAGGATGCATGCGCACCGGCGAAACCTTCGAGATCGAATACCGTCTGCACGACGCTGCAAAGGGCTATCGCTGGTATCTCGATCGCGCTGTTCCCTTACGCGACGAGCATGGCGTCATCCATCAATGGTTCGGAACCTGTACCGACATCGAAGAACAGAAATTGTACCAACAAACTCTCGAGCAGCAGATCAAGGAACGCACCGAGGAACTGGCCGACGCGAATACCCGCCTCCAGCACGAGATGTGGGAGCGCGATCTCGCCCGCAAGACGCTCGACGAGCAGAATGAAAAAATGATGACTGCCCTCAAAAAACGGACTCAACGTGCTACGCTCCTGGCCGAAATGGGCGAGCATCTGCAAAAGCTGCCTTACGCGCGAGGAAGTGTTCACCGCTGCGCTCGGATTTGCTCCCAGAATCTTTCCCAATCGCCGCGGCGCCATCGTTCTCTTCAATTCCGCACGCAATCTCGTCGAAGTCGCCGGCAATTGGAACGATTGCCAACTCCCGGCGAACGCCTTTGAGGCCGAATCCTGCTGGGCGCTGCGCACAGGGCATCCTCATCTCGTTCGCGCTGGAGATACCACCGCGTGTTGCGGCCACGCCTCTGGCGTAACCAGCACTTATGTCTGCATTCCAATCCTTGCGCAAGGCGAGGCTCTCGGCATCCTGCATATCCGGCCACCGACACGGACCCAAATCTCGACGAAGCCCACATGTCCTTCAAGACAACTTTCGCTTCACAAGTCGGCCTCTCGGTTGCAAATATCCGTCTGCGCGACGCCCTGCGCGCACAGTCCACCAAGGATCCACTCACCGGCCTTTATAACCGTCGCTATCTGGAAGAAATGCTCGATCGCGAGATTCGCCGCGCGATCCGTTCTGAGCAACATCTGGGCATTCTGATGTTGGACATGAGGCTGGGGACGCTGTCTTGCGCGAAACCGCGAAACTCCATGATCTTGTTGTGATGCACCAGGGCCGCTCTGTCGGCTCAATTACAGCTTCTTTTGGAGTCGCAGCCCTTCCCGACCACGGCATGACTGAAAAAGATCTATTGCAGGCTGGCGACGCCGCCCTCTATAGCGCCAAACGCGAAGGCCGCGACAGAGTCGTGCTCGCAGAAACCACGGCCCTCACTGATATACCCGCCGATCTGATCCGGATTACGCAATCGAAAGCCTGACTCGAATGGATGTTCTACGAGACCCGGCCAGACGGGACGTTCACGGTTTCTTCTATTTGATGTGTGGCAGAGATGGTGAAACCATCTATCTGTGCACAGATTCCCGGCAAGGGTGAAGTTGAGAGTTGGTCGAAGCGATGCCCGAATGTCGGGCGGAGAACTTCTTTTATTTACACTCAAGAAAAGGCGCTACGTGTGGGTGCATCCGGAATCATCCTAGACTGGGAACCTGAGCTTCCTACAAAGTTCTATAAAACGCGGATCACCGCGCAAAGGATCGAGCCTGGGTTCAACGGCTAGAACCAGCAGCGCCCAGTCTTGTTCGTCATAAGCCTTCTGCAGATAGCGGAAGGCCTCGTCGTTTTCCTTCAGCGCAACATGAATGATCGCGAGATTGTAAGCGGGGACCCAACTCGACCGGGATCGTTCCTCGAGCGTGCGAAGAATTGTCCGCGCACCGGCTGTCTGCCCCGCGGCGGCAAGACTGTAAGCCAGTTCTGTAAGCCCTAGAGTGCTATCCGGAGTCCCTTTGAGAACTCTCTCGGATTCCTCGACCGCTTGCTGGTGCATTCCTTTTTGCGCATAGACGCGGTCGAGCCAGAAATGAATCCGGTAATAAGCAGGATCCAGTTGTAACGCTTTCTGCGCCTGCTGGATCGCACCGTCGTAGTCGCGCGCATAGTACAAAGTGCGCACTACCTCAGCGTTGTTCGGCAACGACAACGGGTCCAGTCTCATGGCCTGGTTGATTTCCTCCAGAGCCTCGCGATGACGTTTCTGCGAGACCAGCAGGGCTGCATACAAGCGATGCGATCCGGGGTAGCTGGGATTGAGTGCATTCGCACGCTGGTACTCGCTCTCTGCCTTCGGCCAATCGTAGAAAGTCATCAGCGCGGCAGCCAAGGCAGTGTGTGATTCTGCCAGAGAGTTGTTCAGTTGCACCGACTGGCGGGCGGCGTCGTTCATCCTGGGGCCTCCCTCGGATGGAGAAATAGTGTCGGTGATAATGAGCCAACGATAAGTGTCCGCCAATCCTGAATAGGCTTCGGCGAATTGGGGGTCGCGGTCGATTGCCTGGTGGAAGTAATCAATGGCCTTCCAATAACCTTGCGCTGTAAATTGGTTTACAAAATATTGGCCTCGCAGATAGTCCTCGTTGGCCAACGGATCGGAGTGGGACCGCGCGGAACGGTTGGCGTATGCAGGACTGAGCTTGACTTCAATCTGGTTCGCCACCGCCCGTGCCACCTCCTCTTGCAAGGCGATAGACCCGGTGATGTTCCGGTCGTAGCTCTGCGCCCATATGTGGACCTGGTCCCGCGTGCGAATCAGCTGCGCCGTAACTCGAACCTGGTCGCCATCGCGCCGAACGCTACTCTCAAGCACATAGTCCACGCCTAGTTCCTGGCCAATTTGCTGGACGCTTTTAGAAGTATGCTTGTACGTCATCGATGTGGTACGTGCGATGACTCCGAGCTGCTCCGGACTAAGCGCTCCGAGCTGGGAAATGATTTCTTCGGTGAGCCCGTCGCTGAAATAGTCCTGGCCCGGAATGCCGCTTAGGTCTTCAAATGGAAGTACTGCGAGCATTACTTGTTTCGTGGGACTAACACCACGCAAAGATCGCCATCCGACATAAGCAAGAGCGCTGAGAGCCAAAAGGGAAAGCAGGGCAAGGGCGACAGCCATACGGGAACGCGCCGCGCCGTTGGTGCGGATCTCGGATGCCCTTAGCGTCAGATGTGGGCCCAAAGCCGCTTCGTCAGCCGACAATAACGGCTTCGCTCCGTTGCCGTTCGTTCGATCTGCGAGAGGTCGACGAGAAATGGAAACTTCCCCGGCTTCCTCATTCACGGCAAATTGTGGTTCTGCTCTGCGCAAGGAATCGGGCGTTTGCGGCTGAGCGGCCAACTCCGGGCCAACTTTGTTGTCTTCCTGCCAATCCACTTGGCCAACGAAGCGGTAGCCGCGTCGAGGGACCGTCGCGATCCAGCGGGGATTTTCGGCGGAGTCGGACAGGCAATCGCGAAGCCGCTGAACGGCGGAATTCAGTCCGTGGTCGAAGTCGACGAAGGTATCACTGGCCCAGAGCTGATCTCGCAGTTCCTCGCGCGTGACCATTTCGCCATTCGCATCAAGCAGCAGGCACAAAATACGAAAGCTCTGTTCCCCCATCTTGATTTTGCTGCCGAACTTCTGCAGTTCGCCGGAGCGAAGGTCGAGAGAATAGGGTCCGAATCGAGCAGTGCGTGCTCTTGCAGTCTTCATCTTCCCCAAGGTCGGCTAGATGGGATTCTCGCCGAGAAATAAGCCCGCACGATTCTGAGCGCAATTTGTACGGCAGTCAACTAATGCGGTCAAGCGGATGTTCTGCAGGGGCAAGCCCTCGCAATCCAAACGCTTTCATTAATTTAGACCGTGTTGTGAAAATGTAGCGTCCGTGATCCGCTTTGCATTGTCGGGAGATTGCAGGCGAGGCATAAGTATGGGCGCGAACGGGCACTTGGGGGAGCAAGTCCTTTCACCGCCTTGTTCGAAAGCTCAAAGTCTAAAAGGAGAAGGATGATGAAAAACATTTTTGCGGGAACCTGGACGAAGCTTGTGCTGTGCGCCTTGGTGATGGGACTCAGCGCCGGTGCATATGCTTCCTGTGGGGACAGCTTCGCTGCGATGGCGGCCGGAAAACCAATTGTGATTTCCGCAGTCGGTAAGCAACTGGCTGCCACCTCGCCGGCCGACGGGCCAATCAACACTTCCATCGTGGGTTTGTGGTACGTCCAGTTCAGCATCGGCGGGCAACCTATCCAAGAGGCTTTCCAAAACTGGAACTTTGGCGGGACAGAAGTTCATAACCCGAATGTAGACCCTCGTACCAACAACATTTGTCTGGGTACATGGATTAAGACCGCGAGCGGTGTTATCAAACTCGCTCACCGTGTGTGGCTCTATGACGCGAATGGAAATTTCCAGGGCACAATTCACCTGAGTGAGACGCTCCATCTGACTCACAACGGCAACGCGCAAAAGGGAACATTCACATCGGACATCTATGACCCTTCCGGCAATTTCGTTACCGAGGTTACAGGTGATGTCACCGGGCAGCGCATTCGCGTCGAGTGATTCGATTGGCCAGGATAACCAGGGGAGCGGCGCAAGCTGCATTAAATGGTTTGCCGCGCTCCCCCGGATCACGCCTGCTGACTGCCGCTCGCTGCCGTAGGCGACAAAAGGAAACCACCTCAGGAACGGTGGGAGCGCATAAGCAGGAGTGGGGTTTGAGTACGATAAAGCTCAATGAACCATCTTTGGTTCGGTCATCGCAGAACAAGGTCTAAACAAAAACGCCCGGCAATCAGCCGGGCGTTCTCTACTCGTTCTTGCGAAATCAGTTGCTGTGACCGTTGCTTCTCTGATCGCTGGCAATCACGCCGTCTTTGATATGGATCACGCGGTGCGCATATTCCGCGATATCGTGCTCGTGGGTCACTAGGATGATCGTGTTTCCTTCCGACTGTAACCGGTCGAATAGCGCCATAATCTCCACACCGGTCTGCGAGTCGAGGTTGCCCGTGGGTTCGTCGGCGAGAATGATTGACGGCTTGTTCACCAGGGCGCGTGCGATCGCGACGCGTTGGCGTTGGCCGCCTGACAACTCGTTCGGCTTGTGATGCATGCGCGATCCCATGTTCACGGCTTCCAGAGCTCCCTTGGCTCTCTGCAGGCGTTCCTCCGTGGGCACTCCGGCATAGATAAGAGGCAGTTCCACGTTGTGCAGCGCTGTGGCGCGCGCCAGCAAGTTGAACGTCTGGAACACGAATCCGATTTCCTTGTTGCGGATACGCGCCAGTTCATCGTCATCCAGTTCGCTGACCAGTTGGCTGTTCAGCCAGTACTTGCCATTCGACGGGGTGTCCAGGCATCCAATCAAGTTCATCAGGGTTGATTTGCCAGAGCCCGACGGCCCCATGATCGCAACATACTCGTTACGCTGGATGCGAAGGTTGACCCCGCGCAGCGCGTGTACCTGTTGCTCGGAACCCATGTCGTAAGTCTTCCAGAGATCCTCGGCCGCAATCATGCAAGACTCAGGCGGTGCATCGGTGACGGGGGTTGGAATCGTGCTGTTGGCCATATTGATGACTTCTGCGGTTGCCATATTTTTCTCCTGGTCCGATGCCACTCGACCTCTCCGATCTTGGCTAGGTTCGTTCTGCTATTGGCTCCGATTTCTGAGACCTACACCGGTTTCCGTTTGGACGTTCCAACCCGGCTAAGGTTATGACGTTTCTTCCTCTTTCTTGGGAGACGTATTGTCGATCTTCACGTTGCTTCCCGGGCGTAGACTACGCAAAACCTTGTAGCTGCCCGTGATTACCTCGTCTCCTTCTTTCAATCCATCCAATACTTCCACGTCGGTGCGGCCCAGAATTCCAGTCGTGACGGGCACAAAAATCGCTTTCTTCGTACGGATGACGAATACTCCCTGCATTTCGTCTTTATCCTTTGCCTTGGATGCAGCTTCTTTCGGAGCAGGCGCCGCTGCATGCACCGAACCCGGCTCCTTATTCTGCTGATCCATCTGTTCTTTCGTGCGCATCGTTAGAGCTTGGATCGGAACCGAAAGAACACTACTGCGCGTCGCAGTAGTGATCTTCGCAGTAGTCGATAGCCCAGGACGCAGATCCTCGGGCGCGTCGCTCAACGTCACCACAACTTTGAAATCCTTTGCTTCTTCACTGGCGACGTTCTGCTGCGAGGTCGAGACTCCGCTGGATCGCACGATCGCGTTGTTTCCGATCTCCGACACGGTGCCGTGAAAGATCTTCTTCGGAATCGCATCGATCGTGACCTCGGCCGGTTGCCCTAGCCGCACGTTCACGATGTCCGTCTCATCGACCTTCACTTCCGCCGTGATCACCGACATATCGGCAACCGTCATCAGCGTGCTGCCCTGCGCGTTCTGAATCCCGATGACCACCGTTTCGCCTTCGCGAACCGGAAGATTTGTTACGACTCCGTTGAAGGGCGACGGATACGTCGTCTTCTGCAGCGCGTCGGCATAGCGTGTCAGCATCGCCTGAGACTGCGCGATATGTCTCTGCGACGAGTCCTTCTGCGCCTTCGCCTGCGCCAGCCGCGCAGTCGCTTGCGTTAGCCCGGCATCGGCGGTCGCCCAGGCATTCTTGCGGCTGTCGAAGTCAGACTTAGAAATCAGCCCATCCTTGTAGAGGCTCTGCGCCCGGTCCCAATCCAGCTTGTTGCGGTCGTAGTCCGCCTGCGCCCGGAGAAGGTCAGCCTCTGACGTCTTCACCGCGGCATCGGCAGCGACCGCGTCGGTTTGGGCCGCTTGCAACGACGCCTGGTTGGCGTTCACATCGGCCTCGGGCTGAACGTTCTCGAGCTGCGCCAGCATTTGCCCCCTCTTCACGTGATCGCCTTCTTTCACGTAAAGGTGCGTGATTTTTCCAAACGCGTTCGCGCCGATATTCACGTACGTTTTCGGCTTGATTTCACCTGAAGCGCTTACGATCGTCGCCAAGTCTTGACGCATCGCTTTTCCGGTCTGGACGGTCACCAGGTTTTTGCTGCTCTGGTGAACCGTGAGTCCGACCGCGCCCGCCAGCACCACGAAAACTCCAACGGCAATTGCGATTTTTTTCCAGAGTTTCATAGCTCCTGTCACATCCGGGTTACAGCGGAACCGCCAGCCAGACCGTGGCCATAACGATCTTCTAGCGACAAAATGTTATCCCCTGCCAATCCGAGTGACGGACACACATCCTCTGTTACGTTCCTGTCCCAGAGAAAGTTCCCGATCAAAATGAGTTTAGGAGTGCCGAGACCCGTTACGGTGGGGATATTACAAACCGCCCCCGGAACTAACTATTATAGCCCGTTAGATCAAGAAGATGGCAGTCTTTGGGACGGCCGGCATCGGCTACCACCGGCCTGCCGGACCGGTCTGTAGCGCCGGCTGTCGGGCAGGCGTTTCGCCTGCGGCCCGCCCAATACCCGACAATTCTCAAATCTTTCCTACCTCAGGCAACTCGTGTCCTTTCCACAGCTTCCTATCGAGCGGTGGTAAAAAGGGCCTCAATTAGTTCTCCGGGCACGACTTAACCTTGCTTTCACAGAAGTAAAGAGCCTAAAATAGGCAGACGACGGTTGTCTGGCAGGAGTCCCCTCATGGTCCGGCTATTTCTTCAACGCATTCTCCAGGTTCTCGCAATCACAGTTGTGGCTTTCATGGCCTCTGCAGCCGTCGCCCAATCACCCTCAAAAGAGCAGCCGAAGGACGAGCCTCAGGGCACCCAGCCGGCCACCGACAAGGCCGCTCCCGCTCAGGCGCAACCGGTCGATGCTGTCGATCCTCTGAAGCGCCCGCAGGACGAAAAGCAGCGCAAAAAGAACACCAAAGCCCTGCATCAGGAGTTGAGCAAGCCTTACAAGAAGTGGCTGGACGAAGACGTTTCCTACATCATCACCGATGAAGAGCGCGCCGCATTCAAGCAGCTCTCCAACGACGAAGAGCGGGACAACTTCATCGAAGCTTTCTGGCAGCGCCGCGATCCAACGCCCGACACCGAAGAAAACGAATATAAGGAAGAGCACTACCAGCGCATCGCCTATGCCAACGAGCACTTCGCCGCTGGCGTGCCCGGATGGAAGACTGATCGCGGCCGCATCTACATCGTCTTCGGCAAGCCCGACGAAATCGAGTCTCATCCCTCCGGCGGTTCCTACCAGCGTCCGATGGAAGAAGGCGGCGGCGAAACCTCCACCTTCCCGTTCGAGCAATGGCGCTATCGCTACATCGAGGAAATCGGTCAGGAAGTCATCATTGAATTCGTCGACACCTGCATGTGCGGCGAATATCACATGACCATGGATCGCTCTGAAAAAGACGCGCTCCTGATGACGCCCAACGCCGGCCTCACGATGTGGGAACAGATGGGAATGGCAAGCAAAGCTCAGCGCTTCAACGGCGGAGGGCTTGAGCGTCTGGGCGTCGGCCCGATGAGCAGTACGCTCCAGAGCAAGCAATTCGACCGCCTCGAGCAGTACGCCAAGCTGCAGCAGGCGCCCAAAATCAAGTTCACCGACCTCACCGAAGAGGTCAATTCACACGTCATCCTGAACCCGATGCCCTTCGATGTTCGCTCTGATTTCGTGAAGGTCACCAGTGACACCGTGCTGGTCCCAGTCACGATCCAGATGAAGAATCGCGACATCACCTTCGTCAACAAGGAAGGCGTCCAGCGCGGCACAGTCAACATCTACGGCAAACTCTCGACCTTGACCGGCAAGATCGTTCAGACCTTCGAAGACACCGTGCAGGTCGACGTTCCTGCCGAACTCCTTCCGCGCACCGCCGAGAACGCTTCGGTCTACTGGAAGGCGCTTCCGCTCCGTCCCGGCCACTATAAGCTGTATGTGGCGGTGAAAGACGTGAACGGAGACCGCAAAGGCGTTTACAGCCGCAGCGTCATGGTTCCTGAGTACATCGAAGACAAGCTCGCCACCTCTTCTCTAATCGTCGCCGATCAGATGGAGCCCGTTCCCACGAAAGTCATTGGCAGCGGCAGCTTCGTTATCGGCACCATGAAGGTTCGTCCGCGCGTCGCTCCGGCCGACGGCAAGCCCGCGGTCTTCAAGCGCGACAAAGATCCGAAGCTGAATTTCTGGATGCAGGTCTATAATCTTAGTGTGGACGAGAAGACTCACAAGCCTTCCGCCACATTTTCGTACGACATCACTAACGTCGCTACCAACAAGGCGATCGTGCATAAGGAAGAAAACACCGACACGATGGGCAATGTCGGTGATCAGGTGACCTTGCAGAAGTCGATCGCGGCTGCTAACCTTCAGCCCGGCGTTTATAAGATTCAAATCAAGGTGAACGACAACGTGTCCAAGCAGACCGTTGATCCGTCCGCGATGTTCGCTGTAGAGTAACTCCCTGCATTCCCCCAGGGGGTGGGGCAGAGTTGAAGCTGAGCAAGCTCGCAACTTGGACATTATTGTTAGGCGTTTCCCTCCCCGTCTGGGCCGCTGATCGGCCCGGCGCGATTTCGGGATACGTCCGCAACGTCGCTGGTGCTCCCCAGATGGGCGCCGTCGTCCAGATTCTCGGCGCCGCCAACCGCACCCTCACGGTCTTCACCGACGAAGCCGGATACTACACTGCTACCGGACTTCTTCCCGGCCTCTACACTCTCAAGGTTACGGCTCCTTCTTTCTTGCCGGCTCTGCGCGAAAAAGTTGGCTTGCGTCCCGGCGGCAGCATCAACGTGAACATCACGCTGAGCACTCTGTTGGGTGCCATGCAGCTTGGTCCCATCCGCGCACTGCCCGATGACGATGACTGGAAATGGACCCTTCGTTCCGTCGCCAATCGTCCCATCCTCCGTATCTTCGACGACATTGCGCCCGCCGAGAAACAGAATCACGAGTTCAGCGGCGCCGTGGCATTCGTGGCAGGTTCCGCCGCGGGCGGTTACGGTACCGGCTCAGATATGACGACGAGCTTCACGCTCGAGCGTTCTATCTTCTCCGAAGGGCGCCTCGCCTTGAGCGGCGACGTCGCCTACGGTGATAGTCTGCCTTCCGCGGTCCTTCGCACTCGCTACTCGCATCGTTTGCAGAATGGCTCCCTGCCCAGCATGGCTCTTACGTTGAGCCGCTTCGCACCGACCGATCCGAATCTCCACAACGCGGCCCTCCAGGCGTTAGCTCTATCCGCCGGAGACGATATGGTCGTCGGTGACGTACTCGAACTTAAGTTCGGCAGCGAACTCCAGACCATCCAGTTCCTCGGCCATCTTAACGCGTTCCGTCCCTACGCCGCGGCCGATTTTCACCTGACTCCCGACACGGTGGTGGAATACGACTACACCACATCGCGACCCGATACTCGCACTGAGAAGGGCTTCGACTCCGCTCCAGCGGATCTCAGCGAGACCAATCCGCGCGTCAGCCTGATCGGATACTCTCCGCGAATCGAAAGCGCACATCATCAGGAAGTCAGCGTGTCGCAGCGAGTCGGAAAGACCAACGTGCAGGTCGCGATGTTCTCCGACCACATCACTAATCCCGCGCTCACCGGACTCGGCGACGTCACGGCTGCCGGAGGATTCCTCCTTCCCGATCTGACTTCGGGCACCTTCAGCTACACAGGACGCAATCTTGACACGAACGGCGTTCGAGTCGTGCTTGCGCACAAATTCGCCTCTGACCTGACAGCCACTCTCGACTACGCCTACGGCGGCGTGCTCGATCTTTCGCGCGCCGACGTGCCATTGCAGCAGGCGCAGCAATGGATCTCGACCGAGCGCCGTCACGCTCTCGCCGCCAAATTGAGCGGCACTGTGGATCGTACGCACACGCACTGGATCGCCTCCTATCGCTGGATTAATGGTTCTGCATTGACGCCGGTCGATATGTTCAACTCCTCGCCCGGACAAAGCGATCCCTATCTGAACATCTTCATCCGCCAGCCGATCCCAGCCTTTGGCGGCCGCATCGAAGCCCTGATCGATATCCGCAACCTGCTGGCCCAGGGATACGTTCCAGTACTAGGCCAGGACGGTCAGACCGTCTACCTCGTGGATTCCGCCCGCTCAGTAAGAGGCGGAGTAGCCTTCACGTTCTAGATTCAGGGACTAGGGATCAGGGGCTAGCAGCGCACAAGCACGTCATTTGCGATTGTCATCCCGAGCGAAGTCGAGGGATCCCTGCCGCAATTCCCAGTCCCCACAATAAGCGGGGAGTTTTCCGCTAACCCCTGAGCCCTAACTCCTGGTCCCTAGCCCCGGCCCCTGAATCCGGTTGACTCCCGCCAAACCTTTGAGTATCGTTCTCTCCCAGCAATTTCAGAAATGGGGTTCCGCAATCTCTCGTTCGAGGGAGATGTGGGCTTGGTAGCGGGAACAGCATGTCCCACGCGAATGCTAATTCGCGGATTGGTTCTATTGATTTTCATATTGCTGTTTGGTGTTGGCATCGGGCTCTCATTGCGAGTTGAGAGATAAAACGTTGAAAATGCGGGGTTCACAGAACTATTGGCGGGTTTGGATGCCCAAGTGCACGGCTCGAACCAACTAGTTCCAGGTTTCTAAGGCTCCACGTCTGAGCCAAAGTTTTTCAGAAGACAAAGAATAAAAATTCGGATTTGCCGGAGAGGCGATGATGAGACACGCGTTTTGGTCGACCCTCATGCTGTTGCTCGTGGCTACAAGTCTGTTCAGTCAAACTTTCCGCGGTGCCATTAATGGCACCGTCACCGACCCTGCAGGCGCGGTTGTAGCTGGAGCCAGTGTGAAGGCAACAAACACAGCCACTGGTGTTTCGCTCGATACAAAGTCGACCAGCGATGGTCAATTCGCGTTCCAGGATTTGCCGCTCGGCAACTACAAAATCTCCGTCACGGCCGCAGGCTTCAGCCCGGCCACTATCGATGGTGTGCCGGTTACAGCGGGATCGCCATACACATTGCCTGTCAAGATGAAGGTTGGATCGTCGACGACAACAGTGGAAGTCTCGGCCGAAGCGCTCGTGCTGGACACAACGTCGGTGCAGCAGAACACCGTTATTCCAACCGAGCAAGTACAAAACATTCCGATGAATGGCCGCGACTTCACGCAGTTCACCGCGATGGCTCCTGGCTATGCGGGCTACTCCGGAGCGCAGGCGTTCGGATCGCTCAATGGTACCCGCGCCAACCAGATGAACTGGCAGCTCGATGGCGTCGACAACAATGACTTCTGGCACAACCTCGCAGCTGTCAACCAAGGTGGCGTCTCAGGCATCGCTGGCACACTCATGCCGCTGGACGCGGTCGATGAGTTCGCCGCACAGAGTCAATCGAACGCCGAAGCGGGCCGCAACGCGGGCGGAGTCATCAACGTTGTACTGAAATCCGGCACAAATAATTTTCACGGGTCCGCATACTACTTCAATCGGAACACGTCGCTGGGGTCCTCCACTCCATTTTTCAATCCCGCGTTCCTGCAATCGCTCGGTTTGCCCAGCCAGAAACCGCCACTCCGAAATGAGAACTATGGTTTCTCAATCGGCGGTCCGATTTTCAAGGACAAGACTTTCTGGTTTATCGGTTTTGAAAAGCAGAAATATACGATTGCTCTCTCGGGTCTGAACACCGAACCCTCCACGGCCTATCAGAATGCCGCCCTGGATTTGCTAAACACGTACAGTGTTGCTGAGAGTCCGATCTCACAAGCGCTGATGGCGAATCTCTGGCCAAGTTACATCAATCCTCTCCCAGCGCAGTCCGGCAACTACTTCGCTACCAACCCCTCGGTTGGGTATAGCTACAACGGCGTCATCAAGCTGGATCACAACTTCAACGAGAAGCACCATCTTTCCGCGCGTTGGTTCGGGGGGCAAGGTTCTCAAACTGCTCCCACCGGCGGCAGCGCCGCGCTGGCAACCGCTAGTTCCAACTTGACCTATTATTTCGAGAGAGCGCCCATCCACGTTTATAACTACGCCATCACATTTAACTCGGTGCTCACTCCCCGAATGACCAATCAGGTGCTGGTCGGAGTTAACTACTTCAATCAGGTGTTCCGCGACGCCGTTGCCAACTACGACACGCACACCAACGCGCAGTTATTCTTGAGCCCGGACACACCTGTAACCCCGAAATTTTTTGGTGCTCCGAATATCCGCATCAGCGGTTTTGAGCAAGTCGGTGT
>Ga0207693_10000271_pt1 | contig 47827 bp, 42 predicted proteins | sample LARL81metaG_FD_184347 | JGI IMG/M metagenome (GOLD analysis project Ga0207693, IMG submission 184347) | Corn, switchgrass and miscanthus rhizosphere microbial communities from Kellogg Biological Station, Michigan, USA - LAR L8-1 metaG... | ecosystem: Host-associated > Plants > Roots >... | reverse complement strand
GATTGCTATGGTAGCCAAATGAACATAAGAGGTTGGGCTGGCGAAGTGGCCCGGAGCTTCCGGGGCTCCTTTTTCTCGCCGACACATGAATTCACGGACAATTCTCGCGAAAACACGGACAAACCGCCTGACCAACCTCTTGCAGCTTATTGAAAGGAATGGCTCCTCAGGTAGGACTCGAACCTACAACCCTCCGGTTAACAGCCGGATGCTCTGCCATTGAGCTACTGAGGAGTGATGTGGCACGCACAAGGCATGCGCACCTGTATTAGCGCTTTCTATACTAGCATTCAGAAGGACTTGCTGAAAACTTCCCCGCTTGTTTTTGATACCCTGATGTCCCACATCGCTGCTGAGGTGAATATGGTTGGAGGATTTCGCTTGCTCTGGATCGTGCTTTGCTTATCTCTGATGGTCACCATTGCTTTGGCGGGGAACGATTCTTCCCCCAGTACCACTCCGCCGCCAGGCCCACCCAAAGTCAAGACTGACGACGTGGAAGACACAATCCACGGACACAAAATCGCCGATCCATATCGTTGGCTCGAGGATGCCAGCAGCTCCGACTCCCAGGAATACGTACGCTCCGAACTGGCATACACCCGCAGCATTCTCGATCCGCTTCCAGGACGTGACGCGATCCACCAGCGACTCGCCGAACTGCTTTCCATTGGCACGATCGGTACGCCGCAAATCGGCGGCCCTTATTATTTCTATACCCGACGCGAAGGCACACAGAACCAGGCGGTATTGCTGGTCCGCGAAGGCCTGCACGGCAAGGATCGCGCCTTGGTGGATGCCAACAAAATGTCGGCGGACGGTACCGTCGCCCTCGATTGGTGGTTCCCTTCTGACGATGGGAAATACGTAGCCTACGGAACTTCAGGCAGCGGTTCTGAGAACAGCACCCTGCACGTGATTGAGAGCGCCACCGGAAGACTTCTTCCCGATACCATCGAGCACACTCGAATCGCCCAGGTCGCCTGGAAAAAAGATAACTCCGGCTTCTACTACGGACGCAATCCCAAGAAGGGCGAGGTACCCGAAGGCGACGACGTCTATTACCTGCACATCTTCTATCACCAGCTTGGAGCCGATGCCGCCAAGGATCCGCTGATTTGGGGAGAAGGCCGCAATAAGGAGGAGATCCTGGTCTCTCAGTTGCCAGACGACGACGATCGCTGGCTGCTAATGACCGCCTATCAAGGCTCCGCCGGAAAGAACGAACTCTTTTTGCGGGATCTAAAAGCCGGTACGCCTCCGGTCGAAATCACCAGCGGCAAAGATTTCCATTACAGTTGCGAGATATTCCGCGGAAGACTCTACATTACGACCAACGAGGATGCTCCACATTTTCGCTTGTTCATGGTGGACGCGGCTCATCCTGCCCGCTCCAACTGGAAAGAGATCATCCCCGCGTCGGACGGCATTCTCAAAGGCACCGCGATCGTGGACGGCAAAATCCTGGCGGAGTACGAAAAAAATGCCAGCTCACAGTTGAAACTCTTCGATCTTGACGGCAAAGCTCTCGGCGATGTCGATCTTCCTGGCATCGGTTCGATCCAGGGATTGGGAGGTCGGTGGGATCGCAAGGAAACCTTCTTTGGCTTCCAGTCATTCACCGTTCCGCCTTCCGTGTACCAGGTGGAAACTGCTTCGCGGAAAACTTCGTTGTGGGACAAAGTAGCCACGCCTGGCATTGACCCTTCACAATACGAAGTCGGTCAGGTCTGGTTCGCATCGAAAGACGGCACCAAGGTCCCGATGTTCGTCTTCCACAAAAAGGGCATAGTCCTCAATGGGAAAAACCCAACTCTGCTCACCGGATACGGCGGATTTAACGTCAGCCTCACTCCGACTTTTTCCGGCGCACGCTATCTCTGGCTCGAACACGGCGGAGTGTTTGCGGTTGCCAACCTGCGCGGCGGATCGGAATTCGGCGAGGAGTGGCATCGCGCCGGCATGCTGGACAAGAAGCAGAATGTTTTCGATGACTTTATCGCCGCCGCCGAATTTCTGATCGCTGACAAAATCACCGACAAGGAACACCTTGCCATTCAGGGCGGATCTAATGGCGGCCTTCTGATGGGTGCCATGATCACACAGCGCCCCGACTTGTTCCGTGTGGTTGTTTGTCAGGTTCCGCTGCTCGACATGCTGCGTTACCAGAATTTCCTGATCGCGAAATTTTGGGTCCCGGAATACGGCTCGGCGGAAGATCCGAAACAGTTCGACTGGCTCTACGCGTACTCGCCTTACCATCACGTCAAGGCGGAAACGGAGTATCCCGCCATCATGTTCATGACGGCGGATAGTGACAGCCGTGTAGACCCCATGCATGCGAAGAAAATGGCTGCATTAATGCAAGCCGAGGCGGCCAACGGAAGAAGTAAAGACCGTCCAATCCTATTGCGCATTGAACCCAAGGCGGGCCACGGTCAGGGAAAGCCTATTTCCAAACAAATAGAAGAAGGGACCGATATCTATTCATTCCTTTTTTGGCAGATAGGAATGAAACCCTAAACAATCAACGCGGGTCAGGAAGGTACCGCTCATGCCGTCCATATCACAGTTGACCTACGTACTCCGTAGTGTGTCCGTAATACTCTGCCTTATCGCGGTTTCCACGCCATCGATTGGGCGTGCACGTCCCCTTCAGACCGAAACGGAACCCAACGCTGGTCATGCAACATTTACCGAGCTCGTACAACAACCGCGTAGTGCCGAAGTGAGCCGCGATATTCCGGAAGACGCTCCCGATGACGAACTGGCTCCCGCCGCGCTCGAACTCGACGTTTCCCATGATTCCCCGCTCTTCCAGGATCTTTACCAGGCAACACGCGAAACCAAAGAGCAGGCGATTCTTGAGCGACTCAAGCACGCGAAAGGACTGGTCGCGGGTGGCGCAGACCTGAAATTCAGTGATCCGCAGGGGCGAACCGCACTCCATTGGGCGGTCTTCGGCTCAAGTTACGCGACCAAGCCGAATGTGCTGGTCGCCTACGAAGAGCTCGCGGACTCCATGATCCAGCGCGGAATAGAAATCAATAAGCAGGATCTGTATCAGGACACAGCTCTCGACTATCTGCTTTATTCTCCCAGTCTCGAAATGCAGACTCTGCTGATAGAAAACGGCGCCAGCGGCGGGTTTCTTGCCGCCTTCTACACTTTTTTTAATGAGGTGGCGGCCAATTTCCCCCCCAACCCACGACGCGGCAGTTGCTCTCACTCGCAAGGCCGACCTTGCTCCCGCCGCAACTTTGGACGTACGCCTGGATGTTCCGGTCTACAGCGACCGCTCGCGCGCTGGCGATCCATTGACGCTACTGTGACCTATCGGTTATGCAAAAACGGCGAGCAGCTTTCTTGCAAAGATGGAGAGCTGCTGCTGGCACCCGGAACTAAGGTAAACGGCACGGTCCTTTTTGCCACCAAAGCCACCGACAAGTATTCGCGGCCCCGCCTGGTGCTCGACTTCTCAAACATTGTTCACAAGAACGGCCAGCGCACGCCGCTCCACGCTCGCGTCCTGTATGTGGACAACGCCCGTGAAACGGTTCGCAACAACGAGATCCTGGGCATCATTCAGCCGCATGCTTCGAAGAAAGCAGCGCTGGTATTCGCAGCTCTCGGCGCGGCGAATCCCATTGCGGGATACACCATCAAGGGGGTGCAAACGGTTTGCGGGTTATCACTGCGCCGCGAAGTGCTTTTCCCCGCCGGCACCGACATTCAGGTGCAGGTCGTGCGCGCATCTATGCTGAAGCAGAAAGACCCGTGGTCAGGATGGGCGCAGCTCCCGGTAGACGTCCAGCTCCAGCATTTGGTGCTGACCGCGCCGCAACGCACTCACACTTCGAACAAAACTCTTTCGGATGTGACCAATCTTATGTTGATCGGAAGCCAGAAGGAACTGATTGCGGCTTTTCAGGAAGCCCGATGGTTTGAAGCTGACAGTCTGAACGCTGCGTCTGCGATGAAAGTGGTACAGGCCACCATGCGTCAAAGTGGGTACGCCGGCGCTCCAGTGTCGGCGCTGTTGGTCAACGATCGTCCGCCAGACTTGGTGTTTCAAAAGTCGCTGAATACGTTTGCCAAGCGTCATCACATACGCATCTGGAAACTCGCGACAAAATATAACGGACGGGATCTCTGGGTGGGCGCGGCCACGCACGATATCGCCACCACAAATGCGCGCGCCGGCACAAAGTGGTCTCACCGCATCGATCCGCATATCGACCGCGAACGCGATTGGGTAGAAACTGACCTGCTGTTCGCAGGAACCGCAACCGCCTATGCGGATTTAGATCGCCCCAACGCTCCGCACAAAGCCGCCAACCCCACCGGCGATGAAATAGTGACAGACGGTAAGATGGCAGTCCTCCAGCTGGCAAACCGGAAATCGCCGACCGAGCAAACATCGGCGCCGGTACTGACAACCCGGCCGTGAAAAAAGCCGTAAAAAAGAGGCAGGCCTGTGGGGCTTCGCAGTACCAGGCGAGCAGAGGTTTGACTACGGTTTTTTCTGAGAAGCGCCTCATCCCTGCTGCGCCGGCACTGCCGCATGATCCGGAGAAACGCCCATCGACTCTGCGCTGGCTTTCTCTTCTGAAATCAAGAGTCCCATGAGGATACAAGCCGCACCCACACCGGAGCGGGCGCCTAAACGTTCTTCCAGAAAAATAAATGACGTCAACCAGGCGAAGACCGGTTCCAAGGTAAAGATCAATGCGGTGTGCGTGGCTGGGGTGAACTGCTGTGCCCATGCCTGGATCGTAAACGCCAACGCCAGGCTGAATAACCCGGTAATCCCGATTCCCCACAGCACTCGCGGAGACCACACCACAGAAACCTTCTCCGCCAACGATGTAGTGACAATCATCAGCACAGCAGTGACCGCCACCTGCACTACTGTGATCTGCTGCCAGCGATGCGCCGTACTTGAACTGGCATGGGTCGCATGCTCGATAAAAATAATGTGAAACGCGAACACCACAGCAGCGCCAAGAGTGAGCAGGTCGCCGTGATTCATGCTGCGCCAATTGAGCCCGAAACCGGCCGACGCTGGTACCGTTAACAAATACAGTCCGGCGAATGCCAGAATTACGCCGATGCATGTCAGTCGATTGATGCCACGCTTCCAGAACACGGCCAGCAGTACCGGTACCAGCACTACCGAAACTCCCGTGAGAAATGCGGACTTCGAGGGTGTCGTATATTTCAGCCCTACCGTCTGAAGTTCGTTGCCGACAAACAGGAACACCCCGACCAGTATCCCGGAGCGTACTGCGCCCGCTGTAAGCCTCGGAAGCTCGCGATAGAAAATCACCGCCAATACCACCGCCGCCAGACTCATGCGGACAGCATTGAAGAAAAGGGGAGAGATATCCACCAGCGCATTTTTGATAACGACGAAGTTCGAGCCCCAGATTAGGGTGATCAGGACCAGAAGAATATGCGCTTTAAGCGAACGAGACACCGCTACAGGGTAGCAAACGTCTCAGGAAGGAAGCATTCCTTGTCTCCGGGCGCAGAGGGGTACTCGTCCGATGGACTTAGAGTGTGTCTGGCTCGCGCTCAAAGAACAACCCTAAAAATGCATGTAAGTTATTGGTCGTCATTTGGTTACCGTATTACAATACCGTTCTGTATGTACACAAGTGCAACGGCATAATATTTCATGTGGAATATTATTTCAACGTAGCACCGGCATCTTGCGGGCGGTCCTGAGAGGCGGCGGGAGACAGCCAGCAAAACGATACTACGCGTTTCAAGTTTCAGCTGGAGCCGCATTCACATTAGCGGGCTTTACCGGCGAGGCCTAGCAGGGTCAGCAGGATGCGCTTGAGACCAAGCTCGCGGCCGCTGCAGTCGAACCATTCCTGCAGCGTATGCGCTCCCCCACCCGCACCGCCTCCACCGATAGCGATCGCTTCCAGTCCAAGCGACAGAGGGATGTTTGCATCTGTGGAAGCACGTTGCACCTGTGCAGAATTTCCCAACTGCACGTCCACAGCACGAATCACCTGCATGATATGGGCGCTGGGATGGAGTTCTCCCGCGGGCCGGTTGCCGATGGGAACCAGCTCATGACTCAACCCGAATGGCCGGCGGCCTGAAGAAGCAGGAGATGCATGAGCAGATGAGGCTTGGGATTGCTCCTCCACGGCCTGATCCAGAGCGTAACGCAGTGCACGTTCCAGCCTTTCCATTTCCGCCATCGAGGTTGAGCGGATATCCACGCGCATGCTGGCGGATTCAGGAATCGAATTTACTGAGGTACCGCCGCGAATCACGCCCACGTTAAACGTGGTCTTCGGTGAAACCGTTACCGGAGTGTCAGTGAACGCCTGAATGGCGCGTGCGAGGACAACGATCGGATTGGGGGCGCCAAAGTCGCTCCATGAATGTCCGCCCGGACCCCGCACAATGACTTCGAAACGCCGGCTGCCCAGGGCTTCCGCAACAATCGTGTCGGAGCCCGCGCCATCCAGTACCAGACTGTAATGAATGGAGTCTTTCCAGCGCGGCGCGGAAAAAATGTGGCGCATGCCGCGCAGATCGCCCTCGCCTTCTTCCCCCACATTGCCGATAAACAGAAGCGGAAGCGCGTGGCGAAGTCCCCTCGCCTGCAAGACCGCCGCCATAGCCAATATGGCGGTGACTCCGGCTCCATTGTCTGAAACCCCGGGCCCGTACAGGCGGCTTCCCTGCTGCCGGATATTCAGCGGTGTGCCCGCAGGAAAAACCGTGTCTAGGTGGGCGCTCAGAGATACGTAGCCGTGTCCGTAGCCGCCGTGCGTGCCGAAAACGTTGCCTACTTCATCGGTATGGATCGAGTCCAGGCCGAGATCTTTGAATCGTTCAGCCAGCCACACGGAGCGTGCACCTTCCCCGAAGGGCGGCGCCGCAATGCGAGCCAGCTCGAGCTGCCATTGAGCGAATTGCGGCTCTTGCGTTCGAAACCAGGTGAAAGCCGAGCGGATTTCCGCCGACGCGCACAGGTTGGCAATTTCCTGCTGCACGCTTGGATACAGTTCGGAAACCTCGCTACTCGGTTTTGCGGGCATTTTTTTGTTGCCAGTGATCGGTCTTGAGTCGTCAGAGAAATTCAGAAGCCAATGAGCTTCATCGTTCAGCCGTCTCTCAGTTCTCGGCTGACTGGCGGCCAAAGCTCACAACCGACGACTTCCGTCACCTACGCATTCCAGAATTTCCGGCTCGGTCAAGGTGTGGTCAGACGCTTTGGCGCGCTGGTAAATTCTCTCGACCACGTCGTCGGCAGGGGCCAGCCCGTGACGCTCCAGCCAGAATAAGACGTTCGACTTGCCGCTCATGGGGCCGATGTCGATGATTTGCTCCAGCCCAAACATCTGCGATGGCACGCCGGAATATACCGCATTCGCAAGTTCGATATCTTTCTTCTTATAAGCTTTGATAACCGCGGCAGCGTGAACGCCGGTGGCGGTTCGGAACGCATCCTCGCCCACCACCGGATAATTCGGCGGGATTGGCACACCGGTGGCCTTCGATACGGACTCGCAATACCGTTTCAAACCCGTCAGATCCTGATCGCCCCACGGACTGACGGCCATCAACTTCAAATTCACCAGCATCTGATCCATCTGCGTGTTGCCCACGCGTTCGCCGATACCGAGAGCGCACGCGTGCACACAGTTCGCACCGGCCAGGAGAGCCGCTATGGAATTCGCGACAGCCAAGCCGCGATCGCAATGACCGTGCCAATCCACGCGAATCGATTCGCCAGAAGGTTTGACGACTTCATCCATGACGAATCGCACCAAGGCAAACGTGCCCATCGGGGTAGCGTGTCCCGCGGTATCGCAAATCACAATGGCACGCGCGCCACAATTTATCGCCGCCGCGTACAAGCGCTTTACCATCTCTGGATCGCAGCGACTGGTGTCTTCGGTGACGAACATGGATTCGAGTCCCAGCGATACCGCGTACTTCACCGCTTTTTCGGTGGTTTGAAGCAGGAAATCGTCTGTCCAATTTTCGGTATAGCGCCGGATCGGGCTGGAACCAATGAACGTGGCCGCCTGGATATTCAGCCCCGTACACTGCACGATTTCAGCAATGGGACGAATATCGTTTTCATGAGTACGCGCTGCACAGTTAGCCCGAATCTTGAATTTTTGCCGGACGATTTCATGCGCCAGAGCTTCACAATCCGCCACCGCACGCGGACCCGCGCCAGGCAAGCCGAGATCGAGGGAGTTGATTCCCAGCGATTCCATGCAATGAAGAATTTGGATTTTCTCCCCGATGGAAGGATCGCGTACCGAGGGCGATTGCAATCCGTCGCGCAAAGTTTCATCGTTGAGCAGAACCGTGCCAGCGGGCCGTAGCTTGTAAGCATCCGCCTGGTTCCAGTCGTAAATGAGTTCGGAGGCGTTCACCATGCACCGTTAAGAGAATCGATGCGCCTGCATCTTCAAAGTTGCTCGCAATCGAATGCGCGGATCGAAGAGTGGCGAGCCTATTTTTTTGGACCTACCGTCAGACCGAACACCGACGTCTGTCCCTTCCCCGCCACATTCAGGCAACTCATTCCGTCGGGATTGGGCAAATAAAGCGTCTTGCAGTGTTCGCAACGGTAGACTTCAGTGTCCGCTCCCCAGGCCCTTTCTGCGTCGCCACAAGCCTGTTCCACGACGTCTGTGCTATAGAACCAGCGCTTGAGGTGCCCACCACAGAATTTCCCTTTGGCATCTTTCTCATTGCAAGAGCGCTGACCTGGCTTCTTAAATTTGACCTTGTGATGCGCGAGCTGTGGCGGAATGACGGTGGTCGTGGCCAAGAAGATGTCCTCGTCGCTGCGGCGAACAACGCCGCGGGATTCACACTGTCATTTTACTCGAAGCGGTTTTGGTTGGGCTACATCTGGATCAGTCGAACTCTCTCTTCGGCATGGCTTGGTCCGCACCGACGCGCCCGGCGGCGATGTCGGCGGTGAAATAATTTTCGGCTTTAACCGGATTACCTGCCATCCGGCGCAGCATTGCAATCTGCCCTACATGAGTCAGAGCGTCCGCGATTGGGCCCTGAAAGAGCTTCTCCGGCGGGGCCTGCAACGCTTGAGAAGAAGCGAGATAATCATCGAACTTTTTCAGTGCGGCAAAAAAACGTTCGGTGTCTTTTTCCCAAGTCTGCACGTCCGAAGTCTTCCAACTCTGTTTGCCCTCAGCGATGGATAACGACCAATCCAACAGATCCCCAATATGGGCCAGGATTTGCCCTGCCGCGCGACTGGATGCACTGCAGCGGAAATCTGCGAATCCCTCCGGTACAGTGCGCACGGCCTTGCCGCCGCGATAAGCGAGTGTCGATAAGGCGTGGCGAAGCAGTTCACGTTTAGGATCGGAATTTGAGCTTGTCATTTGCTTCCTCTGATTGATTGCGATTTATTTGCACCTTTCCCATCAGGACTCCTGCGGCTCGGGTTGCGCCCTGGAAGCGGCGTACCCAACCCTGAGCAAATTGCATATCAAGAAATCCTTCCATCTGACGGGTAAAAGCTTTTCCATATCCGTACCACCAAAGTTTTTCCATACCCGGCAAGCGTTCCTCATCCAGATACTTTATTCGCACCATCTCTTCCAGACCGAGCCTTCCGTGCGACCGACCGATGCCGCTGGCCTTCACGCCTCCGTGCGGTGCTTCGCTGATGCCAAAACAGGAGACTGTATCGTTTACCATCACTGTTCCCGTATCGATCCGCCGCGCCATTAACTCACCGCGAGCCCGATTACGCGTCCAAACGCTGGCAGCGAGACCGTAATTGGAATCATTAGCGAGATCGATGGCCTCGTCGTCGCTAGCGAACGGCATGATCGGGAGGACCGGGCCGAAAGTTTCCTCGCGCATGATTCGCATCGTAGGTTTGACGTCAGCCAGAACGGTGGGTTCGTAAAAATTTGGCCCCAACGCCGGCAAACGCTTCGCGCCGGTGAGAACCCGCGCGCCTTGTAATCGCGCTTCGTCCACTTGCGATTCAACATTGAGCAACTGGCGTTCATGGATCATAGGCCCGACATCAGTCTCAGGGTCCATGCCATCGCCGACTCGAAGGCGTTTTGTCTTGCGCACGCACGCCTGCAGAAACGACTGGTACAGACTGCGATGGACGTAACAACGCTCCACTGACAGACAAGCCTGCCCGGCGTTCACGAACGCTCCCCACACCGCACCGCTGGCGGCCACGTCGACATCCGCGTCTTCGAGCACCAGCATGGGATCCTTGCCTCCCAACTCCAGCACCACTGGTAGCAGACGAGCGGCAGCCGCTTGCGCAATCTGTTCTCCTGTAGAAACGCTTCCGGTGAATATCAGCTTGTCGATAGAGGTACATGGCCCGGCAGGCTTTGCGAGTGCTATCAAAGCCGCGCCCGTTGCCGCGTTTCCAGGGATGACCTGGAAAATCTCCTTTGCGACGCCGGAAGCATGCAACAGTGACTTCAGTTTGTTCGCACACAGCGAAGTGAATTCCGAAGGCTTAAGGACGACCGCATTCCCTGCAACCAAAGCCCCCAGAGTTTCGGTTGCCGGAATTGAAAAGGGGTAGTTCCAAGGCGAGATGATTCCGACTACCCCGTAAGGCTCCCGAATCAGACGGCCGGACTTCGTCTTTAGGGCAACGTTGCCGTGAGGAACTGGCTCGTCGCGCAAGAGGCGGTATGAATTTTCGATCAAAAAACGGGCTGTATCGAGCACAACCATCACTTCCGTAAGCAGACTCTCAACGTAAGGCTTGCCGGCTTCACGGGTGATCAGTTGCGCGACGGAGGATTTATCCAGGTACAGAAGCCGCTGGAATTCGCGCAGGATTGCAATCCGTCGACCTACCCCGAGGCGGGCCCACGCGGATTGCGCCGAATGTGCGCGAGCGATCGCCCCCTGGACTTCCGGTTCAGAAGTGCATTCGAACTCTCCGAGAACCTCACCAGTTGCGGGATTGACCGATGTCACGTTGCGAGATGCGGTCTGGAGATTGGTTGTCATGAATGCAAACGTCACGGGATCACGCACTCTGACCCGGTTCCAAATCAAAAAGACGAAGTCAAAACCTCGCGGGCGCCACACCGACAAATTAATATTCAACGCTCACCAAGCACAAGCCGCTTGCCGGGGCGGTGGCTCCCGCAACCGACCGGGAGCGGGCTGCCAGTATCCGCAGCATATCGGATGGCTTCAGCGTCCCTTTGCCAACCTGCAAGAATGTTCCTACCAGATTCCGCACCATGTGGTGCAAAAAGCCGTTGCCGCGAATTGTATAGATCAGTTCGTCCGCCTCACGATGCCAACTGGATGAGAAAACCCTTCGGACATTCGAGACTTCCTCGTCCTTTCCGCGCTCCGCATCCACGGCAGCGAATGAGGTGAAATCGTGTTCACCCACAATGCAGGCGGCTACCTGTTGCATCATAGACTCGTCTAAAGGATAGGGATAATGCCACACATAGCGGGCCCGAAATGGCAGGCAAATATTCTCGCGAAAAATGGAATAACGGTATGTTTTGGCTCGGGCAGACTTGCGGGCATGAAAGTCGGTCGGGACTTCAGAAGCCTCGAGCACGCGAATCGCGGACGGGAGTAGGTCGTTCAGCGCATTGACGAGATTTTCCGGAGGGATGGGCGACTCGGTCTGAAAAGTAGCCACCTGGCCGAGCGCATGCACCCCGGCATCGGTACGACCCGAGCCCTGTGGCAAGACTCTTTCACCGGTTAGACGTCCAATAGCAAAGGAAAGGACACCCTGAATCGTGGATGCTTCAGGCTGAACCTGCCACCCGGAATAGTCGGAGCCGTCGTAGGCTAGAAGCATTTTGAGATTTCGCATGGATAGTTTGGAGTCTTCCCGGCGCCGATTATCATCCAAAGGGTTTGTAAATCTTTACAAAGTTTTACCCGCCCTGGGGGCATGGCGGCGCAAGTCCTGACTCTGGTGTCAGATATACTATTTCATTCACTCGGCAGCTTTACTCAGGGAGAAGTGTGCGCGGTACGCCGGCGCCAAAGACCGGACTGATCCGGCAAATACAAAATGAACCTGGAGCTGTCGGTTTGCGTACCATCGGTTGATTCCAGAAGCCTTTGACGTCTTTCACTACCAGAATGAGCAGGGAGAGAATCGAATGTTTTTGTCGGCTTTGCAATGCGCTTTCCGGCGGACTCTTGCCATCGTCCTGGCCGGCGCTTTAACCGCAACGACGTGGGCTCAAACCGCAGCCCAGCCAGCTGCTGCCGCTCCAGAGGGTCCACAACCGCAAACTCAGCGTTTTGTGGTGAGGGACTATTCCCGGCCCCGCTCCTATTTCCCAAATCCCATTGGGCCATACCAGTCCCACAGCGTGGCGGCGCCTGATTTGAGCAACACTCCGCGCCTCGAACAGCTCATGCAGAATGGGAAGCTGATGCTTTCCATGAATGACGCAGTAGCGCTGGCGATGGAAAACAACCTGGACATCGCCATTCAGCGTTATAACCTGAATATTGCCGACACGGACGTACTTCGCGCAGAGGCGGGCGGCAGCACGTTGGGCGTCAACAGTGGAATCGTGGCGGGAACGCCCGGCGGGGGTACCGGCGGCTTGAGCGGAACCGTCGGTTCTGGTAACGGAGGCACCACGGCAGGGTCGGGCGGCGCCGGAACCGGTACAGGTGGACTGGTTAATTCCACCCTGGGCAGCGGTCCTGTAATCACCAGTTTCGATCCTATTCTCATTGGAACGCTGCAGATGGATCGCGCTTTCACGCAGTCGACCAGTATTTTCAGTCCAATCCCTGTAGCGAACCAGAATACCGGGACGGCGAATTTCAGTTATCTGCAGGGGTTCAAGACGGGCACCAACTTTTCTGTCGGATTCAACAATACCCACACAACGACTGACAATCCTACTGCCACCTACAGCCCGGCTATCACTTCCGGATTCCAGGCCAGGTTCACTCAACACCTGCTTCAGGGGTTTGGATTTGCACCGAACACCCGCTTTATCCGGATTGCGAAAAACAATCGCGAGATTTCCGATATCGCGTTCCGCCTGCAAATTATCACCACGGTCGACCAGATCGAGAACATGTATTGGGACCTGCTGTTCGCGTATGAAAACGTCAGAGTACAGAACGAGTCGCTGGCCTTCGCACAGAAGACTCTTTCAGACACCAAGAAACAGGTGGAAATTGGCACTCTGGCTCCTATCGAGACTGTGCGCGCACAAAGCACCGTTGCCACCGATCAGCAGGCGCTGACCGTCGCCCTCACCAATTTGCAGTTACAGCAGTTGCTGATGAAGAACGCGCTCAGCAGGACGCTGGTCGATCCGAGACTGGCGGACGCGGAAGTCATTCCAACGTCGACGATGCAGTTGCCGGCAACAGAACCGGTGGTTCCCACTCAAGATCTGGTTAATGACGCACTCACTCATCGCGCTGAATTGGCAGAAGCGCGTATCAATCTGGCGAACACGGAAATCAGCAATAAGGCAGTTCGCAATTCACTGCGGCCGACTGTTGACCTTTATGCCTACTACGGTGGCACGGGCATCGGAGGAAATGTGGCGCTTCCGACTTGTACCGGCACTGCTGGTCCTTTCGAGAGTTGCTTCAATCCTGCCTCTGCCGCTCCCCCCTTCCGTAATGGTGGACCTGTAGGCTATAGCAACTCGTTGAGCCAGTTGGTGGATTCGAGCGCGCCGGACAAAGGCGTCGGTCTGAGCGTAAATATTCCCATCCGCAACCGGTTGGCGCAGGCGACGCAGATCCGATCTGAACTGGAATATCGGCAGTCGCAGATGCGCCTGCAGCAGTTGGAAAATCAGGTTCGCATCGAAGTCCGCAATGCACAGTTTTCGGTAACGCAGAACCGCGCCAGCGTGGCTTCGGCCCAGGCGGCGGTCGACCTGGGACACCAGTCTCTGGACGCCGAACAAAAGAAATACGCGTTGGGGGCGTCCACTACCACCTTGGTGTTACAGAACCAGAGCGCACTGGCACAGGCCGAATCTACCTTGGTATCGGCCATGGCGGCTTATGAAAAAGCCCAGGTGGAATTGGATCGAGCGACGGGCCTTCTGCTGGACCACGCAGGGATTTTAATCTCCGACGCCGAACGAGGCGAAGTGACCCACATGCCGGCGATTCCGTTCGTCGCACCACGGCAAGACATTCCAAGTTCTGTGATGCAGCTTCAGGCATTACCACAGCCCGCACCGCCGGAAAATGCTCCGCAAGCCGCACCGCCGGCCGAGCAGCAGACTACACCGCCCCCGCAGTAGTATTCCGTGTGGGGTGGACTAAGTATCCGCCCCACACGATTTCGAGGGACCCCGGCGGGCATTCCGCTTCTGCCGGGTCCCGGTTTATCCTCTCCGCGTGACGCTTTCGGTCGTTTTGATCACTTACAACGAAGAGGCCAACCTCGCGCGCACGCTTGAAAGCGTGCGTGCTTTGGTGCGAGACGGGCGAGGCGAAATCGTGATCGTGGATTCGGGATCAACCGACTGCACGATAGAAATCGCGAGGTCAGTGGGCGCAAAAATTTTTGTTGAGGAGTGGAAGGGGTACGCCGGGCAAAAGAATTCCGCCATCGATAAAGCGACGGGCGACTGGATCCTCAGCCTCGATGCCGACGAAGAACTGGACGAGCAGCTGCAACAGGCCATCACCGCGGTAGTGGAAAACCTAAAACGAGTGGATTCCTTGCGCGGTAAGGACGATGCGCATCCATTCATGATTCAGGACGCGCGTGCCGAAGTACGAACGCTGCTCGATGGAAAATTCGAAACTGTGCCTGACGGCATCTTGATCGCTCGAAAGAATGAATTTCTTGGGCGTTGGATCAGGTACGGCGGCTTTTCGCCGGATCCGAAGCTGCGGTTGTTTCGCCGTAGTGGCGGGCATTTTGAGGAGCGCGCTGTACACGAAACGTTGACGGTCACCGGGCCTACTGCCACACTTAAGCAAGGCGCAATTCTGCACCATTGTTATCCGACGCTCTCCGACTACATCGAGCACGTGAACCGCTATTCTTCGCTGGGCGCAAAGATGGTGGCTTCCGCAGGAGGTGATGGATTCAGCATCGTCAACATCGCAATCCGGCCGTGGTTCACTTTTCTCTACAACTATTTTTTTCGTTTGGGATTTCTGGACGGCCGGGAAGGATTGCTGCTGCACCTTTACCACGCGGTTTACGTTTCCTGGAAATATGCCAAGGCTTGGGAACTGGGGCACTCGAACAAAAGAAGTATTTGAAAGAGAGCGAGAGAAATCACAGGGCACTCGAACAAGTATGGGGACGTCATTTATCCCATGATGCCCTGTGCCGCCTGGCTTTGATGGCTTTCGATCTTGTTTCTCACGAATTCAACAAGCTCAGGCGTGACATAGTCTGGTGGAGAAATATGGAACAACGGCCGGCCAGCGACCGGCTTCATCGACACTTCGCGCCACGCCAAATGCTGCGCTTGGTGGCGATGCATAATCACTGCGTCGGCTCGATCCATGAATTCCTGCGCTGACTTTTTGAAGTCCGCCGTCGACGGGTCGAGTACGGTGAGATAAAGATCCGGACGAAGAAACCTTAGAACGCTGTTCGACTCCATGATTGCATGTCCGCCTTTCATAAGCTCGCGACGAAGTGCGGGCATCGCTTCCGCAAGGCGTCCCTGCTCGGTTCGAACCCATAATGCGCAGACGGCTCCGGCGGCGAGGAAACGGGATGTATCGGACTCTCCGGTGCGGTCGTGTTCTTCGGAAATGGCCCAGCTGTGATCATCGTTCGCACAGTGACACGGCTCGCCGTCGGCCGAGCAGATGCCGTGACCGTATTGAGTAATTTTCACCGCAGTCCAACGGTGCTCACGCAAAGCGGCGATGAGCCCGGCCACCACGCTGGTCTTGCCAACGCTCCGGGAGTGTCCGCCGATGATGATGAGTGACATAGGGATTTGTCGTTGACCTTTGGCTGGCCCCAATTGTTACCGGATCAGCCGACAACCGACCACTGGCGGACGACTATTCCTTCCTTGCCAGCCGTGCTAGCGCCGCCAACTGCTTCAGATATTCACGTACCGGACGCGCCGGAGTGCCCCAGAACGCGATTCCTTTGCCTCGTAACACTTTGTTCGGCAGGACGCCACCTTGCCCGCCCAGCATCACACCTTGTTCGATGCGGGCGTGCTCTCCGATACCTACCTGGCCCCCCAGAATTACGTTCTTTTCGATGACGATGCTGCCGGAAAGGCCGGTTTGCGCGGCGATCACGACATTTTCGCCAATCTGACAATTGTGGCCGATGTGGACCAGGTTATCGATCTTGGCGCCGCTCCCGATGCGTGTAACTTCCAGCGCTCCACGATCAATGGTGGAGTTGGCTCCGATCTCAACGTCGTCTGCGATTTCGAGCCGTCCCGCCTGCGGAAATTTTTCGTAATGTCCCGTAGCCCTGTCGCGGACGTAGCCAAAGCCATCGCTACCGAGCACAGCTCCGGCATGGGCAATTACGCGATCACCCATCCGTGTCCCAGGATAAACCGTAACGTTGGGGTACAGGTCACAATCGCATCCAATCACCACGCCGTCGCCAATTACCGCACCTGCGCCGATCCACGTGCGCTCACCGATTTGCGCGCCCTGGCCGACCACAGCGCGTGCAGCCACGATCGCATCTTTCCCTAATTTTGCCGAGGAGTGAACGACAGAGCTGGGGTGAATCCCACCCCCACGCTCTGGCAGGTCACGAAGCAGTTTTGCGGCCCGAGAAAATGCAAGCTTGGGGTGTTCGACGATGAGCAATGGCTTGGCTTTTGCCACGGATAGTCTCGCAAATTTTCCCACGATTACTGCCCCAGCCTGAGAATCCAACGCGCGCTGCAAATGCTTTTCGTCCTCCACAAACACCAGGTCGTGAGGCATTGCGTCGCCGATGCTTGCGACCCCATTCACTTCAATCGCACCATCGCCAACAAGCTCTGCGTGAAGGGATTCTGCGACCATCTTGAGAGAACGATTCATTCCGCTTTTTAGTATACGTTCGGCCTAGTTACGGGAGAGCGATTTGCGCCGGAGTTCATCTTTCCAGATGGCAGCACACACCTGCACGACGGTACGTTTTCGGAGAGTTCGATCGTGTACGTTCGTGCCTTTTGTAATGCGGTTCGCTCGCCGGCAAAGAGCTAAAATAAGGCATGGAAAAGAAGATTTTCTGGATCAGCTTTACCGTACTAGGCCTGGCGGCGGACTTCCTTCTGCCGCTCTGGTGGGGGCTGATGGCTACGATTCCCATCGCTTATGCCAGCTGGTGGATTGCCTATCGCAGCGATTGGTTTTAGGCAAGGCGACGCCTAGCTTATTTGGAACATGCAGCACTTTTCTTAAGCATTAACCAGCCACCAGGAGCGAGAAGGAACCGCCAGCCGCCGTTCTTAATCAGTACAAGCCCGGCTCTCCCGCCGGCCTGGTCTTCCAGCGTCGATGGACCCATAACCACTGATCGGGATAGCGGCGTACATAGTCCTCAATAATCTTCGTAAATACCTGAGTGTTAGAAACGATGTCGTCCTCGTCGTTGCCAGTACGTACAAGAGTCACGGCTGGATCAAATCGCAGACGATATTTTCCCAGCTTCGAATCCCAAATGGTGAAGCCGGGAACCACGGCCGCATCGGAACGCAATGCAATTCTCGCTAACCCGCTGGCAGTACAAGCTGGGATGCCAAAAAAATTCACGAACACACCCTGCGGCGGGGTCATGTTGGTATCCATGAGTATCCCCACCACCTCTCCCGCCTTCATGGCAGCCAGGAGACCGCGAACGAAGTTGTCCTTACTCACCGTGGTATTTCCATACATCGACCGATAGCGCTGGACAAGCCGGTCAATGTAGACGTTGTCGAGGTCCCTCATTACGATGTGCAGCCAGTGGCCATGCAGAGAATGCACAAATGCGGAAAGCTCCCAGCCGCCGAAGTGTGCGGTCAGGAACAACACGCCCTTACCACGGACGAAGGCTCGTTCATAGTTTTCGAAGCCGTCGTAGACCACCACACGGTTTACGTTTTCTTTGGTATAGCGGGGGAATTGACAAACTTCAGCCAATTGCCTGCCGAGCGAGGTAAATTCTCCGCGCAAGATAGTGGCATGCTCACGACGACTCTTCTCCGGGAAAGCCATGGCTAGATTACGCATGCCTACATGCCGCAAGCGCACATGCAACAGGTAAATCAGCCAAGCCAGGGAAATTGCCGCGGCCCGCGACAATGGCCGGGGAAGAAGACTCAAACTTTTAATGCACGGCCATGCTAGCGCGTACTCGAGTCGCTGACGCATCTTTGGGGAAACTGGTGACGGTAGCAAGGGGAAAACAGGTTGTCAAACCAGAACACTGGGAGGTTTGTGCAGCCTAGGCGGGCACGAGCGTCCTGGCTCGTACTTGCGCGAGATAAATTGTTTATCTGGCATGCACGAAAGGGACGCTGGCGCCCGCGGTATTTCTACTTGGTTGCTGCGTTCTTTGCCCATTTCGCCAACGTGTTCAGGAACGGAAATGCATTAGACGGAGCTGGGATAGTGCCGGTCAGTGAGGTCTTAAACGGCACCATACGGGAGTAAAACTGGCGAGTCGCATCCTTGTCCTGGTTGATGACAGCGCCACTCAACTCCAACCCAGCGAACAGACCACGAGCGCGTGAGTAGCTGAGCACTTGAGCTTTGAGTTTCCAATCGGTATCGGCCGCGGCATGTCGGCCTACTGGTCCGGCAGCAACGCTGGCATCGGCCCCCAGCTTGAACTGGCTGCTCAACAGATTTTTCATGCCATCGTCATTCATGATCAGCATGACCAAATCGACCGCCTGCGCGCCGATCTGCAGACCGAAACTGCCGCCTTTGATGGTGAAAAATGCGGGAGCGCTCCAGCCTTTGGGAGTGCGGCAGCTGGCCACGCCTCGTCCAAAACGGGCGCCTACGATAAATCCGCCTTTCAGCATGGTGGGGACTACAGCCACGCATTGGGCTGATCCCAATACCTCTTCGGGAATGCCTTGATCGGGAGCTGATTCGATCTCGTCCAAGACGGTGCTGGCCGCTTTGATGCGGTCTTCCGCTTTATTAGGGTCTTTATCGTCTTCGTCTTTTGCAAAAGAGGGAATCGCAAGACAAACAAGTACACACAGAATCAGAAGTCTTTTCATTATCTTCCTACGCTTTCGGGAGCTTAAATTTTATTTGTTTGATACCAGGTGGACTAATTCTATCGGATTTCTTCGAAGAAAGCGGATGGGGACGCCGGGGGGAAAAAATCGGGGCTAGCCGCGGTGACCCTAAATCTCCGCTTCCAACCCCGTCTCCCAGGTTCTGTGGTAGGTGAAACCAGTATGCTTTTAGACCGGTGAAGCTACAAGATTACCTAGGTCATTGGCCCAAAGTAATGGAGCTTCAATCCAGCTATTTCGCTGTGACCAGCGAGTGAGTAATCGCGTGAACCGAAAGCGCAATCCGGTTCTGCACCCCAACTTTGCGCATCAGCTTGGCTACGTGAGCTTTCACAGTCCGTTCTTCGATGCCGAGCGCAGAGCCAATTTCCTTGTTGGAGCGGCCCGCAACCAGCATTTCGAGAACTTCCTTTTCGCGGTCGGTAAAAGTCACGCGACCCGCCGGGAAGATTCGCCCTGGGGCGGAGCTTACGCGCTCAATGAACATCGAGAGTACGCGGCGCGGAGCCCACACCGAACCCTGGTTAACAACACGAATCGCTTGCACAAACTCGGCCGCTGAAGCGGCTTCATCCACATAACCCTTAGCGCCAGAAGCGATGGCTTTCAGGATGGTTTCCTCGTCCATGCCGGAACCTGTCACAATGATGCGAAGATCAGGACGGCTCGCTTTAAGGCTGGCCATGAGATCGAATAGGTTCTGCCCATTGCGGTTGCCCAGCAAGACTAAGTCGACATTGGGCATGTTCCCGATGTCAGGAAGCGATGCCGCGATGAGCTCGAAATCGGTCTCCGAGTCAAAGAGGGCACGAAACCCCACAAAGCGGAGGGGATCGCTTTCCACGACGGCAAGACGGATCGCCGGTTTCTTTGCGGGTGACGCTTTCATTGAGGTTGCAGCAGCCTTCATTTGGGTTCCCTGTTTGTTGCGAGAATCTGACTTAGAATAGCTACATTTGCGCGCAATGAGAACTACTGTTAGGACATCAAGGATTACGCCAGTAACGTCGAAAGCACTCAGGATGCGCTCTGTAACTCGCTGAAAAGATGGAGGGGTTGGTGAAAATAAATCTCAAACGAGTACGGTGGTCAGCGTTGCTCCTACTTGTGGCCTACTTTGCCTCTGCACAGACGCCCTACCAGCCCAAATTCAAGGGTGATCCGGCACGATCTGACTCGGAAGCAGCGGCGCTCGGTTATATGCGCACCGTGCTGAGAGCTCAGAAACAATATAAAAAGAAAAATGACAAATTTGCCAGCAGTCTTTCGGACCTGGTGCACACCGGATCGTTTACCAAACGGATGGTGAACCCGGAGCGCGGTGACTATACCGTCGGCTTCAAACCGAATAAGCTTCGCTCAGACAAAGACGGATTCGACCTGACTCTGACCCCGAAGCAAATGGATGCCGAACACCGTTCGTTTTACGCTGGCGAGGATGGTGTAATTCATGGCGACGATCAGGCTCCGGCGAATGAGAAGTCCCCGGTGGTCAAGTGAAACAGTGGGCGGCTGCTGATGCCGTCAGATCGTTTACTAATCACTGATCACTAGCCACTGACGACTAACTACTGCCCGCTTTGAACCTCCGCAGCTTTGCCATCGCGGTAAGTGACCGTCACCGGATGGCCGCCATTCGAATAACGCGCGATCTTCACCGACGAATCGTTTCCGCGATCAAGCGTTCCCATCCCTAGAGCAAAATCCACCTGCAGTTCGTTCATGCCGGGCTTGGCTTGGTGCTGATCTATTGCTTGCCAGACGTCCGGAGGCCAATGTTTGTAGAGCTCGTGCGGATCTTCGATAAAAAAATAGTAGTCGGAGTAAATGCTGTAGCTGTTACCAGAGAGTGAACCAATGGACAACGCGAACGCCTTGCCTTCCTGTTCGAACACAGCCATGATTTGCTGCATGTGGGCGGAGTGAGGAGCCGCGTCGGCAACCACGTCCTTGATCTGAAGTTTTTGCAAAGGTAGTAACAGTCCCGCCTCGTGTGAAAAATCGGTGCGATGTTGTGCCAAATCGTAGGGATAGTATGTGTGATGGTAGCCTTCCCTGACCCACACCGGCTGCTTGGTCAATTGTTTTGCCGACTTCAGATCAGACGGATAAAGTTTCTTGGGAACCACGTAATCGTCGGGATTTAAGGGCGGGGCTTTCTTTTTTGCCTGTTCGGCTTCTTCCGCTCTCTCCGCATAACGCTGGTAAACGATGTAGGCGGCGCGAATGGCTGTGATCACGATGATTGCCGCCAGTCCAATCTGGATTTTGCGCTTTGTGTCTGAAGTCATAGTTTTTGAACCGTTGCCTTAACCGCTCCAAACACCGAATTCGTTGACAAGCGTAAAATATTACTTTGCACTCATCACCGTGCAAACGCGATCCTAGGAGGAGACATGACAACTGTTACCGAAGACGAGGTTATGAGCGCCCTAAAACAATGTTACGATCCCGAAATTCCGGTCAACATTGTGGACTTGGGACTTATCTACGGTGTGCGTTTTGACCCGGCCCCCGAAGAAAAGCAGGATGTCACAGTGGAAATGACGCTAACCGCTCAGGGCTGCCCCTCGCACGTACAGATCGGCGAGCAGGTGAAAGCACGTGTAGAACAAATGCCGGGAGTGCGCAATGCTACCGTCAACGTGGTATGGACTCCGCCCTGGACTCCGGAACGCCTGAGCCCCGACGCCCGCAAAACGCTCGGGATCGAATAGTCGAACCCGGCTTAACGACTAAGTAACGACTCGAACCAATTTTGGGACCCGTTCCCTCCCGCTTCCGCCAAACGGTTTCCGACCTGGGATGCGACCTCAAGAAAGTTATTGCCGCGCTCAATGTAGTCAGGCAGCCTGCGGCGCACCTCTTCAAACTTTTCCGGGTATTCCGAAGCCAGCGTGGCGAGGCCCACGCCTGCCAGAATAATGCCGGCGGTCCACTTTTTCTTCAACAGTAGGACTGTGCCAACTCCTGCGGAACCACCGATTAAAGCCACCTTCCAGTTTTCCATCCTGCTCTCCTTGTAAGCGGGTCGTACCGCCAGCCGTCCTCGATTTACTTTATACTCCCGAAACTGCTAGGGAGGGAATTGGATGCACAAACAAAGTGACAGAGTTTGGATTGCAATCGTGCTTTTTTCATGGCTGGCGGCGTTCGCCTCTGCCCAGTCGGACCCGCGCGCTCGTGACCTCGGCGTTCCCTTCGATGGCATCCCAGGCCCTTTCAACGCTATCACTGATGTTAAGGGGGTAGAAGTTGGACATACCACGTTGATTTCGGGGAGCGGCCCCTTGAAAGTAGGTATCGGCCCGGTACGCACTGGCGTGACCGCCATTTTTCCAAGAGGCAAAGATTCCCTGGATTCGGTGTTTGCAGGCTGGTTCACTCTGAATGGAAATGGGGAAATGACAGGCACGACCTGGGTGGAAGATTCCGGATTTCTCGATGGCCCGGTATTGACCACCAACACTCACAGCGTCGGAGTAGTCCGCGACGCCGTGATCGCGTGGCGTGTAAAACACGCCCCCCCGGATGAGGAAGGCTATTTTTGGTCATTGCCGGTGGTCGCTGAAACGTGGGACGGTGAGTTAAATGATGTTAATGGATTTCACGTGAAACCCGAACACGTGTTCCATGCGTTGGACACGGCCCATGGAGGTCCTGTCGAGGAAGGAAGCGTGGGTGGCGGTACGGGGATGATCTGCAATGAGTTCAAGGGCGGCATTGGGACGTCTTCACGCGTTTTGGGTGCGAAGTACGGCGGTTACACCGTCGGGGTCCTGGTGCAATGCAATTACGGAATGCGCAACCAATTGCGAGTCGCTGGCGTGCCAGTGGGAAAAGACATTTCTGACCATGCAGTTAGGGATGACGATGTTGGATCCATCATCGTAATCGTAGCCACTGACGCTCCGTTGATTCCGAATCAATTGAAACGCGTGGCTCGCCGGGTGTCGTTGGGCTTGGGACGAGATGGCAGCTTCTCGGGAGACGGCTCGGGGGATATTTTTATTGCGTTTTCAACCGCCAACCCAGGCGCCGCAGGGGTTAAGGGATTGCATCAACTCACCATGCTTCCTAACCAGCGGTTGAATCCTATTTTCCTTGCCACGGTGCAGGCCACGGAAGAGGCGGTGATCAATGCCATGGTCGCAGCAAAGACGATGAAGGGGATTAATGACTACGAAGTCATCGGTCTGCCTCACGATCGTCTGCGCGAAGTGTTAAAGAAATACAACCGACTAGTGAAATAGCCGTGGGTCCAAAATTCTTGCCCGTCCCGTCTTAGTAAATCGAGTAGCCGGGAGCTGGGGTGCGGAGGTCGGGCTTTGATGCCATCAAAAGCAGGGCGCCGATTTTCTTGAACGCGCGCAAGTCATCCAAACTATAGAAGGACTTTGTCTTGTAATCGTCCGGCGTGGGGGTATCGTCCGGAATGCGTCTGGCCTCGACATTCTCGAATGCGTGTTTCTTTAATAAATCAACGTATTCGGCTTCAGAGCGCACATGCACTGGCACTTTCAGCTTATCCACCCACTGCAGCGAGTACGGATTGTCTTTATACAAATTAATCAGAATGAACAGGCGGCCATGCGGCGCCATGGTGCGGAAGAGTTCAGTCAGCGACCGGTCCTGGTCGGGATAGTAATAAAACGACTCCACCGATAACACTTTGTCGAAGAAATTTTCTTCCCAGGGAATCTGCATCGCTGATCCCCAAACGTACAAAATATTGTCGAAATCTTTCGAGACAGCGCGCGCCTGGCGAATCATCTCGTCCGAAACATCCAGACCCACGACTTGTCCGAAGCCCTCGGGTCCTTCGCCCACCAGGCGCGACAACAGCCTTGTAGCCCAGCCAGAACCACAACCGAGGTCGAGGACGCGTTCGCCGTGACGCAAATCCATCAGACGCAATGTTTTCTCTGTGATGTCGAGATGATGATTCTGCATCTTCTCGCCTTCACCGGCCTCAGCCCAGCGGTTAAACTCGTGTTGCAGCTTTTCGTCGGGAGTTGGGAGTTTGTCAGTCATAATCTTTGAAGGCCCGGCGTCTCGACCTCTGATCGCGTCGCATCCTAAAGCAAAACCGGACGGCGATACTCTCTCTATGCTACATTTGCCATCCTCATGGCACCAAATGCGCAAACGAAGCCTGACCCGGAGCTACTTTACTGTCCCCGCTGCGCCCAGGAAGTTACCGACCCGCTCACTTGTGGTGACTGCTCGGCGGTCATTTGCCGTCGCTGCGGCACCCCACTGGAATCAGCTGACGAACTCGGAATGGGATAACCACGAATGAGCCTGCCCTCGGTGTCTTCGGCGCCAGCCGTAACCAAAGAAACACAGCCCACCTTGGTCCGGGGACTCTCCCTTCTCGATTCGGTGCTGTTGCTGGCGGGCGGCATCATCGGGTCTTCGATTTTTCTTACCGCCAAAGATATTGCTGGACCGCTGCCTCATCCCTTGTTGTTCTTGTTGGTTTGGGTTCTGGGCGGTGTAATTTCCCTGTGCGCCTGTGTCGCTTTCGCTGAACTGGGTTCGATGTTTCCGGACTCCGGCGGACAATACATTTATTTGCGGGAAGCGTACGGCGATTTGCCCGCATTTCTTTACGGATGGATGCTCTTCAGTGTCGCGAACGGCGGAACCATCGCGGCCTTGTCGGTAGCGTCGGCGGCCTATCTGGGTGGAATTGTTCCGTTCATTTCGCAGGACCATGTGGTCTTCTCCGCTGCCGGCATCGTTCTTACTCGAGCCCACATCGTTGCTCTGATTTCAATCCTCGCGGTGACCTGGATCAATGTGGTCGGCCTGCGATGGGGCACCATCCTGCAGAACCTCGCAACCTGGGCAAAGTTTGGAGCGATGGCAGCATTTGTAATTCTGGGATTCGCTATCGGCAAAGGCGACTGGCACCACTTTACGCCGGCGCCCGGACAAAATCTGTCCCTGGGATTGACCGCTGGACAGTTGGTTTCGGCTTTTGGCGTCGCTTTGATTGCTGTCTTCTGGGCATACGACGGCTGGGTTTATATCACCTGGGTAGCGGGCGAAGTAAAGGAGCCGCGGCGCAATGTTCCGCTCGCGATGGTTCTGGGAGTCGTCGTCGTTGGGATCATATATATGGCGATGAATATGACGTACGTCTATGCGCTGCCGTTAAGCGAGGTTGCCAAGCACGAGACCATCGCGCACGCAGCTGCGACGGCGTTGTTTTCCCCTGCAGCCGCGGTATGGCTTTCGGCGCTGATCGCGGTCTCCTGTTTCGGCGCTATGGCGAGCTGCACCATGAGTGGGGCGCGGGTATATTTCGCCATGGCCCGCGACGGAGCCTTTTTCCAGAAGATGGCACAGGTGCATCCCAAGTGGCGCACTCCGGCATTCAGCCTGATCGGACAAGGGATCTGGGGAGCGATTCTGACCGTCAGCGGCCGCTACGATCAGCTCTATACCTACGTAATGTTTGGTATGGTGCTGTCTTATACGATGACTGTGATCGGTCTCTTCATTTTGCGTTGGAAGCGGCCGGACATTCCGCGTCCGTATCGCTGCACCGGATATCCCTGGCTGCCCGCGATTTATATATTGATCGGCGGCGCGTGGACGTTGAATACGATCATCACCCGCCCAATGGAATCACTGGCAGGAACAGTGATTGTGCTGATCGGCGTACCGGGATTTCTCTATTGGAAAAGAATCAGCAGGAACACCCCGATCTAGGAACGTCGCCATGCAATGCTGTTGCCAGTGGCCGCAGTTGGCATCCGTACCTCATCTCTTTACAATCACCTGACCATTGAATCAGCGCCGATTAGACCACGGAGAATTTCATGGCAGACCCTCTACTGATTGCCAAGGGGGATAACCCACTTTATCTGTTGCCCGGCCTGTCGAACCGTCATGGTTTGGTCGCCGGGGCCACGGGTACGGGTAAAACGGTAACACTACAGGTGATGGCGGAGAGTTTCAGCCGTATCGGCGTGCCGGTGTTCGCCGCGGATGTTAAGGGTGATCTTTCCGGCGTCAGTCAGCCGGGAAAAGATAATCCCAAGCTGCAAGACCGGGTGAAGACGCTGGGTCTTGCGGACTTCAACTTTGCGGCCTGCCCCGTAACTTTCTGGGACGTATTGGGCGAGCAAGGTCATCCCGTGCGCGCCACCATCTCGGAGATGGGCCCGCTGCTTATCAGCCGCATTCTGAATTTGAATGACACCCAGTCGAGCGTGCTGGTCCTCGTCTTCAAGATCGCCGATGATAACGGGCTTCTGCTGCTCGATCTGAAAGATCTGCAAGCCATGCTGCAGCACGTCGGCGATTCAGCAAAGGACTTCCAGACTCAGTACGGGAATATTTCGCCGGCCAGCATCGGAACCATTCAACGCAGCTTGACCGCTCTGCAACAACAGGGCGGGGACAAGTTTTTCGGTGAACCGGCTCTTAATCTTGACGATTTGCTGCAGACCGATTCGAATGGTCACGGTGTAGTGAATATTCTGGCGGCCGACAAACTGATGGCGTCGCCGCAACTCTACGCGACATTCCTACTGTGGATGCTCTCTGAACTATTCGAGCGCTTGCCTGAAGTCGGGGACCTGGACAAGCCCAAGCTGGTTTTCTTCTTTGACGAAGCTCATCTTTTGTTCACCGATTTGCCTTCAACTCTTCAGGCCAAAATCGAGCAGGTCATCCGGCTCATCCGATCCAAAGGTGTAGGAGTATTTTTTGTGACGCAGAATCCTTTGGATGTTCCTGCAGTTGTCCTGGGACAACTGGGCAACCGTGTTCAGCATGCTCTTCGTGCCTTTACCCCAAGCGAGCAGAAGGCCGTGCGGGCTGCGGCGCAGACGTTTCGCACGAATCCGAAGCTGAACGTCGAGAGTGTGATTACTGAACTAGCGGTCGGCGAAGGCCTGATTTCCTTTCTCGACGACAAAGGAACTCCAGGGGTAGTCGAACGAGCTTTGGTATGTCCTCCGCACAGCCAGATAGGCCTGGTTACACCGGACCAGCGTCAACAGATCATTCACAGTTCAGTGATCTTTGGGGTTTACGAAAAAACGGTCGACCGTGAATCTGCCTACGAGCGACTGAAGGGCAAGGCGCAGCAGTCGCCTGCGCCGGGAACAAATCAAGCTCAGCCTCCGCCTGACAAGCCATGGTACGAGAACCTGCCGTCGATCAGCCTTCCCGGCAGCTTGGGTGGTGGAGGACGACGCGGGGACACGGTTGTGGACGCGATGATGAAAAGCGCCGCACGATCCATCGGTAGCTCCGTAGGGCGTCAGATCATCCGCGGTGTGCTCGGTTCGATCCTGGGGGGAAGCAGCCGACGTTAGGCATCTTATAGATGTTCATGTTTCTTACGTTCGTGGGTACCTGACTTTTCGCACACCGAGTGGACGAAACCGGACTATCCTCCGACCCGAAAGCCCTGAACGCGAGACGCCACTCCTCGGCTGATCCTGAAACCCCTAATCAGCCAAAGCGGGTAATGGGCTTCCGCGACCTCGTGCTTTTTTACGCAGTCACCGGTATCAGCCTGCGCTGGATCGCCACCGCTGCTGCTGCCGGTCCCAGTTCGATTGTCATCTGGATCGGCGCTTGGCTGGTTTTTTACATTCCGCTGGCTTTTTCGGTCGTGGAGTTGTCGTCGCGCTATCCCGATGAGGGCGGGCTCTATGTCTGGAGCAAGAGGGCGTTCGGAGATTTTTCCGGATTCATGTCGGCATGGACCTATTGGACTAGTAATCTGCCTTATTTCCCCGCCGTACTTTATTTCGCCGCCAGCAACATCATCTACATGCGACAAAGCGCTTGGGAACGTCTCTCGAACGACGCCACCTTCTACATTATTTTCTCGGTGCTGACTCTGACCTTTGCCACGGTAGTCAACGTGGTGGGGCTAGATGTGGGCAAATGGCTGCACAACGTGGGTGCAATCGCGATGTGGATTCCAGCGGTGATCGTGATCGTGATGGGTGGAATCGCATGGCATCGTTTCGGTTCCGCGAACCCATTCACCTTGCACACCATGATCCCCAGCATTCATTTCAAGGACATTATTTTCTGGTCTTTGCTGGTGTTCGCCTTCGGAGGATCTGAAACCGGATCATTCCTGGGAGGAGAGATCAAGAATCCGCGACGCACCATTCCATGGGCAGTGTTCGTTGCGGGAATAACGGTGGCGTTCTGTTACATCATCGGAACTGTGGGCGTGCTGGTCGCGCTGCCGTCAACCGAGGTAAGCAACCTGCAAGGCCTGGTGCAAGCCATTGCCAAGACCGTCAACCGGATCGGATATTTCTGGACACTTCCGTTGGCGGCGTTCCTGATTGCACTGAGCAACGTCGGTGCGGCCGCGGCTTACCTGGCTGCGGTAGCGCGGTTGCCATTTGTTGCCGGCATCGACCATTTTCTGCCTCCAGCGTTCGGCAGACTGCATCCCCGCTGGAAAACGCCGTGGGTCTCGCTGCTCACGCAATATTTTGTCGGGATACTGTTCATCTTTCTCGGACAGGCTGGCACCAATGTAAAGGGCGCCTACGACGTGTTGGCCAGCATGACAGTCATCGTTTATTTCATCCCCTACCTATATGTTTTTGCCGCTTTGATCAAACTGCAGTGCGAGCCCGCATCGCCCGACGTGATCCGAGTTCCAGGGGGGAGGCCGGTCGCCATCTTTATCTCCGTGATCGGATTGCTCACCACCACCGCCACGATCCTGCTGTCTGTCATGCCTCCCCCGGATGACCCGAACAAGCCGCTGGCGGTGCTAAAAATCGTAGGAGGCACAGCTGCCCTCTTGGCTGCTGGCGGCTGGATTTACTGGGTGGAAAAGCGCCGGGTGTCACGGTCCGCATAGTGTTCTCGGTTTTCGATATCTTTTCCAAAATCTTTTCGTCTATCGGGGCTGTGTTTGGGATTGGCTCTTCGACAGTGAATCCGTCATCCGATCGAGAGGCCTGATGCTATCTTTCCGGCGCAATGCTCTTCGCAATGCTTCTCTCACCCTTTTCCTCTATTTTCTTTCATCGCTATCGTTCGCTGATTCCTCGGTAACGACACAGCGGACCATCACCAAGCTAGCGGAAGGTGTCTACGAGATCCGCCACCCCGATGCGCCGGACACGTTCCCTCAAGGCAATACCACGGTCATCATCGGCGAGCGAAGCGTGCTGGTTGTGGATTCCTGCTTGCTGCCGTCAAGCGCACGCGAAGACGTCGATCAAATCCGCAAATGGACGAATAAGCCTGTCAGCTTTCTCGTGAATACCCACTGGCACTTCGATCACACCCTGGGAAATGGAACCTATGCCACTGCGTTTCCTGCCATTCAGATCATCGCTCACAAGGCGACATGCAAAACGATCGCGGACTTCAATCAGGGAGCGGTCGTCAGATATCCCAAACGCGCTGACCGCTTCAAGAAGATCCTGGAGACCGGAAAGAACGCGGATGGCAAACCGTTGAGCGATAACGAGCGCAAAGACTATCAGCATGCTTTGGCTGGACTGGCCCCTGTGGTGGCCGAATTTAACGGAATAATGCAGGTGAACCCAAACGTCATTTTCGATCATGAGCTCGACATGACCTGGGTAACCGCCCAGTCGAGATCGAATTTCTCGGGCGCGGAAATACTGCGGGAGACACGGTCATCTATCTACCCAACGAAAAGATTCTGATGACTGGCGACCTGGTGGATCACCCTGTCCCGTATCTCTTTGGCGGTTTCCCCGTGGATTTTGTAAACACACTCCATGTACTGAAAGAGATCGCTGCGCAGACCCTCGTGCCCGGTCACGGCGATGTGCTGCACGACAAGCTACGTTGAACAGATCATCGATTTTCTCAGCTCCGTGAATCAGGAAGTGGAGAAGGAAATCAATGACGGCCCATCACTGGAAGAAGTTCAGCAGGCACTCCCAAAAACGTTTGCGGTGAAAACGTGGCGGGAGAAGTTTGTTGGCCACGACCAGGAGGACAGCGACTTCTTCGACGCCAGCTTTGCCGGATTGATAAAAGCTTCCTACAACCAAATCAAGGCACGTTGAACCAGGCAGCAGATCATCACTCTGCCTTCATAGATACATCAACTAAACAGGCGTCGACGTTTTTCTTTCCGGATTAAAGAACGGCATCTTAACGATTTTCGCACTTACTTGTTGGCGCATGGCTTCAATCGTAATTTCCATTTGCAGCTTGGTGCCGATCTGTGAATGCGCGGAGTCCACGCTTGCCAGGGCGATCATCTTTTTCAGCACCGGCGACCAGGTAGTGGTTGTCGCCTTGCCGACTTGCTTGTCCTCTACATAAACAGGAACCGCAACCCGCGATGCCTGGCTAGGAGCCGCCGGTGTAAGACCGAATACTTCATAGCGCGCTTCGACCTCGGGCCAGTCGATTTCTAGGCCAACAAATTGTCGCGGGACGCCGTTCTTTTGATCTCGGGTCAGAGCTGCCTTGCCGATGAAATTTTCCTTCTCGAGATGAACCATCTTGCCGAAGCCCAGTTCGTAGGGTGAATATTTTTGCGAGGCAATGAGCGCCTTCTTGCTGCTGGTGTAATCCACTTCGATGAGAAGTAATCCGGCTTCGACCCGCGACACGTCGAGCGCCAGCATTCCCGCGGCGTGGATATCAAACTGTTTGCCCTTTTCCATGACCGCGTCCCAAACTTTCACCGCGTCCTTCCAAGGAACCCATATTTCGTAACCCAGGTCGCCGGTGTAACCGGTGCGCGAGATGTCGACGAAGACGTTGCCGATCTTGCCGCGAGTCATCCGAAAATATTTGAGGTTGGCGATGTCAGCTTCAGCAACTGCTTTCAGGAGCTTGCCCGAGGTTGGTCCCTGCAACGCAAGCGCTGCGATTGCTTCGGAAATATCCTCGACTTGAACGTCCATATTCAAGCCATTCTGCCGGAACCAGCGCAAGCTCGGATCGGCAGCAGTCCATCGATATTTGTTTTCTTCCAGACGAGTAATGGTGCCGTCGTCGATCACTTTGCCTTGCTCGTCGCACCAACAGCAATAAATCACTTGCCCAACTCTCACCTTGGCGATGTCGCGCGTGATGACGCGGTTCACCAGCCGGGTGGCGTCCTTGCCGGTGATCAGATACTTATAGAGTGGAGAGATGTCGATCAATGCGGCAGCATTGCGGATGGCATTGTACTCGTGCTCGTGGTGCACTTCGTACACGCTGACGGCGTAATAGCCTGACCATTCGCGATAGTTCAGGCTATGGCAGAGTGGAAAAGTTCTCTCGTGAAATGCGGTTCCGACTGGCAAGATGATTCCCTCGATGGTCTTCGTTCGCGAAGAAAAACGTCGCAGGTGAATTATAAGCAGCGCCGGTGTGGTGACGCCAGTACTCTGATGACTGCCGGTTACGACGAAGCAGATTTTGTTTTCTCAGCCAACTGCGAAGAGGCGCACGCCCACATCTTTGCAGACAAGATGCAAACTTCCCGGTAGAATGACGCATCGAGTAGGATCCTTCAACTATGACATCACCTTGGAGCGTCATTCTTACCTGGACTGTCCTTCCCAGCGGGCTGTAGTCCGAATTATCGTTCTCTTCCCGGCATTTGAGATTTAACTGTTAGAATTCTGAAAAATTGGACTACCGACTCGGTCTATCTCTACAGACCGAGGTTTGAAAGCTGGCATGCCGTCTAACTCAAAATACGATGCAATCATCATTGGCGGGGGGCATAACGGCCTCACCACGGCCGCTTATCTGGCTCGCGCGGGCAAAAAAGTTCTGGTGCTTGAGCGCCGGCACGTGCTCGGCGGCGCTGCCGTTACGGAAGAAGTATTCCCCGGATTCAAATTCTCGGTGTGCTCTTACGTGGTTTCGCTCTTGCGACCTGAGATCATTCGTGACCTTGATCTGCCGCGCCATGGCCTCGAAATCCTGCCTCTCGATGGCACCTTCACTCCCATGCCCAACGGCGATTATTTGTGGCGGGTAAACGATCACGGAAAAACCCATCGCGAGATCGCTCGCCACTCAAAACTCGACGCTGAAGCTTATGACGAATTCGGCAAGGCGATGCAAGCCATGTGCCGGTTTGTGAAGCCAATTCTTAGCATGGTGCCCCCCGATCCAGCCACTCTCAATCCGAAAGAATTGATGAAGTTACTGTTCATCGGCCGCCGTTTTCAAGGCATGACCAGCGAAGACAAGTACAACCAGGTGCAGTTGATGACCATGAGCGCCATCGACTTCCTGGATCAGTGGTTTGAAACCGATGTGCTCAAGGCTACGATGTCAGCTTCCGGCATCATCGGAACATTTCTCGGCGTGCGTTCGCCGGGAACGGCCTACGTTTTGCTGCATCACTACATGGGCGAGATCGATGGTGCGTTTCGGTCATGGGGATTTGCCCGCGGAGGCACCGGAGCGATCTCCAATGCGATTGCCGACGCCGCCCGCGAAGCTGGGGCTGAAATTCGTACCAAAGCGCCGATCGCGAAGATCAATGTGAAAAATGGTAAAGCAACAGGAGTTGTCCTCGCCGACGGTGACGAAATCTACGCCGACATCATCTCTTCAAGCGTCGATCCCCGATTGACCTTTACAAAATTTCTGGACGAAGGCACGTTGCCCGGCGAATTTCTGGAGGACGTGAACCGATACAAGTACCGCGGCTCGTCCGGCAAGGTAAATTTGGCACTCGATGCGCTGCCTAACTTCAAGGCGATACCGGGTCCGGGCGCGCATCTGCGGGGTGCGATTTCGATTTCTCCCAGCGTCGAATACATGGAAAGAGCCTATGACGACGCGAAATACGGCAACTTCTCGCGCCGGCCATACATCGACATGGTTATTCCAACACTGACCGATCCTTCGATTGCGCCACCGGGAAAACACATCATGTCGTGCTTCGTGCAGTATGCGCCGTACAAGCTGCGACCCGGCTTGAACTGGGACGATCAGAAAGAAGCTTTCGGCGACAACGTGATTAACACGATCGCCGAGTACGCGCCCAATATTAAAGACATCATTTTGTATCGCCAGGTCATTACTCCTCTCGATCTGGAGCGTGAATTCGGGCTAAGCGAAGGCAATATATTCCAGGGTGAATTGTCGTTAGAGCAGCTTTTCTTCCTCCGACCGGTACCGGGCTGGGCTCAGTTCCGAACTCCGATCAAGAATCTCTACATGTGTGGGTCGGCAACGCATCCAGGCGGCGGCATCATGGGAGGACCGGGACGCCTGGCAGCACTCGAAATCCTCAAAGACGTCAAGGGAGCGGCCTAACCCATGTCCGAAAAATCTACACCGGCCGTGAATCGCGACGTGGTCATCATCGGCGGCGGACATAACGGACTGGTTACCGCCTTCTATCTCGCCAAAGCCGGTTACAAACCACTATTACTCGAGCGTCGAGCGCAAGCCGGCGGCGCCGCTATTACTGAAGAATTCCATCCTGGCTTCCGTTGCTCCACGCTTTCACACTCGGCTGGACCACTGCGTACCGACATTGTTCGAGACATGCACCTGGAAAAGCATGGGCTGAAAATGATCGCGCCCGAGATTGGCGTGACTGCTCTCTCACCGGAAGGCCGATCCCTTATTTTTTACAATGATGCGGAAAAGTCTGCGCAAGAGATTAGTAAGTTCTCACAGAAAGACGCAGCCAGGTACCCGCAGTTCCAGGCCTCGCTGGCACAGATGGGCAAAGTGATCGGTAAGGCTCTGGCACTGGCGCCTCCGAATATCGACAACCCAAGTTCGGGTGATCTGTGGGGAATGCTCAATACTGGTCGCGCGGTGCGCAAACTTGGACGCAGGGATATGTACCGCCTGCTCCGCTGGGGACCGATGGCAGTGGCCGATCTGGTGGCGGAGTATTTTGAGACCGACCTTGTCCGGGCCACCATCGCGGCTCGCGGCATCTTTGGGACGTTCCTTGGACCGTGGTCGGCTGGCAGCAGCCTGGTACTTCTGATTCGCGCTGCCGCAGACGAGCACCCGGCGGGCACGTCGTGCTTCGCTGTCGGGGGCATGGGCGCAGTCACCCAGGCCATGGTTTCCGCTGCACAACAAGCCGGCGCTGAAATTCGAAGCGGCGTGGAAGTCATTGAGATTCGTGTGAAAGACGGAGTTGCGACTGGCATCGTCCTTTCGACTGGGGAAGAAATTAGCGCTGGCACCGTTGTATCGAACGCCGATCCCAAGCGCACTCTGCTTAAACTGGTCGACCCGGAACATCTCTCACCAGATTTCGTAATGAAGTTACAGCACTACCGTATGCCGGGCACGGTGGCGAAGGTAAATCTTGCGCTTTCGGGATTGCCAAAATTCACCGCGCTACAAGGTGACGGACATGACCGCGCCCTGAGCGGCCGCATTCATATTGGTCCGGAGATTGATTATCTTGAGCGGGCCTTTGATGAATCAAAATATGGCAATTTCTCAAAGCAACCTTACCTGGAAGTCGCAATTCCGTCGCTTACGGATTCCTCGCTCGCGCCAGATGGCAAGCACGTAATGTCGATCTACATGCAGTACGCGCCTTTCAAATTGAAAGACAGTGATTGGGACCGGCAACGCGTCTCATTAGGCGACACCGTAGTCAAAACCTTGTCTCAATACGCGCCCGATCTGCCGGAGCATATTCTTAGCCATCAAATCATCACACCGCAGGATCTGGAAGAGACCTACGGCCTCACCGGCGGTCACATCTTTCATGGAGAACTGGCGCTCGATCAATTCTTTACCATGCGGCCACTGCTGGATTGGGCACGATATCACACGCCCATCGAGAATCTTTTTTTATGCGGCTCGGGAACCCATCCTGGAGCAGGACTTACCGGGGGTTCCGGGGCCAACGCGGCGCGCGAAATTCTAAAGGTTCTGAAGAAGCAATAAGTGTTTCCAAAGATCGGTGTTGCGAGAGCCAGCTTGTAGGTTTAGATTTCCAGGAAGAATCGAATCGAGTGGGACGGCCTGCGCAGATCATCGGCATTCGACCATGACCATCAAAACACCCAAATAGTGACTTTGGTATCACTCCCTCGGTAAAACGATTGTGCTGGAGACCTCGATTAAGATTTACTTGGTCAGACCTTGTTCATAACATTCCGCGGGTTCGAGCGGCGGGAGTGACGACCTAAGTGTCGGAAGATCCGAAGTGGGAGTTAGCTATTCTGGCGACGGTGCAGGGCTTCTACGAGAAGCTCTTGCAAGAGTGCGTCGGTGGCGAGGTCCCAGTGCCCGCCGGGCTGGAAGGAATTTCCCTCCAGCAAGGCGAGGGCGAAGTACACGCGACATTGGACAAAATGCGTCGCTGGCTTCGACTGCTCGATCAGGCCATTACTCCGGCTATGTTGCGGCGCGCATTTACCCCGGACACCGATCCGGAAATCGCTGAAGCTGTACTGCGCTACTTCACCCGCTTGAAAGATACCAGCGATGTAAATCGGGATAAAACCGACCTTGTAGCGACTTTTCTTTACCGGCACCCACGCGTACCAGGGCAGTGGGAACGCCGAGGTTTCGGGCTCGACGGCTCGCTTCCTCTCTCACCTTTCGAAATTGCGCTGATTGAAATTCTCGCCGAAGCCGACGTTCCTTCATTATCCGAGGAACATGTACAAATGTTGCGGCGCTTTGACCCGTTACGGCAGGAAGCCCAAGGTTACAGGGATCTCAACACCCTCCTTGAATCTGAAATCATCACTCGAGTACGCGAGCTTAAGCAGTCGTTAGAATTGTCGTTTTATCATCCCGGCGTTCTAGCCACGATCGCACCTTACAACGCCACATTCGGAATACAGTTCGACAAATTGTTCCATTCAGCGACCAGCGAGATAAAAGAATTTGCCTCTGCATTGCACGAGCAGGGCGGCAGTATTCTGGGTAACGTCGAAGGGGTGGACGTTACAGTGGAGCACGTCGCCAGCCTGGAAGAAGACGTCCTGCTGAAAATCGATTACAGCGAGGCGCTGGAAAAGTTTCGCCGTGTGTCTAAACTTAAGAAGGCGCTGGAGCGGCGACCGCCTATTCGCCGGTTTTCATTTCCAATACCAACTCCAGCTAAACCTGAGGTTGTGCAAACACCGCGTCCAGCCTTCAATCTTCAGGTCATGCGCTCAAAAATTACGCCGCAGCAGATTGAAATCGAAGAGGCTAAATTGCGCCAGGTCGAGGAGTCGATTCGAGTATTCGTACGCGTGGCCGATCCTAAGTTCCGCCAGGTAGTCCCGATGCGTTTTTTTAACCTGACCCTCACTCCGGCTGAAGCCGATGCCGCCAGCGCAGATTATCTGGATGAGAACAGTCCACGAGGCAGCGTGGCACGGACGTTGCTCCGAATTGTGACGGTTGTCGCTCGTCTCAGCACGGAGTTGGAAGAACTCAGGCGTGCAGGAAATTCACCTTCGCTGTGGAAGCTCCATGCAGATTCAATTGTGACGCTCCTGGAGATTGTCCAGTCCGTATCCGGAAAAGCGGAAATCGCCATTGACCAGGCTGGCAAGCAGGACAACCGGCCCGGCGGAGATGCCATAAGGGGTTCCCTCCAGAGACTTCGCCACCGTTCGGAAGCCGGTTCGGCAGCTCTGACGGAAACCGAAGTGCACACCGCCAGGGTCTGAATATCCTTAGGTCCCAACTTTTTCGAGTTTCCGCATATCGCCGCGGATAGCTGTTTTCGCATCTTAGCGACGTTTCTGATCTACTGTTGTGCGGCTTGGACATATGCGACTGTTGGAAAGCCATCTCGGGCGTGCGCTCACACTCGTACTGTCTATCGCCAGCTTTACCAGTCCAGGCTCGAGTTATTCAGTCCTGACCCATGAGCAAGTTGTCGACCTTATGTGGAAGGACCAGATTCAGCCGCTGCTTTTGAAGCGATTCCCGGGCACAGCAGATGACGATCTTCTCAAGGCTCATGCCTACGCCTACGGCGGATCGCTGATACAGGACATGGGTTATTACCCATTCGGCAGCCATTTTTTCAGTGATCTGGTTCACTATGTACGCAGTGGAGACTTCGTGGAAGCTCTTCTTCGCGACTCCGCCGACGTGAATGAGTATGCTTTCGCTCTCGGAGCCCTGTCCCATTACGCTGCGGACAACAGCGGTCACCCCACCATCAATCAGGTAGTGGCGATTGAGTTTCCCAAGCTGAAGAAAAAATACGGCAACGTCGTAACTTACGCCGATGATCCTAAGGCTCACATCCGAACTGAGTTCGGTTTCGACATGGTGCAGGTAGCAAAGAACCGTTACACGTCTGATCGCTATCACGACATGATCGGCTTTGAAGTCTCCAAGCCGCTTCTGCAGCGGGCCTTTGAAGAGACCTATGGACTAAAGCTGGAAGACATTTATAGCAGCCTGGATCTTGCGATCGGCAGCTACCGGCGGAGTGTGAGCAAGATGATTCCAGAAATGACTCGTGTCGCACTGCTATCGCGGAAAGACGTGATCGTGAAGGACACTCCGAATTTTGACAAAAAGAAATTTCTTTATTACCTGTCACGCAGCAATTACGAACACCAATGGGGAACTGTGTATCGCAAGCCAGGATTGGGTTCCAGGATCCTTGCCTTTTTTCTCAAGTTGATGCCGAAGGTCGGTCCGTTCAAGGCGGTGAATTTCAAAATTCCCACCAAACAGACCGAGGACATGTACATCAAGAGTGTGGACGCCACAGTGGAAGACTATAGTGGGCTGTTACGCGCAACCAAAACCGATACCCTGGATTTACCCAACCGCGATTTCGACACAGGCCGCGAAACCCGCCCGGGAGAATATTCCCTCACCGATACGACGTACGCACAGTTGGTCGACAAGCTCGCTACCAAGACTAGCGATCCTATAAATCCGGCTCTGCGCGAAAATCTATTGCATTTCTATTCCGACCCGAACGCCCACGATGCTATACGGAAGAACGTAAAGGACTGGCAAAAACTGCAGCAAGAGTTAGCCCAACTGAAGTTGCAGCCGGGCGCTCAAGACCCCGAAAAACCGCACGTCCAGCCTCAGTAATCACCCCTCAGAATTCTCCTGAGAATTCCGCCTTGCCATATCTACGTTCGTTGATGCACCTTATATGTTCGCCGATTCGCGAGGCGGCGCACATGAGCCCTGCCGACGACAAGTTTTATCGGGTGAGGATTACCGAACGGCGGGATTTTGCCGCCGACCTGTGGATGATCCGGGTGCAGGCAAACGGTGAATTTACATACGCGCCCGGGCAATATGCCACCCTGGGAGTGGAGCGCCCGGAAAAGCGTTTCGAGCGACCTTACTCCATCGTTTCGTCTCCGCACGAGGACAGAATCGAATTCTTTTTTGAACTGGTCCCGCACGGCGATCTGACGCCACTTATCTACAAACTGCAAGTCGGCGACGAGATGCTCATGCGCAAAGTTCCCAAGGGACGTTTTACTCTCGACACCAAAAGCGGCCCGACGAATCACCTGCTGGTTTCTACAGTCACCGGAGTTGCGCCTTTCGTCAGTTACGTTCGCACACTTTACAAGGACTGGAAACAAGGCAAGTTTACTGGCGAGCACAAACTATTTTTGCTCAATGGCGCCAGCCGTTCGTGGGAGTTCGGATACTTAGATGAATTACGGCAATTCGCCGCGGAAGTGCCATGGCTGGTCTATGTTCCCACCGTGAGCCGACCATGGGACGATGCCAACTGGACCGGCGAAATCGGCCGAGTGGACGATCTTATCCGCAAATACGCCGATATGTGGGGGCTCACCGGCAAGAACTCGGTTGGATATTTGTGCGGACATCCAGAGATGATCGAACGGGGCAAAGGAATGCTGCAGCGTATCGGCTTCACCAAAGAGACGCTGAAAGAGGAAATCTACTGGATTCCCGGGAAGGCAGCATGAACCGCTTAATGATCTAGCTCTCGGCGGGCGCGAAGAAAACAAGCACAACCAACTCTTCCGCAATATCGTAAAACCGGTGCGCAACTTCCGCGGCGACGAAGATAACGTCGCCTGCGCTGACTGCCTGGTCGCTGGTTCCGATCTTCATTCGAGCTCGGCCGCGGAGAACGTAATACATTTCATCCTCCGCATGAGGTTTCTGTTCATCGACACTGCTTGCTGCCAGCCTATACACTCCGGCACTCATGGCCGGGATCCGCAAAAACTCCAGATACGATTTCCCTGCCTGCTGACGCTGTTGTTCGAGCTCGTTGATTCGAAAAAGATCTCCTGATTTTTTCATCATTCGATGTTTCCACAGCTAATCAATTCTGTCATCTCGTACCAGCTTCTCTCGGAATTCTTTGAGCCCCCGCGACCTTTGCAGGCGAAGATTTTCTGTGCCCCCCCGCAATCAAGGGTCTTTGGCAGCGAAGAACGCAAACAAATGAGTGGTTCCGACAATTTGGAAAGTTTCTCAGATGCACCTTCCTCTGTCATAATCTTTCTCCCATGGATCTAAAACACCGTAGTCACGGCATCACCGACGGACGGGACCAAGCCCCGGCCCGTGCCATGTTCAAGGCAATCGGATTTACCGACAGTGATCTCGCAAAACCCATCATTGGCGTGGCCAACACCTGGATTGAAACCATGCCCTGCAACTTTCACCTGCGCCGCCTCTCCGCGAAGATAAAGGACGGCATTCGCGCGGCAGGGGGCACTCCCATGGAATTCAACACCATCGCCATCAGCGACGGCGAAACCATGGGCACGGAGGGCATGCGCGCTTCACTAGTCAGTCGCGAACTCATTGCCGATTCTATCGAACTGGTGTGTCGCGGCCAGATGTTTGACGCGGTGGTCTGCGTCGTCGGTTGCGATAAGACGATTCCAGCTGGCGCGATGGCGTTGGCCCGATTAGATATTCCTGGTTTGGTCCTTTACGGTGGCACCATCGCGCCCGGAAACTTTCGCGGAAAGGACGTGACCATCCAGGATGTATTTGAAGCCGTCGGAGCCAACGCCGCTGGAAAGATGACCGACGCCGAATTGCATGAGTTGGAAAATGTCGCCTGCCCCGCGGCCGGCGCATGCGGCGGCCAATACACCGCCAATACCATGTCCACCGTGATGGAAATGATCGGACTTTCTCCGATGGGGTTCAACAGCGTTCCCGCAATGGATCCAAAGAAAGATCAGATCGCGTTCGACTGTGGCGAGTTGGTGTTAAATCTTTTGCGAAAAGGTTTCAAGCCAAGGGATATTCTGACCCGGCCCGCATTTGAGAATGCGATTGCGAGCGTGGCGGCTACGGGCGGCTCCACCAATGCGGTTCTTCATCTACTGGCCATTGCACGTGAGGCCGGAGTCCCATTGCAGATTGACGACTTCCAGAAGGTCAGCGAGCGCACTCCCTTGCTGGCAGACCTGAAACCCTCCGGGCGATTCGTCGCTACTGATATGCATCGCGCCGGCGGCGTTCGTCTATTGTTAAGCCGTCTGCTGCAAGGTAGGCATATCAACGAATCAGCCGTTACTGTCACTGGCCTCACGATGGCTGCCGAAGGCAAAAATGCGGTTGAAGCCCCGGGACAAGAGGTAATTGTGCCCCTGGACAAACCCTTGAAGAAGACGGGCGGCCTGGTAATCTTGCGCGGCAATCTCGCCCCCGAGGGGTGCGTTGCCAAGATCAGTGGACACGAACGCCTAAGTCATCGAGGTCCGGCACGAGTTTTCGAATCCGAAGAAGACGCCATGACAGCCGTGACTGAAAAGCGAATCAACGCTGGAGACGTTGTCGTCATTCGCTACGAAGGACCGAAGGGCGGTCCTGGAATGCGGGAAATGTTAAGCGTCACTGCAGCCATCGTCGGGGAAGGTCTTGGCGGATCCGTCGCCCTGCTAACTGACGGCCGCTTCAGTGGTGCCACTCGCGGATTGATGATGGGACACGTTTCACCGGAAGCCGCATTAGGCGGCCCCATCGCCGCAGTACACGAAGGCGACACCATCCACATCGATATCAATCAACGAGTGCTGGAAGTTGAAGTCAGCGACACAGCTCTGCGCCAGCGCATGTCGCAATGGAAACCGCCTGCCCCCAAATATCCCAGCGGCGTGTTTGGAAAATACGCTTCGTTGGTGTCTTCTGCGTCGGAAGGCGCGATTACGCGCCCGCGTTAGCTTTCGGCCCCGCTGCCGCGAGATTGGCTGGCCATCGGCACCGGATTTAAGGTCAGTGTGGTTGGAGCTATTCGCCCAGATGTACAAGTCGGACTGACACGCGGCGGTTAGAAGCACGACCAGCCGCGCTGGAATTTGGCTGGACGGGAGACGCAGATCCCGAACCGATCGCAGTCAGTCGCGTGCTGGAAACCTTGAATTCGTTAACCAGCGCGTTGCGAACCGCGATGGCACGGCGACTGGAGAGGTCCAGATTGTAAGCCTCAGGGCCGGAGTCGTCCGTGTGTCCCTCCAGGATCGCACTGGCTTCAGGATTTTTCTCCAGCCCTGCGGCAATTTGCTGCAAGGTTGAGCGGTATTGTCCAGCGATGTCGTCACTATCTTGTTCGAAGTAAACCGTCCGCCCGTCTTGCATGTCCTTCCCGTCTATAGCCGTGGCTGACCGGTCCTCAGGGAACTTTCGCACCGTCACGTCGTCAAAGCGATCCTGACCAGAGGAATGTGCGCGCACATCTGAAGCGCCACGAACCGGTGCATCCATTGGCGAGGCAGGCGATCCTTTCGGCACGACAAAACCTGACGAAGCATCGCTTGTATCAGCAGCGGATTGACTCTGCTCGGTGCCATTGGCGCGCGCCATGTTCTGCCACGGTGATTTCTCAATAACTACAAAGGTCAATACGCCTGTGATCGCGACTAACGCGAGGGCCTTCGACCACAATCGCCCACTTTCAGCAGGTTTGCTCAGTTTGGGATGGTAGCTTCGTGTTATAGATTCTGGAACGGCAACCGGTGTTGGCGGCACCATTTCAGGCCCCGGTGTGCTTCCATTCTTAGAGGCGTTCTGGACGAGCGAAGTCTCCCGTTTGCGTGTCTTCCCGTTCCCCGAAGTAATGCCCGAAGTTGTGGAGTCTGTCTTTGCTGGGGCGCTCGTGGCCGACTTTGTGACCGCCTCAGCCTTTACGGGTGTTTTGGCCGGGGCGGTCACGATTGTGCCTAACGCGGCGGCATTATCTGACTCGCTCGCCGGTTGGGCTTCGGCCGAAGGCGCTGGTATCGCCGCCAACAAGGCCTTCTGCTGTTCGAGAGTCTGACTGGTGCGAACAATAGCTTCGATCAGTTCCCTCGGTATGTTTTCGCCAGAGCCATTTGTGCTTCCATTGCCCGATGGGGTAAGCACAGCGGCTGTTTCGGCCTGCGGCAACCGGCTTTGCTGGGACACATCCGAGCCTTCTGCCTTCACAGGCTGGTCTGGAACGAAATTTCGCCCCCTGCCGGACTGAAGAGTATCCGCGTCGTGGCCGTTTCTGCTGTGGGCCGCAGATTCCGCGGCCGACGGATCCATGCGATACATGTCAGCAAATACGCTGGGCATATCCAAATCTCGCGCAGCTTCCGCGAGAATCGCTTCGTCGATCGACTTCGTATTTCCTGCGAAACCCAGAAGCATGGCGTTGAAGCACAAGGTGTTGATGTTTCGGGGAACCCCTTTGCCTGTTTCCCAGATATTCTTCACCGCGTTCAGGGTGAAAAGATCAGGTCCCCTGTATCCCGCGGTTCTTAGGCGGTGATTGATGTAAGCTCGTGTCTCATTCAAGTTGAGCGGGCTCAGCCGACCGATGCTCGCAATCCGCTGCCGCAATTGCTCCTGCTCGGGTGCGGCGAGTTTTTTCGCCAGTTGGGGCTGGCCAGCTAGAACTATTTGCATCAGCTTGGCCTGAGCGGTTTCGAAGTTCGAAAGCTGCCGCAAGGTTTCCAGCACGGCGAAATCAAGGTTCTGCGCCTCGTCCACCACCACGATGACCCGCTTGCGCTCTTGTGCCGCTCGGCCCAGCAGCTGGTTAATCTGCTCCGACAATTTCCACACCGACTTGTCTTCAGATCCAGCTCCTAGTTCGGAAAGGAGCGATTGTAAAAGCTCGTGCGGTTCGAGTTGGGGCTGAAACAAAAACGCTGTGTAGGCATTGGCTCGAAATCCTTCCAGAAAATCGAAAAGTAACGTGGTCTTGCCCATACCTGGCTGCGCGACCAGCGCCTGGAAGCCAAATTCACAATCAATGCCATTAATAAGCGAAGCCAAGGCTTCCCTGTGCGTCTCACTGTGGAAAAGAAAGCGCGGATCGGGCGTTCCTGCGAACGGATTCTCGCGCAGACCAAAGTGGACAAACAGTCGACTTTGCAACGAATTTTCGGAGGAGCGAAGCACATTGCACCTGTCCGGACATTGCAGTGCACATCGAGCACCATTCCTCAGAAAGCCAGTAGCATCGCGGATTTCAGAGGATACGAACAAACCCGTCCTGCGCTCTGGCGCAAAAGTGAAAGGCTTTGCAGCAAAAGACACTGCATCACGCCTGTTCTGGAGCGTCGGTGAAAACTCTGAACGCGACGATAAATCAGTCACATTACTAAAGTAATGTGGTAATCAAGCGCTCAATATTCGGTCGAATGTCTAGAGTCAGCGATCGGTCTGCGTTGCACGTTCTTTGACTTGCTGCTCTGCGTCTGCGTAAGATTCGCAACTGATCGGCGCACTGCAGGCGAACTACGCGATGTGGCGCAATCTTTGTGAAGAGAGGTTTCGATTTATGAAGCGACGGACTTTCCTCCGGTCCCTGGCGGGCGCTACTATCGCAGGTGTTGCAGGCGCTGTACCCGCCTTCGCTGCTCTTACAAAAATGAAGATCACGCGGGTTCGGGCGTATCTCCCGCCAAACCCGAATCCGTTATTCAATCAAAGCGACGTGGTAGTCACCATTGAAACCGACGCTGGCGTCACGGGCATTGGCGAGGGCGGATCCAAAGAAATGCTGGCGCAGTCAGCCGGCAGATTGATCGGGCGCGACCCGCAGCACATCGAACAATTGTGGCAGGACATGAATCGGGCTTTCTTCTATCCGGCGGGCCGAGAGAAGACCGACGCTATCGGAGCTCTCGACCTTGCGCTATGGGACATCAAGGGAAAAGTACAGGGTTTGCCGGTGCATCAGTTGCTGGGGGGAATGGTTCGCAACTATTGCGAATGCTACAACACCGCTGGGATCATTCCAGGCATCACCGATGGCATGAGCATTAAGGAGCGCGCCCACGCCACCATCGAGGCCGGTTATCGAGCGTTCCGCTTCGGCGCCATGGATCTTCCGCCTAATTCCACCTTCAACGCACGCGAGCGCATCACTCATCTCCGCGACGAATGCACGCAAGCGCGGGACGGGGTCGGCAGGGACGGCGATTGGGTCATCGATTTCCACCAGCGATTCGACCTGCCTGACGCCATCCGCGGCTGCAACGAAATCGAGGATCTCGCTCCTTTTTTTGTCGAAGATGCCGTGCGAACGGAAGCATTTCTTCAGGATTTGCCGATCCTGCGCAAAAAGGTAAATGTCCCGTTAGCGGCGGGTGAGGAGTGGGGCAACCGCTGGGACTTCAACAAACTGGTGGAGGATCATGATATCGATTTCGTTCGCGCCACGCTGCCAAATGTTGGCGGCATAACCGAGATGATGAAGATTGCGGCCATTTGCGAAACTCATTTCGTCGGCATCGCTCCCCACTTTACCGGTCCCATCGCAACCGCCGCCCTGGTCAACAGTTTGGGCACGTTCTCGCAACCGGTCCTGATGGAATACAACTATCAGGGACGCACCTTGCCTCACGTACCGGTGTGCCTTGATTTCAAAAATGGAAAGCTGTATCCGAACGATCGGCCGGGCTTGGGTGTGGAACTCGACTTGAAACACCTAACCCAGATCGCCGAAATAACCGAACCCGTAACCGCTCGCGCCCAAACCTACTTTCGTCCGGATGGCTCGATTACGAACTGGTAAGCGATTCGGCAATAGGAATGCAAAAGTCCTATGGGGCCGGTTGAGTTATTTGAATATTGGTGCCGGGGCGGGGAGTTGACCCCGCAAGACTCGAAAGCCGGCGGATTTTGAAGGCATAGAAATGAATTACCATCCCGTGATGGTGTAATCGCGTGATTTTGCCAACGGTTGAGGGTTGGATTACCTAGTCTTTCAATCAAACCCTTTACAGCAGGGCTGCCAGCGGAGAAAATCTTGCTAAAATGTCGGACGCACCTGTCAGAAGGACTGCTCTCGAAGTTACAGATTTCCTGCTGAATCATCTCACTGGCGCAGAGATGCCGCAGGCGTGGAATGAGTTCACATCAATGCCAATAGTCGAGCCGAGACTCGAAGGGATACGACTTCGCTGCGTACAACTTGAGAATGAACGACTTGACGTTCGTATCTCCGAACTGAGAAACGCTCTTCGATTGTTACAACATTTGCAGTATGTTCACCACATTTAGCTACCCCGGTGCAACATCGCTATTTCACCAAGAACTCTTGGCCACTCCGCCACGCTGCTCGTTGACGTAAACCCCTGATGTTCAATAGCTACTGCTCCCGATCACGCTGAAATCGATAACGCAACCCTCGGGAGTAGAGGGTGGATGCAGTCGGGGTCAGAATCAGCGCAAGAACAGAGCTCACCTGCGTTCTACAAAAAGGAGAGGCAGTCTTGTCTCTTATACGGATCTTCTCAATAGTGGCATTGTGCGGAGGTCTATCGACCTATCTTCTGGCAGACGAGTGGATCGCGCCACAGATCCGGGAAGTGTTCAGCCCAGACCGGCAATATTTCGTGCGTATCACGCCTGGCGAGTCATGGGGTGAGACCTGGGGTTTTAAGGGAGCCAAAATTGGCAAGCATGCGCAGGCGGCATTCTTTCGCGAACAGCCCGACCAAGGCTATCGCCTGGAGCACACAATTGACATGCCGAACCCTGTTGCGCCTGTTGAGGCGTTCCTCTCCAATAATGGGGACCTGGTTACGCTGGATAATTGGCACAACGAAGGCTATGGCGTAGTTCTGGTGCTGTATCACTGGGACGGCAAGAGGGTCAAGGCCTATCAATTGGCTGATCTATTCTCAAAGAAAGAAATTGCCTCTTTTCCCATGAGCGTTTCCTCGATCTGGTGGCACAAAGGTCCCACTTATATCAACCAAGACCAAACGGAGTTCTACATGGGATACAAAGAGCCGCCTGACTACAGTGAACTAATCCTCAAATTATCAACTGGTTCGGTACGTCTTTGTTCAACGCTTCCCAAATACCATTGCTGGACGCCGCCCCGAAGCGACTGAAACTCACAATTCGCGGCTCATGGAAAATTCCGCTGAGATGGTTGACGTTTAGCAGAGCGCGGGCGTTCGCTTGCGGATAAAACCCTCATCTTGGAAACGCTGGTCTCAAGGAGTGAAATCGCTGTTTGCAACAGCTACTAAGTTACGTGGTTGCACCGCTCAATGTTCTGGCGGACAATGAGGGAGCGGAACTGAATGCTCGTGACGCATAACCGCTTCCACAAGTTGGGGCGCTCAGCCGCGCCGTTTTTGTTTGGCGTCGTTGGACTGGCACCCGTCACCCTTATCTGCTTCTGGATTCACATCGGTCTTGGTACGGTCGCCTTACTGTACCTGATGGTCGTTGTGCTGGTGTCCCTCAAGGGCAGCTTCGTTTCATCAGCTCTGGTCTCCCTACTCGCGGTTCTGTGTTTGGATTACTTCTTCACTACTCCCCTTTTCACCATAGCGATGAATGATCTCCCGAATTACACGGCAATCAGTGTTTTCTTGATTGTCTCTTTGATCATTACCCGCCTAGTGTCCAGAGTGAACAAACAGGCGCAAGAGGCGCTTTCCAGCGTGGGCTATAGAGTGATTGAAGCAGAAGAGCAGGAGCGTCACCGGATCGCAGGAGACCTTCACGAAGACATTGGTCAACGGCTGACTTTGTTGGCGCTATGCATTGAGCCACTTAAGACAGATACCCTCGATCCTTCTGTCGACGTGCCCAGTCGCATGGACGCAGCATGGAAGCAAACCTTGGAGATATTGACCGATGTCAAAGCCTTGGCACACGAGTTGTACTCTCCGAGGCTGGAATATCTTGGCATCGCAGGGGTCATGAGCAGTTTCTGCAAAGACTTTGGCGAGCGGAAAAGAGTAGGGATTGACTTCAGGAGCGACGGCTTACCCAGCGCCATACCACGAGAGATTTCGCTTTGCCTGTTCCGCGTGCTACAGGAAGCCCTGCGCAATGCGGTTCAACATAGCGGTGTGCAGCAGGTCGATGCTCGATTGTGGGCAACTTCGGATGAGATTCATCTCACGGTCAGCGATTGCGGCGCAGGCTTTGACCTCGAAACGGCAAGGAAGGCTAGAGGGCTGGGTCTCAACCGAATGCGGGAGCGACTGAAACTAGTGAAGGGGAGCCTTTTCATCGACTCGCAGCCCAAGCGGGGTACCACAATCCACGCTCGCGTTCCTCTTACCTTGGAAAATGATTCCAAACATGAAGTCGGGCGGCAACTGGCGTAACATCGTCATTACACGCAATATGAAAAGGCGCCCACTTTGCGGTAAGTTGTGGTTGTTGGCATCACCACTTACCGAAAGGAGCGCCGTTATGAGTCAAGAGAAGTA
>Ga0207693_10000270_pt1 | contig 47905 bp, 48 predicted proteins | sample LARL81metaG_FD_184347 | JGI IMG/M metagenome (GOLD analysis project Ga0207693, IMG submission 184347) | Corn, switchgrass and miscanthus rhizosphere microbial communities from Kellogg Biological Station, Michigan, USA - LAR L8-1 metaG... | ecosystem: Host-associated > Plants > Roots >... | reverse complement strand
TGACGCTCAAGCTGCACGATCTTCCTTCTTCATTTGGCGTCGCCGGCTTCAAAGTCAAGGCGTCGTCGGACGGCGCCTATCGTCGACTAATCGGCGAATTCATAAGTTTTTACCGCACGCACCTCTTCAATGATCACTGGGGCGAACAGGCACGCTTTGCGCCTTCGAACACGTTCGAGATCGCGATGAATGCCTATGGCATTGATGGCGCAGCCGCGAAGCGGATCTGGCAGCCCTTCCTCGACTGGATTGCGCGCACTCCGAATGACTATTCGCTCGACGGACGCGTTGTTCTGGCGGGCGTTCCGGCCCGCCACTGGTGGGATCCCGCATGGTGGGGCACTCATTGGCCAGAGCTCGCCTTCCCAGACACGAATGTCTTCATAGGCGCGCTCGACTACACGCTTGCGCATGTCATTCCGCAGCCGGCTTTTGCCTTCGACACGCGCCCCGACGCTCCTGCGACCAACGCCTGGTGGAAGGGGAGCACTGACGAGGCCGGACAGTTTCTCTGGGCCTACGAATCCTTGTGGCTGCCCAAATCCCTGCTGAGTGACGAACGCCAGCTCGGCGACGCGATGTTTGCGGCGTCTCGACACTTCGGATTCTCGCTGCACTTCAACAAAGGGCTCGCCGGGGCGCCCGCCGAAGCGCTCGCAGCGGCGCGTGATACGGCCGTCAATCCGCAGGTGCTCGATGCCTTTGCGCTGGTGATCGCCGCGGACGGCGAGGGTCCTGCCTATCCTGGAATCGACGGCCACCAGCCAGACGCGGCGAAAGGCCATGTCACGCGAAGCCGCATTTCTCGTTGCATGGCGGTGCTGCGCAGCGGTGTTAAAGAGCCAGGCTCTTACTTCAATGAAACAAACTACTTCGAAGAGAACTGGCAGCGTTCCTTCTGGGGTTCGAATTACGAGCGTCTGGCGGCGATTAAGCAATCCTACGACCCCGACGGCCTTTTCTATGTCCATCATGGCGTCGGCTCCGAAAAATGGAGCGCCGAGGGCTTCGCGCGACTTTGAGTTCACAGAACACCCATGTGGGATCCCCCACACCGCACATCTCACGGATAGGAGAAAACTTCATGGACTTCGAAATCCCCAAAGATCTACAGGACTATCTCGACGAGCTAGATCGCTTCATCGAGAAGGAAATCATGCCGATCCAGAATCGCGACGACAACGTCCGCTTCTTCGACCACCGGCGCGAAAATGCCCGCACGGATTGGGACAATGGCGGCCTGCCGCGAGCAGACTGGGAAGCGCTGCTCGGTGAGGCCCGCAAGAAAGCCGACGAGGCCGGACACCTGCGCTTCGCGTGGCCGAAAGAATATGGCGGCAAGGGCGGCTCAAACCTCTGGATGGCGGTGATCCGCGAGCATCTGGCTTCCAAAGGCCTTGGTCTCTTCAATGATCTGCAGACGGAGCATTCCATCGTCGGCAACAATCCCTTCATCGTGATGTTCAAGGAGTTCGCGACGCCTGAACAGTTCAAGCGCTACGGTGACGACGTTCTCAATGGCCGCTTGCGCACCGCATTCGGCCTGACGGAACCGAACCATGGCTCGGATGCGACCTTCATGGAGACGACGGGCGTTCCCGAGGTGCGCGACAACCGCAAGGGCTGGCTGATCCACGGCTCGAAAATGTGGACGAGCGGCATGCACCATGCGAACTACATCATGACTTTCGCCCGCACCGGCGGCAAAGACGGCGATGCCAAGGGCATCACCTGCTTCATCGTCCCGGCCGACGATCCCGGCGTAAAGATTGAAGAATATCTGTGGACCTTCAACATGCCCACGGATCATCCGCGAGTGTCGATCAACAATGTCTGGATTCCGGAAGACAGCTACTGGGGCGAGATCGGCAACGGCCTGTCGATCGGTCAGAGCTTCGTGCACCAGAATCGCATCCGCCAGGCGGCGTCCTCGTTGGGCGCCGCGGTCTTCTGCATCGAAGAAAGCGTGAAGTACGCGCGTTTGCGCAAGCCATTCGGCCAGGCGTTGGCGCGCAATCAGGCGATCCAATGGCCGCTGGTGGAGCTCTATACGCAGGCCGAGGCACTGCGCCTTCTCATCCGCAAGACGGCCTGGGAGATGGATCGTTTGCCGCACAAGGAGGTCGAGAAGCAAATCTCCGACAAGGTCAGCATGTGCAATTACTGGGGCAATCGCCTTTGCTGCGAGGCCGCGGACCGCGCCATGCAAACGCATGGCGGCCTCGGTTACTCACGCCACAAGCCGTTCGAACACATTTACCGCCACCACCGCCGCTACCGGATTACGGAAGGCTCGGAGGAGATTCAGATGCGCAAAGTCGCGGCGTTCTTGTTCGGCTACCTCGGGCCCAAGCGACGCGCATTCGAAAACATGGAAAAGGACTATGACGCTGCCCGCGCGAGCGGCAAAAACGACCGGGAAATTGGCATTTAGCTGTTTTGGCGCCAGGCGCTCGGCACCCTACCGATTGCCCGACTAGCGCACGCGATATATGAAGGCCAGGCTTTCCGCAGTTGCAGAGCGGCCTTAAGAGGATTCAGCGTGGCGATTGTCGTTGGAATTGGACGGCGCGAGCAGGCGAAGGCCGAGCGCCGACTAAGGATCATGGCGGCGGCTCGCGATCTGATCCGCGAGACCGGTGACACCAATCTCTCCATGCGCACCATCGCCAAGCGCGCGAAGGTGAGCCTCGCCACACCCTATAATCTGTTTGGCTCAAAGCGGGCGGTCGTGCTCGCCGTCCTCGAGGACGAACGTGACTTCGCCGAACGCTTCGCAAGTCTGCGTCCCGTCAATTCGATCGATCATCTCTTCCAGGCACTGGCGCTGGCTGTTGGCTATTATACGGACGACCCTGACTTCTACCTCACGCTGTGGAAGGCGATGCTCGACACCAACGGCAAGGAAGGTGGCGGTCTCTCCACGCCTCAACGCCGCGCCCAAAGCCATGCCTTGTGGCGCACGCTGCTCGAAAGGGCCCAGCGCGACGGTTATCTTGAGCACCAGATCAGCGCCGATGCGCTCGAGCGGAGTCTGGCACACACGTTCAACGGCGTGATGTTGTCCTGGATCATGGGCGCCATTGAAACAGAGCAGATGCTAGCGGCCGCCGGCTACGGTTACGCTCTCAAGCTCCAGGGTGCCGCGACGAAAAGCGGTCGCGAACGACTGATGAAGAAAGTCTTGTTCTATCAGAAGTTCCTGACGCGCTCTCAGCGCCGCGCCGCTGCGGCATAATTCATCCGATCGTTTGCAGCGAACGATCCGCCAGCAACGCTAGAGCCTGACGCGCGAGATCGGGCGCAAGGTTCACGCTCGCGAAATTGCTTGCGACCGTTCCGTCCAGGACGCGCCGATAGACGCCCTGCATGATCGATGCGAGGCGGAACAGGCCGAACGCGAGATAGAAATTCCAGCCCTCGATTCCGTCGCGAGCGGTGCGGCGGCAATAGGCGCGCACGAATTCATGCTCGCTCGGAATGCCGCTCGTATCGACGTCCTGCAGCGGCGCCTTCCCACCCGTGGTGCGATGCCAGGCGAAGGCGCTGAACGCGAGATCAGCTAGCGGATCGCCGATGGTTGCCAGTTCCCAGTCGAGCACCGCCACCAGTCTGGGCTCGGTGGGATGGATGATCATGTTGCCGAGCTTGAAATCGCCGTGGACGATGGCGACGCGCCGGTGCCCGGGCACGTGCTCGGGCAGCGCGGTGAGCAGCTCCTCCATCTCAGGAATGCGTTCGGTTTCCGCCGCGCGGTATTGCTTTGTGAAGCGGTTAAGTTGGCGCGCGATATAATCTCCTTCGCGGCCGAAATCACCAAGCCCAATGGCGGCATAGTCCACCGAATGCAGTTTCGCGAGCGTCGCGTTGAACTCGTCGTAGATTGTGGTGCGGTGCTTCGGCGCTACGTTGGGCAGCGACGCATCCATCAGGATGCGGCCCGGCACATAATCCATGACGTAGAACGCCGTGCCGATGATGGAGTCGTCCTTGCACAAGAGCCGCGCATTCGGCACGGGCACGTCCGTCGCAGAGAGGCATTTCATCGCTCGATATTCGCGATCGACCTGATGCGCGCTGGGCAACAGCACGCCCGGCGGCTTCTTGCGCATCACGTAGCGGTTGAAACCGCCACCGTTGCGGGTGACCAGAAGGAATGTCGGGTTCGACGCTCCGCCCTGAAACTGGTGCACCACAAGATCATCACCGAAGCGCTCGATCCGCGAGTGCAAGTATTCGCCCAACCGTGCGATGTCGAAGCGATGTGCCGGCGCGATCGCGCTGACGGGCAGCCCGGCAGTCGGCGAACTCATGGCACCAGAAAAAACGACTGGACCGCGTCCAGGAACGGTTCTTCCGCCTCGATCATCGGGTAATGGCCGGCATCGCGAAGACGCCGCATCTCGGCGCCCGGAATGAGTTTCGCCAACTCGTCGGAGTAGCGCAGCGGGATCAACCCGTCCGACTCGCCATGCACGATCAGCGTCGGCGCCTGGATGTATCGCGCCCGCCGGGCGAGACCGCGATCGGGGATCGGCCACAGGTACTTCGTTGCCGCCGAAAGATTGATGGTGCGGAACGTGTGTCGCGAGCCATCCGTCGTTTGATCAAAAGCGGACGGCTCGTCCTTTACGGTTGCCGGGTCATGCCATTTCAGCTTCGCAAGCGCATCGGGCGCTTGTATGAAGGGATCGGGAAGCGGTTCGTCGTCCAGCCATAGGCCGAATGGATCGACAAGCACAAGACGCTTCGTCAGATGCGGTGCGATCACCGCGAGTTCCGCCGCGAACATGCCGCCGAGCGAATGGCCTATTACATTTACCGCACCACGATCCCACCCTTCGACGACGGCGCGGATGTGCAACGCCATGTCGAGCAGGTCGTGCATCTCGTCGAGCCCGGACGATTGGCCGAAGCCCGGCGATTCCGGCGCACAGACTTCGAACGTTTCGCAGAGTTTCTCCAGGAACGGGGCGGCGCCCGGATGCTGTTCAAACCCGTGCAGGTATAGCAACGGCGCGCCCTTGCCGCCGCGCCACACGCGCACTTCCGCGTTACCGATTTTTTCCCTGCTGATCTTCATTGTGCGGCCACCTTCTTGGCGGCTCGCGCGGCCATGCGCCTCTGACTGACCTCGGGCGTCCAATGGTCCGGCTCGTCGGCCCACAGATCGCGCAATTGCGGAATCACCTGCGTGCCGACGAGGTAGGTGTTCATGGCAGCGATATCCTCGGACAGGTTGCCCATGTGCAGGCACGCAATGAGTTGACCGATGCGCAGGTCCTTGGCGAGCTCGCGCAGACGTTGCGCCACGCGCTGCGGCGTTCCGGCAACGATGTAGCCCTTCTCGTCATATTCCCAGAAGCTCATCTGGCCGCGCGCGGCGCGCATGCGATCTTCAGGCTTCAGTAGTGGACTTGCTTTGACGCGTTCGGCCATGGCCTGGGCCGAGCGAACCGTTGTGTAGCCTGGCGGTGTGATGAAGCCCGGATCGATCATGTTGGACTGATAGAAAAACTTCACGCCCTCATAGTACTTCTCTTCGGCTTCTTTGTCGGTGTCGGCGCAACAGATGAGCTGGGTGAACGCCATGCGATGTGGGTTCATGTCGCCGCCTTTTTTGGCGCAATATTCCCAATACGCGTCCACCATCGGCTTTGCCGAATAGAGCCCCGAAAACGACAGGTGGCCGTAGCAGTAGTTCTCCTCGATCACGAGATCCCAGGTTTCCACGCTGCCGGAACCCGGCACCCAGATCGGGGGTCGTTTTTGAATCGGCTTCGGCCACACATTCACATAGCGCAACTGATTGTACTTGCCGTTATGCGCGAATGGCTTGTCTTCCGCCCACGCGCGCAGGATCAGCTTGCGCGCTTCGTGGAAGCGCTCGCGCAATTCGATCGGTGGATTGCCGTAGGCGAACACCGAATCCATCGGCGTGCCGAATACGAAACCGGCGATCACGCGGCCGCCGGAAACGCAGTCGAGATACGCCATCTCCTCGGCGACGCGCTGCGGCGGATTATAGAGGGCGAGTGAATCGCCGATGATCAGGATGGCCGCGTCTTCCGTGCTGCTGGCAAGGCTTGCGGCCAGCAAGTTGGGCGAGGGCGTCATCGCGAACGGGGTCTGGTGATGTTCGTTGACGGCAAGGCCATCGAAGCCGTCGCGGTCCGCCTGCTGCATCAGGCGAATGAACATGCGGTAGGTCTCGCCGACCTTCGCCGGATCGACCAGCTTCCAGTCCGGCGTCACCCACGCAGAATGCCCAGGCCGCGGCTCCAGCGGGAGGTCGGGATAGGTCACTTCCGCAAACCAGTGGAATTTCATCTACGCGTCTCCAACTTTCAAAGCGGATCGTGGCCGTTGACGTGGCCGAAGAAACTCGGCTCCACCTTGTATCCGAGCATCCACAGCAGTTCGTCGGATGCGCCCTGCCGCACCAGCGGGTTGAGCGAGAGGAACCAGTTCTCCTGCGTGCGGTAGATACGTGTCGTGTTCCACGAGAAGATGCCTGCGCGGCGGCAATCGCTGGTGCGGTTGATGCCAGTGCGATGCCAGATGCGCGAATCCATCACACCCATCGTTCCCGCCGGCGCCACCAGCGGCACGAAATGCTGCTCCGCTTCGCCCGGCTGCGGCATGCGATTGAACTTATGGCTCGCGACGGCGATCTCTGTGCCCCCGTTCGCCTCGGTGAAGTCGTCGACCAACCAGAAGCAATTGGCGCCCTGCGGCCGTACTGGCCAGGGCTGTGGCACAAAGATCTGATCGGCGTGGATGACCATGCCGTTGTGTCCCGGCCCTGCGATGTTGGCCGAGATGCTCGACAGCAGGAATGGCCAGCCGAGCAGGTGCTTGACAAGCTCGATGCTGCGCGCGTCTTCGACAAGATCAACGAACTCCTGCCCGCGATTGAGCAGGCCCCAGACGCGTTGGTTGGTCGCATCATAATCGCCGCGGGCCGATGGTGGGCGCAGGCGCACATCGTCCGCCGCCGTCTCATAGAGGCGTGCGCGCACGCGCTTAAGGCGTTCCCCTTCCAGATGGCCGTCGATCAAACACAGGCCAAACTGGTCAAGATCGCGCTTGGCCTGCTCCAGATCTCGCGTCAGCGGCGGCGGCGAAAGACGTTTCTGCAGCGTGTCCATATGCGCACTCCCTATGCCGTCATGCCGCCGTCGATGGCAATGGCCTGGCCGGTGACGAAGCCCGACGCGTCGCTCGCCAGATAAAGCGCGAGCTCGGCGATGTCGTCGGGCGTGCCGATGCGACCCACTGGCGTTCTCTGGCTGATTGCGTCGCGAACGGTGTTCGAGGTCAGCATCGTGTCGTGGATCATGTCGGTGTCGATTACGCCGGGCAAGATCGCGTTGGCGCGCACACCCTGCTTGCCGTAGGTGGCGGCGAGCGCGCGCGTCAGTGCGACGACACCACCCTTGGTCGCGGTGTAGGCGTGCGCACTTGGTCCGCCGCGCAGCGCGGCGACCGAGGCGGTGTTGATCACCACGCCCTTGCCCCGCTCGATCAACATCGGGATGCCATATTTGCACATCAAGAAAACGCCAGTGAGGTTGATCGCGAGGATACGGTCCCAATCCTCTTCCGTGCAGCTGACTGTATCGGTCATCTCCACGCCCATGCGCTTCTTGGCGGAGAAGCCGATGCCGGCATTGTTGTAGAGGATGTCGAGTCCGCCGAAAGTATCCTTCGCGACGGCAAGCGTTGATTTCACCTCGGCGGATTTGGAAACATCGCCGACGGCGCCAACGGCCTCCCTGCCATCATCCCTGATCGCCCCGACGGCGGCCGACACGGATTCCTGATCCAGATCGTTGACCACGATTTTCGCGCCTTCTCGCGCGAACAATCTGGCGGCGGACAATCCCTGTCCGCGACCCGCGCCCGTGATGAGGGCAACGCGACCTTCCAATACACCCATAGTGTTCACTCCCAGCCGGGTTCGACGCCGGTGAGGCTCGGCATGCCGGAATGCGACCAGAGCCCTCCGTCGGCGACAAAAAACGCTCCGGTCACGAACGATGCTTCGTCGGAGGCTAGGAACAGCGCAACGTTCGCTATCTCCTGCGGCGTGCCAAGGCGGCCCATCGGTATCGCCTTCTTGATCCGGTCCATCACCTCTTTGCGCGCGACTTCCATCGTCCGCAACGCTGGCGTGCCGATCGGGCCGGGACAAAGCGCATTGCAGCGGATGTTTTTTTGCGCGTATTCAATCGCGAAGACGCGGGTCATGTTCACGACTCCCGCCTTTGCCGCGTTGTACGGGCCGAGGCCGTAGTCGCCGGCCAGACCCGACACCGATGCGGTGTTGACGATGGCGCCGCCACCCTGTTCCAGCATGTGCGCTATCGCGAGCTTCGAGGCATACCAATAAGAAGTGAGACCGCCATCGATGGCGCGCTTCCAGTGCTCGAGCGAGATGTCCGCGAGACGCCCCGCGGCGCTTGTCTGCGCGTTGTTCATCAGCACGTCGAGCCGTCCATAAGTCTTGACCGCAAACGCGATCATGTTTTCGATCGACGCCGTGTCGAGAATATTTGCTTCAACGAACTCCGCCTTGCCGCCGCCTTCGCGGATTTCCCTCACCACGCGATGGCCGCCTTCGACGTTCACGTCGGCGATGACGACCGACGCGCCTTCGCGCGCGAATGTTCTGGCACTGGCTTCACCGATGCCGGACGCCGAACCGCTCACCAGCGCGATCTTGTTGGAAAGTCGCATGGTCACGCCTGGGCGCGACGAATGAGCATGGTGAAGCCGCGCTTGGCGATGCGCCAACCCTGCGACGTCTTGCGATAAACGTCGTTATAGTGGCCGACGACGGCGGGGGTGATTTCCGTCATGACGGCGACACCGTCCTTGCGCGGCGCGGCGAACAGCGTGACGCCGACGCTACCGCGTGCCTCGGTCGGGCTCAGGACGTCGATGCGGATGTTGGAGTTGCTGTGGAAGCTGGCAACCGTCCCACCGTTCCACCGTTCAGGCTGGCCAGGATCGCCGCGCGACCCTTGTGCGTCTGGCCAAACAGCGTCATTTCGGCGTCTTCCGCGAAAAGCTGCGACCAGGCGTCCAACTGCTGGGTGTCGGCATAGTAAGAGTAGTCGACCACGAGCCGTGCGCAGGCGTGCTCGATCGCCAGCCGTTCGCTCTCCGATACTGTGTCCGCCACCGTCACCCTCCGAAATTTTTGTATCAGTGTATAAAAATCTCTAGTCCGGTCAAACCGCCTACTGGACGCCGCGGTCATGATGGTCGAGGCTCATCCAATCGCTATCAGTCCACTTCGGGAGCTTTTTCCATGTCTCGCATGAAATTCGGTGCCTTCCTTGCGCCACATCATCCCATCGGCGAACACCCAATGCTGCAGTTCCGCCGCGATATCGATTTCGTCACCCATCTCGACAGGCTGGGCTATGACGAATTTTGGTGCGGCGAGCATCATTCGTCCGGCTGGGAGATGATCGCGTCGCCGGAGATGTTTCTGGCAGCCGCCGGCGAGCACACCCACCGGATCAAGCTTGCCACCGGGGTCGTGTCGCTACCCTATCACCATCCCTTCAACGTGGCGCAGCGCATGGTACAGCTCGACCACATGACCGGTGGCCGCGCGATCTTCGGCTCAGGTCCCGGCGCACTGCCGTCCGACGCCTACACGCTCGGCATAGATCCGATGACACAGCGCGACCGCCAGGACGAGGCGATCGGCGTGATCAAACGCTTGATGGCGGGCGAGCGGGTTACGGCCGAGAGCGATTGGTTCACGATGAAGGACGCCAAGCTGCAGCTTCTGCCGCTGCAGGAGGAGATGCCGTTCGCCACGGCTTCGCAGGTCAGCCCTTCGGGCATGACGCTCGCCGGCAAACACGGGATCGGCATCATTTCGCTGGGCTCTATGCAGCTTGGTGGATTGAACGGCCTGCATACGCAATGGGGCTATGCCGAAGATGCCGCGAAGAAAGCCGGCAAGATCGCCGACCGCAAGCAATGGCGCATTCTGTTGTCGTGGCACATCGCAGAAACGCGTGAACAGGCGGCGCGCGAAGCCGGCAAGGGCTTGATGCTCTGGCACAACGAATACACGGTCGGAACGCTGGGCCGGCCCAACACGGACGTCTTCAAGTCGCCGGAAGAAGCCGTCGAGAAGACGGCTTTCGTCGAGGGCACGACTGCCGTGATCGGCACGCCGGACGATCTGGTGAAGACCATCCGCAAGATCCAGGACGTCAGCGGCGGCTTCGGCGCCACCATCGGCTTCGTCCATGACTGGGCAAACCGCGAGGACACGCTGCGCAGCTGGGAAATGGTGGCGCGCTATGTCGTGCCGCAGGTTAACGGCTTCACCGACAATCTGCGGGTCTCGCAAAAATACCTGATCGACAACCGGCATATGTTCGAACGTGCCGGCGCCGCCGTGATGAAGAAGATCATGGAGAACGAAAAAGCCGTCGAAGCGCTCAAGGAAACGCAGGCGATGTTGGCGAAGGCGGGCGCCGCCGCGCCGCCCATCCCAACCACCAATGCGCCCGACATGAGGAAGGCGAAGACGGACGGGTGAATTTCCGCCGGCTGACTCTATTCCATCTTGAACAATTCGAGTGCGGTCTTGCCGAGAATCTGCTGCGCAGTCTTGACGTCCTTCACGCTGTCGAACACCGCCTGGATCGAACTGCGAGTATAGCCAAAGGTCGATTCCTGATGTGGATAGTCTGACGACCACATCACGGTTTCGGGGCCGATGCGGTCGAGCAACGACAGGCCCGCAGGGTCGGTCATGAACGTCGCGTAGCAGTGGTGGCGCCAGTACCAGCTCGGCGGATGCTTGAGCTTCGGCTCCATCATCGTGGGGAACGAGTTGTAGGCCATGTCGGCGTCGTGAAGCATCGACGCGACCCAGCAGATACCAGCCTCGACGAACACCACCTTGAGCTTCGGAAAGCGGTCGAACACGCCACCGAAGGTCAGCATGCCCCACTGATGGCGAAAGCCCGCCATCTGCGCGAGCACCGACGTACCCGCCGCGCCGTGACGCGCCTGCACGATTGCTTCGCCGATGTGGAAGCAGAGCGGGATCTCGAATTCCGACACCGCTTCCCAGAACGGGTCCATCTTCGGATCGTTGTAATGGATGACCTCGCCGTTCACGTCCTTGCCCGGTTTGTTCGGCAGCATCAGGCAGCGGCCGCCCAGCGCCTTGATGCGCGCGATGGAATCGCGCGATTTCGAAAGTTCCCAGTAGTTCGGCATCATCACCGGGAAGAGGCGGCCCTTGCCTTCGGCGCAACGCAGCGCGATATCCTCGTTGTAGACGGAGAAGATCTCCTCGCGCAGCTTGTCCTGGCTCATGATGTAGAGGCCGAACAGGCGCTGCGGGAAGATCAGCTCTTTCGCCACCCCTTCGATGTCCAGATCAGCCAGTCGCGTCTCCACCTCCGTCATGCCCGGATAGCACTCAAGCGCATCGCACAGTACGCGCGACAGCGCTTCGGGGATCATCGGCTGGCCCTCGCAGGTGAACTGATAGAGGCCGTCCTTGAATTCGATGCGCGGTTCCTTGTCGCGAAGCTCGGGGGGAAATTTGCCGTGCCAGCAGTCGCGCTCGAGCATGTGGCTGTCGGCGGAGACGATGACGGTGCCGGCCGGCCAGTCGTTCGTCTTGGCCTGCGCCTTGCGTTTGGCGGCCGGCGGTATGCCGATCATTTCGGGGATTTCGAGGACGAAGCTGTCGGACACGGCCATTTCTCCCAGCGCGAGTCGTGACGCCCGCGTCTTGCGATAATTGGAACGCGTTACAGAAGTTTGCGCAAGCCCCTGCCGGGGCCGGCTTCAGCCGGAATGCAGCGGCAATTCGCCCCTCGCGATGAGCTCGCGCAGCTCGCGCTTCAACACCTTGCCCGAGGCGTTGCGCGGCAGCGCCGGGAGATAGCAGACGAATTTCGGCTTCTTGTAGCTGGCGATGCGTTCCCGGCAAAAAGCGACAATCTCGGCGGCGCTCAACGTCTGGCCATCGCGCAGCACCAGGGCGGCGACGACGCTTTCGCCCCATTTGGCATCCGGCGTTCCCAGGACCGCGGCTTCCAAGATGGCCGGATGCTGGTAGAGCACTTCTTCGACTTCGCGCGGATAGACGTTCTCGCCGCCGGTGAGCACCATGTCCTTCTTGCGGTCCACGATGTAGAGGTAGCCGTCCTCATCGAAACGACCGACATCGCCGGAGCGGAACCAGCCGTCGATGAACGATTCCTCCGTCGCCTTGGGATTGTTCCAGTAGCCCTTCAACACCTGATCGCCCTTGATCACGATCTCGCCGGGTGTGCCGGGCGGCGCGTCGGTATTGTCGTCCAGCAGCACGCGTACGCGCGAAAGCGGCATCTGCTTACCGACCGAACCGATGATGGGAAGTCCCAGCTCCGCGGCGCGGACGTGATCCTGCTTGCTCAGCGCCATCACGTTGCCGGCAAGTTCGGTCATGCCGAAGCCGGTGGCAAAACTTCTGCCGGGAAACGCCTTGAACCCTTTGCGCAGCACTTCGAGCGGCATCGACGCCGCGCCATAGGCGAAGCCGCGCAGGCTGGAGAGGTCATAATCCTTCAGCGCCGGGTTCTCGAGCAGCATGGCGAGCATGGTGGGCGCCATTGGCGCAGATGTCACTCTGTAACGCTGGACCGAGTTCAAAAGACTCATCACATCGAACGCGCCGAGGATCACTACCGTCCAGGTGCGCAAGTGGTACATCGGCATCACGTAGCCTGCGACATGGAACAGCGGGAACATGAACAGCGGCACCTCGTCCGGCAACGCTTCCGCGCCGCTGGCCATCGTGTTGGTGATGGAGGCGATGAGGTTTTTGTGCGTCAGCATCGCGCCCTTCGGCAGGCCCGTCGTGCCGCTCGTGTAAAGCAGCCAGCAGAGATCGTTTTCCGCGATCGTCACGTTGGGCCGTCTTGCCTCGCCGCGTTCGAGCAGCGCGTCGTAGGAAATTGTACCCGCTTCCTCGCCGCCGATCAGGATGACGGTCTTCACCGACGTCAGCTCGGGCAGGATCTTGCGGATGGTCTCCAGATATTTCGGCTGGACGATGATGACCGAAGGCGTGTTGTTGTTGATGATGTAGGCGAGCTCGCGCGCCGTCAGACGGTAGTTCAAAAACGTCAGGCACATGCCGGCCCCGGGCACGCCGTAATAGCACTCCGCATATTCCGTGCAGTTTTCCGACAGGATCGCGATGCGGTCGCCCTGTTTCGCGATCGTCAGCATGGCGTTGCTGAGCTGCCAGCAACGGTCGCGCAGTTCGCTAAAGGTCCACGACCTGCCTTCGAACCACAGGGCGATCTTGTCAGGCTCGTGGTGAGCCGCGATCTCCGGAACGTCGCTGATCAGCATTTTTGGAGGTTCTCCCGACCTCGCGCTTCGTAGCGTAAAGCGCGGTACGGAAAAATCATAACATGCTCGACTTTTCCTGCACATTTGGCTCCACTGCCGTGGTCGTTCACGGAGACAAACAGATGAGCCTTGCGGGCAAGACGATGTTCATGACGGGCGGCTCGCGCGGCATCGGCCTCGCGATCGCGCTGCGGGCGGCCCGCGACGGCGCCAAGATCGCAATCGCGGCCAAGACGGCGACCCCGCATCGCCACCTTCCCGGCACGATCTACACGGCGGCAGCGGAGATCGAGAAGGCGGGCGGCCAGGCGCTGCCGCTGGTGGTCGACGTGCGCAACGACGCCCAGGTGTTCGAGGCGGTTGATCGCTGCGCGCAGACCTTCGGCGGGATCGACATCTGCCTCAACAATGCCTCGGCGATCAGTCTCACCGGTACGCTCGAAACCGACATGAAGAAGTATGATCTGATGCACCAGATCACGGCGCGGGGCACGTTCCTCACTTCCAAAGCGTGCATTCCTTATCTGAAGAAGGCAGCGAACCCGCATGTCCTCAACATGTCGCCGCCGCTCGATTTCTCGACGAAATATCTCGGGCGGCACGTCGCCTACACCTCGGCCAAGCTGGTGATGGCGATGTGCACTGCCGGCATGGCGGAGGAATTCAGGAAGGATGGAATCGCATTCAACTCTCTGTGGCCGCGGACGGGCATCGCGACTGCGGCGATCGAATTTGCCGTCTCCGGCAAGGAGGGGCTGCGCGGCTGCCGCACGGTCGACATCATGGCGGACGCGGCCTATGTCATGCTCAACAAGAATTCGCGCGAGTTCACCGGCAATTTCTGCATCGACGACATCGTGCTCTATGAGGCCGGCGAACGCGACTTCGACACGTACCGCGTCGATCCGACTCGCGATCTCGGCGGTGGCGACTACATGATTCCCAGCACCATGCCGCTACCGCCGGGTGTCAGCCTCAAGGCCGTCAAGCGCTGATCCACAAAGATTCGTCATGCGCGCTGCCGCAGACGCGGCACACCTCAGGCAAATCCCATATCGACGAGCCAGTCGCCAAACAGATCGATCCAACGATCGGACGGCAGGCCCTGGCGCACCATGCCGAACCCGTGGCTGCCGCGCCGGTAGATGTGCATTTCGGCGGACCGTTCGGCGTCGGTCCAGTCGGCGTAGAGGCTCTCGGCCAGCCGGTAGAGAAGCACATCATCCTGGGCCATGACGGTGAACAGTGGCGGTGCGTCCGTCGGAACGGGGCGTCCCAACGTCTCGCCGCCATAGATCGGCGCGACGAAGGCGAGCGGCGCCGCGCGCGGATCGACCGCGACGTCGACCACCAGAAACGCCCCGGCCGAGAAACCGATCATGCCCACTTTCGCGGGGTCGATGTCCCATTCCTTCGCCCGCGCACGCACGATCGCGATCGCCCGGCGCCCGTCGGCGGCCGCAGCATCGCGCGCCGCGCGGATCGACTCGCTGGGCACGATGTCGCCGATGACACGCGGTGCCCGGCGTCCTCTCCGAGTCACATCGACCTGCGAATACAGTTTCACCATCTCGGCGTCATACTCCGCCTGCGTCGGCGGCGTCCCCCGCACGCGGTACTTCAGAAGGAATGCGGTGTAGCCGCGATGCGCCAACCACTGCGCAACATCGGTTCCTTCGTGTTGCCACGCGAGGATGCGCCAGCCGCCGCCCGGACAGACGATGACGCCGATGCCGTTGGGGCTCGCAGGTCGAAACACGCTCAGCGTCGGCTCTGATACATTGCGCAACATTGCGGCGTCGCCGGCGGTACCGACCGGACCGCGGAATTCGATCTCGGGACCCACGCCCTCCAGTATGGTGGGCGGGCCCTCGGGCCAAAGGTGGATGACCTCGGCGGGCATCATGCTTGCGCTCATCCGCCACCTCTTTCACGTTTTGTAGACTTAGCCAGCATATCGGCCCGTAGCAGAAAGCGCAGAAGGTTCGGTTGCATTCGTACTGTCGGAATGCTCCCGTATCGGCGTGAGCCATTGAAGCCGCGAGGATGCCATGAAAATCGACGCTAAGACAGCCGCTGTGGTAACGGGAGGTGCGTCCGGTCTGGGCCGCGCGAGCGCCTTGGCTCTCAGCGCGGCCGGCGCGAAAGTCGCGGTCTTCGACATCAATGCAGACACCGGCGAAAAGGTCGCCGCGGAAATCGGCGGCATCTTCTGCAAAGTCGACATCACGAACGAAGAGAGCGCCGTCGCCGGATTCGATAAGGCGCGTTCGGCGCATGGCCAGGAGCGCGTACTGGTGCACTGCGCGATGACCTCGCGCCGCGGCAAGACATTGTCCTTCGACAAGGAAACACGAGGCTACAAGCGGACCTCGACGGAAGATTATGCCTACGGCGTCAATGGCGTCCTCGTGGCCAGCTATCGTATGGCGTCGCTGTCCGCTCTCGGCATGGCGGGCCTGACGCCTCTGGAGGATGGCGAACGTGGTGTCATCACGTTGACCGCCTCCGTCGCCGCACAGGACGCCCAGATTGGTCAGGTCATCTACGGCTCGGCCAAGGCCGGCGTGAACGGGCTCGTCCTGCCGTTGGCGCGCGACCTGATGGACCTCGGCATTCGCGTGAATTCGATCATGCCGGGCATCTTCGCGACGCCACTCATGTTGGGCGCGCCGCAGAACGTACTCGACAGTCTTGCTGCGTCCGTGCCGTTTCCCAAGCGTCTGGGAAAGCCCGAGGAGTTCGGAAGTCTCGTTCTGGAACTGACGCGCAACACCTATTTCAACGGCCAGTGCCTTCGCTTGGATGGCGCAATCCGCATGGCGCCGCGATAGACGCGGTCCGCTGGATCGCAACCGGGGTCGCCGAGATAGATCGCCATCATCAGTAGTTTACTGTCGGTTTGGCGTCGTCCCCACCGCGTGTTCGATTGCGTAAACTTCGGGACCTTCGTCTATCGAGGGCGGCGTATAAAAGCCGAGGCCATAACCCCCGGAGGCATATCCCATCAAGGCCTGCAGCTTGGGCTCGAAGGCCCGGGCGATTTCCGGAGGACAAGAGAGATACTGATTTTCTTCTTGGCGAAGCCAGCCTAGGCAATAGGTGAGATTCATTCCGATCCGATAGTTCTGCGATCGATTTGCACCGCCGCTATGCAGCACCGAACCGGTGTAGACGAGCACCGAGCCGCGCTTCATTTCAGCGTAGGCGATTTCATGCGGTTCTGCTTGGCGCTCGCTTGGCCAGGCATAGGAGCCCGGCACGACTCGCGTTGCGCCATTTTCGATCGTGAAGTCCGATATCGCCCAAATCGTGTTGAGCTGTGGTTCAATACCTTTGAGATACTGCCAAGAGAGTCGGTCGCGATGCATCACCTGCGCCACTTCACCTGGCATGATGCGTATGATGTGCGTGACGTTGACCTGATAGCGGTCGCAATTCGGCAAAAGAACCCGATCGCATATTGCGAGAATTCTCTCGTCGACGATTGCGCGACGCACCTGCGCGGATCTGGCTGCAAGCGCACCTGTTCGCGTCGTCTTGAAGCCTGAAAAACTTTCGCGTCCGGGTTTCGTCACATCGATGTACGGTTTTAATTCGTCCAAAAGCTCGGCAATCGCGCTATCCGACATAATGTCGCTCAGAATCACAGCGCCATCACGCTGAATGATCGCCATGATCTCATCGATTGGCGCATTGTTGGGCAAATGGACCAAGTTCGCCATCGTTCTGCTCCCGTGCTTCGAGCGAGGACTGCGCAGTGTCACGCTCGGCAAACGCGCGCGCAAGAATTGGCTGCAGGCAAAAGCTTGGCAAGAGCCGATGGCCCGTTCGTTCGCAACGATTTGTGCCGAATACGGCGACAAAAGGCACTGGCGGCAGGCACGACAGCGCTCGCCGGCAGCGAAGGGAACCCGGCGAGATCGACGGGCCAACCTTGCCGCAGACCCTTCCGCTGGCAAGCGGACACGCGCTAAAGTGCGTGCATGCACCACACAAAATTCGGCCGCACGGGCTTGCGCGTTTCCAGACTCTGTCTTGGAACGATGACGTTTGGACTTCAATGCCATGAGCAGGAAAGTATCGCCATCCTTGATGCTGCTGCAGAAGGCGGTGTCGATTTTCTGGACACGGCCGACGTCTATCCGTTGGGCGGCGATCGTACGACTGCGGGCCGCACCGAGGAGATTCTGGGTCGCTGGCTGAAGGGAAAGCGCACCAATTTCGTGCTTGCCACGAAATGCGTGGGCCAGATGGGCCCCAAGCCCTGGGACCAGGGCATGTCCCGCAAGCACATTCTCGATGCGATCGACGCGTCGCTGAAGCGACTGCAAACGGACTATGTCGATCTTTATCAACTGCACGGTTTTGATCCTGCAACGCCGATCGACGAGGCGCTGGAGGCACTCGATACGGTCGTTAAATCCGGCAAGTCGCGCTATGTCGGCGTTTCGAACTGGATGGCACATCGCGTGGCGCGTGCGCTCGGCCGCAGCGAGCTGAAGAATCTGGTGCGCATCGATTCCGTGCAGCCCCGCTACAACCTGCTTTTTCGCACGTTCGAGCGCGACCTGCTTGCGCTCTGCGAGGAAGAAGGCATCGCAGTCATTCCCTATAATCCGCTGGCAGGTGGGCTGCTCACGGGCAAGCACAATCGCGCCGCGCCGCCCGAACAAGGCACGCGCTTCACAGTTGGGCGCGCCGGCGTGATGTATCAAACGCGCTATTGGCACGAACGCGAGTTCGACACGATCGAAGAGCTGCGCGGCGTCGCCAAGGCTTCGGCCATGAGCCTCGCGACGCTCGCCGTTCGCTGGGTGATTTCAAACCGCGCCATCACAGCGCCCATCATCGGTGCCAGCCGCCCCGAACAACTCGCCGACAGTTTGGCCGCCGGCGAAAAGGGGCCGCTTCCCGACGACCTCAAGACCAAACTCGACGACATGACGGCGGCCTGGCGCGCGGTCGACGCCGAGCGCTAGCCGCTTTCGCTAACCCTCGCGCTTCATCCTCGCTTGGCGGGCGATCTCACGTCTGCTGGGGGACCCGAGTGCAGCGTCGTCGATTTTTATTCCACCGTCGCGTTCGTAGTGGCCGATCAGGACGCCGGTGGACGAAATGCGCGAGCTCGTCAGTTTGAACGCGTGCGGCGCCGAACCGTCCGCGAATAGCTTCTTGCCGCCGCCGAGCACGACCGGGACGGTGAAGATGCTCATAGCGTCGACCAGATCATGTGCAAGCAGCGCATGCACGAGTTCGGTGCTGCCCTGTGTGACGAGGTTCGGCCCGTCTTCCTGCTTCAGGCGTTTCACATCGGCGATGTCGCGCAGCAGCACCGAGCCCGTCCAGCTCGTATCGACCTCGCCGGAGCGCGAAACCACGTACTTATTGATCTCGTTGAACCGCTTGGCGATGCCGCCATCTTCGCCGCTTTCGTCGTAATAGGGCCAGTACGCGGCGAAGATCTCGTAGGTCTTGCGGCCCAACAGGAGGTTGATTTTCTGCTTGAAGATGCGCTCGATCGCTTCGCCAAACTCCTGATCGAGATAGGGCATCTGCCAGCCGCCGAATTTAAAGCCCTTGGTCGGATCCTCGGCCGGGCCGCCGGGCGCCTGCATGACACCGTCCATAGAAACCATTGCGCCGACGAGAATCTTCCGCATGCGCCACGCTCCTCGTCGAGAACAGAAGGACTCGCTTCCGATCCGACATGTTCCCGAGTTAACGTCTTGGTGGGCGGCGTGGTTTCATCGCGGCGGCGAATAACGCGGCGCCAAAGGGCGGCTTTGAGATCGCCGGCAGTTCGACAGGACGAGGCTAGAAACGGGCCGCCGGGGAAGAGGGGAAACTGTGGGACGGACGAACGGCTTGATGATTTTGGGAGTGGTTTTGGTGGTAGCTGGCGTCTTGGGTTTTGCGATCCCCGTATTCACAACTCAACAGACCAGGGATGTTGCCAGGATCGGCGAGCTTAAGATTCAGACTACCGAGGACACTCCACACATCATCCCGCCGCTTTTGAGTGGGGGGGTGCTGATGCTCGGTGTCATACTGATTGGAGTAAGTGTGTATCAAAAGCGCTGAGCTGGTGGACCCGAACGCTGTGAAATGAGGCGCGGAGCGAGTGGCGCGAAAACTGAAAACCTACGTCACCTCGATCGGCTTTTTCGAGCTGGCCGTGGCAGCACCGTCGATGAAAGCGGCGTTGGAAGCTTGGGGTACGGAACGCAATCTCTTTCATCAGGGCTTTGCCAAGGAAACCGATGATCCGGCGATCGTTGCGGCGACGATGGCACAACCGGGAATCGTCCTGAAGCGTTCTGTCGGGTCGCGGGGCGCATTCAGCGAACACGCAGAACTGCCAAAGTCCTTGCCTGCCGATAAGCCAAGCCCGGCACCGAAGTCGCGGCCGACGATGCGGGCCAAAGTCTTAAAACACAGAGCTCCCGCCAAGGTCGTCAATCTGGCCGAAGCGCGGGCCGCCAAGCAGGCGGCCGCCGCCTTCGAGAAAGAACGAGATCGGCGTGAATCGGAGAGGCGCAAAGAGGAATCTGCCCGCACGCGCCAGCGAGCCAAACTCGCTGCGGCGTCAGCGAAGGCGAAGGCCGCCATGGAAAAGGCTCGCCAACGCCACCTCAAAATCATCCAGGAGATCGAGGCGACGCGCGAGGCTCTCGACCGGCGCAAAGTTGCCGAGGAAGTGCGGTGGAATAAGGAGCAGGAAAAACTCGAAGAGCGTCTGCAGCGTACAAGGCAATGAAGGCGCAAAATGCAACGCGTGAGGGCCAAAGGCGAGCAGGAACCTAGTACACCTTCTGCCCGATTAGATTGCCAGGAGGGCTGTAGCGACACACGAGAACATCCCATTTGATTCCGTGAGCGATGGCGCAGCCGATCATTGTGCTGCGGCGCGAGATCATCTGCGTGTAATGACCGACTACGAACCAGTCGCCGGTCTTGCTGACGTTCGGGAACACGCCGGCCACGAAATCCTTTTTTTCGTCGGCCCAAGCTTCGGTCATCTGTTCCGGACTAAAGTCACCAGCACTTCCCATCCAGAGATTTTCACCTTCACCGGGCCGCATGCTGAATTCGGAGTGCTGCAGACTGCCCAGTGCTACGAGATGCGCGGCCCAAATGCCGGCGTGTGCCTCTAGTTCACTGCTCCAAAGCAAGGGCGCAACGCCAACGGCGGCGCGCTCACGGTTGTGAACCACTTGAATTGACTGTCGTGCGGCCTCAGGGTCCGCCGCGGTGAGTGGTGAAGCAAGGCGGGCGGCGTTCACCTCAGAACACGCGAATACAAGATTGATGTTTTCATCAACGTTCACGGTCCTAGCGTGGTCGCCGGCGCTGCATCGGTAAGTGATCCGGCACTGCTTGACGTCGTTCACGTCTGTCCTGCCAAACGTGGCGCCGTTGCATGTCAGCGAGCATGTTGGAGAACTCTGCCCGCACAAAGCTTGCACGACCTTCCTAACGTCGATTCCTCCTGAACCACTTTTGTCGGCGTATTCGGCGGACACAATTTCGATGACTGTCTTTTGTTCTGCAGCCAGTAAGGATGAACTCATTATTGCAGCGAGTGATGCGGCGACCGTTTTGCTTAGAATGCGAAGAGCTGCCACGACAATTCCCGCCAATTACGCGACCGTATCAGAGACTGAGCGGTCCTTACAGGCGGAACAGCCAATGTCCGCATTATGTGGAAAGCGCGTTCGGGCTTGCACTTTAGACTTGTCGAAGGCGGATCCACGCAAGATCAGACATCGCTGAATTGCCTCAGGTGTCAGTGGCGTTCCATACAGCCAATGCCGACTGCAAATCGCTTGCCTTTGCCTCGACGGCCAGTTTGTCGATGTAGTCGCGAAATGCGGGAACATAACTCAAACGAGATATTTTCCAGGCCCTGCGAAAACCAGGGCTAGCGGCCAGTCCAGCTCGCATCGAACCCTCGAACCCCTCAAACACTTGGTGATCCATCAGTCCCTCTTGGTGTTGCAGGAATGAGTCTTCGGCGCTGACAAAATATGTGCGCGCTACAAAATTGAACTTGCGCAGGTCCTTGGGACTGACGTGCGACTCGCCCGCGAAGCAGGCCTCCAGACCGTCGGTCCAGTCGAGTTCAGCCATGTCAGACAGCGTTTGACAAATACGCGCCGCGCGACCCTGCTGAATGAGGGCACGGGAGTGCTTGGTATTTTGCCTTATCTGGAGACTGAGATAGATCAACGAAGCGAGCACTGCAAAGCCGCTGACGAATCCGCCGATCGATGCAAGGTCGGAAAGTGACATATGCTGCCCCCTGAGTTTTGTTCCGAGCCGACGATAACTGAGCGCAAGACCTCAGCAAGATCGACTTTGACTTGGCCGACGACATCGCGATGCTGTTGCGTTTCCGATGGATTCTCGAAAGACTTGTTCTTCGCCAATTTTAGTTTGGGCAATCAATGGCAAAGATCCGGAGCGGAAACCGAGACCTGACGACGGATGCCTTGCTTGAAAACGCCGCTCGGGCCGCAACCGGCTTCGCGCGATTGGGTATCGGCAGGGGCGACACGATTGCGTTGTATTTGCGCAATGACTTCGCTTTTCTCGAAGCGAGCCTCGCAGCCGGCATGTTGGGTGCTTATCCAGTTCCGGTGAACTGGCACTACACCGAAGACGAGGCCCGCTACCTTTTCGAGAACTCCGGTGCCAAGGCCACCGTGATTCATGCCGACCTCGTCGAACCGATCAGGTCGGCTATCCCATCCGGCGTCGCCGTGCTGGTCGTGCCGACGCCGCCTGAGATCCAGGCCGCCTATGGAATCCCACAAGACCGCGCGCACGTTCCAGCCGGAATGCTGGATTGGAACGTGTGGCTCAGGGGCTTTGCGCGTTTTTCTGCAGGCAGTGGCGAGGCACCAGGTTCGATCATCTACACTTCGGGGACGACTGGACGTCCAAAGGGAGTGCGCCGAACGCCGCCGACGCCCGAGCAGGTCGCGCTTAGCCTCTCAATCCTGTGCCGCGGCTTTGGCTTCACGGATTGGTTGGCTAGACCCCAAGAGATGGTCGTTGCGATTGTCGGGCCGATGTACCACTCCGCGCCGAACGCCTATGGGCTCACCTCCGCGCGCCTCGGGGCAACTGTGATTCTCGAGCCGCGCTTCGATGCTGAGGAACTTTTGCAGTTGATCGAAAAACACCGTGTGACTCACATTCACATGGTACCCATCATGTTCAACCGTCTCTTGAAGCTCCCCCAAGCCATCCGAAAAAAGTATGACGTTTCGTCGCTGAAATTCGTCGTTCATGCCGCGGCTCCGGTTTCTCCCGCCGTGAAGCAACAGATGATCGAATGGTGGGGGCCCATCATCAACGAGTACTATGGCGCGACCGAAACGGGCATGGTGGTATTTTGCGATTCACGTGAGTGGCTCAGCCATCCTGGAACCGTCGGCAAACCAATTCCCGAAGCCGACGTCCGCGTCATCGACGCCAACGGGAATTCCCTGCCGCCGGAGGAGATCGGCGAAGTCGTGGCGCGTGTGAAGTCTCTCGCCGACTTCACCTATCACGGCGACGAACAGAAGCGCCGCGACACTGAAAAGGTTGGCCTTATTGCTCCGGGCGACATCGGTTACTTCGATAAGGACGGTTATCTCTATCTGTGTGATCGCGCCAAGGACATGGTGATTTCGGGAGGGGTGAATATCTATCCTGCCGAGGTCGAGGCCGAGTTGCATAAGATGCCGGGCGTCGCCGATTGTGCGATCTTCGGCATTCCCGATGAAGAGTTCGGAGAGGCGGTTTGCGCCGTCGTCCTGACCCAGCCTGGACAAGCACTGACGGAGTCAGATGTTCGCGCTTATCTGCGCGGCAAAGTTGCGGGATACAAGGTCCCAAAGCGCGTGGATTTTGTCAGCGCGTTGCCGCGCGAGGATTCCGGAAAAATATTCAAGCGCAAATTGCGTGAACCCTATTGGGCGGGAAAAGAAAAACGCATCAACTGATTCTGTGGCCCGACCGGGCACTGAACTCGAGATGGTGGAGGCTCCATTGGCTGCGGACGAGATCTTGATCGTCAAGAAGACTGGCGAGATAGAGGAAGTGACGCTCAATCGCCCCGAGCGGTTGAATGCCCTCAATCAACCTCTGACCGATGCTCTGCTTGGCTACTTCACCGCCAAGAAGCGCGACGCGTCTACGCGTGTCATTCTCATCAGCGGAGCGGGACGCGCGTTTTGCTCGGGTGCAGATCTCAAGGCGGCCGGCCAGCCCGATCGTCTTCAAGACGGCCCGAACGGCGACTGGGTGTTGCGTGATTTGTTGAGGACGATGCGAGCCTGTCCGCAGCCGATCATCGCGCTCGTACATGGCGCGGCTGCGGGCGGGGGCCTGGCGATTGCACTTGCCGCTGATGTCATCATCGCGGGTGAAAGCGCCATGTTCCATCCGGCGTTCATAAAGATAGGGCTTTCGGGAAGCGAATTGGGCGTAAGTTGGAGATTGCAGAGAACGATCGGACTGTCGCGCGCGCGAGAAATGCTGCTGACCGGCAGACCCATGAATGCAATGGATTCGCTTCGCTGCGGCCTGGTTTCCGCGGTTACACCCGATCCTGAACTTCACGCCCATGGAGTTGGTATCGCCGAGGATATGCTGAAAGCTTCGCCTGACGCCTTGCGCGTTTCCAAGCGGACATTCGATGCGACGCTGGAGATCGGAAGTTATGACGCGGCGTTGGAATTGGAGGAACGCGGCCAGATTCAGATGATCCGCGCTGGTCGTCCCCGACAAAACTCGATTCCCAAATGAGGGGATCGTGCGCGTTCCGGACAGGTGCGCCCTGAGATGATATCGGTCAAACGCCGCCGCATTGCGGGACATGTCCGTCGAGCTGGCGGCCAAGTGGGACGAATTTGAACCAAAAAAGAAGGTGGGCTGCGCGGCGAATTTCAATCCGACAATCGATTTCCGCGGACCATATCGCCCGACGCACGTTGTAGACTGCGCTTACACTGGGCCCGGTACCAGCTGGAGTTCAAACATGGATTGGAAGCTAGGGCTTTTCCGCATTGGACTGTTCGGTTGCATCGTGTGGGCGGTCGTGGTGGCAACGCAGTTCGATGTCGTAGGTTCCTGCGTTGCGATTTGGAATCGAAACCCGACGTCGCACGCGGCTCAGCTGTCGGTTACTGACGCGGCAAAGCGTCAGTCGGCGTGTCTCTCCGCCCAGGCGCACGCTCCCAGCGCCGAATATCCTTCATCCTGCTACTCCAACGATCCAACATTTCGCGGAATGCCACGCGATCAGGCGATAGCCAATCTTCGCGGCTTCTTGATCACAATATCGCCGCTGCCATTCGTTTTCTTCGGAGTCGTTTCACTGGGCCTTCGCATGGCGCGCGAGAGTCGCGCCGAATAGCAGCGCAGCGTGGGGCGCAGGTCCTATTTCGGATGCACTTTCAAGAAGCCGGGCGCGCGCATCGTGTCGCCTGGCTTTAGCTTCGTTGCCATGTCCCGAAAGTTGGGTAGGGACTTCGCGGTCTTGGGGTCGTAATACGCCCGTTCCCCAAAGAAGCGCAGCGTGAGAGTGCGCCGCCGCTGGCCCGCGCGGGTCGGTGCCCCGCCGTGCAAGGTTCGGAAGTGGAAGAAGACCACATCGCCAGGCTGCACCGGCCATGAAATCACCTTCCATTTTTCGCGTTCGGCCTCGATGGGCGGCAGATGCGGATAGGGCAGGCTCTCGTCGTGGGGGAGGGTCGGGTCCTTCGGGTCGAATTTGGAGGTGTTGTACACCGTGCCTAGGTGCGAGCCCGGCACGAACTCGAGACTGTCTGTCTTGGAGAGTGGCTCGAAGGTGATCCAGGCCACTGCCGTGTCCTCGCCATCCATCGGAATGTACGAGCCGTCCTGGTGCCACGGGGTGCGGCCGGTGTCGCCACCCTCCTTTAGGAACACCTGCTCGTAAATAAACCAAACTGGATCCGTACCCCACAAGCGCGCGCAAACCTCTGGGATCGGCGACGACTCCAGCATGTCTCGATAGCCTTCCAGCACCCGCGGATGGTACGAGTCGGCATAGAACAGCGGCCCGCCGTCGCGTTTCAGCTTCGGCGCGTTCAGTGGCGTCGGATTGGACAGACTCCATTCCCAGGACCGCAAGGCCGCGTCCAACTGCTCAGCGTTCAACAAACCGGGGATGTGCACTGCGCCATCCCGCTTATAGGTCGCGCTTGCCGACGCCCAGTCGATTGCCATGACTGCTCCATTCTTAGAACGCACTCTAATTTCTCGATTGGCCGTGTCAAACGGGCTATATGTCGCCCTGCGCAGACGCACAGGAGTGATCGATGGCTAAGACACTTGGCGACGCCTTCGGTGGTCGCGTTACCACTCTCGAAGAGCAGCGCGCCATCTGGAGCGAAGCTCTCCACGAGGACGCGATTTGGGAAGGTCCGATGTTCGAAAGGCCGGTTGTCTTCATCGGTCGCGAGGCGACGGGACACTTTATGGAATATCTTTTGAGCGTCGTGCCGCGCTTCTCAACCACGCCGGTGCAGATGTTTCGCACGCCAGATCCCGATACGATCGTTTTCGAGTCGCACGGTGGCGGTGCGACCGCCGACGGCGGGCGCTATACGCAACGTTACTTTTCCATCGTTACCCAGAAGGACGGACGCGCGTTTCGCATGCGGGAGTATTGCAATCCCTTTCAGACCTACAAAGCCTTTGGCAAGGATCGCTGGGAAATCAGCACAGGCAAAATAATGACGAAATACAATCGTCCATGGCCGCAGTCTCAGACACCCGATCCCATCACGTTGCCGCCGACCGTATGAGCGCGCCCCCAGTGCGAAAGATAAGGCTGACCTTGCTTGCTAGATCAGTGGCGAGCCTGCCGGCAGGCCGAGTTTTATGCGGCCGTAGACTTCGTATCGCGTCGTGGCAAGTCGGATGTGTTGGCGGGTGGTGTGCACATCGCGCCAGCAGCGCCCGATGGGGTTGTTGTTCTGTGCGGCAGTGAGGCCGGCGGCATCGTAGATGAGATCGACGGCGCGCGCCGAATGTTGTGCCGCTACGACGGAGCCGAGGCTGACGCGGGCGCGCTCCGCTTCGCTCGGCGCCACGCCGGCCTTGCGGCGCGCTTCGGCTTCGGCGGCGGTCTCGTAGAAGAGGCTGCGCGCCGCTTCGAGATAGCCCAAAGCTTCGCCCAGTTGCATTTGCGCCTGCGGACGTTCGCGCAGCAACGTGCGCGAGCCGAGCGGCACCTTGGTGGTCGCGAGCTCGACGAAGGCATCAACCGCGTGCTGCGCAATGCCGAGCGCCACGGGCGCGAGCGAGGCACCGAGATTCGCCAGCGCGTCGTTCTGCGCGAAGGTGAGATCGTCCTGCACGAAGAGGTCTTCGAACGTCACGTCGTGGCTGCCGGTGCCACGCATGCCGTGCACGTCCCAGGTTTCGTGGATGGTGCAGTCCTTCATCGGCAGCACGCCGGCGCGAATGACGGGCGTGTTGTTGTCGAGCCACTTCGGCACACCATCTTCGACCACAAGGCCTGCGGCGACCATCCAGCTTGCGTGCGTGCAACCCGATACGTTGGTGCCGCGTCCGGAAAAGCGATAGCCGCCGGGTACCTTCACCGCGCGCACCTGCACGGGGTTGAGCGAGCCCGCCATCGTCGCCTTCGGATCGGTGAAGAGATCGCGGAAGAGTGCGGGCGGTACGAGCAGTGCGAGGAGACCCTGGCCGAGCGCGAGGGTCCATCCCGCCGAGCCGTCGACGCGGGCCATCGCTTCGATCACCGGCGGCAACTCCCAGACGGTGAGGCCGGCGCCGCCCATCTGTTCCGGCACCAGGAGACTGAAGAGACCGGCATCGCGCAGCGCTTCCACGAACGCATCGGCGGGGCGGGCGTGTGCTTCCGACCAGTCCGCCGTCTCGCGCGCGATGGGGGCAACGGCCGCAACCTTGTCGAGCCACGGCGCGATACGTTCCATCAGGGCTTCTTGCAACGGTGTGCTCCCCGCTTTGTCGTTGGGGTCACAATAAGCCGGTAGCCTAGCCGAGCGATACCCGCCGAATGCGCGCCGCCTAACGGTGATCGATGTTCAGTCGCTGGCGCGGCGAGCGAAAGTCCGCGTGTAGTGGCGAAGTACTGAGGAAATGGCGGAGCCGGAGGCTAGGCAACCTCGAGAAGCGGAATGGACAGGGCGAACGCTTGGCGAGATTGCAGACCGCGAGCCGCGGTTCGCTCGCGCGGCCAAACGGAAGGCCCGACGCACCATTGGCGCGCCGGGCTTGTGAGAAAATCCGTCTAGGGTTTTCGATTGACCGGTCGGTTAGTACCGCCAGCCATCATTGTCATAACGATCGTGGTTGTAGCCATAATAGTTTGTGCCGTGATCCCGATAGTACCGGTAGTCGCTGTCGCGCCGCCAATGATGCCAGTGGTGGCGACGGTCCCAGTAGCCGTCACGATAGCCAAAGGCGACATTACCCAACGACAGCGAGAAGACAGTAGCACCGCGATCGCGTCCATATCCGTAACGCTCTCCGTCGTAGCCGTCATAGTTGTAGCCGTCATTGTTGTAACGATCGGTGTCGTAGCCGCGGTATGGTTGGTTGCTGTAATAGCCGTTCTGACCGTAGTAGCCGCCGCCATTTGGGTCGCTACCGTAGTATACGGTTTGGGCGTCAGCTGCTCCGATAGTTCCAATCGCAGTGCCCGCAAGTGCAATAGCAATCGCGGCGCCTTTCAGCGCGTGTCTCAAACTAGTCATTTTGCTTCTTTCCTGGCTGCGAGAGACCACGGATACGCGCGGAGTTGCAGCGGTTCGGTGAACGCACGCTCAAGATGAGAGTGTCGAGCCCGTCAGTTGGCGGATCTCCGAGTGGTAACGTGCACCGACGCTATTCGATCCATTGTGGCAGCGCGCCTCAATTGAGCGGCCAGCGCCTGACACCGGCGATGGCGCGGCCAGATCCGCCGAGGAGCGTACCTGATCAGTTTTGATCAGCACCGGATGCAGTGATGGCACGGAAAGTCAGCATGTCGGTGGTCCTTGATTGAACCTCGGCCGCTCTATTAAACGCGCGAATGTATGCTTTGGGTGGATAGCGGACATTCCTCGTGGTTGAACTGTCTAGTGCGCTTCGGGCGGGATTTCATTGGACAAAGGCGGCACCCTGGCGAATGGCACAATCACTAGGGCTGCCACGAATAGGGCGGCGAGGAGATAGAACACGTCGTCGAACGCTTGCGTAAGCGCCTGACGGCTTACGAGTTGCGTGATCTGCGCAGACAGAACCATGTGCGCGTGCGCGGCATCTGGGCCAACCGTGGAAATCCGTCCGATGGCTGCACCGAGCCGTCCCTGGTCGCCGCGAGCAAGCGCTTCGCCCAGTCGCTCGCCGTGCATGCGCCCCAAATCTTGCAGAAGTGTCGTGGCGATCGCGATACCGATCGCGCCACCCAAATTGCGCATGAGATTGAAAAGACCGGATGCGTATTTGAGCTCCTCCGGCGGAACGCCATTTAGAGCCATTCCGACCGACGGAACAATGCACAGCAGGATCGCAAACCCTCGAATGGCTTGTGGCCAAAACATTTGCCAGAAACCCCATTCAGCGGTCACGCCGGAAAAAAGCCAACAGGCAAGCGCGAACAGACTGAATCCAACGGCGATCACGATCCGCTGATCCACTAAGGTGGTCAGGCGCGCGGCCAGCGGCGCACCGAGCGACATAAAGACTCCAGTAATGAACACGGTGGTTCCGATATCCAGACTTGAATAACCGCGAACGCGGCCTAGGAAAATCGGCGTGAGATAGGTCGCGCCGTATAGCCCCATGCCGATTACGACACTGAGAATGCAAGCAATCGCGAATGTCGGTCGCCGAAAGGGCGACAACTTCAGAACTGGCATCAAGGAGTAATAGCTTCGTTCAAAGAACACGAGCGCGCCGACGAATGATATCCACGCGACGGTCATGACAGTGGAATCCTCGAACCATTGGTGTCGCGGTCCCTCCTCAAGGACATATTGAAACGCACCGAGAAATACAGCCAGCGAGACCACGTGGAGCCAGTCGATGCGCTTGAGCATCGCAAGGTTCGGCTCGTCCACCTTCCCGAGCAGAGGCAGAGCAATGGCGATGAAGGCACCTGGAACGATGTTGATGAAGAACAACCAGTGCCAACTCATCGTGTCGGTGATCCAGCCACCGATAGTCGGTCCAAGCGTCGGTGCCAGTGTCGAAACGGCTCCCAGGATCGCTGGGATCATGGCCCGCCGTTTGCCTTCGAACATGGCAAAGCCGGTGGCGAAGACTGTCGGCACCATTGCGCCCCCGACAAATCCCTGAATCGCCCGGAATGTCGTCATGGACTGGATGCTCCACGCCAATCCGCACATCAGGCTGGCAAGCGTGAACAGGACCGCCGACGCGGTGAAAAGCCAGCGCGTGGAAATCGCCTGGCTGAGATAGGCCGCAAGCGGGATCATCACGATCTCCGCCATCAGATAGGCGGTCTGCACCCACGCGATTTCGTCGGGTCCGGCGGAAAGTCCGGCCTGGATGGAGTTTAAGGACGCCGCCACGATCTGCACGTCTAGCAGGGCCATGAACTGGCCGAACGCCATGATTCCAAAGATTAAAAGCTTACGGCCATGGCTGTACTCGGCAACCGCGATCGAGCGAGAGAACAAACCAGCGGCAGCGGCCATCTTGACCCCTTGCAGGATTATATTACGATCATCATATAATCGTCTGACTCAAGGACGCAAGATGCGATACACCCAGACCCACCGCGAAGAGACACATCGAAAGCTGCTCAAGGTGGCGGCAGCGGCACTTCGCAACAAAGGCCCCGACCGGCTTGGCGTGGCTGACGTCATGAAAGCAGCGGGGCTAACGCATGGCGGCTTCTACGCCCACTTCAAATCAAAGGATGCGCTCCTCAGCGAGACCCTCGCGGAGATTTTTGCCCAATCGCAACGCCGAGTTGGTCGCATGCTCGAAGGCCTGCCTCCGAAGCACGCGCTTGCCACATACATTGACTTCTACGTCTCGACCCGCCACCGCGATGACCCCTCCAATGGCTGTCCCATCACCGCTTTGAACTCTGATTTGCCCCGACAATCGAGAAAGTTTCGGTCCACATTCGAGTCAGGCGTCAATCGACTGTCCGACTTGCTCGCTCGATTGATTGACGACGCCCGCGTCCCCGATGCCAAACGAATCGCGCCGGCGATCTTGGCTGCAATGGCAGGAGCGGTTGCTTTATCGCGGACAATATCCGACCCGCAGCTGTCCGACGATCTGTTGGCGTCGACCCGCGCGGGTATCAAAGCGCGCCTTGGATTAACAGATTTGGCACTCGCAAGTGAGACAGCGTTATGAGCGGCACGATGGAAGCGGCAACCTCAGTTGGACTGGAACAGATCCGTTCGCTGCTGGATGGCAAGTCGAACTATCGCGGCATCGCACACAAGCTCGACTTCAAACCTGTTTTGGCAGACGAAGGCTTTGTCGTCTTTGAAGGCCATCCAACAGAGGCCGTCTACAATCCGATTGGCACTGTCCATGGCGGGTATGCGGCGACTTTGCTCGACAGTGCGATGGGATGCGCCGTTCACACGCTGATGAAGGATGGACAGGGTTACACCACTCTCGAGCTCAAGGTTGCCTATCACCACGCAATGACCGCCGAAAGCGGAACCGTTCGTGCTGAAGGCAAAGTGATTTCGCTCGGCCGCCGCGCCGCTTTTGCGGAAGGTCGCCTGATCGACGGAAAAGGCCGGCTTTGCGCGACTGCCACAACAACCTGCCTGGTGTTCAACAAATGACTACGACGATCGACGACTCCCTCATCGGGTCCGACATACGCGGACGAATTGGCGCGCTGCCGAGACGCGCCCTCATTGTTGCGTCGGTCGCAATTGTTCTTGCGCTCGCGGGTGTTTGGTGGATTGCGCTGCCCGCGTCCAGTGCATCCACGGATGATGCCTATCTCAAAGCCGACTCGACAATCATCGCCCCGAAGGTCCACGGCCTCGTTTCCCAAATTCTTGTTCATGACAATCAGTGGGTAAAGGCTGGCCAAGCGCTCGTACGCATTGACGACGAAGAGTATGCCCAGGACGTTACCGCGGCAGAAGCTGATGTTGCCACTGCACAAGCCGCGCTGGGTCAGTTCACGGCGCAAAGAGGACTTGCATCCGCAAATGCTCTTGCCGCGGCGGCGGCCATTCGCGCTGCGGAAGCCGAAAGCGCCCGAGCCGCGGCAGATCGGCGCCGCTTCGATGCACTGGTCGCTGATGGGGATGTATCGCGTCAGCAGGCCGAGCAAATGCGTGCGACCGCAGCAAGTGCCGCTGCAGACGCCGACAAGAGTCGCGCCATGTTCTCAGCCAGCCAGCAACAAGAAGCGGTCGTCGACCAGACTCATGGTCAGTTGCTCGCCGCACTGGCGAAAGCGAACGCGGCGCTCGCGTTGGCTCGGCAAAATCTGAACCACACTCTCATTCGTGCTCCGGTGGACGGCGTCGTCGGCGACCGCCAGGTGCAGATCGGCGAATATGTCCAACCTGGCACGCAGCTCCTGACAGTCGTCCCGATGAACACCATGTATGTCGTGGCAAACTTCAAGGAGACCCAGACGGCGCGCATGATTTCGGGACAGCGCGCGCGCATCACGATCGACGCGTTGTCCGGTCAGACATTAGACGGCGAAGTCGAGAGCTTTGCGCCAGGTTCGGGCTCGGAGTTTTCGCTGCTTCCGTTTGAGCCGGCGACAGGCAATTTTACGCGTATCGTTCAGCGGGTCCCCGTGCGAATTCGACTTGAGCCGGGCCAACCCGCGGTCGCGCGATTGCGCCCAGGCCTTTCTGCAGAAGTGCAAGTTGAGTTCGGTCACTGAGTGTCCGGCGTCTGCGTCCAGTGAAGACGACCGCCTAAGGCAAGGACCCCCCTCATTCTCTCAACCGACGGATGGCGACAAAAATGGCTATATCCAGAAAACCCGAGGCACAGCCTCTTGTTCAAGATGTTGCACTCATCGTTGGTGGCGGTCCCGGCATTAGCTCGAGCTGCGCCAGGCTGTTCGCGCGCAGTGGCATGCGAGTCGCCGTTGCCGCCAGGAATCCCGATAAACCGGTGCTGCAGACACTGGAGGAAGCGTATGGCGTGCGCCGCTATGCCTGCGATGCCAGCGAACCTAAAGCGGTAGAACTACTGTTTCAGAATGTTGTTAGAGACCTTGGGGCGCCGACCCTTCTCGTGCACAACATCGATGGACGTGTCGTCGGCATTTTTCGAAAAGGAATTTCGGAAGCCGACCCAGCCATGGCGTTCGAGACGATTCGAAATTCTGCCTTCAGCGCGTTTCTGGTCGCCCAGCAAGCTGCTCGCCTGATGCGCGAAAACCCGACGAACGCCAACGGAGCGAAAGGTACGATCATCTTTACTAATGCCAGCGCTGCGCTAAAGGGATTCCCAGCGAGCGGTGCATTTGCCATGGCATGTCAGGCTAAGTCCGGACTGGCGCAAAGCATAGCACGGGAGTTGATGCCGCAGGGCGTCCACGTCGCAAATGTGCCGATCGACGCCGCTATTGGTTGGAGGCAGGAAGACGGTAGCCGCGCACACCGAATGAGCGGCAGCACGGTCGACGATAACATGGCTGATCCAGACCACATCGCAGAAGTTTATCTGCAACTGCATCGCCAGCATCGATCGACTTGGGCGTTCGAAGTCGTGCTTCGACCGTGGCTCGAGAAGTGGTGACAGCGGGAAGTCCGTCAAACAGACGATCAAGGAAGTCTTCTGGTTCCTCGGATCAACGTATTCGTGCGGCACTGGCTCCGTCACTGCTCACTGGTGGCTGACGCGCTCAATGTGCGGGCGTCCCGGCGGCCGAGATTTTATCCGAGAGCAGCTACGGCGTGCATAAGCTAACGCCCTTCGCGCGAGTGGAAGGAACACGTATTTCCTATCCCCCGGAGCAAACTGCAATGCTTTTGAAAGTCACGCTGTGTCGGCCTGGAGAAAATGCCAAGGGCCAAGAACGACTCACTGTTTCGGGCCGATCACTCACGCGGTCAAAAAGACAACTGGATGTGCGGCTTTGAGCCACGTGCATTGTTGACCAAAATCAATGTTCCGTACGCTCCACGGATCCAAATACCTAATGTGAGAAGCGATAGGGCAGAGGTTGCTCGAATAGCTCTCACGCTATCTGCGGCGCGTCGGCTCCGAAACGTTGCTCGATGATTCGAACTCGTTGCGATGCCGACTCCGTCGAACAGACATGGATCGCCGTTCGCGGCGATCCGAAGCGCGAGGATGGTCCGATATGACAACGATGAAGACGGGCGGTGACCTTTTTGCGGAGACATTGGCTGCGGCAAAAGTCAGGCATGTTTTTGCGCTTCATGGCGGACATCTGGAGGCCCTGCTGAAGGGCTGTCTCAATAACAACATCGCTTTGCATGACTTCAGGCATGAGTCGTCTGCCGGACACGCAGCCGATGCCTATGCTCGCGCGACCAGGAATGTCGGCGTCTGTGTCATTACGGCGGGGCCGGGATTCACCAATGCCGTGAGCGCCATCGTCAATGCGTACCTGGACTGCTCACCTGTGCTCTTCGTCATCGGTGCTCCGCCCCTGCGCGAATTGGAAACCAATCCTCTGCAAGGCGGGTTCGATCAGATCGCCATGGCGACGCCTGCTGTAAAGTGGGCCCATCGCATCACGAATACCGAACGCATTGCCGAATTGACGGCCATGGCACTGCGCAAAGCCATGACCGGTCGGCGCGGACCGGTCTTGCTTGAGATTCCCATCGATGTGCTGCACACGCCCATAGACGCGAATACCGCGACCAAGGCCAGCGGTCTCGAAGTGCATCCTCGACCGGCGCCTTCACCGGCCGAGACTGCGGCGCTGCTATCGCTCCTGCGCAAAGCCAAACGCCCGGTCATCATAGCGGGTGGCGAAGCTCAGTTCGGCGATTGCGGCCGGACGCTGCAGCAGTTCGCCGAGTTGAGCGGAATTCCGGTATTTGCCAATACCCGCGGACTGGGCCTCCTGCCTTCGGATCATCCACTGAGCGGTCACTCTGCGACCAATCTTGGTGCTCTGAATCTGGTGGGCGCTGAGCCGCCCGATGCCGTGCTGCTGCTTGGTGCACGACTTGGGCTGTTCTTGGGTGGCCGCAGCGGCACTGTTGTGCCCGGCTCTGCGCGCGTCGCTCAGGTTTATTCCGATGCCAGCGAAATTGGCCGATTGCGCGACATTGATGTCGCGATAGCGGCCGACTGCGGCGCAACGATGGAGGCGCTCGTGGAAGCCGCTGGTGCTGCCGCCTGGTCGGTGGATCGGGCTTGGGTAAAACGCGCCGTCGCGCTCCAGAATATGGCGGGACAAATGTATCCGGCGAAAGAAGACAAAGCCGGCATTCATCCCTATCACGCCGCGGCGGCGGTGATGGCAGCTTCGGGACCGGATGCCGCCTATGTCCTAGATGGTGGCGAAGCTGCGAGTTGGGCCGGCGACAGCGTTAGGGTCAACGGTCCAGGGCGGGTTTTGTCGCATGGCTATCTTGGATGTCTGGGTATCGGCCCCGGCTTCGCCATCGGACTACAGACCGCGTTTCCAGGGCGCCGTGTCGTGCATGTCACCGGCGATGGAGCGATGGGATTTCATCTGCAGGAATTTGACACCATGATGCGTCATTCACTGCCCATAGTGACTGTCGTGCTCAACAACCGCGTTTGGGGAATGTCGATCCACGGCCAACAGATCATGTTTGGCGCGAACTACAACGTCATCACCAGACTCGGCGACACACGCTATTCGGCAGTGGCCCAGGGTTTCGGCTGTCATGGAGAATATGTCACGCGGTTCGACGAAATTGCGCCGGCGATGGAGCGAGCGTTCAAGAGCGGCAAGCCAGCTTGCGTCGAAATCATAGTGGACGAAACCGTAATACATCCCGTGACGCTGTCGATGCTGGGCAAAGCCTCGGAAGGCTCGCGCGAGGTTGTGATTCCCTATTACGAAAACATCTCTGGCCAATAGCACTCTACGGTGCTCGGACGGGAGGCAGCCAGTTCCCGCGCGGCGGTTTGTCGAAATTGCGATTGGCTGAAATGGCCAGCTAGTTCGCTGTCCGCAAACTCATGATGTAGGCGACGACGTTATCTCTTTCGTCATTGCTCAAAATGATGTTCGGCATGGTGGGGTGTGAGGATTGCAGCCACACACGCAACGCTCTGTCCGTCATGCCGAGTGTCGTGGCGATGTTGGTGAAATTCGGCGCCATCGGATTGGGCGAACGCGATTCGCCGGCGCGAACCGCATGGCATTGGGCGCACGTCGCAAGCGCGAGCAGTGATCCCTGCCTTGCGTCACCCACATCCTGCGCCGACGCATGCAGCGTTGACGCGAAAATGGCCAAGGTCGCAAGGAGGATTCGTCTCATCGCGGACATTCGTCTAGTCGCCATTGGCACGGATTCAGCCCGGTTCCCGAGGAATGTATGGCGTCGTCGCGCTACAGGCAACCGGAGTCCTCGAGAGCTCGCGGACGTGGACAGTCTTGCTTTTTTGTGGGCGCGCATCAGTGCATATTTCTCCTGGCCAGAAAGGCGGCCCATTTTGCGTGCGATGGTTTTCGAGAGTGGGGGTAGTCGGTTGCGCATGGAGCGCGACTGGCCGGTGCGCGATCCCAACGCAAATGAAGTCCTCATCCGCGTGCACGCGTGCGGCGTTTGCAGGACGGACTTGCATATCGTCGACGGCGAGCTTCCCCATCCCAAGGATCACCTCATTCCCGGTCACGAAATCGTGGGAATTGTCGAGGCGGTTGGTTCCGAGGTCAGCGGGTTTCGCCGCGGCGAGCGCGTTGGCGTGCCATGGCTGGGTTCGACCTGCGGCGCGTGCGATTATTGTCGGAGCGGACGTGAAAATCTGTGCGACAAGGCGCGGTTCACCGGCTACCAGATCGATGGTGGCTATGCTGACTATGTGACGGCGGATGAGCGTTACTGTTTCCAGCTGCCGGCGTCGTACAGCGACATCGAAGCGGCTCCACTGCTCTGTGCCGGCCTGATCGGTTATCGCGCACTCAAATTGGCGGGATCGGGCAGGCGTCTCGGGCTCTATGGCTTCGGTGCGGCGGCGCATATCGCGATCCAGATCGCCCGCCATCGCGGTCAGGACGTGTTTGCCTTCACCAAGCCCGGTGATTTGGCAGGACAGGCCTTTGCCCGTTCATTGGGGGCGGTGTGGGCCGGCGCCTCCGACGTTGTTCCGCCCGAGCAGCTCGATGCCGCAATTCTGTTTGCGCCGGTCGGCTCGCTCGTTCCAACGGCACTCGCGGCGACGTCCAAGGGTGGAACCGTCGTCTGTGCGGGCATCCACATGAGCGACATACCGTCCTTTCCCTACCATCTGCTGTGGGGAGAGCGGTCCATACGTTCGGTGGCGAACCTGACGCGACGCGACGGCGATGAATTCTTTGCCATCGCAGAACAGTCGCGGGTACGAACGACGGTGCAGCCCTTCGCTCTCGCAGCGGCAAACTAGGCGCTGGCGCAGCTACGCCAGGGAAAAGTGGAAGGCGCGGCGGTATTGGTGCCGTCGCGGGATTGAGCGCTACAACTGGGGGGTCGTGCGATCCTTCATCTCAAAGAACTTGCGCGCAAAAGCGACCACTTCGCCTTCCGTTGGCTTGTCGAGAGTTTCTACACCCATGATCCGTGGCGCCAATGCCGGCGCGTGATCACGGATGAAGTGGGCCAGCTCAGTCTTCGCCGTACCATGGCCTACGATGAGTATTTCGTGATTGGGCGTTAGTGCATCGACGATGGCGCGCAGATAATGTTTGTCGATCGGTGCGTGGCCCGACCCCACGGTTCCGGACTTATGGTGGATTGTGCCGCTGTCGCCGCCGGCTCGGATGCGATGGCGCTCAATGCCAGTCTGGCCGAATTCGAAAATGCGAGTTTCCTGGTGGTCGATCCAGACCACGGCATGGAAGTGATGTGTCATGGGTTCACCGTCATGATCTGCCGCCTTCCGACGATGCTATTTCGCGATACGTTATGCCAAATCGAGTTCGCAAACCAACGCCCAAGCTCATCAGTGCGACATGAGGATGGGAATCTTGGAATGCGAAGCAATGTAGTCCGTGACGCCGCCGAGAATGGTTTCCAACACCGGGCTATGACCAAAGCCGCCGAGCACGATCAGGTTGCATCCGCAATTGCGGGCTGCCTCAAGCAATGCCTTTCCGATCGGCAGCGCGGACTCTACGGTTTCGACGTGAACTTTCACGCCGTGCAGCGCAAGGAATTCCAGGACTTCCGAAGTGTCGACGTTGCATTGCTTGCCGCGGGACACCGTGAGGAGATCCACGCTGGTCGACAGGACAAGGAAGGGCAGGGATGCGGTAACCGCATGTGCAGCGTGGAGGCTGCCGTCCCAGCAGATTGCGACGTTCTTGAAGTTGCCGATCGGCGTTTGGTTGACGAGAAGCACTGGCCTTAGCGCCGTGCGAAGCGTCTTGAGAAACGTTTCGTTCAACTCCGTGTTGTCGTGCCAGCGCAAAGACCCGAAAACGACGAGATCGCTGAGCGCCGCCTCTTGCGCCACCAGGTACTCCAAATTTCCCATGGCGGGATGAAACGAGCAGGTCACGCTTGCTTGCCGCTTCGGTTCCTTGAGAATCGGAACGTGATAGCGATCACAGATCCTGGAAAGAGCTTCGTGCGCGCGCTTGGCGGCCGATTGGGCGGTGCGACTTTGTCCCTCCACGATCGCGGTCACGACTTCACCGGAAAGCGGTGCGCCGACTACCGGAATGGCTCGGGTTGGGTCGGGATAAACGTAGAGGACCTTCACGTGGCTGTTGAATGGCCTGCCAAACTGAATCGCCGCCTCGATAGCCAGTTCATCATGCTCGCTGCCGTTCACCGGCACCAGAATCTTTGCGATCGTCACGCGTCAAGACCTCGGTATGGATGGGATATTTTGACGGCCTGCGGAACTTGGTCTTTGATTCAGGTCAGCAAACCAAACGCGCGCAGATGCCCACGAGGGCATCGCAATTCAAAAATGCAGCGTCGCCCGCATGACGCCTGGATCGTTCGCGGAGGCGGTGAATTTGCAACCTGCCTCTCTGCATAAGGAGAGCATGGGTGTATTTTCGGTCAATACGTCGCCCCACAACTCCCCTATCCCCCGGCCACGGGCATAACTGCCGAGTTCTCGCATCAAGAGCCGCCCGATACCGTGACCCTTGAGGTCGCTGCGTACGAGAACGGCAAACTCTGCGCGTACATTGTCGGGATCGGCGGCAAGTCGCGTAACGCCCGCGATCGCGCCTGAGGATTCGAACAGAACAAATGCCATTTCACGGTCGTAATCGATTTGCGTGAGGCGCGCGAGCGTGGGCAGCGGCAACGACCTCAGCGGCGCGAAGAATCGCATGCGCACGTCTTCGGGCGAGAGATTTGCGAAGAATGAGGTAAAGGCCGGCGCGTCTTCCGGCCGCACGGGACGCAGGAGATACTCTCCGGCTCCGGAAACGGAAACTGTCCGCACAAGTTCTGACGGATAGGGCCTGATCGCCAACCTGTCGAGCCGCTGCTCTGCGATCTCCACCGTCTTCACGCGCGCATCGAGAGCGATCACGCCGGTTTCGTCGGCAAGCAGAGGGTTGATGTCCAGCTCGACAATTTCGGGAAAATCGCAAGTCAGTTGCGATAAGTGCACCAGCGCGAGTGCGATCGCGCCAAGCGCGGCGGGCGGCCTATCGCGATAGCCCTTCAACAGGCGATAAACGTTGGTTCGGCCGATGAGTTCGCGTGCCAGCTTGATGTTGAGTGGAGGGAGCGCCAGGGCCTTGTCGGCTATGACTTCGACGGCAGTTCCGCCCTGTCCGAAGAGGAGAAACGGTCCAAATATTTTATCGATCGCCATACCAATGATGAGCTCATGAGCCCGCGGTTTCTGCACCATCGGCTGAATGAGAAAGCCGCTCAAACGTGCGCCGGGCCGTGCCTTTCGGACGCGAGCCTGCATTTCCGCGGCAATGCGTGCGGCATCGCTCGGCCCGATGTTCAACGCCACGCCGCCGACATCGGACTTGTGGGAAATATCCGGCGATTGGATCTTGAGGGCGACCGAGCCGGGGATACTTGCCGCAGCCGTCGCGACATCGTCGGGCGTGTTTGCGCGGATCGATTGAACAGTCGGAATGCGATAACACTCGAGGAGATTTTGCACTGCAATGGTATCGAGCCAGCCTGGCGGCGCACCGCTCAAAATCCGCTTTGCTGTGGCGCGGTCGGGTTCGGCGTCCGTTGCAACGGATGGCGGAACCTCCATCAAGGTTTCTTGGCCGCGACGATAGCGAACCATATGCATGAAGCCGCGCGTGGCTTTTTCGGGAGTGTCGTAGGTGGGTAGTTTGGCGTCCGCAAACATGGCTCGCGCCTGCGCAGCGGATTTCGAGCCAAGCCAATTGGTCAGGATTGGCGTTTTTGCGCTACGTGAAACAGAAACGATCGCCTGCGCAGCCTCCGTACCGGATGCGACGGCGGTCGGGCAGTTGAGGACGAGGATAGCGTCCTGTTCGGCCGTCGCCTGAAGTATGTTCAATGTGTCCGCATAGCGCGCAGGCCCGGCATCGCCGATGATGTCTATAGGATTGCCGCGCGACCATGTGGGGGGCAAAACGGCATCCAGCTTTGCGACAGTGTCAGGAGAAAGCGGTGCCAGCGCGCCGCCCTGAGCGATCAGCGAGTCGGTTGCGAGAACACCAACACCGCCGCCATTGGTGACGATGGTCAGCCGGTCACCCTTGAGGTTTGGACGGAACGACAACGTCTCGACGGCGTCGAATACTTCGTCGAGATCAAAAACCCGCAAAATTCCGGCACGCTCGAATGCGGCGTCGTAGACCGCATCCATGCCGGCAAGCGCACCCGTGTGGGATGACGCCGCCTTCTCGGCGTCAGGTTGGCGGCCAGCCTTGATTGCGATGACCGGCTTGAGACGTGCGGCGGCCCGCGCAGCCGACATGAACTTTCGCGCGTGTGTCACGGCTTCGACGTAGAGCAGGACGGCCGTCGTCGCATCGTCCATCGCCAAGTAGTCGAGCATGTCGCCGAAGTCGACATCACTCATGTCGCCCAATGAGACGAGATGCGAGAATCCGAGGCCACGGTCGGTTGCCCAGTCGAGCACGGTTGTGATCATGGCGCCCGATTGCGCAACGAATGCGACGCCTCCTTTGCGGGGCATGGCTTGTGCAAATGAAGCATTGATGTTCGAGGGCGTGGACAATACGCCGAGGCAATTGGGCCCGATGATCCGCATCAGGTGTGGCTTTGCCGCATCAAGCATGGCCTGACAGAGCGAGTTTCCGCCAGTTGCTTCGCGAAATCCGGCGGTGATGACGATCGCCGCTTTGGTGCCACGCGCGCCGAGCTCAGCGATCAGGCCCGGAACGGTGTCGGGTGGCGTGCAGATCACAGCCAAATCCGGAACCAACGGCAGGGATGCAACGTCGCGATAGGCCAGTGTGCCCGCAACGGAGACATTTCTCGGATGAACGGGAAGAATCGGACCAGTGAAGCCCGCCAGACGCAGATTGTCGGCTGTCACCGCTCCTACCGAATGGGGCCGGGTGCTCGCGCCGATCAACGCTATGCTCTTTGGTTGAAAGACGGCATCCAGGTTTCTGATACTCACGGCCTGCTCCAGAAACCTGCCCTATGGCGCATCGCGCCGTCAGGCTGCCGCGTCTCGCACCGGTTCGAGGGCAACGACCTTGAACGGCCGCTGCACGTCGTCATGCTCGCGCACAGAGACATAGGTATCCTTCACCAGGCGATGTTTATCCAACTTGAAAAAGGGTTCGTCATCGCTTGTGTCGCGCTTGTTATAGTCAAAATACCATGAATGTTGACCGCGATGCTTCAGCAAGCCGTGCTCATCCGGCTCGTCTCCCCAAAACCGCCGCACCCAGCACTCCTCCTTGCAACTCCTCCAGGCCTTCGAGTCGATGAACCCATCCTTGGTCAATGGCGCGACAAACTCGTAACCATGCCCAGCACTTCCATTCGGAAAGCCTTCCATGCGTCCAAGTTCCAGACGAATATGTGTGAGAGACATGGCTTGGCTCCAATTATTTTTTCACAGAAGTGAGAGTAGGCTAACCAACGCGAAGCGCTTTGATCTGCCTCAAGAACCGCACTGTCATGCAAAGTGGGAGCTGAATGCCTGGCGCACGCGTTCGAGGTCGCGCTCAATCGAATCCGCGCGAATGCCCGGAACGATGCTGCCGAAGTGAATGTGATCGACGACCTCAAGTCCGCAGACCGTTGCGAAGTGACTGTCGAACAGCGCGCGCATCGAATGCCACGCACCCGATTGGATGACCCATTCGGTCGGCGCGCCCGACGACGTGAAGCTGATCAACTTTCGCCGAGCCAACATGGGGGCGTTTGCGCGGCCGTCGGATCGATACGCGAAGCCCATGCCGAACACGCGTTCAAAGTAACCTTTGAGGATGGCCGGCGGCGCGTTCAGCCATAGCGGATAGACCACGGCGAAGACGTCGACGTCGTTGAGAAGAGCGCGTTCCGCCAAAACGTCGTCGCGAACCGCGAAATGTTTCGACCAGGGCAGTTCGGCTTCCGGAAGGCAGGGATCGAAATGCATCGCATAGAGGTCGCGATAGATCACGTCATGACCGGCCGCGAGTCCCGCGTCACGATAGGCCGAGGCGACGGTACTTGTGAAACTCTCCCTGCTGGGATGCGCGACGATGACAGCGTGTTTCATGCCACAAACCAAGTCTTGCAGGGCACTGTGTATACGCCGCGGTCCGGCAGCGAGTTGCGCCAAGTCAATATTTGCCAATTGATTTCAATCAGCGACGATCGCAGCTCACGCCGGATATTCTGCAAGAATGGGTGTGCAGGTGGAAAAGGGCGATCAGACGGACGTCATCGCGTTCCTGGCAAACCCGGCCAGCTACAGTCTCGACGAGCCGGTTGAAGTCCTCCAAACGCATGGCTCGATGGTATTTCTGGCGGGCGAACGAGCTTACAAGCTGAAGCGCGCGGTCAAGTACCCCTATATGGATTACTCGACACCGCAGCTGCGCAAGGTCATGTGCGGTCGAGAACTTGCCGTGAACCGGACCATGGCACCCGAGATCTATGAGTCCGTGCAAGCAGTCGTGAGGGAGGGAAACTCGATCCATTTTGGCGATGCCGACGACCACAATGCGATGGACTGGGTAGTTGTCATGCGACGCTTCGACCAACAAGCGTTGATGGAAGCGCGCCGGGTAAACGGAAAACTCTCGCAGGACGACATGGTGGCGCTGGCCGGCACGATAGCGACATTTCACCGAAATGCGCCCGCGACGCCAATGTCTGGCGGCGTTTCGGGCTTGCGCGCTGTTGTCGACGAAAATGTAGCGATATTGCGCAATGCAAGCGTAGGTGTGGAGTTTTCAGCGCACGTGGAAAACTACGCCGAACTTTCCGACAAGTGGCTGCGCGAAGTTCGCGGCACGTTGGGTTGGCGCCGGCAGGTGGGCTTTGTGCGGCGCTGTCATGGCGATCTGCATCTCAACAACATATGCACCATGAATGGGAAGCCCGTTCTTTTCGATGCTATCGAATTCAATGACGCGTTTTCCAATATCGATGTCTTTTACGACCTCGCCTTCGCCCTGATGGATCTGGATTCCCACGGCCTGCACCACTACGCCAACGTTCTCCTAAACCGCTATCTTGAGCAGACCGGTGACTTTGGCGGCCTGTCTGTCCTGCCGCTGTTTCTGTCTTGTCGCGCCGCGATTTGTGCCCATGTGGCGATTGCGGCTGGCCGCGATACGGCCCCAGCCTTGCTGCAAGCTGCGGTTGCCTATCTGCGGCCACGCGGTCCCGAACTCATCGCCGTTGGCGGCTTTTCAGGCACCGGAAAGACGACACTCGCGCGCCTGCTTGCGCCTGGCTTAGGCGCCGCGCCTGGCGCCGTCGTTCTGCGCAGCGATGTGATCAGAAAGGTGCTGATCGGTGTTCCGCAAGAGGCGCGCTTGGACGAGCAGTACTACGATCGCCAAACCAATATCGCCGTCTATGAGCGGCTCTGCGAAATCGCGGCCAAGGTGCTGGCTGCGGGGCACGCCGTCATTGCCGACGCGGTGTTCGGCCAAGCCTGGGAGCGAGAAAGCATCGAAGCGGTGGGACGGAGAGCTGGCGTCAGATTTTGCGGCCTTTGGCTCGATGCGCCCAGAGCCGTGCTTTCATCACGGATATCGAAGCGCGAAGGGGACGCCTCGGATGCAACCGTTGCCGTGCTGGAAAGTCAAATTGCCCACCTTACGGCGCCAGAGAACTGGTTGAAGGTGTCAGCGGAAGGCTCTTGCAGTGAGGTGTTCGATCGGGCGCTCGGCGCCTTGGTGCGTGACGCACAAACGACGATGTTGCAGGCATTCTAGTGAGAATAGTCGGTTTCGAAACCTTGCCTGCGTAGTCGCTCGGCGATGTTCAAGTAGGTCTGGCGCAGCTTCAGCAGTTCGACCCTGACCATTTCATCAGTCGCTTGGTTTGCAAGCTTGACGCACTCCCGCGCGCGCTCCTGGTAGCCGGCGACGCTATATGGCATCGGCTGCCCCTCAAGTGCAGACTGCCGCGACATACTCATTCTTCCGGCTCCGCGGCTCGCCGCAAGGCTGAATTGTTGCGGACTTTGATGGTGTGCCGATCGGGAATTTCGATGATGGCGCTGTCCCGGAGCTTTGTCAGCATCCTGCACACCGTTTCAATTGTCAGCCCTAGATAGTCGGCAATGTCCTGTCTCGACATCGGAATGTCGATTGTGTCCGTTTTGGCGGCCTTATTCCGATCCATCAGCTGAATGAGGAATGAGGCGACGCGCTCGAGCGCGCTTTGTCTACCGAGAATGACGAGGTGGTTCTGCGCAGCCCAGAGGTCGTGACGCAGCGTCGAAAACAACTCCGATCGAATGGCGCGGTTTTCGTCGCTCAGACGCTCGAGGCGGCCACGTCGATAGCAGATGAGGGAGACGTCGTTCAGAGCTTCGGCTGTCATCGAGTGCTCGTCCAACCAGTCGATGCCGAAGAAGTCGCCGGGCAGGGCGAACTGGGCAACCTGGCGGCGTCCGTCGGAGAGCATCTTGGCGAGTCGAACGGCACCGGCGACCACCTTGTAGGAATATTCGGCACCGTCGCCTTCGCTGTAGATGGTGTTGTTGCGCGCGTAGTGAGAGACAGTGCCAAGCCCGGCGAGCGCGGAACCTTTTTCCAACGCTTGTCCATAAACCGGGGCATGAACAAATGCGGCGAGGCGTGTGTCGAGTGTTAGAGCTGTCATTGTCCTCTCCGTCGGGGCTATCAACTGGAGACAGACTGACAAATCCAAGTCTCGGCGAATATTGGGTTGATCGCGTACGCAAAGCCCATTCGAATCACGGTTGCGTACTTGGAACTACGTACGTAGTCGTTCAAAATGCGCCGCGCTTAGCGCATTTGGCTGGTTCGACTGCGGCCAATTCGAGCTCAATTTGTGCGATTCGACAGCGCCATTTTTACGAGCTCAGCAAGATTTCGCGCGCCGGTTTTTTCCATCACGCGACGGCGATGGACTTCTACCGTCCGCGCGGAAATTCCGAGCTTTTGAGCGATCACCTTGTTTTGAAGTCCGTCGACGAGAAGATTGAACACGGCGCGCTCACGTTCGGTGAGTTCCTGGCGCTTGTGGTCACCAATCTTTTGATTGCCTGCGTCGTCTCGGGTTTGAGCCTCGAATGCGCGCTCGAGCGCAGCAAGGAGGGCCGGTTTTTCGAAGGGTTTTTCCAGGAAGTCGATGGCGCCGGCCTTCATCGCCTGCACGGCCATAGGGATGTCGCCATGTCCGGTCATGATGAGGACAGGAACATCGGGTTGAGTCCGCTTCAATTCAAGCTGCAACGCCAAACCATCCATTTCCGGCATTCGGATGTCGGCCAGCACGCAATGTCTGGAGCCCTTGACGCCGGCTTGGAGAAAGGCGCGCGCTGAGTCAAAGGACAAGGTTTGATAACCCGACCGTTGCAGGAGCATCGCCAACGAGTCGCGCACATCGGCATCGTCGTCAACGATACAAACAGTCTTCGCATCGCTCATAGCGGCGTTTCCGGAGCAACTGGAATGTTGAAGTGAAACACCGCTCCACCCGACGGATCCGCATCGAGCCAGAGTCTGCCGCCGTGGGACTCGATAATGCCCCGGCAGATGTTGAGTCCCATCCCCATTCCCTTTGATTTGGTCGTTACGAAGGGTTGAAAGAGTCTTGTAGCCATCTCATCAGAAATGCCCGCTCCCGTGTCCGCAATGCTGACCTGGACCGTGGCTGGAAGCTCCCGGACGATCGTTATCGTCAAATTTCGCTTTGGCGAATCCTCCATGGCCTCAACCGCGTTTTTCATGAGGTTGATCAAAACCTGCTGAATCTGCACACGGTCGACCAACACCGCGGGAACGCCATGTTCAACACTGACGCGAAGCTTGATCTGGCGCTCCGGCGCGTTGAGTTGCCCGAGCCGGATCGCTTCATCGACGATGCGCACGATGTCTTCTACCGTCCGATTGGGCTCGCGCTTTTCGACAAAGGCGCGTACGCGGCGAATTATGTTGCCGGCCCGCGATGCCTGTTCCGCCACTTTCCCGAAAACGGATTGCAATTCCGGAACTTTCTTCTCAGCGGCAATGTCGAGCCCGGTGTTCGCGTAGTTGAGTATGGCGGTTAGGGGTTGATTGAGCTCGTGAGCGATACTGGCCGAAACCTGGCCTATGTCGGTCAGCCGACTTGCGTGCTGCATTTCCGTTTGCAGTTCTTGAATTCGCCGCTCCCGCGACACGCGTTCCGAAATGTCCGTGATAATCCCAATAAAAATGCGATCTCCGCGAACCTCACCCTCTCCCACTGATAGATTTATCGGAAAGGTGGAACCCTCCTTGCGCCGTCCAAAAACCTCGCGACCGATCCCGATGATGTGCTTTTCTCCCGTTGACACATAGTGCGCCAAATAGCCGTCGTGCTCGCTATGGTAGGGCTCGGGCATCAACATCTTGACGTTGTGGCCGATCACCTCGGCTGCGGAATAGCCGAAAAGCCGCTCACAAGCGTCATTGTAAACGCGTACAATTCCGCGCTCGTCGATCACCATGATGCCGTCGACCGCGAATGCGATGAGTGCGTCAAACAGGGAATTGTCGCTCTGGCTTCCCGCTTTCGCACGGTCTCGAGGTGACATGGAATTGATGCCCTGGTTGGGAGGACCGTTTTATGATTGCAACAGTCATCCCTGTCGAGACGTCAGTACTTTGGGAGCTTGATGTGGGTCAACATGCGACCATGCCCAGCCATGATCGTATTCGAAGGGAGCATGGCTGTGGCGAAGCGTATTCTGGTCATAAATGGTCATCCGGACACGCGGCCCGAGCGGTTTTGTTCGGCGCTGACCGATGCCTACGTGGATTCCTCGGTCAAGGCGGGCCACGAGGTTCGGCGTATCGATGTCGGAGCGCTGTCCTTTCCCCTTCTGGTGAAGTTCGAGGACTTCCAGCTGCCGACCGAGATTCCCGATATTCGCAAGGCACAGGACGACATTGGCTGGGCTGAGCACCTTGTCTTTATCCATCCACTTTGGCTCGGGGCGGCGCCGGCAATGCTGAAGGGATTCGTCGAGCGCGCGGCCTGCGGCGGATTTGCCTTTGACAGCGGCACCGCAGGCAATCCCAAGCGCGGCCTCGTCGGAAAGTCCGCCCGGGTGATCGTGACGATGGGTATGCCGGCTTTGGCTTACCGGATCGTCTTCGGCGGTTTCGGGGTCAGAGCCTTCGCGCGGGGCATTTTGCGTTTATCCGGGGTCCGCCCTGTGCGAACGACCTATTTCGGCGGCATTGAACTGTCAGAACGCCATCGCGACAAATGCGTCGCAAGGGTGCGTCGTCTGGCGACGTCGGGAGTGTGATTCGATAAGAAAACGTGGCGCGAACCCATCGTTGACTTGGCTCAAAATCGAACTCCGGGAATTTTGCGACCCTCGGGCCGACAAGAACGGGAGTTCACAATGCCACCGGTCAACGAGTTCTTTCTTCTTTTGGTTCTCGGAGCTTTTGGAATATTTGCCGGCGCACTGGCGTATGCGTCATTCGTGACAAACGGAAAACGTTAGAAATTCGTTTCCGGCAACTCGTGCTCAAGGCCGCATGAAAACGAAGTCGGTGTCGGGTTCGAAATTGTCCGCGAGAAACAGCAGCTCGGAGCGAACGTCGTCCGCAGTTCGATATTCCAGATACTTGGAAATCACCCATCCGAGCATGTAACGGGCCGTAGCATCGCCATCGAATCCCGCCAACTCGGCTTCCTTCATGGCTTGGTCGAGATGCTGTTTTGCAATCGTCGCGGCGCTCATA
>Ga0207693_10000268_pt1 | contig 48018 bp, 45 predicted proteins | sample LARL81metaG_FD_184347 | JGI IMG/M metagenome (GOLD analysis project Ga0207693, IMG submission 184347) | Corn, switchgrass and miscanthus rhizosphere microbial communities from Kellogg Biological Station, Michigan, USA - LAR L8-1 metaG... | ecosystem: Host-associated > Plants > Roots >... | reverse complement strand
CGTCGATCAGCAGGACGTCCACGTTCCGGAACTTGTCGCGGAACGTCGTCATCTTGTCGTAACGCAACGAGTTGATCATCTCGTTGGTGAACTTTTCGCTGGATACGTAACAGATAGCCGACTGAGGCTGGCGGCGCTTGATTTCGTGACCGATGGCCTGCATCAGATGGGTCTTACCCATCCCGACACCGCCATAAAGGAATAGCGGGTTGTAGGCTTTGGAAGGTCGCTCGGCCACCGCCTGGCAAGCCGCATGGGCGAACTGGTTGCCGCTGCCGATCACAAAGGCGTCGAAGGTATAACGCTGATTGAGTTGAGCGGCGCCGTCCCAATCAAAGCGCGCCTGAGAACTGTGCGTGGGAGCGGGCAAATGCGCCGACAGCCCGCCATCATGACGCACGGGCGTGGACGCGGGATCGTCTTCTGGCGTAACGAACTTTACTTCCTGAAATTCTCCGCCCAGGTTATCGAGAGCTTCCTGAATCAGGTCCGCGTATTTATCTCCGACGTGACGAAATTCCACGGTGGGAACACGCACGAAGAGGATCGAACCAGTGGAATGGCTGTACTTGGTTGGCTTCAGCCAGGTGTCGTAGGAATGGCGGTTGATCTTTTTTTCCAGCGCGTCGAGAACGCGCAACCACGGATTCGGAGAAAGGCTCGGAGTAGGAACAGACATAATAAATTTTCGCGGGGCGGCGGCCAGATTCAGCGCCCGTACCTAAAAATTATTGCAGTAAAATTGCGTTCATTCTCAATAGACATCCAGCAGAGCAGCCTCGCTCGTGGGGGCAGTTACGCTGGGATTTAAGAAAATTTCTGTAAGCTGGTCAGTCCGGCATACTAGCACAAAACATTTCTGTCTGCGGGAAACTTCTCCGGGATTATTTCTGTGCTGTACGATTCAGAACCTTCAGAAACCTTCTGTCAAGTATTCAAGTTATAACTGCCGCGTGATTGGTGCAGAACCGGTAAGTTGCGCGGGTTCCGACGGTACGGTCGAAGCCGTTTTGGGATTTGCATCTGGTCGCGATGCCAGACAATAGCGTAGCAAACATTTTTGCCAGTTCAGGTCTAATGTCAACGCCCCAGGTGGAGGGCGCCCGCCACACGATTCGTGCCGTTTGCCGGGTTGAGGTTGCTCATTTATACTTCTAGTTCGTTTTATTCACAGATATCAAGTCGATCAGGAGCAGCGATTTTTCATGCCCAAGCGCACATTCCAGCCCAACCGTCGTCACCGTTCCAAGACGCACGGATTTCTTACGCGGATGAAGACCAAAGCCGGCCGCGCGGTAATTTCGCGGCGGCGCGCCAAGGGCCGCAAGCGGGTGTCGGTAAAGCCCGGTTTCCGTGAGTAGTGTTTCTCCTCTTTGGAAAACTGCCGGAAGGTTTGTAACTTAGGTGTAGAGCGAGGCTTATGAGCGCTCTTATGCCCGATAATGGCACCGAGGTGTCAACTTTTTCCGCTCGACGAAACAAGTTCCCGCGCAGTGCGAGGTTACTTCGACACGCGGATTTCGAGCGGGTGTACAAGCAGGGCCGGCGACATTTTGCGCCGCATATGACCGTGTTCTACCTTCCGCGGCGGGATGAGGTCACGGCGGCGGAGGTGCAGGGCCCGAGAGTTGGTTTCACGGTCGGCAAGGTGCTGGGCGGCGCAGTAGTGCGAAACCGCATCAAGCGGCGATTGCGGGAGGCGGTTCGGTTACACGGGTTGGTCCCGGTAGCGGTGGATGTTGTGATCAATCCGAAGAAATCGCTGCTAGCGTCGCCGTTTGAAGCGTTACGCCGCGAAGTGGGCCGCGCATTCGAAGTGATTGAGAAGTCGGTGGCAAGACCATGAACCAGATGGCCAGAAGCATCGTGCTGAATCTGCTGCGAGCCTACAAATGTGCCGTATCGCCATTATTTTTGCCGGCTTGCCGTTATGTGCCGACCTGTTCGGAGTACGCCATGGAAGCAGTTGAGCGCTACGGCATTGCCCGTGGCGGTTGGTTAGCGATGAAGCGTCTGCTCCGGTGCCATCCGTTTGTCAAGGGTGGATTCGATCCGGTAGTGAAGTTGGATGACTACGACACGGCCCGGAGCGCAGTTCTGCCGGTTAGCCATGTGGTCGCTGAGTAGCAAATTTGCCAGAATTCCCCAATCCTCAACAAGATCCCGGAATGGAGCGCCGGCTGCTGCTGGTCTTTGCGCTTACCTTTCTGGTCATCATTCTGTTTCAACCCCTACTGAAAAAATACTTGCCGCAGGCGCCGACTTCTCCGACAACACCGGCTCCGGCTCAATCCTCATCGCAGCCTCTGACAAGTACGGACTCTCATGCGCCGATTCCCACTGGCGGCGCGACCAAACAGGCAGCGTCGGAAACCGAAACGGTGGTGGAGAATGATTTGTACCGGGTCGTGTTCACAAACCGAGGGGCTCAGGTTAAGTCGTGGATTCTTAAGAAATACAAAGACGACCACGGCAACCCACTCGACTTGGTCAGCAGTGCAACGCTGAACTATGGGTATCCATTGTCGCTCTGGACCTACGACGAAGATCTGCGCAACAAAATTAACTCTGGGCTTTATGTCGCATCGGCTTCCGGCCCTCAGACCGCGCCGACACAGCTTGCTTTTGAATATTCAGATCAGGACTTAACGGTTCGCAAGGCTTTCAGGTTCGATCACACGTACGTGGTCCACGTAGAGACATCGGTAGTCCAACAAGGGCGCCTGGTTTCGGCATTTGCGTTGTGGCCCGCCGGTTTTGGAGACCAGATCAGCCCGGCTTCCTACGCGGCCAGCCGCATCGAACATCAGTTCAACGGCGACACCGAGCGTCTGGAGATAAAGAAGGTTAGCGGCGGAGGAACGATTGCGGGGCCGTTCAACTGGGCGGGGGTCGTAGACCAATACTTTACTGCTGTCTTTTTGCCTGACGATGCTCAGAGCGCCGCGGCGATTACGCTCCGAAATTCAATCGACATCCCCAAAGACTGGCGAAGTCCCAAACCGGGAGAGACCATCAAAACCGACGTTTTGGGAGTTGGAGTCGGCAACCTTAAAGGTCCAGTTTCGGAGCGTCTGTATGTGGGCCCCAAAGCGCTGGCCGTGCTCGAGTCCATACCTGTACCCACGATCGCCGGTGCCCCGCAGGATTTGCGTTCACTCGTAAACTTTGGATTCTTCGGAGTGATCGCGCGTCCGCTGTTTTTATGGCTCAAGTGGACCTACGAAAAGATTCTTCATAACTGGGGCTGGGCGATCGTTCTGCAGACATTGATCATTAACCTGGCTTTGCTGCCGCTGCGTATTGCCAGCATGAAGTCGGCGTTGAAGATGCAAAAGGTGGCGCCGCAGATCAAAGCCATTCAGGAAAAATACAAGAAGTACAGCATGCGCGATCCGCGTAAACAGGAGATGAACCAGGAAATCTCCGCCCTTTACAAGACAGAAGGGGTAAATCCTGTGGGCGGATGTTTGCCAATGCTCATCCAGATGCCATTCCTGTTTGCCTATTACAGCATGCTGGGGGCGGCGATCGAATTGAGGCAGGCGCCATGGTTGTGGATCCACGATTTGTCATCGCGCGATCCGTATTTTGTGCTGCCAGTCGCCCTGGTTGTAAGCATGGTGGCATCACAGAGGATCATGCCGCAGCCGGGAATGGACCCGGCGCAGCAGAAGATGATGACCTTGATGATGCCGCTCATGATGGGGTTTCTGTTCTTCAATCTGGCGGCTGGTTTGAATTTGTACTACTCCCTCGGTAACCTGATTGGAATTGTTCAGCAAGCCGTTATGAATCGCACCGGCCTGGGCCGCGAGATGCGTGAGCTTGCATTGAAGAGGGCGAGGAAGAGGGAGAAGTAATACTAAGCTGTCAGCTTTCAGCCGTCAGCTCTCCCGGCTCGGGGTCATAGGAGTTGTCTTTAGCTGGGAAAAGGAAGGAATTCAAAAACCGGAGAGCAGTAGCGATAAGCTGAGAGCCTCTTTATGTCCATTCCCGACAAAATTGCCGCCGCCAATAAGATCAACGATCTGCTGAAGGGCATAGTCAGCAACGGTGGAATGCGTTTGAAGTATCGCATCACCGTGGATCCTCCATTGCAGGAAAACAGGGATTGGGAGCGGCCTGAGATCATGGTGGAATTTGCCGGGCCGGATTCGCCGTTGCTATTGGAGCGCGGCGGAGAGCTGCTACGCGCAATTGAATTTCTGGCACTCGAAATGCTTCGCCTTCCCGGCAATGAGCACGAAAAGATCTGGTTCGACTGCATGAATCATCGTGGCATGCGACTGGAAGAATTAAGACTCGCGGCGGGCGTTGCGGCAGAGAAGGTGAGGAAGAGCGGCGCGCCATACGAATTTGCGCCGATGTCTTCGCGAGAGCGCCGCATTGTTCATCTCGCTCTGCGTGACCAGACTGACCTGCGTACTCAAAGCGAGGGCGAAGGCCTGCGACGCTATGTCGTGCTGTATCCGGGGAACTACAAACCAGCTCCGGGTAAACCGCCCAGGAAGACTCTTCCGTGATCACAGAAAGATAAGCCAAGAAAAACATTCGCCGTGAACCTCGACGACACTATCGTCGCCATCGCTACGCCGCTCGGTCGTGGGGGCATTGGCGTCATCCGCATTGCTGGTTCGGACGCGATCCGTATCGCGTCTCCTATGCTGCGACTGAAGCGCGATTTGCAGCCCGGACGTGCGGAATTTGGAGAGCTGGTCGAGCCGGTCGAGGAGCGCGGCACTCTCGCAAGCTCTGTAGCAGTAAAACACTTTGGTCGGACGGAAGATCTGGCAAACAGGCAAAGCCGCATCGACGAAGTTGTCGTCACCTATTTTGCTAAGCCGCACTCTTACACCACCGACGACATCATCGAGATCTCGGCTCACGGGTCGCCCGTTGTTCTGCGACATATTGTGGAGCGTCTGCTGGCCGGCGGGGCACGACTGGCCGAACCCGGCGAATTTACCATGCGTGCGTTCCTCAACGGACGCATCGATCTGACCCAGGCGGAGGCCGTGCGTGACCTGATCGAGGCACAAACTCTTTTTCAAGCCAGCGTCGCAGCCCAGCAACTCGGGGGTGCTCTCTCCCATCGTCTACTGCCCATCAAGCAGAGTTTAGTGGAACTGATCGCGCTACTCGAAGCCGGCATAGATTTTGCCGAAGACGACATCGCAGTCATGCGGGCGGATCAAATATCGCAGCATATCGCCGCCATTCGCGCGCCGCTCGATGAACTCTCCCAATCTTTTGCGTATGGAAAATTGATTCATGAAGGTTTGACATTGGCCATCGTGGGCCGGCCGAATGTAGGAAAATCAAGCCTGTTTAACCGGTTGGTGGAGCGCGATCGCGCCATCGTCACGGCTACCCCTGGAACGACCAGAGATCTGGTGACCGAGACAGTCTCTCTGGACGGTATCCCAGTAAAATTGGTCGACACGGCTGGAATTCGCGATTCCCTCGACGAAGCGGAAAGCATCGGCGTTGGAAAATCCATGGAAGCTCTGACCGATGCCGACCTGGTTTTGCTGGTGCTGGATTCTTCCGAGCCCGTTCAAGATGAAGATCGACGGCTGTTTGAACTAGTGGCACAGAGGTCTGCAATTTTGGTGGAGAACAAATCGGATATTACGAGCTCAGAATTTGCCGTTCCCGGTTCTAATCTATGCTCTGTGCGCACCTCAGCGCTCACTTCCGAGGGTATTCGAGAACTGCGGAAGGAAATTCTGCGTCACGTTGGTGGGGAGCTCAGCGGAACGACTGAAACTGGTTTTTTGACCAACGCACGGCATGCGGCACTGGTTGACGACTCTCTCACCGCGCTTGAGGCGAGTGCAATGGCGGTGGCGAACCGAATTCCGCACGAGATGCTCTTACTGGATCTTTACAGCGCATTGCGTCCCATTGATGAGATGACGGGCGCAACCAGCAACGATGACATTCTCAATCTGATCTTCAGCAAATTCTGCATTGGAAAGTAAAGTTAAATCCCGCGGCATCCGTACAAGTCTAATGTACGTAACGAAATCTCTTGCTATGAGGCAAATAGAGCCCTATGCTGTCTCGCAGGGTACACGAAGGGCCGACCATACTTGTGTACTCCTTCGTGTACTCCGAACAGATTGGTCTTTTGCATTAAACTGGGAGTACATACACCGGGAGAACATATGGCACTTACAGATACCGAATGCCGGCCTTAGAGCGGGTGGCGTCATGAACCGCAAACCTTTTCTAAAATCGCACCCATCCCAAAAAACAAAACCTGGTCGTTTACACAAAAGAATTGACACACCTGTCGAGAACCCCTTCGGCATCACCGCCGTCGTTTCTCTCTGCTCCCACAAGGTGCCGCACAAGGCAAGCGGTGTCAGGTACACCGTGTCCCAATCCCCGATTCTCGCCCTATCTCGGCACGGCAGTTCAATGCCAAAGATCTAGTCTGTCTCAGGCGAAGTGAAAACCTATGGAAACTTGGCAAGTAATTTTTCGAAATCTCTATACGGGCTTTCTACTCAGGGACTTCGCAGGGAAGGTTGTCCCGGGGAGTCCTTGTTTTGTTTTCGATCACAGCGATGTTTCGTTCGCCGAAACAACTCACGCAAGATCTAAGCAGCCCGGATCACGGTTGAAAATCGCCCTACATTCCATTGAACGTCCGTAATCTTTGCCTGTGAGAATTGTTGCGCTACCGTGTCCTCACCGGTGAACGGATGATTTTCGAACGCACCTTCAAACCAGACCGGCGACGCCGGAAACGCCAATTGCTGAACACCTCTGTGCAAGTATTCACCGAGTCTGCCGACTTGGACGCTTTTGGCATCAATCTCAGTGATGTCGGCATGTGCCTGTTTATCATGGCAAATCTGCCCGTGGGATCTCAAATTCAGGTCGAATTTCTCCCGCCCCGATCCACGGAACTTGTTCGAGTTTCCGGGATTGTACGCCATCGCGCCCTGTATCTATACGGAGTCGATTTTCTGGTGGATTCAGATGCAGGCACGATACCGGACCGCCAGGCCCTTCATCCTAGCGAACTATCATAGAAGAGATTGAATCAAGTTGGCACATGAAATTGCATCCAGATAAGACGCGCCGGATCGAGTTCGGCAGGTTCGCCGACGAGAACCGGAGACGTAGAGAAGAAGGCAAGCCCGAGACGTTCGACTTTCTAGCCTTCACGCACATCAGCGGGAAGAATAGGCTAGGGCTGTTTACGGTGCGGCGCAAGACGATCCGCAAACCTATGCGGGCAAAGCTGCGTGAGATTAAGCAGCAGCTCCGTGAGCGTAGGCACGATCCCGTGCCCCAAACCGGTCAATGGCTCAAGTCGATCGTGCAGGGCCACTTCAACTACTATGCGGTACCAGGGAATCTCGACAGTCTCGGCGTATTTCGGGATCGGATACTTGGGCAGTGGGGGCATTCACTCCGCCGCCGAAGCCAGCAACGCCCGATCTCCTGGGGGCGTATCCTCGCCTTGGCTAATCGCTGGCTCCTCAACCGCGTGTGCTTCATCGGTCAGCGATGATCGTCCCTACCGCGATCTCCCCATCGGGTTCTGAGTTCGAAGGCCCGCTTTTTGCCAGTTACCAACGCCAATGGGCTCGAGTATGAGCCCACTCATATTGTTTGGACTGCCGACCTTCGGTACAGGATTGAGGCTTCGTTGAGCGGCACAATCGTAAAGAGATAGCTTCGAGATCGAGTATCGCACGCACCAGAGCGGCGGCCGTTCAGGAACCACGACAGGTTCGCGCGCCCCGGCTTGTTCGGCTCTAAGCGAAAACGGTGCAATCGCGAACACTAGAAAACAGCTCAGGCTACGGCGAATCGAGAGTAGAGGCTTGGCGTAACATCGCGATAGCGCAAGTTTGCGCTTTCTTTTCGCCTATCTGGCGAATCCCGCTCGGCAGGTTGTGTTGCGCTGAGGCAAAAACAACCGCCTCCGTGATATAGGCGGTTAGTGTTTTTGTGCGAGGATGCTAATCACGCTGATTCCCTTGAATTCCCTACCATCGCGGCCCCCTCCAGTTGGAAGCCGTGAGGCCAGCGACTGCTCTTTCCAAGCTACGGAAACCACGCACAAGGGATCACCCGGTGGCACTCCGATCGTGCGCGCCGCCTGTGTGACCTCCTCGACCATTTCGGCGGGGCGAAAGGCTGGAGGGGCTGTCGGGGGTACGATTAAGCGGTGACCGCCGAGCCATTCCTCCGAGCCTTCTTCGAAGCGCATGATGTCCAGGGCTTTATCGTTTCGCGAGAAATAGTATCTCAGCACATCGCGAGTCATGTCGTCTGCGAACAGCGGTTTACCACTCGGAACCGTCCAGCCGATGTAGCTGATCGCTGCGGTCATAGCGCTTTTGGGCATGACCCGCGCGTCATTCTCGGGCGAGGAGTGGATGACCCAGAATGGCGCGACAACGGCACCCAATAGCAATATCGGCACTGCACGCCCGCGCGGCAACCAAGCAAACGCGGCTGAGATACCCGCCGCGAGAAAGGGCAGCAGATAGGTCTGATGCCTGGAACCGGCAAAGGGAAACACCCGAAAGAGCGCAGCGATGAAACCCACTACAAAGGGAGATATGACCAGTAGCGCCGTGAGCTTCGGCGCTTTGGTCCGGCCTGTCAGCAGGGCGGCGAGCCCAGCTACGAAGATCAACATAAACAAAAGCGCTAACGTGCCGAGACCGACCGCGTAGTGGAAGGTCCCGAAGAGCGCTCTCCAGAAGAACCGGAGGAGGGTCTCTCCCCCCGGCGCGTAAAAGTAGTGCCCGAGATAGTCCAAACCTCCGCTGCGCTTGAACACACTCGCCGGCAAATGTGTCCAAAATATAGACAGCCTAACAATGCCGCGAGGACAAACTGGCTCACAATCATCGTGACAACGGGTGAACTGATCCAACGCTGCCTGCAGGTCTTCTGCGATTTCGGCAGTTGCAAGCCCCTACTTTGACTTTCGAGAAACTGACCGCTTAGGCCCGTTCTTTTCGGGCACTGGCAACGGTTTCTCTTCAACCGTAGAAGATTGATTCACATCAGCAGTTTTATTTTGCTGTTCATATTCTTTGCGAACCTTCTCTAAGAAGGTAAGCGTTTCTTTTTGCGCAATTTGTATTGCCGCATCGGTAGATGGTCTGCCAGAACAACTCAATAGTTTGCCCAGATCCCTGGAGTCGCGAGTTCGACGAGATTATTGTCTGGATCCCGAAAGTAAATACTGAAACCACTTCGTTCCCACCGAACTTCAGATTCGATTTCGATGCCGCGATCTCGGAGGCGCGTCCGCCAGGCGGACAGCGTTTCGGGGGAAACGGCGAATGCGAAGTGTCCAGCCCCCGCCGTCTCGTGCGGAGGGATACTACCGCCGGGGAGAGCCACGGGCTTATCCGATGCACCGCGAAGAAAAAGTAACAATACGTCTTTACCCACTCGGAACGCACAAAAACGGTCGTCACCGACCAAGACCCCCAAGCCGAATACAGATTCGTAGAAGTCGCGGGCCCGACCAACGTTGGACACATTTATGCAGGTTTCCACAATCCCTTGCACCTGCGGGATGGGGTGGATCATTGGAGCGGTCCTCAAGTTCTAATTTCGAAAACCAAGCTATTTAGCAAGAGACGCCAAGGCTCCTCGAAACATGACGTCGAATGGGCCATTCCTGGAAACCGAACACAGAGCTTTCTCTGCCGCTGATCGCTGATAACCCAGATTGACGAGCGCTGAGAGCACGTCCTCATCTACCGAACTGAGGGCGGGTACGGCAGCAATTTCTCCGTGTTTTTGGACGGGCAATTTGTCGCGAAGTTCGAGAACCATACGCTCGGCTGTCTTCTTACCGATGCCCGGAATGCGGGTCAGACGAGCAATGTCACTGCCGCGAATCGCGTTGACCATTTCATCCGCCGGCATGCCGCTGAGTATCGTGATCGCGAGCTTCGGCCCAATGCCACTGACCGTGATCAGCTTTTCAAAAAGAATCTTTTCCGCAGACCTAAGGAAGCCATAGAGTGCGATAGCGTCTTCACGCACATGGGTATGGATGTGCAACGTGACTTCGCCGCCAATTCCGGGTAGATCGGAAAAAGTAGGGACGCTGATGGTGACGTCGTAGCCGACGCCGCCGGTGTCGACGATGGCCTGATTGGGGTGCTTGGCCAGCAATTTTCCTCGAAGGTGAGCAATCATAGGGCGTCATTCGCCGTTTCGGTCGTCAGCGGAATCAGGCTTGCTGAAGAACACTGGCCGACAGTGTGAAGACTAAAATAACGAGCTTTGCTTCCGGTTCGGTGTAATCCTGAAGTGTTCGTAGGCCAATTGGGTGGCGACCCGTCCGCGCGGCGTGCGATTGAGAAATCCGATCTGAATCAAGAACGGCTCGTAAATCTCTTCAATCGCGTCCTGTTCCTCGGCTAAGGCAGCAGCCAACGTGCTGACGCCCACCGGCCCACCCTGATATTTCTCGATGATTGTCAACAATAGCTTGCGGTCCACCTCATCGAAGCCGTGCCGGTCCACCTCCAGCATTTGCAGCGCGGCCTGGGCGGTCGGCAGGTCGATCCTCCCCGCTCCTCGTACTTGCGCATAGTCCCGCACCCGGCGCAGAAGGCGATTCGCAATACGCGGGGTGCCGCGAGAGCGGCTCGCAATTTCCAATGCGCCAGCATCGTCGACTTCAACTCCCAGAATGTCTGCCGATCGTTCCACGATGATTTGCAAATCGCTATGCGTGTAGAACTCCAGCCGCAGGACGATTCCAAAACGTGAGCGCAACGGCGAGGAAAGCAGTCCCGCGCGCGTAGTTGCACCAATGAAGGTGAACGGCTTTACATCCATGGTATGCGTGCGCGCAGATGGGCCCTGCCCAATCATGATGTCGAGCTTGTAGTCTTCAAGGGCCGAGTAAAGGATTTCCTCGAGTGCGGGCTGCAGGCGGTGGACTTCATCAATAAATAAGACCTGCTTGTCGCGAAGATTAGTCAGGATGGCGGTCAAGTCGCCCTTGATCTGCAACGTGGGACCTGACGTTTGTTGAAATGGAACAACCAGTTCATTGGCGATGATGGTCGCGAGAGTGGTCTTGCCCAAGCCCGGTGGGCCATAGAGCAGAACATGGTCCAGAGCCTCTCCGCGAGAGCGGGCCGCTTCGATGGCGACTGCCAGGTTTTCCTTGACTTTGGGCTGGCCGATGAACTCGGCCAGGCGTTGCGGGCGGAGTTTCAGCTCGAAGGAAGAGTCGTCTCCGACCGGCGCGGCGGAAACGAGACGCTGCTTCAGATCAGGAATGTTTTTGGCAGTGGCCACTGACAGGATGGTAAGGCGAAATCAGCAATTGAGCAATCGCGGAAAAAGGCCCGAGGATGGATTCGGGCGCAAACCTCCCCGGTCATGCGGTCGTCCCCGCATGCGAAGCCTTACCCCTAGACTTGATTCCGGGTTTTGGCCGGCTCTTTTTCGCCAACCCGTTTGCTTACCTCAAATACTGCTTTGCCAGCTTTCTTGTCAGCGTCGACGACCAGGTGATCGCCGTGCAAAACCTCGCCATCCAATATTTTCAGGGCAAGTGGATCCTGCACAAGCTTCTGGATGGCGCGTTTCAGCGGGCGCGCTCCGAAGTTCGCATCAAAGCCTTCGGTAAACAGCAAGTCCTTCGCTGCCTCGGTCAGTTCCAAAGAAATCTTACGATCGGCTAACAGACGGCGAACGTCTTCCAGTCGAAGCTCGATAATTCGCACCAACTGCTCTTTGCCCAGCGGATGGAAGACGATGATGTCGTCCACGCGGTTTAGGAATTCGGGTTTGAAATGCCCGTGTAGAGCGTTCATCACCTGTTTGGCGGCTTCCTCAAATTCTTTTTCCGAGCGCTGGCCTTCGGACTGCAAAAACGCGGACCCGATGTTCGAGGTCATGATGATGACCGTGTTGCGGAAGTCAACGGTGCGGCCGCGCCCATCGGTTAACCGGCCATCATCCATCATCTGTAACAAGACGTTGAACACGTCGGGATGGGCCTTTTCGATTTCATCGAAGAGAACCACCGCATAAGGACGACGGCGCACCTGTTCGGTGAGCTGTCCACCTTCTTCGTAACCCACGTATCCGGGAGGCGCGCCGATCAAGCGCGACACGGCATGCTTCTCCATGTATTCGGACATATCGATGCGAACCATGGCATGCTCATCGTCAAAAAGAAATTCGGCAAGGGCTCGGGCGAGTTCGGTTTTGCCAACCCCGGTTGGCCCAAGAAAGATGAATGACCCAATCGGACGCTTGGGATCGCTAAGTCCGGCACGGGAACGGCGAATGGCATTCGCCACGCGCTGCAGAGCTTCGTCCTGCCCCACCACACGCTGGCGCAAACGCTCTTCCATGGTGACAAGTTTTTTGACTTCACCCTCGAGCATTTTCGAAACAGGAATGCCCGTCCACTTCGAGACAATGCGAGCCACATCCTCTTCGTCAACTTCCTCTTTCAACATGCGCTTGGCTGACGTTCCCTCCATCTGAGCCGTGACTTTGTTGAGTTGCTCTTCCGTCTGCCGCAGCGTGCTGTAGCGGATTTCGGCCACCCGCTGCAGGTTACCCTTGCGCTCTTCCGCCTGCTCTTCCAGTTTGAGCTGCTCGATTTTTTCTTTCAATGTCCGCGCGCTAGCGATGAGATCTTTCTCGCGCTTCCAGTTAGCTTTGAGCGCGTGGGATTGTTCCCGCAATTCGGCCAGCTCTTTCTCGATAACCGCCAGCCGCTCTTTTGAATTGGTATCGCTTTCTTTCTTCAGAGCCTGTTTCTCGATTTCGAGTTGGGTCGCCCGACGTTCGAGTTGGTCGATTTCCGTAGGCATGGAATCGATCTGAATTCGCAAACTTGCTGCTGCCTCGTCGATCAGGTCGATGGCTTTGTCGGGCAAGAAGCGGTCGGAGATATAGCGATGAGACAGAGTAGCCGCAGCCACGATGGCTGAATCTTTGATACGCACGCCATGATGAACTTCGTAACGTTCTTTCAGTCCACGCAGAATAGCAATGGTGTCTTCGACATTTGGTTCGCCCACAAAGACGATCTGGAAACGGCGTTCCAAAGCCGCATCTTTTTCGATGTATTTGCGATATTCGTTGAGAGTAGTGGCACCGATGGCACGTAACTCACCGCGAGCGAGTGCGGGTTTGAGCATGTTTGACGCATCAATTGCGCCTTCCGAGGCGCCAGCGCCGACGAGGGTATGCAACTCGTCGATGAAAAGAATGATCTCTCCTTGAGAGTCTTCAATTTCCTTAAGAACTGCCTTGAGGCGGTCTTCGAATTCGCCGCGAAACTTTGCCCCCGCCAGCATGGCTCCCAAGTCGAGTGCAACTACCCGTTTGTTTTTTAGGACTTCCGGAACATCCCCTGAAATAATTCGCTGCGCCAGGCCTTCTACGATGGCGGTCTTACCAACCCCAGGCTCGCCAATCAGGACGGGATTATTTTTGGTGCGACGGGAGAGCACCTGTACAACCCGCCGAATTTCTTCGTCGCGGCCGATGACCGGATCCAGCTTGCCACGGCGCGCCTGTTCGTTCAGATCGCGAGCGTAGCGCTCCAATGCCTGATACTTGGCCTCAGGATTCTGGTCGGTGACTTTTTGCGAGCCACGTACGGAAGTAAGTGCTTTCAGGATCGCGTCGTAAGTTGCACCGTGCTGCGTTAGGATTTCCTGCGCGGGATCACGTCTCAAGTGTGTAATGGCCAGCAACAAATGCTCGGTCGAAACGTACTCGTCCTTGAAATTCGACGCTTCTTTGAAGGCGCGCTCCAGAAGTTCATTCGCAGCCTTAGAGATGGTAGCTTGCGCGGCTCCGCCCGAGACTTTCGGTAAGCGTTCAAGTTCACGATACGTCTGGTTCAGCACGGCCTGCGGACCAATGCCAATCTTCTCGAGAACCGGCTGGATGATGCCTTCTTTGTCTTCTAAAAGCGCGGCCAGCAGGTGTGCGGGTAGCAACTCCGGATTGCCGTGTTCGGACGCGAGGTCATTGCCACGTTGCACGGCTTCTTGCGCTTTTACGGTGAATTTATCCCAACGAATTGCCATGGCTTATTCCTTAAATTTTCGCTTTAACGATGCAAGGACAGCTCACCAGCAACAGATCGGGTCCCTTCACCGCGCCAGGTGAGAGTCAATTTTAGTTGCAAACAAGAGCGGGAGACGGTTTGTGATCCGCCTCCCGCTAAGATGTTTGGTTGCGGAGAACGATGCCTGTCCTCCAAATTAGGCGGCTTGGCCGGTGCTCTTCGGCTGCTTGCCTTCCAACGTCCTTTCGCTGCCCACATTGACTTTGATCTGCTTGGGCTTGGCTTCGGCCTTTTTGGCCAGCCTTACGTTCAGGACACCCTTTTCGTAGTTGGCGGTAACACTATCCGTGTCTACGGTGGTAGGCAGAGTGAAGGTTCGAGTGAAGCTGCCATACCGGCGCTCGATGCGGCGGTAGTTCTCTTCTTTCTCGTCCTTCTCCAGCTTGCGTTCGCCGTGAACGGTGAGAGTGTTGTTTTCGATGCGGACATCGATGTCCTTCTCATCAATTCCCGGAACTTCGATCTTCAGCGTGACGTTGTGTTCGTCTTCATAAACGTCTACTGCGGGAGCGAAGCTCGAAGTGGACAGGGATTCATCCCGACCTTCATTGAACGAAGCATTGAACAAGCGGTTCAAACGTTCCTGCACGGTGTTGAATTCGCGGTAGGGGTCCCAACGGGTAAGTACAGTCATAGAATCCTCCTAAAATCTTGGTTGTAGTTGCAGGTACGAGTATCGTTTACCTGTTTAGCGTTAAGTGATAATAAAACATGAGTGTATTATTGTCAAGCATATGTTTGGCACTATTTTCAATTACTTACGTAGGCAATAACACACTTCAGATACTCGGTTTCGGGGACATTCAAAAGAATGGGATGATCTCTCGATTGGGCGCGGTTTTCTATGACGCGAAGATTTCTGTGGACATCGCGGGCCGAAACTCCCACAACTTCAAGAAATTGAGACGGACTGACGTGGTAGGAACAGCAGCACGTGACGAGAATTCCGCCCGGCCGCAGCATTTTCAGGGCGCGCAGATTAAGCTCCTTATAGCCGCGAAGGGCGGTTTCAAGGTTGGCTTTGCTCTTGGCGAAGGCCGGAGGATCGAGCACGATGGTGTCGTAGCGTCGGCCCCCGTCGGCGTAGTCCCGCAGCAGGTCAAAAGCATTGGCTTCGACCCATTCGATCTCACGATGGTTCAGGGCAGCGTTGTGGTCGGCTATTTCCAGTGCTGGCCGTGAACTGTCTACCCCTGTGACGTTGCCGCAAGACGGAGCCAGATGCAGGGCGAAGCCTCCCTGGTAGCAGAAGACGTCCAAAGCTTCGCCGTGAGCATAGCGGGCTGCCGCCGCATAGTTCTCGCGCTGATCGAGGAACGCACCAGTTTTCTGGCCTTCGAGTGCTTCGTAATGAAAGCGTATCCTGTTCATGGAGAAATCCGTGCTGGCCTTCCCCCCTTGAATCAAGCCGGAAGGACGAGCGGGAAGCTGTTCGAGTTCGCGGATACGAGGATCTACCCGCTCGATGATGGACGCCGGCCTCAATCGATCGTTCAGCTCAGTAGTAATCAGTTCGCGGACGGGCTGCGCGTCCATGGCTTGGGTGAGGATCTGGAGGGAAAGCAAATCGTTGTAACGGTCGACGATCAGGCCAGGCAGAAAGTCTGCTTCGGTAAAAATGAGCCGATAGGCGTCGGTATCGCGCACCACCTTCCCGCGGTAACTGACCGCGTCATGAATCCGCTCGCGCAGTAATCCAGGAACATCATTCACAACGCGGTCGGAAATCATACGAATGGCGATCTGCGAGGCGCTACTGTAAAGGGCGGTCCCCAGAACTTTCCCGTGCTCATCCGTGACGCCTACGGCCGCGCCCGGCGAAATTCCATTGGCGGATACGATGTCGGAGCGATACACCCAGACGTGCCCGTCCTGCAGCCGCTTTGCTCCGCGCCGCGAGATTTTCACAACCGGAAGCGACCAAACTGCTGACTTTGAGGGCATGCCACAATCTTAACCCTGGCAAGGATCCACGAGGAGACAGCGGTCGAGCGCAGCATCGACAGTTCAGGTGGCCGCGAAAGTGGCGAACCTGCTCCGCCGGACGGCCAGAGGCGCCGGTCCCTACGTATGCGCAGTAGAACTAGCTGGCCGCAGGGTGTTGGGATGGCTGGGGTGCTTCAGGAGGCGCTTCTCTCAAGGCTTTTTTCAAGTCGGCATGAAGTTCGTCGATTTCGGTCATGGGCAACTCTGAAGCCCATTCTTCAAGTTGCGCTACGTCGAGCGTGGTGTGCAGGCGGATGCCAGACTTGATGTCGTCAGCGAAGGCGACGCTGAAATCGCCCGGCTGATATTGGGTGTCACCAATTTTCCTTCCCGTGTGTGCATCGTAAAGACGCCGACTGGCATTGCCGTCGCTATTCAGGAAGGCGAAGAAGACCTCGCCCAGGTCGTTGTATTCGGCCCGATAGAACCAGGCTTTGTCGACGTGAGTTTTCGGTCTCACTCGGCGCTTGGCAGTGAGGCTCGGCCGCTCTTCGGCCACACCCGTAGCGGGATCGAAATACAAAATTCGCTGGCAAGATTCACAGACGATAACCTGACCGCTGCGTACTTCATTGTAGGTCTGCGGACGCAGCATGACCTGGCATCCCATGCATTTCTGGTCGCGAACTTCGGCCAACCCTGAGCCGCGAAATTTCGACACGCGCTCGTACTGACGCAACAAGTCTTCATTCACGCCCGCGCGAGCCTGATTGCGCTTTCCATTCCATTCTGCCAGCAGTTTTTCATCTTCGGCGGTGCGCTCGCGAGCCGCGGATTTCTCTTTTTCGATCTCCGCCATCTCAGCCTTAAGTTCAAGCTCTGCGGCTTTTACATCTTTGTCGCGAGCTTCGGCATTGAGCATCAGCTCCAAAATCTTGTCTTCGTTTGCCTTGATATCCTGCTCGGCAAACTGGATTTCGTGCAACAGCGCCTTGTACTGCTCATTGGTCTTTACTGCCAGAGATTGGTCGCGGTACTTCGAGACTTTGCCCTGCAAGTCCTGGATAGAGCTTTCGTAAGATCGGCGGGTGGCCTCGTCGGCTTTGACGGCGGTTTTGGCCTTGTCCAGGCCGGCTTTGGTGCCGGCCAATTTGGCTTCGATGGCGGCAACACGTTTAGGCAGCGCGGCGACTTCCTGGTTCAGACGGAGGATTTCGCGGTCCGCCTGCTGTAGCTCCATAAGGTGTTGCACGTCTGGAAGCATTGGGCTGATGTAATTTTAGCATGGGGTAGTAAAGACCACGCGGCAAGCCGAACTCCTGACAGTCCCGTCACCCCGAGCGGAGCAGCGGCAAAACGAGCGAAGTGGGTGAGGTTTGCTTTTTGTGGCCGCTGCTGCGATCAGAGGGAAACGGGCGAGTCTAGGCCGTCCGGGCATATGAGCACATTTGCTCCTACCCGCGCATGGGGTGATAGGCTTTTATCGAGGAGTAAATTTCAATGCAACGCATGAACCTGGGCGATTTCGAATTGAGCGCTATCTCCGACGGAACTTATCACCTGGATGGCGGAGGGATGTTCGGCGTCGTCCCCAGAAGTTTGTGGGAGCGGAAGGTAAAACCAGAGGGCAACAATCTCGTCCCCTTGGGATTGAATTCCGTCCTGATTCGCACTGGGTCACAAACCGTGCTCATTGAAACCGGCGTGGGCAACAAGCTTTCGGAAAGAATGGTCAAAATCTACGGCCAGCCCGCCCAACTGCTCGACCAACTTGCCGAGGCCGGCGTCGCGCCGGAAGATGTGGACATCGTCATCAATAGCCACCTGCACTTCGATCATTGCGGATGGAACACTGTCCGCAAGGGCGACACAGTGGCGGCCACGTTTCCCAAGGCAAAGTACTACGTACAAGCAGGCGAGTGGGAACACGCGCACGAAAATCAGCGGGACGGAGTCAGCTACATCACTGAGAACTACGGTCCGCTGGTCGAAAGCGGACAAATGACGCTGCTGCGCGGCGATGCGGAAATTGTTCCCGGGATATCAGTCCGTGTTTATCCGGGGCACACGCGCGATATGCAGGCAATTCTCCTCAAAAGCGGCGGAAAGACCGCCTGTTACATTTCGGACTTGATTCCGACGAGCGCACACCTTGATTTGAACTGGGTGATGTCCTACGACTTGTATCCACTAGAAACCGTCGAAAGCCGGAAGCGGTACTATGCCGAGGCCCTCCCGGGAAAGTGGCTGACCATGTTTACGCATGATGCGCAATTGCCGTGGGCTTACGTGGTAAAGAATGACAAGGGGAAGATGGTGGTCGAAGAGTAGGACGTGAGCACAGATTAGGCGTACGCCCAAACTTTTGGGAGGGTTCTCCGTTAGTGCTCTGCTTCGGCGGGGCATCCTGAAGAATTGGCGGCACGGCCGATCTCGTCAGTCATGTTTGCCTAGTTTCATCAGAAATTTCACTTCTCCCTGATTGATTTCCAATAAATCCACGGCATAGGCTACCTAGCGCCACCCGTCATCCTTCAAACTTTCAGGAGATTTCCCATGAAATTCTAGCGAACCGTTCACCCTGTGCGCCGGCTTCATATCTTGATTGGATTCTTGTGGGTGGTTACGAGCGGTGTCTGTCGGGCACAACGTAAAAGTAAGTGTCAGCTGAATTCCTCCACGGGGCGCATTAAGCACGTTATCTACGTACAGTTCGACAATACCCATTTTCTGCGCGACAACCCCAACGTACCCTCGGACCTCGAGCAGATGCCTCACCTGCTTAACTTCATTAAAGACAATGGTGTGCTCTTGGCTAACGATCACACCGCACTGATTTCTCATACCGCGACCGGCATCCTTACAACACTCACAGGCGTTTACCCGGACCGGATGGGGCAACAGCTTTCGTTACTTCAAGACTGACGGCACAACCCGGACGGGCGTTGCCTTTGCCTATTGGACCGCTCCCCTGTTTGATCCGGCGGGAAGCACCACCGATCTGACCCCCGAGATGATCAACGAGAATGGCAAGATCGCTCCAGCGCCCTGGGTCCCCTTCACCCGCGCCGGCTATGACTTTGGCGCGGTCGGGACGGCCAACACTATCCTTGAGAACACAGCGATCGACATCTCCACTGTGTTCGGCTCGGGCTCACCAGAGGCCTCCGAGGTGGCGTCCAATCCTGCTCAAGCATTTGCCGATTTTGTCGGCATTGGTGTGCATTGTGCCAAGGGATCGGCTCTTTGTGCGGCATCATCGCACGCTCGGCCAGACCTGCAGCCGGACGAACCGGGCCACTACGACGGTTTCAGTGGCTTGTTCGGCGCTGCGTATGTCAACCCAATCATCAAGCCCAATGGCCCGATGACCGATCTCGACGGTAACGTAATCCAAGATGCGACAAATCACGTCGGTTTTGCCGGCTTTGATGGCATGGAGGCTACTGTTTCTCTTGCCTGGGTTGCGCAAATGCAGGAGGCTGGTATTCCGATCACTTATGCCTACGTCTCCGACGCGCACGACGGACATGGCACGGCCGGCAACGTCCACTTCGCCTTTGGTCCCGGCGAGGCAGGATACGAGCAGCAATTGCAGGACTATGATCGTGCCTTTGAGAAATTCTTCGATCGTCTGGCTGCTGATGGAATTCGTCCTGAGTAGACGGTGAATGTTTGACCTTGGGGTCACGAATGGATCAGATCTACGCATGCTGAAGTGGTCGGAACAGGTGGCCGCATGGCTGGAGGCGAACCATAGTGGTCGTCCTGAAACTAGGCTCGCAAGATTCTCCCATCGATATGCCCTCGCCAGTTGCCAGCAGCCGGTGTCGCTGTCACTGTGCCGTTCATCGCTTTCCTGAATGCGGCTTGAAATTGTGTCATTTCTTCGTGGGTGCCGACGGTGATACGCGTCCAGGTGGGCATGATTGGCCACACTCTTCCGATCATCACATTCTGTTGGGCCATGGCCTCGACAATGCTTTTCGCGGGGCGTTTCGTGTCCAGCATAAAACAATTGGACTGCGAGGAAATGTAGGTGTATCCGTTTTGTTCAAGCCACTGAAAGGTTTCGGCGCGTACCGCCGCATTGATTCGCTTGCGCTCCGGAATCAATTGCGGATCTTTGAGGCTCGCGATCGCTGCTGACACGGCAGTAATGGGCATGAAATTTCCGCCAAAGTTATCCAGCCGGTCCAGCAGATCGGGACGCCCCACGGCAAAGCCGCAACGGATTCCCGCCAGACCATAAGCCTTCGAAAAGGTGCGCAGCACGATTATGTCTTTGTCAGCCTTGACCAGGTCGAGGGCAGAAGGCATATCGGCAAAATGCAGGTACGCTTCGTCGACCAGCACCACTGCGCCCTTAGGCTTATTGTCCACCGCGAATTCAATTTCGGAATGCGCGGTAAGCGTTCCAGTCGGATTATTGGGATTGCAGATGTAAATGACGCCGGCATCCGGCGCAGATGCCAGCATTTTGCGCACGTCGTGCGCATGGGTCTTGGTCAACGCTACCGGCACTACGCGCGCACCCGACGCCTTTGACATGAACGCGCCCGCTTCGAAGGTTGGATCAGCGGTGACGTAGCTTCGCGTCGGCGACGTGTAGGCCAGCACGGTGTAGTGCAGAGGTTCGCTTGATCCCGCGAAGAGGCGAACGTAATCGGTCTTCAATCCCTCTTGCTGTGCGAACAGTTTGACGAGTTCGTCGCTCAGATCGTCGCGGTAACGTCCGCCGTCAGGCGTAATCGCCGCAATGGCTTCGCGCGCCCCGGCTGACGGCCCGAGGGGGTTCTCGTTCGAATCCAGAAAGATGACGTCTTTGCGATCCGTCGACAGATGACGCCGCGAGGCATGAGCGAGCATAGGCTCAGTGACCAGGCGAAAGCCGGCGACGGTTGCTGCTGTTGCGGAAAGCTTTAGAAACGACCGCCGGGACGACGCGACAGCGTTCGAAGGCATAGCGAACCTTCCTAAAGATGAAACCCTGCTCGCGTCGAGCAATGCGGCAGGTTGCTGGATTCTGGACCGCTACAATGGGCAAGTCAAGAGGCGCCTGACATTTTCGTAAGCACCGCGCGAATGCGATCTCCGACGATTGCGTCTTCACCGGGCTGCAACATCCATACTCCAACTACGAGAGTGTTCGCATCGGCCGGTATGCCCTGATTTGGCTTTTGGCCAGTGTTCGGGTTCAGTTCAATCGAAGGTTGCCCGCTGCGCAACGCGGCCACGATCTGGGTGGTGCTGACCCCAGTGACGGCCGGATCGAAGCGTATCAGGAGGTGCGGAACATGGTTTGCGATCTTCGGCACAACGGTCTCCGTCGTGACTGAAGGAATGCCTTTTACGGCAGCCGCGATGAGATCGATCCTCTTCTGGTAGTCGCCTTGCATTGATTCTTCCGTATGCGAGAGAACCCAGTCGACCGCTGCGACCATCCCCACAATCTGCTCCTTGGCCACTTTCATGCCGCGGCCGATACCGTCATCCGGATTATTGTTCTGATGGGCCAGGTCAGTCAGACTCTTTTTGCCCAGGAGCAGACCTGCGTTTTGCGGACCGCGCATTCCTTTGCCCCCGGAAAACGACACCAGGTCGAAGCCCATGCCGGTGTACTTCCATAGATTCGAAATTGGTGGCATGTCGGCGGCGGCGTCGAGGTGGCAGGGGATTTTGTATTTGTGTGCTACGCGCAGCCACTCTTCACGGCCGATCTGGGCGCTCCCTGCGATCCCAACTTCGTCTTCCGCGGCATTGAAAAAATTTGTCATGATCGCATGGCCTGCGCCGCAAGCACGCTCGTAGTCGTCGAGGCTGACAACCTCGGTCACCCGCGCCCCGCAGAGATACATCGCACGATCATATCCATAGCGATGGGCCCGTTGTACGATGACCTGATTTTTCATTCCGTCGATTGCCTGCGGCATATCGAGCACATTGATGTTGTTCGTCTGTTGCATGCAAGCTGCAGTGGCGAGACTGATCGCTCCCGAGGCTCCGGAGGTTACGACTGCCCCTTCGCACGTGAGGCGCTGCGCGATATATTCGCCAGCCTTCCGCTGAAGGTCGCGCAAACGCACAGGATGGAGCGCGGCCTTCTGCACTGCAGCCAGAACCTCGGGTGGCATGCATGCGGCGGTCAGCATGGTGTAGGTGCCCGCGGCGTTGATGATCGTCGGGACACCGAGCTTGGCATAGTAGTCCTCACCATCCGACGATTGCGTCCGCGACGATAGAGTTTTAGCGGACGAAATGAGGGGTGCCGCGCCAAGGGCCGCCGTGAGCGAACTGGCCCAGCGTAAGAAACGGCGACGGGAAAAGAAACCTGCCTGAGATTCACTCGATGCCGACATGCGGTTGCTCCGTTCTTTGTATGTTCATCGCTTTAGGGTTGCCTTGACCTGCGTTGCCGGACCCGCTGATCCAGTCGGTTGCAAAGTAACATACGGGACAGTGCCTCACTTTATAGTACTGCTCGCGAGACCATGCGTTTCTCTGGAGCTAACCGAACGAAGGGACGCGCGTCAAGCCCGTTTCAGCAGATCGCTATTCGACTCCAGGACCAGACGCGCAAGTCAGCAGGGGCAACCCCGTCACGTCCGCCTGGCTAATAGTTTGAAGCTCGGGTCGAAAGCGAGCACGGTTTGACCCACTCCGCACCCTCCAATAAACTGAAAACATTCCACTTCGAACATAACCTATGGCCGATAGCATTCACGTCAAGCTTCCTGACGGGTCCGTGAAAGATGTCCCCAAGGGGACGACCGCGCTCGAGATCGCAAAATCGATTGGCCAGCGGCTGGCAGATGCCACGCTCGTCGCCAAAACCAACGGCGATCTGATCGATATCACCCGGCCCCTCGAGAAAGACACTGATCTCCGCCTGCTGACCGATCGCGATCCTGAGGCGCTGGAAGTTTACCGGCATTCCTCTGCTCACCTTCTCGCCGCTGCTGTGCTGGAGCTATTTCCGGAAACCAAGCTGGGCCACGGGCCGCCGACCGATACTGGATTCTTCTACGATTTCTATCGCCCCACTCCGTTTACCCCCGAAGATCTGCAGAAGATTGAAAAGAAGATGCAGGAGCTGGTACAGCGGGATCTTCCTTACGCCCGCGAGTTTCTGCCGCGCAATGAAGGACTGGCGAAGTTCAAGGGCGAAGGCGACTTCATGAAGTGCCATTTCATCGAGCAATTCACCAAGCCCGATGAAAAGATTTCGATTTATAAGACCGGCAAGTTTCTGGATTTCTGTCGCGGCCCGCACATCCCTTCGACGGGGAAGATCAAGGCGTTCAAGCTGCTGAATATTGCCGGCGCCTACTGGCTGGGTGACGAGAAGAACCCGCAACTGCAGCGCATTTACGGGACGTCGTTTTTCTCGAAGAAAGACCTCGACGATTTCATTAATAAACAGGAAGAGGCCAAGAAGCGCGACCATCGCGTCCTGGGCCAGCAACTCGATTTGTTTTCCATCCAGGAACTGGCGGGGCCGGGGCTGATTTTCTGGCATCCCAAGGGCGGAATCATCCGCAAGGAGATGGAAGAGTGGATGCGCTCGGAATATTTAAAGCGCGGCTACTCGCTGGTATACACGCCGCACGTGGCGCGGCGGCAGTTGTGGCAGACCTCCGGACACGAAGGCTACTACGCGCAGAACATGTTCGACGTCATGGAACTCGACGATGCCGAATACCGCATGAAACCGATGAACTGTCCGTTCCACATCCTGATCTACAAAGACTCGCTGAAATCGTATCGCGACCTGCCGGTGCGGCTGGGCGAGTTGGGGACGGTATATCGCTACGAGCGCTCGGGTGTGATGCACGGCCTATTGCGGGTGCGCGGCTTCACCCAGGATGATGCTCACATTTTTTGTACGCCGGAGCAGATTGAAAAAGAGATCGCCGATTGCGTCGAGTTCGCTCGCGATGTTCTCAAAGATTTCGGTTTCGACAAATTCCAGACCGAGCTCTCGACTTGGAATCCTACGGATCGCAGAAATTTTGTCGGCAGCGACGAGCAGTGGAACAAGGCTACCGCCTCGCTCGAAAAGGTTCTCAAGGAACTGAACATCGAATACACCACCATTCCTGGAGAAGCCGCGTTCTACGGGCCGAAGATCGACATCAAGCTGGTGGACGCAATCGGCCGCCTGTGGCAGCTTTCCACCGTGCAGTTCGATTTCAACCTGCCGCAACGCTTCGGCCTCGAATATGTTGCCGAAGACGGATCGCGCAAACAGCCGGTAATGGTGCACCGGGCTTTGTACGGTTCGGTCGAACGCTTCTTCGGCGTGTTGATCGAGCATTACGCCGGAGCGTTCCCGGTCTGGCTGTCGCCTGTGCAGGCGGTGATGATTCCGATCTCGGAGCGCCACGCCGAGTACGCCAGCAAAGTTGCCGCACAACTGAAAGCAGTAGGAGTGCGAGTACACGTTGATGCGCGCAATGAAAAGATGAATGCCAAAATCCGCGAGCACGCCATGCAGAAAGTGCCGTTCCTGCTAGTAATGGGAGATAAAGAAGCGGAGGCTGGCAAAGTAAACGTCCGCACTCGGGGAAAAGAGAAGACGGAGGACATGCCGGCGTCGGAGTTCGTGGAGAAGATCAGGAAGCTGATCGCGGAGAAAAGCCCGGGATTGTAGATCGACGTGGGGACTGCCGCCTACGGCTGTCCAGGCGAGCCTGCTTGTTGTCAATCTTCGGTTCCCAGAGCAAGCTTGACGGTGGTGATCGTCGGCGTCATCTCCGATACGCATGGACTGCTTCGGCCCGAGGCACTTTTCGCGCTGCGCGGCTCTGACTACATCATTCATGCTGGGGACATTGGCGATCCGGACATTCTGACGAGACTTGGCGAGCTTGCGCCGGTTACGGCGATTCGCGGCAACGTGGATCGCGAGGCCTGGGCGCAAAAGATTCCTAAAACAAACGTACTCGAGGCCGGTGGCATCTCCATCTACATTCTGCACAACCGGAACGAACTGGATTTGAAACCAGAGGCTGGCGGTTTTGCGGTTGTCATCTACGGGCACAGCCATGTGGCTATGCAAGAAATGAAAAGTGGAGTGCTTTATTTCAACCCGGGCAGCGCGGGACCGAGAAGATTTCGGCTGCCGGTGTCGGTTGGGCGGTTGACTGTAAAGGGTGGGAAAGTCTCCGCAGAAATTGTTGAGGTTGTGCCCGGAGCCAGTTAGGCGAGCTTGCTCGAGCGAGCGGACGAGGTGTCCGCCCGCTACGCGGTAATTAAGAGCGATGCTTCTTATGACGGGATTGGGGCCGGGGGCGCTGGCGGTGCCGGGGGAGCAGGAGGCGCCGGTGTTTGTCCGCCGCCGGTGTTGACTAAGTCCTTCAACTCTTTGCTGGGCTTGAAGAACGGGATCTTCTTTGCGGGCACATCAACGCGCTCCCCGGTCTTTGGATTGCGGCCCACCCGTGGCTTGCGCTGTCGCGTCCGAAAGCTGCCGAAGCCGCGGATCTCGATTTTGTCGCCCACACGAAGCGAGCGCACAATGCTGTCGAAGATAGTCTCGACGATAACTTCACTGTCCTTGCGCGTTAATTCCGCCAGCTTGGAGACTTCGTCGATCAGATCAGCTTTTGTCATACGCTCCTCGCTCCGTTTTGTGATTTCCGCCTGCGGGTGACTACTAGCCTGGACCGGAGCCGCCAAGCCTCTATAAACTTCTCAAATTTCAGGGGTTTTGCGCAAGGGGCTTTTCCGGGTCGCGGCGGACTTCGTGCCAGTCTTGGATTGAGATTAAACCCTATTTCCACAAGAAATAGAAGCCAGTGTGCTGATCCAGCAGTTTTTCCCGGCTGGGCAGCCATTCGGATACATCCCCAAACAACAAATCGAGTACCGTTTTGCGATTTGTATCCGGATGTACGAGGACAGGCTTCCCCGTGATACCGACGGCCTTGGCGGTGTCGTCGACCGCAGCTTCAAAGTCCGCAATCTGATCGATCATATGCATGCCAAGTGCCTGTTCTCCCGTCCAGACCCTGCCGTCGGCAATGGACTTAATGTCTTCCACTTTGGCGTGCCGGCCGTCAGCCACAGCGCTCACGAATTGTCCGTACATATTGTCAATCAGGGATTGGAGATACGCTCGTTCCTTGGGGGTCAAATCGCGTGACGGGTCGCCCGTGCTTTTGTATTCGCCAACCGTCAGAACTTCGGGTTTCAGGTGCGCCCAGCGCATGAGTTCGCCGTAATTGACCCACTCAGAAATCACCCCGATGGATCCGACGACGCTACCGCTATCGGCATAAATCTTGTTAGTGGCGGACGACACATAATAAGCGCCACTTGCGCCGACCGTCTCGATCGAAGCCACAATGCGTTTTTTCTTCTGATCGCGAACCCGCTTGACTTCGCGGTAGATTTCTTCCGAAGCGGCAACTCCTCCGCCAGGCGAGTTGACGTGCAAAATGATGGCCTTGATGGAATCGTCATCACCGAATTTCTTAACCTGTTGCACCACCGTACTGGGATCGAGGATGACGCCTTCCAGCTCGACGACGCCAATCTTGTCTCCAAACGTGGATCGCAAGGATGCGTTTTCTCCGCCCGCATGCAGGCTGACGTAGACCAGCGCGAACACCGCCAGTACAAAGAGGAAGAAAGCTCCTCCTCCAATCACGATCCAAAGGAAAGTGCGCGAACGCCCTGATTCAGCCATACAGATTGCATAGTTTAGCACTTGGGGCGGTTTCTGGTTTCCGGTTTCTAGGTTTCTCATAATCTAGCGAAGTAAACGGCCAAAAGTCATTTGAGGGTGTCACCAGGCAAAACTATCCCAAGAAACGTCCTTGACGAGAGCGCCAGAGCTTCGTAACATGACGCGCCTAGCGGGGAGGGCGAACCAAATGGCTGCATTCTGTGTAGGTTGTGGAAACCCACTGGCGGACGGAGCCAGGTTTTGTAATAAGTGCGGAGCGACTCAGCCCGCTGCGCCGGCCTCCGTTGCCAGCGCGTCCACGCCGTCTCCCATTACACCTGCGCCCACCGGAACCAGTACCGGCGTGAAGATCCTCATCGGCATACTGGCCTTTTTCATGGTCCTGATCCTGGCGGTGGCTGGAAGCTGTGTCTATATCGGGTACCGGGTTAAGCAAAAGGCGCACGAGTTCAGAACATCCATGGGCGGGGATGCACGTCCCTATACCGGGCGTCGACAGCCTTGCGCGATGCTGACCACAAGCGAAGCGTCGGCCGCCATCGGACAGCCCGTCGCATCGGTTGAACAACGGGGAACGATGGTTTGCGAATACACGTACGGTTCGAACGATCAGCACTTTGACGTCAACTACACCTGGCAGGGTGGCGGCATCACTATGGGCATTACTCGCGGCGCCATGAAACATGTGGCGGGGATGGACACATTCACTACCCTCGATGGCATCGGCGATGAAGCTTATCTCGCTCCGGGAAACTCGGCTCTGATGATGCGCAAAGGCGACGTACTGGTGCAAATCGATTTACGCGAAGGTGGAATCAGCCCGCAAGCGGCGGAGAATATGGCAAGAAAGATTGCCGGCCGCCTATAAGAGAGCCGAAACAATTGACAACTTCTGGTTCGCAACACACCGGAAACTTACAAAAAGAAGCTACGCAGGAACGATGACTGGCAAAGCTTTCCGCTCGACTCTGACCTCAATCGGAGTGTCACAAATATACTCACCATCCGCGTAAACCTGCACCGGCCGATCGGTCTCGATCCGCAAACTTTCCGTCTGAAAATACTTAACCTCGTCGACATTCAAGTGAGAGCCAGAATAGACGGAAGGAAATAACCGGAGGAGGCGTAGCCTTCGCATATGTTCGACCAGGCAAATGTCGAGTTTGCCATCTTCGAACTGCGCTCGGGGCGCGATCTGGATACCACCGCCGTAGCCTGGTGCGTTGGCAAAAGCCGCCATCATAACCACGCTCTGGTAGTGAAATGGTCCGAAAGTTGAGCTTGCATGGGCCGAATGCAGATTGATCGTCATTGGCTTAAAATTAAGCAGAGCGGGTAGAAGACCAAGGGCGTAACCGCCATGGCTACGAACCCATCGGGGAAGGCGGTTCGCGCGACGGGCGATTTCTGAATCGAGCCCGACTCCGCCGATACAACAGAAATATTTCTCGCCTTCAGTTTTCGGCGGTTTCGAAGGTGGCGACGAATCTGGGACTAATAAGCCAGAAACTAGGGAGCGCCCGGTGTTCTGCGGGCTGACAACTCCGAGGTCAATCTGCCGCACTTTGCCCTTGCCGGAAATGAACTGTCGCCACGCCAAAAGCGAATCGGCTACCTTATTCAGGCCCAGCGCCCGAGCGAAATCATTGCCACTACCGCGAGGAACCACTAGCACCGGCAACTGCAGTCGCACCAATTGCTCTAAATGACGATGTACCGTCCCGTCACCGCCGAAGACTACGACCGCGCCAACATCAGTCCGACAAATGGGCAACCCAAGCTGCCATTCAGCATCCGAATTGCGTGTAAACGGATGGAGATGCTTGCTTGACGAACTCAATCCAAGAATCGCGGCAGCTCGCATTTCGCCGTCCGAGATTAACAAAAATATAGCGCCAGGTGCGGGTTGGTTTTGTGCGCTGTCAAGGGCGGGATGGCTTCTGGTGGTTGAAAGCGCTAAGGCAGATATCGTCGTGAGCAACTGCAGTGGCCTGGCAGGTTGAAGTTATGTGTCGAGGCGGGCATAATCTTTCTACTGGCTCACGTTCAAACTCCTGTCCACTCGCCATTTCCAAAAGGGGCATTCAAATATGGGTTCGCGAGCTTGGGTAGCAGTGTGTTTGTCGATCGGTATCGCAATAACCTATGCAGGTTGCGGTGGCGGTTCTTCGTCTTCGCCTTCTACGCCTGGGGGAACGCCCGCGATTATGACCCACCCGGCTAGCCAAACGGTGGCTCCGGGTCAGAGTGCAACCTTTTCGGCGGTGGCGAGCGGCAGCAGCCCGTTGACGTATCAGTGGCAGAAAAATGGAACGGCGATTACCGGCGCCACCACGTCGAGCTATACGACTCCGCCGGTCACCGTAGCTGACGACGGCTCAAAATTCCGGGTGCAAGTAAGCAATTCTGCCGGTAGTACGACCAGCAACGAGGCAACCCTCACAGTTCAAACTACACCCACTGCGTCGACAGTCGACGTTGTCACCTATCACAACGACATTGCCCGCACGGGCCAGAACCTGAACGAAACGGCTTTGACAACCGCCAATGTCAATTCATCGACTTTCGGGAAAATCCGTTCCCTGTCGGTCGACGGCAAAGTAGACGCCCAACCTCTTTACTTGAGTGGACTGCAGAATGTTGCAGGCGGAACCCACAATGTGGTCTATGTCGCCACGGAACACGGCAGCGTCTATGCATTTGACGCAGACGGCGGTGCACAATTGTGGAAGGTTTCCATGCTAGGCTCAGGCGAGACGACGAGCGATGCCCGGGGATGCGATCAGATCACGCCCGAGATCGGCGTTACCGCTACTCCGGTGATTGATCGGGCGGCGGGTCCTAATGGGACCATCTATGTTGTCGCGATGTCAAAATCTGGATCCGATTATTTCCAGCGCCTGCACGCTCTGGATCTCACGACGGGAGCGGAATTGTTTGGCGGCCCCAAACTCATCCAAGCAACATTCCCCGGCGTTGGAGATAACAGTTCCAATGGAAACGTGGTATTTGATGCCCCACAGTACAAAGATCGCGCCGGACTCCTGCTGCTGAACGGAGTGATCTACACCACCTGGGCGTCGCATTGCGACATCCGGCCTTATACCGGGTGGATCATCGGATACGACCAGAACACTCTCGCGCAGACCAGCGTGCTGAACCTTGTTCCGAACGGTAGCGCGGGCGCGATATGGATGTCAGACACTGCGCCGTCAGCTGATAGCTCCGGCAATATTTATGTTCTCGACGCCAACGGGGACTTTGGCACAACCTTGAATGGGAGCGGATTTCCCACCAACGGCAACTTTGGGAATGCCTTCCTGAAGATCGCAACGTCGAACGGGCTGGCGGTGGCGGATTATTTCGAAATGCAGAATCAACAGTCGGAGAACGACTCGGACGCCGATCTGGGATCTGGCGGGCCTCTGGTGTTGCCTGACCTTACCGACGGTTCCGGCGCTACCCAGCATCTCGCCGTGGGTGCCGGAAAAGACGCTCACATTTACGTCGTCAACCGAGACGCGATGGGGAAATTCAACGCGGGCAGTAACAATGTCTACCAAGAACTTACGGGAGTTCTGGGAGCTGGAGAGTTTGGCATGCCAGCTTATTTCAGTAACACAGTTTATTTTGGCGCGGTCGGAGACGCGATCAAGGCATTCAAAATTACCAACGCCATGCTTTCACCCAGTCCCAGCTTTCAAACCAGTAATAGCTTTGTCTATCCAGGTACAACCCCAAGTGTCTCGGCCAACGGTACAGGAAATGGCATTGTCTGGGCGGCGGAGAACAACCCTGCGGGCGCGGTATTGCACGCTTATGATGCTTCCAATCTTCACGAACTGTATAACAGCAACCAGGCCGCTGGTGGTCGAGATCAGTTTGGAGCCGGCAATAAATTCATCACGCCGACAATCGCGAACGGGAAAGTGTTTGTAGGGACAACCAACAGCGTGGGAGTATTCGGGTTGTTGCAGTAGTTGCGATCATCCTGATGAGTCGTGCCCTCCGCTGGCGACTAAGGCCCGGGTATTTATACGGGAGCTGGGCTGGTTTCGAAGGACTCTCTGAGAGTATTCGGTCGGGAGATCCTTCGACTTCATAAACCGATTCGCAAGCCGAATCGGTTTACCGCGCTCCGGATGACATTTATTGTGGGGACAATTTGTTTCGTTCAACATGATGAATGGGCAGTTGAGCTTGCTCAGCCCGCACGGGTCGCACGAACTTTCTTAATCTTTCGGCCGACCTGCAGCAGGATCGGTCGACTGAGATCTAGCGAGACGGCTGGATCAGTTTTCACTTCGCCATTCACCTTCACGGCATTCTGCTTCAGTTTTCGCACTGCTTCACTCACTGACTCCGCAAGGCTGATCTTCGCTAGCAGCTTATCCAGCCTGACTCGGCCGTCCGGGGTTACTTCCACGGGCGCTTCGACCTCCTCAACGTTTTCAGGAACTTCATCCTTCTGAAATTGTTTTGCCCAATCCGCAGCTGCTTGGGCTGCCGCGTCGGCCGATTGAAAGTCCGTCACGATGCGGCGTGCCAGATCCTTCTTTGCCTCCATGGGATGCGACTCGCTTTTCATCGTTTCAATTTCAGCCAGCTGAACATCCGTCAGCAACTCGTAATATCTCCACATCATGGCATCTGAAATAGACATGACCTTGCCATACATCTCAAGAGGCAGCTCCTGGATGCCGATGGCGTTGCCGAGTGATTTCGACATTTTCTGCACGCCGTCAAGACCTTCGATGATCGGAGTGGTGAGCACTACTTGCGACTCCTGGCCGTAGGCGCGTTGCATTTCGCGGCCAACCAGCAAATTGAACTTCTGGTCCGTCCCCCCAAGTTCAACATCACACTGCAGTGCGACCGAGTCGTATCCTTGAGCCAGTGGGTACAGCAGTTCGTGCATGGCGATAGGTTTTTCTTCCTGAAATCGTTTGTGGAAGTCCTCGCGTTCGAGCATCTGCGAAACCGTGAATTTCGCGGTCAGCCGAATCCAGTCGGCGGGTTTCATTTTGTCGAACCACTCGCTATTAAAACGAGTTTCTGTTTTCGCCTGCGAAAGAATCTTGAATACCTGCGCCATGTAGGTTTTGGCATTGCGCATGATGTCATCCGCGCTGAGCGGCGGACGAGTCGCGGAGCGCCCAGTAGGATCGCCAATCATGCCCGTGAAGTCGCCGATCAAGAATATGACGGCGTGTCCGAGGTCTTGAAAATGCTTGAGCTTGCGCAGGAGCACGGTGTGGCCAAGATGCAGGTCGGGCGCCGTTGGGTCGAAGCCGGCTTTAATGCGAAGGGGTTTGCCAGTAGCCAGAGATTTTTCCAATTTGGTGCGAAGTTCAGACTCCTTCACGATTTCCGCGGAGCCCTTCTTTATGTAGGCAAGTTGTTCGTCGACGGGGAGGAAGGTGGGCATAGGGTAAAGATTATAGCGGCGGCCGCGGCGATTTTAGATTTCAGGCGCCAAAATCATGACCCGAAGCCAGGTGCGCCATGCCTAACGAAATATGGTCTTCTTCACCAACCTGCGACCGGCAAAATCAATTTGTTCATGCAAAACGATATCAATCGCTTCACTATAAGCCTGGTGTTCTTCTGCGAGTATGCGAACGGCGAGCGTATGCTCGTCATCGGTGTCGAGCACCGGAATTGCTTTTTGCACGATGATGGGCCCGTGATCAAGTTCTTCATCGACGAAATGTACGGTGCAGCCAGTTATTTTCACGCCGTAGACGAAGGCTTGCTCCTGCGCCTCGAGACCGGGGAATGACGGTAGCAGCGAGGGGTGGATATTCAAAATGCGTCGTGGAAATTGCTGCACGAACCACGGAGAGAGCAACCGCATGTACCCCGCCAGACAGATAAGGTCAACCTTGCGTTGTTGAAGGGCAGCCACGACTTCGCGATCATGATCTTCGCGCGACTTACCTTTCGAGGCAATAACCAACGCTTCCAGTCCCAGATGTTTCGCGATGGCAAGTCCCCCGGCATCGGGCTTGTTCGAAATGACGACCGCAACGCGTGCGTCCGGAATCTTTCCGGCAGCCACGTTTTTGGAAATCGCTTCAAGGTTCGAACCGCGTCCGGAAAGGAGGATTCCAAGGTTTTTCATGAAGGAAGTTTTCACCCGTCAGCTGTCCAGCATCAGCCCGCCATTCAGCATGATAATTCACAAATCAGTTCGACTTTCCAAATCCCAAATCGTCTTGGCATCCTGAGCGTAGCGAAGGACCTGTGTACTTCCCCGAGTTACGATTCTTCGCAAGAAAAAGCACTCTTGGTAAGTAGGACCGGCCGGTCGGCTTCTTGGAAGATGCGCCGAAGATGCGCCCGATACGAAGATACGCAAGATATGCACCTGACGAAACGGGAGGATGGGCTATTTGCATTTATTCGTGTCTGATATAGTTTTCAGAGCCATGTATCAGGATTTTCATGTCGTCGATCGCTGGAGCAAAGCCAAACTGCACTGTATCTATCAGGCGCTAATTGTGGCTATCGCCACTCGCCATGCCGACGCGGTCGACATCAAATTTTTGGTAGACGGGCGGCCGGTTTGGGTCGCTCTCCCGCATCCCGCGTGGGTGGAATACAAGAAACGCACTGGCCAGGCCATCACAGACACACTCGCGGTAGAGATTGCCGGTCATTATTTGAAGGCTGCGGCGGAGTCTGGCGAAGGGTTAGGGCGTGATATCTATTCGCTGACGGTGGAAGAAACCCTCAAGCATTTGGAAGCTGTGGCGGCTGGGGCGTCTTCGGAGCCAGTGGCCTCGGTTTAGACCGCGAGGTCAGGCCCTGACGAGCGGAACCGGCGCGGATCTTCCCGAACCGCTTCTCCATCTTTCTCCACAACCTAAGCACGAACGAGACGCTCACGCCCGCAGTAGCTAGAGGCGGCAGATTAGTAGTTCTCGTTCGTAAATCATTTCGGGCGGAAGGTGGGCGTGAAGGAGAATGAACAATTCTTCGTGTCCGATGACTTCTGAGCGCCACGCGGCTCGGTCTACCGCCTGCAGTTGTTGAAATTTCTCTTTGGGAAAGTCGAGACCCGTCCATTCGATATCTTCGTAATGCGGCGTCCAGCCGATCGGAGTCTCTTTGCCTTGGGATCGCCCATGAACGCGATCGACGATCCACTTGAGCACTCTCATGTTGTCGCGGAAACCCGGCCACATGAAGTTACCGTCCGCATCTTTCCTGAACCAATTCACGTGGAATATGCGTGGAGTTTTGCTCAACCGGCGCTGCATTTTGATCCAGTGCCGGAAATAGTCTCCCATGTGATAGCCGCAAAACGGCAGCATCGCCATGGGGTCGCGGCGAACCTTGCCAACCATTCCACCCGCCGCCGCCGTAGTTTCGGAGCCCATCGTTGCCCCGACGTAGACTCCCGCGCTCCAGTTAAAAGCCTGATAGATGAGCGGGATTGTGCTGGCCCGCCGGCCTCCGAAAATGATGGCGCTGATCGGCACTCCATTCGGGTCTTCCCATGCTTCATCGATGGTCGGACATTGCGAAGCTGGAGCGGTAAAGCGCGCATTGGGATGGGCTGCCTTGGTGCCTGTCTGCTTCCCCAGTTCGGGTGTCCACAGGTTGCCTTGCCAGTCTAGGCATTCGGCGGGTGGCTCGTCGGTCATGCCCTCCCACCACACGCCGCCTTCCGGCGTCATGGCCACGTTAGTAAAAATGGTGTTGCGCGAGAGCGTGGCCATCGCATTGGGGTTGGTTTTTTCCGAGGTTCCCGGCGCCACACCAAAAAAGCCCGCTTCCGGATTGATCGCGCGCAAACATCCTTCGGCGTCAGGTTTGATCCATGCGATATCGTCGCCCACCGTCCAAATCTTCCAGTCCTGGAGGCCCTTAGGCGGCACCATCATGGCGAAGTTGGTTTTGCCGCAGGAGCTGGGAAATGCTGCTGCCACGTAAGTTTTCTTGCCCTTCGGATCTTCCACACCCAGGATGAGCATGTGCTCCGCCATCCAGCCTTCGTCGCGGGCAATGTTGGAAGCAATCCGCAAAGCAAAGCATTTCTTACCCAGTAAAGCATTACCACCATAACCGGAACCGTATGACCAGATTTCGCGGGTCTCGGGAAAGTGGACGATGTATTTTTCCGGGTTGCAGGGCCACGGAACGTCCTCCTGTCCCGGAGCCAGGGGAGCTCCAACGCTGTGTATGCATGGCACGACCCGCTGTTCGTCCTTGTCAATTTCCCTGAATACGTCGATACCGATGCGAGCCATGATTCGCATATTCACGACAACATAGGGCGAATCCGTGAGCTCTACTCCGATCTGAGACATCGGGCCGCCCACCGGTCCCATGCTGAACGGCAACACATACATGGTGCGACCCTGCATGGCGCCGTCAAACTTTTCCTTTAATTTGCGGCGCATGACGTAAGGGTTTTCCCAGTTGTTGGTGGGGCCGGCGTTGTCCTTTGAAAGGGAACAGATGAATGTCCGGTCCTCGACGCGAGCCACATCGCCGGCGTCCGAGCGCGCCAGATAGCAACCGGGCCATAATTTCTGGTTCAACTTTGTAAGAGATCCGCTGTCTACCATCTCCCGCAGGAGTTTGTCGTTTTCCGCCTGTGAGCCGTCTACCCAATGAATGTTCTTTGGTTTAGTCAGTCGGGCGGTCTTCTCGACCCATTTGATCAGGTGGATATTGCTAGTGAGGGCGCGGAGCCGTGCTGTTTTTGTGGCCATCGTAGTCCAAAAAAGTAATCGATCAAAACCTAAGGATCAGAATCCCATCATTCCATTCTGCCAGAGAAGTTGCCGGAATGCTTGTCACTGCCGGCAGGCATCCGATAACAAATTGCAAACGTTGGGTTTATCGGCTGTTCAGAAATCATGCGATTTGGTACCAAGCCGCCGATCCTTGCATCTAATCATGAAAATCAAAGCTGGAAGTCCTATGACTCAATCACGTCCTGGAATAACTGTGGGGGAGCTATTTGCCGCTTGGGGCAGCATTTTGAACGGTCGGGCTCCCATGCTTTCTATCGAGATCACTCGCGAATGTCCCTTAAGTTGTCCCGGTTGTTATGCCTACGGAGATTCTCACCTCGGAGGCGAGAAGAAGCTGTCCGAACTTTCCGACTTCCGCGGAGACGCATTGGTAGATGGCGTGCTTCGCCTGGTCGATAAGCATCGTCCGCTTCATGTTTCTCTGGTGGGTGGAGAACCCATGATCCGGCACCGGGAACTTAGCCGCATATTGCCAGCACTGAGTGCGCGCAACGTTTTCAGCATGGTGGTGACTAGTGGGATCATCCCTATTCCTCCTGAATGGATGGGTTTACGGCGCAACCGTATCGCGGTTTCCATCGACGGGCTGCCTGAGCACCATGATCCTCGTCGCAAGCCTGCAACCTACACGCGTATCCTGGAAAACATTCGCGGTCGCGAAGTGAACATTCACTGGACAATTACTGGGCCAATGATGAAGCGTCAGGGATACTTGGAAGAATATCTGGCGTTTTGGGAGGCGCGTCCGGAAGTGAAACGGATTTGGGTCAGCCTGTACAGCCCACAAGCAGGCGAAAACACGGAAGAGATGTTGACGATGGAGCAACGTCAGCGAGTGGCCAGCGACATGCCTGCCTTGCGTGAAAAGTATCCAAAATTACTCATGAACTCGGGAATTGCGCAAGCCTTGCTGGAGCCGCCAAAAAGCCCGCAGGAATGTTTGTTCTCAAAAATGTCCACAAATTTTTCCGCCGACCTGACCACCCGTGTGGAGCCGTGCATTTTTGGAGGAACGCCGGATTGCAGTCAATGCGGCTGCGTAGTTTCCAGCGGGTTGCACCATGCGCAGCAGAAAAAAATTGCCGGTCCGCTGACCATCGGACATCTGGTGCGCGGTTCAACCAGGATCGGCTCGTTGATGAACCGGCTGCGGTCCGATGGGGTGAAGCCTGCTCGGTGGGATGGATTTTCGAAGAATCAAAGCGCGCGGACTGAACTGGTGCAGATTGAGTCTTCAGGATCGGACTAATTGGAATCAGGCTTTTCTTAGGGCGCGTGCGATTAGTATCACGACGACCGCTCCCAAAATCGCGACCAGGATGCTCGGGATGAGGCCTCCGCTGGTGTAGAAGCCCAACGCGCGCATGATCCAGCCGCCGACAATCGCGCCAACGATGCCAAGCAGGATATCCATGAGCGCGCCGTAGCCGCTTCCTTTCATGATTTTCCCTGCCGCCCATCCTGCAATCAGCCCTACCAAGATGATGTAGAGAAAAAACATTTCTTCCTCCCAGCGCGTAGTTGCGGCAGATTATGCTCGAATCAGAGAGGTGTCAAGCCGATCTGTGACAGCCGATCTATCGGGTGTCTTCCAGGAGGCGTTTGCAGTTGTAATATTGACTTGCAATGTTTGTCCGCAAAATTCGCGTGGAATATGAATACGCGGGCCAGCGGCTATCCTGCCCCCTGAAATGGCTGGACAGTTTTTCCATGCGCAATTTCACCAATGCCAGCGTATTCGACAACACTCTGCCGGTGGAGGATGGTTTGATGGAAATCGGAATTACGGTCCCGCTCGCCGAGTTGAAGGCCGCCATGGAAGATTGGTTCCGAAGAAAAAACTATTTGGCGAAAGACGTGGCGTTGCTCGTCGAGGAATCAATGTAGGTCAGGTATGGGGCGGGCGCTCTCGCCCACCCCACACTTGGTTCCTAGTACGGCTTAAAGTCCTGCCAGTAAGTCAGGTTCACCACGTCCTGCAACATCGGCGTGCCCGGGGGCAACTTGTTTGGATCCAGGAACGCACTGTCGAAGAAGAAGTTACGGTTGGGCGCGTTATACACCAAGGTGCAGCACTTGAATGTGCCCGTGTTGTACTGCGAGTAGTAGAGGCTGACCAGGGAACCACGATAGTGTAAGCCGATTCCCCCCCAATTCTCCACGAGGCGCAGGAAGTTGTGTACGCCACCGTCGGTGCCGAAGTCAGCGCCGATGCCATTGCCTGCGGCTGGTTGCGGGAAGTTGACGTTCTTTCCGCCTGCAATCGCGAGGCGATAATAGGTGGCTGTGGCCGGACGATTGTTCAACACCAGAGCATTCTGCATACTGTTGAGATCTGTCCAGCCGTTCGAGAGCAGGATTACCGAATCAGCGATGACAGCGGCAGCAGAGTGATTGATGTCAGCTGTCGCCGGAACAGGAGCTCCCCACCAGGGATCGCCCGCGTTGGAGTTGTAATTTCCCATGATGTAAACGGGATTTTCCGAAGCAACGGTAAAGCCGCCGAGACCGTTATCAGGACGCAGAGGCAAGTTCCCGAGGTTGCCATCCACTAGTCGTAAAACGTGGCGTGCGCCGGTAACAATATTCTGTCGTCCTCCAGCCATGCAATCGGCAGCCTGGTAGGGATTGTTTACGGTATTGATCGCTGGAATCAATGCCTTTAAACCACTGCCAACATTGGCGGCGCCCCAACGATCCATGGTTCTGTTCTCGTCCACATCTTCGGGGGAGAAGCCGGTCGTGCCGATTGGTTCCAATACTCCATCTGGCGTTCCTGTCGCTGAGTTGGAGTTGATTACGTCTTCGAAGCCGTATTCTCCGATCGTGATGTTTCCCGCATTCGGGTCAGTCAGCATGCCGCGTCGATCGGAAAAGAACACGAGGTAACCATTCTGTCCGCTGAAATCGACCAGGGCGGGATTTGCTATCAGCCATTGGTTCAGGTTGCCTACGTCCAGTTCGACCGCGTTCATGATCCCATTGACGTAACACTGCGTGCCAGCAAGTCCCGTGCCGACGGTTGAGTCGCGGGGAAAGCCTTCACGCGGATCGTAGAAGTTGATGGGATTCCAACTGTATTGCGAGTTGGCGCCGGTAACGTTTTGTGGACCATCGGCAGCGGTGATCGTTCCGCTCAAGTTCCGGTCGCCGGCAAGTTTCTGGAAAATAAGAATCGCTTTAGGATGGGCGGTGTTTCCCACCAGAGGCACAGTTGGGATCGCGGGACCACGACCGAATCCGAGCTGTAACCAGGTGCGGGTCACCCCGATCCATTGGCCTACCGTATTCTTGTACTCAACGCGCAACCACCCATCGACTAGCGGCCACTGGGCAGCACCGGCTGCCGGTACGCAAGCTCCTGCAACGACCGGTCCAACCGGGGGGCCCGCCCACGTCGGCTCATAGACGGTTCCGCCCTGGTTGGCTGGAAGCTGAGCCATCGCCCATGGACTGACGCCGACGCCCGTGACGGTATCGGTGCGGCCGCCGGCGCAGCCCGCATCCAGATTGATGTTGTCCGCATCGCCCACCAACCCGGGCCTATCGGGAACTAGATCGGCCTCGGTGCTGGCCAACAGAACACGAATGTTGGCCTTATTGAATTCACGCGAGGATCCAGTTGGCGAGGTCGCAAGTTCACCCACGGGAGGCTTGCGTATGATTGCGATCTGCTGAGCCGCTCCCGCCGCACCTTGCACGAACGGCAGGTTGAGCGGTTGCACTGCCATGGAAGTATTGTTACCGATGAAACTCTTGAAAGTCTGGGTCGATATATTCGTCCAGGTCGGCGGTCCCAAATTGGCACCGCCTACGGGTGGAATTCCACCCTGCCAGCTTCCGTCGCCCAGTGTGAATTTGAGGCAATGAGCGTTGCTCGTTGCATTTGGCGGATCGCATCCGCCGGTCTGGTCGGGGACGTAAACATCGCCCTGATAGGCACCAGCCGAATTGTAGTTGTTGGCTAAACGGTCACGAATGATTTCGCCAACCGCGGTCACTTTCGCGTCAATTACGAGCGGTCCGCTATTGGCCGCAAGGAACAAGTTGCCGTTAGTATGAACCCGGCCCTGGAAGGCAAACGGCGGGCCCGCGAAGTAGCTCAAATCGCTATCGGAGAAAACGCCGAATTGAAAGACAGGAATCAAAGCGACTTCCACGCCTCGCGTCATATTTACCGACGCGCCCCCTGGCCGCGTCGCCGCGACCTTCAGAGTCAAGGGAATGATTTCAGCGGTAAGTCCGGCGTTGGATCCGGAGCTGATGATGCCATTCCTGCTGGCCGGGTTGCCGTTGGCGTCCGGTGTCCAGGTAATGCTTTCCTGGTAATTCATGCCATTAATCATGGTGCTGTCTGGTGGGTTGTTCGACAGATTGGTAATTTGCAGTGGCGTAGGGGACTGCGACTGCTGGTAGAGCGCGGCCAGATTGGCCGTGAGCAACTCCATCCCGGATTCTGCACCGTAATACGCCCGGTTGGTCTCCAAGTCATTGCCGCCAACCTGCCCAGCGCCCTGAACCATAAAAAGGAGGCTCACAGCAATGGCGGATAACAACGCGAGCACCAGCAGCGCGGCGATGAGAGTGAATCCCCGTGATCGGCCCTTGGCCCTACTCATATTGATGATCTCCTGAACCTTGCTTCTCCTCGAGCGCACTTACTTAATTCCTTACTGATAACGATCCTTGAACGACAAACTGCGCGTGCTGACCGACGTTGCCAGCACGGTGCTTCTCGACTTGTTTCCGTAAGAAATAAGGGTCTGTCCCATGATCTGAAGGTTCACCTTATGAATTTGCGTTGGTGAAAACGGCACAGCCAAAGCATTGGCGATATTGGAGCAATTGGGACCGTTACTTCCGTCGCACAGGTCATAAGTAACCTGGAGGTTGATAATGTTGTCCGCCACGGGTTGCGGCGTCTGTCCATTGACCTGACGCATAAGGCGGGGGGGCTGGCCGGTCGCGGCAGCAGGAACTTCAATGAAGTAAGTAATGGCCCAGATGCGGGTAGCAGTGGTCGTGCCCCCGGCCATGATGTACTTGATGTTGCCCAGCGCCGCGCCCGTCTGGTTGATCTTTAGCGGATCTCCGTTGGCGAATGCAATTTGAGTATTCACGCCCGCAGGTGCAATACCGGTAATCTCTCCGATTGCGCTCCCAATGTTGTTGCTCAACAAAATTAGATCGCCCACCTGAAGTCCGGTGGCTGACTGAATCGCAGGAAAACCGGCTGGCGGAGCCGCGGGCGGCGCCAACACGATTAGATCGCCATTGGGATTAGTGGCGATGGGAAACGTCAGTTGGTATTGGTTCAAAGGAAAAGCGTAGTCGGCGTAGATGGTCGTGATTGCGTCCGACGCTGCTCCGGTTGCGCCGATGACTGCCGGCCCGCCCAGCTCAAGTCCGTTACCCGGACCAGGAATAATGCCGTACATAAAATTTGTAGGGTAGGTGTTGTTGGCGAGCCATGCCTTATTCGCATCAACCGCAAAGAAGGAAGCGGTCGAACCCGCGCCGGAAGGCAGCGACAATCCACCTTGAGGCATCCCGGAACCTGCCATGCTCACGTCTTTTGCTACCAGATTGAGGGCGGCTCGAGCGTTCTGGTGCATTTCCGATGACTGCGTTACCAATACCGTGGCATCCATGCCGTTTTTGAATAGCTGTGTGGCAGCTGCTAAAACGAAGAGCCCCATAGCAATAGCAACCAGCATCTCGACCAGGCTGAATCCGCGAGCTTTAGATTCGATGGATCGCATGTCTCTCCCTTAGCGGTACGACGAAATCAGAGCCTGCACCTGGTAGCTGCGTAACCAGCCTTGCGGCACCGGATATCGCACCGTAACTGTGATCTGCCGAACGTTCGGGTTTCCGGGAACGTTCGCAATCGCAATCTGCCGGGTAAAGTTGCCCAAATCCACCAATACATCCGAGGCGGTGTTGGTAATTACCCCGCTCGGTCCCGGCAGACGTATGGGTGCAGCCGGAACATCGTCGCCCGTATTATCCAAACCGTCCGGTCCGGGGTCAGTCACGGCAGTGAAGCCTGGCACGAAGATTCCGTTGCCCGCTCCCACATTCTGAATCTGACTGAAAGTAATCTGGCTAGTTTGTCGTGCCGTATAAATGCTTTCGATTGCCTCCGCGGCTTTCTGGCGCGCGATGCTGTCGTTTTGTACCGAACCAGTGTTACCAATGGCCATCGCGAAGGTCGCTAGCACGGCCAGAAGCCCGACCATCAAGACCACGATGGCGATTAGAGTTTCGAGCAATGAGAATCCTTGTTGCTTGCGTTCGGTTTGGCTGCACATTTTCATCATTGTTCCAACCATTTTGGCGCTCCCCCGAAACTGATCAGGCGCCATCCCCGGATTCTTCCCGTGGCCCCATACAGGGTGACGGCGCGCGCACTGTATAGATCCGCAGTGCGGCCGACATAAATGATTCCGTTATTCCAGTTGCCGTTGGTGTCGTGAGCCGAGCCATCTGGCATGAACATCACCTGGTTGGCAATGGCGCCCGCTACTCCTTGATCGAAATCAATGGCGGTGGTTGCATTGCCAAACCCATCTGGTACGGTCGCCGGTGAATTTGGCAGACCGCCGACCGCCTGGAATTGGATGTCAGAGGGCAAGGTATTTGCCGAAATCTGGGTCGCGGCCGAGAGCGCGGTACCTGCATCCCAGCGGAACATTTGAATACTTTGTGCCGTAGGCGCCCCCATCGGTGTCAAAGCTCCAGCAGGCGCGGCTATCCCGAAGCAGACGATATATTGTTTGCGTTCGGTGATGGCGCGCTGGCGAGCCACTCGAAGCTGCGTTAAGACGTCCGCATAGGCATGGTTCGCCCGGCCGTCCCTCAGAGCCGGCTGCAATGCCATAAAGCTCATGCCCGCCACGATCATGAACAACGCGAGTACGATCATGGCCTCAATGAGACTGAAGCCATTCGAGCCGTTTGCCCGGAGTGAACTTGATGGCGAAAACCTTGTTTTCCGATAAAGCTGCATTCTCAGACCCAGTTTCCCACTCGCCTCGGCGGCAAAATGATGTGCTACAGACATAGGGATGAGTAACGGCCAGCAGGGCGGATTCTCTGCCACTAGTCATCGTAGGGGCAGTTCGAAACGTGGTCAAAACACTGAAGTACCCGGACCCGAATCCCTACTTAGGTAAGTAACGGAGGTCTAATTACTGAAGTTCTGAGGGTGAATCGTCGCGGAGGCGAGAAAGAATCTGAGGCCATCTGGCCGTCAAGAAACGCCTTCGCCTCCAAGCAACTTACAAGGAATTCTATTGAGCGACTTGTCTTTTGACCGAGGAAGTGCCTTCCCCCAGGCCGATCGTCCTATATTCTTCGACTTCAACATCGCAAGCGAGGTCGAACAAAGAGTTAATGACTGGGAGGGACAGTTTATTGGAGTCATTAATATGGAGTCCTACTGACTCCAGAAGCTGCCCGATATCCAGGCTATAGGTAATGCAGAGACTAATGAGCTTGGCGATGTGACGCGGCAATCTGCCAATGGCCTCGTAGTCGGAAAGTAATCCAAGTCCGATCGCGTAGTCGCGGTCAGCCAGGGTGTCAGCAATCGTGCAGGTTAGTTGATGTGCCGCGCGAAAGGTTAAGCCCGTCCGTCGGCGTCCGCTTCTGAGCAAACTCGAAAAACTGATTTCGGGGAAGTCTTCCAGGATCGAAGCATTTTCTATCATGTGTGATGCTCGCAAATTCAGGGAGCTTGTATGCAAGTCCACCAATCCCAAGATGCTGGCTTCGGTTGGCACGCTAAGCGGTAGATGTCCGAATGGAGGGCGAACTGGATACAAGACGATGTGGCAATTACTAAGCCACTTGATATGGCAACACGTCAACCCGCCGGGATGCTCTACCAGCCACAAAAGTTTGGACTTGGTTTCGTCATCGATATCGTCCATTCGCTGCCGATAACCGCGATCGACGCTCACCAGCAAACCAGGGACAAGCTGGGGAAGGATTAGCGCATCGCGATGTCCAATTTTCGCTAAACAGTGTCGTTTGCCGGGGGGTAAAGACTGAGGGCCACCGGTTGGCGAGGTTATAGACCACCGCCATCTTTGAAAACCCAGAGATGATGACGACGGCGACAGAAATGATTCGATTGAGGACGGGGCATGGAGGGTTGTAGTTTTGAAATTCACCGGTGTTACGAGTACCGTCCGCTCCCCATGCAAACGCACTTGCAGAAAGGGGATCTGGCGCAAGTCGAAGCCAAACAAGTGCATCCATTCCAGGAAGCGGTAACCAGTCCGTTCGCTCAAGGCGGCTACCTGACAGACGTGTGGCGTGATTCCCCGCCGCACCTTGGAAAGGAACGTTGGAGGAATGAAGTAAGGAGACCTAATTCCGTAGCGCTTGGCCGTGTGTGCCGAGATTTGACGAACCGTATCGCTAGACTGACGCAGAATACTGGCTATGTGATGGGCCCGCGCTTCATCAATCCGCTGGTTCGAGTCCTGTTGGCGTACGAAATCATCGCCAGGTTCGGTCTGGCGAAAAGCGGGTCTCGCGACAGGTGTCCGAAACACACCGCGAAGCGCGGCGGACGCACTCATTTGACGATACTAGGCGGACTTGCAGGATAGGAGTATGAACATCCGGATAGCTCTTTTGGTTCATGCCGCGGCTCTTTAAGGATCGTAGTCATAAGTTTGGAGTTACTCACCCGCCGAAATCACAAATTTCAAAGTCCGAAGTGTAAATCGCGATCTTGCCTCACTCTTTTCTGGCGGATGCCCGGTTTCACTTAAATGGCCGAATCTGAGCATAGTTTTTAGCGGATTGAGGATGGTCCAAAGCGTGGCCTCGTCGGTTTACCGACGACCATGTGTGTCCTAGCGTAAAGGGTTCGAGGTTGGAATCGTTCGACAACAGGCTTTAGTTACCGCTTTACTGCATATTCCCTGAGCAGTCCTACACCACGCCGTCGGTTCAGAAATTATTGGGCTGTCGGTTCACCGACGGCCCCTTCTCGCGTGAGCGTTCGTTTTCCGAACACTTGAATTAAATCCTCGCAAAGAACTTACCGTCCCCTGAGCGGGGCTCTCTATCCCCGAAGGGGTCTCTCATGAGAAAAGTAATTCACCTGATTCTGGCAACACTCCTTCTTCTCGGAGCTGTGTCTACCACTTCCCTGGCCGATGGGGGAGCTCCACGACCAACTTGCTCACCGGGCAACTGCCCTAACAAATAAAAAGCTCAAGAAATTGGCTAGATATATGATCTGAAAATTCTTGTGGGCCGTCTGGTTTGCGCGTAGCCTCTCAGAACGGCCCATGAGACTTTCCCTCCTGGCACCAGCGCTCTACTTCATTCCCCTCGCTCTGCAGGCCGCGATTACCGTTTTGATGATCCGTCGGGGGCTGTTCAAAGCCTTCCCGATATTCTTCGCCTATACAGTTTTGGTGCCTTCGCGCGACCTAGTCCTGCTACTCCTTCTGCCCAACTCCGGTAACCGGTATGCGAGCGTCTTTTGGTGGGGAGACGCGATCGCAATTCTGTTAAGCATCGGCGTAGTTATTGAGGTGTTGCGGCATCTGTTTCGCCCGTATCCATTTCTGCGATTTATTTTTAGAGGTGTTTGGGTAGTGGCTGTCATCGCGACCACCTCCGCTCTGGCACTTTTTCACAACAGCAGCCTTAAGGGTGCGGACAAACTTCTCGAGTCCATTATTTTGATGGAGAGGTCGGCGCGAATTTTGCAAGTGTTCTTGCTGATATTTCTGATCTCTGTCACGTCGCGACTCGGCCTGACATGGCAAAACTATTCATTAGGGATCGCCGCCGGTTTCGGAGTGTACTCAGCACTGGATTTGACGTTGCTTCAGTTTCGGGGTTATCTGCATGACCTGTCTGACTCGACCTTTGCGTTACTGGGGTCGGCCGCATATAATCTCGCGGTCATCATTTGGACTTTCTACTTTTTGAAGCCTCACCCCGAAACGACGTTGTCTAGTTTGCCGAATACCGATTTAGCCAGTTGGAACGACGCTCTGAGCGAGCAAGTGGATAAATGGCACAAACATTAACAGTTCTGTTTGTCAGCAGCCTGGTGTTGTTTCTTGTATGGAGGCTCGTTCGCCCCGGCGTGCCCCGAATCCAGAACCTTAATGACTGGGAAACGAAGAAATACGAAATCGATCTTGCTGGATTTCTCCTGCTGTTGGATAAGACGGAGGAAGAGTATCTCCGGCGATCCCTGCCGCCGGCAGAATTCTGCATCTACCAAAGACGCCGCCTGCGTCTGGCCATCCGTTGTCTGGGGATGGTCGGTAAGAATGCGATGATGTTGATGAGGTTGGGCCAATTGGCTAAGTCGAAAGCTGATCCAGAGCTAATGAAGGATGCGGAAGAGTTGATATACGCCGCGCTTCGCCTTCGTGTAAACTCCCTATTGGTACAGCCTTACTTGGGGCTGAAATGGCTCTTTCCTGGATGGACGATGTCGGTTCCGACATTTGCATTACCATATGAGGAATTGCTAAGTTGTCTCACTCGGGTCCGGCAACACCAGCAGTTGGGCAATGGGGTTCTAACGCTAAGTTAGAAATTCCTCCACTGCCATCGTCCAATTCTTTTTTCATCCAGAGAGAAGTCTGAGATTTTTTGGGGGCTTAGGAAGAACTTTCATTCGCCTACTCAACTAGTTCAGCGGAACCGCGGACGATGGTCTCGACCGCCGAGCCGCCGATTGATGTAAGGCCACGGGCACAGTCATGGACTCGGGTAAATGGATTCGGGAATTACGCGAAGAGCGATTTGTAAAGTCAAGCGACATCGAGCGGGTCAGCCGTGCAATCGCAGACGTCAAGGGCAACGCGGATTTTTACGTTTCTCACTCCACACTGGCCGACATTGAAACGGGATCGGTTCCGAGCATTCACAAGCTGTTTAGCCTCGCCGCATGCCTGAAGGTTTCTCTGGAAGAGCTGTTGCTTATCTTCGGGATTGACGCCAGCGAAGTAAAACAGTTTGTCGGTCAAACCGAAACCGGATTGCGTGGCACTTCATCGATCGAAGCGCGAGAACCAGGCTTTCGTTTTCAACTTAATTTCGACGCTTCTCTCAATAGTCACGAGACCAGCCTTCTACGCTTAAACCCGCAAGAATTGGCTGCATTGCCACCCGCGTTGCGTAAACGCCTCGATCCCAGACGTTATCGGTACGCCGTGGTTGGTCAGAAAGACGACACCATGGGAGAATTGATTCCCCCCGGATCTTTGGTGGAAGTCGACGTCATGCAGAATGCGGTGCAGGTCTTCGATTGGAAAAATATGCGGGAACGGCCAGTCTACCTGGTATGGCATACCGACGGCCATAGCTGTTGCTGGTGTCAGCTTGAGGGCAAGGAACTCACCTTGCTTCCTTACCCGCTCTCTCGGCAACCTGTCAGACGTTTCAAAGTGCCGAGAGAAGCTTCTGTGATTGGACGCGTGATTAACGCCTGGCTTCCCTTTGAACAATTGTCCAGCGCGGGAGCCACTCATTAGGCGGATTGAAGATCCGGCATCTGCTGGCTGAGGATTTCAAGCGCAATACTCAAGTTCAGGGAAAACAATTCAGTGGACGAGGTTTTGGCTCCCACCGGAACAGTCGCGCGATATGCCTGCAGGGATTTCCAGGTCCGCATAATCGTAGCGGCTTCTCCTCGCGTGTACCTGATGTATTCCCTCAGTTGATCAACGCAGTCCGAAAGTCGAGTCGCCAAAAGTTGGCGAAAAATCTCTTCATGGCACATCTGGAACGCACGGTCTGCTGCGTGTTGCCCCCGCTCGCGTGAAATTTCAGGATGGAGATATAGGCCGCTGTTACAGTCCCGCAGCGAAGCTAAATAAATCATCCGCGTCAAATCGTTCGGCAAATGATGTAAAACCGACTCCCTGATGTGATCTGTCAGGCTGTTCGCACATGAGCCTTTCATTTCTGATTCGGAGCACGTATTCGGTGGTAAAAACTCGGCGGGCATATGTTCAGATGGGCCGGAAAATCCCAATCGTTTCTGCTCGGGCGGAATAAACATTTGAGTATGTGTTGCCAGTAAGAAGTGCGGCGTTAAATCGTTCTCCGGCTCCAGCCGCCCCTTGAAATCCAGCGACTCGATGCCATGTTGGTAACGATTGTACTCCGCGACATCATTGTTTCAACTGTGATGTTTTCGCACCGTGCCCCAACGAATTTGTCATACGAATAACAGTTAAACGTTAACTCTCGAACTAAGTGTGGATGTGTGGACTTTGGCCGGGGTTCTTGCGGGGGGGAGGAGGCGCTTTGACAACTCTTACTTCAAACTGCACTGGAACCTTTCGGGGAGGATAACAGGCGGCATTGTCGCAAGCTTGATACCTCAACTCTCCGTGGATCATGTATTTTGCAGGTAGAACGCCGGCTAGCGGTCTCACCTGTACGGTTACGGGAAATTCACCGGTGTAGACGCTCAACTTGTCATCCGGCGCGAAGGCGAAACTCAT
>Ga0207693_10000266_pt1 | contig 48137 bp, 55 predicted proteins | sample LARL81metaG_FD_184347 | JGI IMG/M metagenome (GOLD analysis project Ga0207693, IMG submission 184347) | Corn, switchgrass and miscanthus rhizosphere microbial communities from Kellogg Biological Station, Michigan, USA - LAR L8-1 metaG... | ecosystem: Host-associated > Plants > Roots >... | reverse complement strand
GCAACCTTCGATCTCAACGAGATCGCGAAGGCGCGCGCATCCTGGGGACTGTTTCGCGACCGCCGGCCGGAACTCTACGGTGCCATCGTCAGCCACGACGGGCGGGCGACGTAGCAACCCTCCTTCCATCCTTCGACAGGCTTATCCTTCGACCTCAGGATGAGGTAGTCCCGAGCCCTCATCCCGAGCCTGTCGAGGGACGAAGGGCGAGGGCGTCCTCTAGCGCCGCGTCGACCGGCCCTTCTTGAGCGCGTCGGTTCCGAACTTCTCACGAACCTTATCCATCGCGTGCTCGGCCGCCGCGCGCTTGCCGGCGCCGTCATCGACAAGATCCAACGGATCGCAGTCCGCGGCCGACGCGATGTGGCTGATGCCGACGCCGAGCAGCCGATAGGCGGTGCCGTCGGCTTCCTTGCGCAAGGCATCACGCGCGATGCGGAAGATCTTGTCGGCAAGCTGGGTCGGCGCCTCGAGTGAGACGCTGCGGGTGCGGGTCTTGAACGACGCCGACTTCAACTTGAGCACGACGGTGCGCCCACCGACGTCGGAAGCCTTGGCGCGGGCGGAGACGCGTTCGGCTTGCCGCCACAAAATCGCTTCGAGTTCGGCGAATGAGGAGATGTTCGTGTCGAACGTCGTCTCCGATGAGATGCTCTTGAGTTCGCCATCAGGCTCGACGTTGCGCGTGTCTTGTGCGTGCGACAGGCGGTGCAGCCAAAGACCGGTATTGCCATAGCGCTCGGCCAGTTCTCTTTCGCTCATGTCCTGAAGCTGCGCGATGTGGGTGATACCATCCCTGGCGAGACGAGCCTGCAACGCCGCGCCCGCGCCGCGAATGAAACCGACCGGCTTGTCGCGCAAAAACGTCAAAGCCTCCGCCCGGCCGATCACCGCAAAACCACGCGGCTTGTCGAGTTCGGAGGCGAGCTTGGCGAGGAACTTGTTGAAGCTGAGCCCTATGGAAACGCTGATGCCGACCTCCGCTTCGACTCGGCGCGCAAGTCCCGCCAGCGTCTTCGCCGGCGGCACGCCGTGCAAACGCTCCGTCCCGCTCAGGTCCATGTACGCTTCGTCGAGCGACAGCGGTTCGACGAGCGGCGTCAACGCCCGCATCATGTCGCGGATCTGTTTTGCCGCGGCGGTGTATTTCGTGAAATCGGGTCTGACGACAACCGCGTTCGGACAAAGCTCGAGCGCCTTGAACATCGGCATCGCCGAGCGCACGCCGAAAATGCGCGCCACGTAGCAGCAGGTCGAAACCACGCCGCGCCGCGAACCACCGCCAACGATGACGGGTTTGTCGCGCAGGCTCGGGTCGTCGCGCTTCTCGATGGCCGCGTAGAAAGCGTCGCAATCCAGGTGCGCGATGCCGAGAGTGGCGAGTTCGGGATGCGAACGTATGCGAAGACTGCCGCAAGCCTTGCAGCGACGCGCCTCATCTGCGGCATCCGCGAGGCAGTCACGGCAGAATGCGGTCATGGCAGAGCGGCCGCTTCCTCCTCGCTCCATAGCCACGCCGCGCCGCGAACGCCGCTGGAATCGCCGTGCAGATTCTTGACGATTCGCGTGCGACCCTCGGGCGTGAAGGCGTAGCTTTCGACGCGCGACGGCAATTCGGAGTAGAGCGTATCGATATTCGACAGTCCGCCGCCGATCACGATCGTATCAGGGTCAAGGATGTTGACGATTGCGGCGACCGAGCGCGCAAAGCGATCGTAGAAGTCCGCCATGACAGCGCGAGCGGTCTCATCGCCTGAGGCGGCGAGGGCGGCAATGTCGTGCGCCGTCGCGTCGCGTTTGGCGCGTCGCTTGAAATCGGCGCTCAAACCCGTACCGCTGATCCACGCTTCGATGCAGTTGCTGCGCCCGCAATAGCATCTCGGAGAAACTGCCATCTCCTGCGCGGTGGGGCTCGGCAGTGGGTTATGTCCCCACTCGCCGGTTATGGCGTGCGCGCCGGTCAGGACACGGCCGCCGACACAGATGCCGCCGCCGCATCCGGTTCCGACGATGATGCCGAAGACGATGTCTGATCCTGTCGCCGCGCCGTCGGACGCTTCGGAGAGCACGAAACAATTCGCATCGTTGGCGACGCGGACCGGCCGCTCCAATGCCGCAGCGAGGTCACGGTCGAGCGGATGGCCGATCAACCTTGTCGAATTGGCGTTCTTCACCAGACCTGTCTTGGGGCTGATCGCTCCCGGGATTGCGACGCCGACGCTGCCGCGCCTGGAAAGTTTCTTCTCCGCCGAACGAACGAGATCGCGCATGGCGAGGATCGTGCGCTCATAGTCCGAGTGCGGCGTGGCGACGCGTTCGCGCAACAGTTCGCTCCCGCCTTCGAGCGCGATGATCTCGATCTTCGTTCCACCGAGGTCGATACCAATGCGCATGTCACAACCCGGCTTCGGTGAGTTTTGCGATGATGAAGTCGTAAGCCTCAAGCCAACTCGCGGCGCGAAAATGGGCGTGCTCCGTGGCCGGCAGCAATGGCTTTAGGCGTTCATCGCCGATCAGATGGATGCGCGTCACGTCTGGCGCTTCCTTGGCCGCCGACGCCAAGTGTTGCGGTATGTCGTCGACGAAAAAGGACGGCCGCCCCGCGCGCGCAGTGAGCGCGCGAACCGGCTCACCCTTCAATCCGGTGTTGGCGATCACCGGAAGGTCGAGACCAAAACTTTCCAGATTGCGCAATCGCGCGGCGGCCTGGTCCAGCGCAATATTGCTCAGCACCACGATGTCGAGCCGCGGCGCGAGCCGTTGCAGGCATTCGCGCGCGCCTTCGACATGCTCGAGCCAATCGAGCCCCGTGCGGAACTCATCGAGCAGGGCAGTAACTTCCACGTCGAGAACCGGCGTTGCATCGTCACGACGCTTGACGTTGCCGTGCAGCCGGTAACTTGTGAGGTCGAGATACAATCCTCGCCGTTCGAGAAACCGGTCGAAGCCGGCCGCGAATCGGAGCAGCACCTCATCCGCATCGACGACGAGCAGCGGCCGCCCGGCGGTCAACCGTGACAGTGCGAATGCCAGGTCATGTGCGCCCGTCATCCGCCACCCAACTGGTGCGCGGCCATGTGCACGCTCTTGGCATCAATTCGCCTGGTTTCGCAGAAGTCGACCAGAAGCTCTTCATTTGTCATGAGAAAATCCACAACCGCAGCGAGAAAGTCGCGGTCGGCTGCTCTTTTACGAATAGTCGTTAAATCGAGACCAGACTGAATCACCAGCCTTTCCATCGCCTGAGGCGATTCGGCGAGGAAGCCCAACACGTTGAGAGCGAGCGTTTCAGCGTCTTGTGGGTTCGTGCGGGGGTGCATCGTCAAGGGAGCGTTAAGAGTTCGACCGTAATACTAACCAAAAGGGGAGCCCACCGCCGAGCCTTTTTGGCCATCGCCCCGCACGCGTGCGCGCACACTGGAGAGTAACGTCATGGATGCGAAGACCAAGACTGTTCTGATCGTTGAAGACAACGAGCTGAATATGAAGCTCTTCCATGACCTGCTCGACGCGCATGGCTACAACATTCTGCAGACCAAGGACGGCATGGAAGCGCTCGATATCGCGCGCGAACATCGCCCCGACCTGATTCTCATGGACATCCAATTGCCGGAAGTCTCCGGCCTGGAAGTCACCAAGTGGCTCAAGGAAGACGATTCTCTCAAGTCGATCCCCGTCGTCGCCGTCACGGCTTTTGCCATGAAGGGCGATGAGGAAGTGATCCGCCAGGGCGGTTGCGAGGCCTACATCTCCAAGCCGATTTCCGTCACCAGCTTCATGGACACCGTTCGCCGTTTCATCGGATAGGCCACGACCATGACGGCGCGCGTTCTTGTCGTCGACGACATCATCTCGAACGTGAAACTGCTGGAAGCAAAGCTTTCGGCGGAGTACTTCGAAGTGTCGAGCGCGTATAACGGCGTCGAGTGCCTCGCCAAGGTCGACGAAGTGCAGCCCGACATCGTGCTTCTCGACGTGATGATGCCTGGCATGGACGGCTTCGAAGTTTGCCGCCGCATCAAGAGCAATCCCAAGACCGCGCACGTTCCCGTCGTGATGGTCACCGCGCTCGACCAACCCAGCGATCGCGTTGCCGGGCTCGAGGCGGGCGCCGACGATTTTCTCACCAAGCCGGTCGACGATGCGGCGCTATTCGCGCGCGTGCGCAGTCTCGTTCGCCTCAAGATGATGACCGACGAACTTCGCATGCGCGAGACGACCGGCCAGAGCATGGGTCTCGTCGATCCGGCAATGACGCTCGTCGACGCCAATCCCACCGGGCGAATTCTCGTCATTGAAGACCGTCCGGACTCCGTCGCGTGGTTTGCAACCGCTCTGGCGCCCGCCCAGGAAGTTTCCTCGGTCGACACGTTCGAAGAAGCGCTGGTGCGTGTGCGCGGCGGCGATTACGACCTGATCATCGTCAGCCTCGGCATGCGCGGCTTCGATGGGCTGCGACTTTGCTCGCAACTTCGTAGCCTTCCGGAAGGCCGCAACGTTCCCATTCTCGTCGTGGTCAGCGACAGCGATCGCCGCAAGCTCGCTCAGGCGTTGGAGATGGGCGTCAACGACTATCTGACCCGCCCGGTCGACAAGAACGAATTGGTCGCTCGCGTGCGCACGCAAATGCGCAAGAAGCGTTATGCCGACCGGTTGCGCCACAATGTGCAGCTCAGTCTTGAGATGGCGATCACCGACCAGCTCACCGGCCTGCACAATCGCCGCTACATGTCGCGTCATCTGGATAATCTGCTGTCGTCTGCGGCGCAGACGGGCAAGGAGCTCGCCTTCCTCATTCTCGATATCGACTACTTCAAGTCGGTCAACGACGGCCACGGCCACGATATCGGCGACGAAGTGCTGAAGGAATTCGCCAATCGCATCGCCGCCAACGTGCGCGGCATCGACCTCGCCTGCCGCTATGGCGGGGAGGAGTTCGTCGTCGTCATGCCCGACACCGACGTGACGCTTGCCTTCGCCATCGCAGAACGGCTGCGCAAGAGCATCGAGCAGAATCCGATTCAGATCAGCCGCGCGCCTGGCGCGCTCAACATCACGATCTCGATCGGCATCGCCGGCTCAGAGGGACCGAACGATACCGCCGAAGCCTTGCTGCATCGGGCCGACCAGGCGCTCTACAGCGCCAAGCGTGCCGGCCGCAACCGCGTTGTCGCGGCTGCAGCCTAGGCCAACCTCTTCGTCGGCTAAGAAGCGCTCGCCACCTTGTCGGGCATCGCGACCGAGGCAAACTTCTGCGTCGTCTGCGTCATCTGCGCCGGCTTGGCCGCACTCTTGGCGAAATCGGGCTTGCAGTGACCATCGATGAAGGCGCCCGATGCGATGGTGATATCTTGATGCACGACATCGCCCGACATGTGCGCGGTGCTGGTGAGCACGACCTTCTTCGCTTCGATCTTGCCTTCGACCGTGCCGGCAAGTTCGACCGTCTCGCCATAGACCGTGCCTTTTACCTTGGCGCCGTTTCCGACCATGACCGACATCGCACGCACGTCGCCTTCGACATGGCCGTCGATCTGGATGTCTTCCGTGCTTTCCAGCTGGCCCGTGATTTTCAAAGCCTTGCTGATCACCGATACTGAGGACATGCGCGATGCTCCAGGGTTGGTTAGCGGTTGGGCGGTTGTCTGGCTTCTGCCGGTATCGGCGTGATGCGGCGCCGGCGTCTCCACCTTGTGTTGAACCGGCGGCTTTACGTTGGCGGCTGGCTCGGTCGGTTTTTCGTTTCGCGTGAACATTGCCATCATTACTCCTCCGACGGGTGGACCCGAGACTCAAAGAAATTCAGCGGCCGCCAGGGCATGCGCCCGTCGATACGCGCCCCACTCGCGACCGTGAGATTGTGATGAAAGACGCGGCCCGTGATCTCCGCGGAACTGTCGATTGCCACATTCAAAGCGTAGATCTTGCCGCTGAACTTGCCGCCGATGCGGGCGTGCTTCGCATGCACGTCGCCTTCGACATAGCCGCCGACGCCGAGCACGAAACTCTCGGCATTGATGCGTCCGACGACGGCGCCGTCCACGCGCACTTCTCCGTCCGTGTCGAGGACGCCTGTCACCGTCAGCGCCTTTCCAAGTTGCGAAACGGGTGCGACCGAGCGTTCAGCGTCCGGCGACGTCGAAGCAGGATTTCGCCGAAGCAAAGACATTGAGGGGCCATTCCCGATTCCGCAGTAGAGCCCCCGCACTACCCAGCCGATATTGGCGCAGATCAATCACGCGAGGCAAGTCCGCTCTGAAACGTTGCCGATCTCACCTCTTTCAGGCGTCGGTCAGAGCGATTGTCCGTCATCAACCGTTAACAAAGAACCAGTTATCGTGCGCGCCGCATCCGATGCGAGCAGCAAGAGCATGCCGTCGAGATCGGATTCCTTGGCCAGCCGCTTGCGCGGAAAGCCGTCGATCTGGACTTTTCCCTTCTCGCTCGCGAACCACTCGTCGTTCAATTCGGTCTCGATAAAGCCCGGACAGATCGCATTGACATTGATGCCCTTGCGCGCCCACTCGCGCGCCAGGCATTGCGTCATCATCGCGAGCCCGGCCTTGGAGATGCAGTAGGGCGTCACACCCGGCAGGACTCTGAAGCTGCCGATCGAAGCGATGTTGATGATACGGCCTTCGCGTTTTGCCGCGACGAGACGGCGGGCGAACTCGGTGGCCAGGAGAAACGGCGCACGTAAATTGGTCGCGATCACTCGGTCGAAGCCGTCAGCCGTCATCTCGAGCGACAGGCCGAAGACGCTGAGCCCGGCATTGTTGACGAGGATGTCGATGGGCCCGAGTGCGGCCTCCGCAGTATCGAGGGCCGGTGCGATGCGGGCGGCGTCGGTGACATCAAGCGTGATGGCGGCGGCGCGGCCACCCGCCTTCTCGATTTCGCTTCGAACCGCTTCGAGGCGATCGGTCCGCCGGCCGGCCAACGCCACCGCGGCGCCGGCGTCGCTGAGGATTTTTGCAAAGTGGCGCCCCAGCCCGCTCGACGCGCCCGTCACGAAAGCCGTGCGTCCGGTTAAATCGTATGTCATGCAACACTCCACATTCGAACAGACTGACTGTAATCTGCGGGCATGCAGATCGATATCGTCTCCGACACAGTGTGTCCGTGGTGCTTCATCGGCAAGCGCCGCATCGAGCGGGCCATGGCGCTGCGCCCGGATGTGACGTTCGAGGTATTCTGGCGGCCGTACCGGCTCGATCCCACCATTCCGCGCGAAGGCGTCGACCGCCGGGCCTATCTCAAGGCCAAGTTCGGCGACACGCCGCGCAGCTCCGCGATGGGCGACGCCATCCGCAGCGAAGGTGCGGGCGAGGGCATCGAATTTGCCTTCGACAGAATCGCCAAGTCGCCCAATACGCTTGATTCACACCGTCTGGTGCGGTGGTCGGCAAGCGCTGGCGTGCAGGACCAGGTCGTCGAGCGCTTGTTCCGCGCCTATTTCATCGAGGGCAAAGACATCGGTGACGCGGCAGTGCTTGCCGCTGTAGCCGCCGACGCCGGCATGGATGGCGAGCTGGTGGCGTCCTTGCTCGGAAGCGATGCCGATCTCGAATCCGTCGAACGCGAGGCCGGGCTCGCCAACGAGATGGGCATCACCGGCGTTCCGACCTTCATCTTCGACAGCAAGCTCATGATCTCGGGCGCGCGCGAGGCGGAGCTCTTGGCTCGCGTCATCGACAAGGCGCGCGAGGCCGCTAGCGTATCGGCGCCGTGACGCTGTTCGTTTCCGCGACGACCTTGACCTGAACGACGCCGTAAGGCGGTAGCGCGAGCGTTGCGGTCGCTGATACCGGCAGCAACGTCTGGACGACGACTGCGCCGGGCGGAGGCGGAGCGGCCACGAATTCGATCACCTCGGTATCCGACTCCACCTTGTGGATTTCGCTCAAGCGCAGATGCGCCGACGTCCAGCCGCCGCTGTTCACGGCGCCGCTTGCGGTCACGATGAGGTTTCGTCCGACCGTTTTCGCGCTGACGCTGTCGATCTTGTAGATCGGCTTCGGCGCAGCCACGGTTGCCGTAGCTGCGGCAAGGGCCAGTGCTGCTGCCGCAACAAGGAAATGGCGCACGCTCTGCACCGTCTGTTGTCCGGCTTCGCTGGGACAGCTAAGAGGGAAATGCGGCGCAATTGCGATGAGGTTTGGTATGGGTCCTCTCAGTGGAATTCGGATCGTGGAGTTTGCCGGCATCGGCCCCGGCCCGTTCGCGGCAATGTTATTGTCCGACATGGGCGCGGAGGTCATCCGCATCGACCGCAAGGGCGGAAGGACTCCGGCCAAGTCCGAAGTCACCTACCGCGGACGCAAAGCGGTCGCCCTCGATATGAAAAAACCCGAAGGCGTCGAGGCCGCTCTGCGCCTGATCGACAAGGCCGACGCGTTGATCGAAGGCTTCCGTCCAGGCGTGATGGAACGGCTGGGCGTCGGCCCGGACGTTTGTCTCAAGCGCAATCCGAAACTCGTCTATGGCCGCATGACCGGTTGGGGTCAGACGGGTCCACTCGCCGATGCCGCCGGGCACGACATCAACTACATCGCGTTGACCGGTGCGCTGCATGGCATCGGCAGCGCCAAGGGCAAGCCGGTGCCGCCCCTCAATCTCGTGGGCGATTTCGGCGGCGGCGCTCTCTATCTCGCGTTCGGAGTCGTTTGCGGCCTGCTCGAGGCCAAAAAGTCGGGCAAGGGACAGATCGTCGATACCGCGATGACGGATGGCGCGGCCTCTTTGATGTCCATGTTCTATGGCATGAACGCCATGGGCGCGTGGAAGGATGAGCGCGGCGTGAACCTGCTCGATAGCGGAGCACATTTCTACGACACCTATGAAACCAAAGACGCCAAATACATCGCGCTCGGCTCGATCGAGCCGCAATTCTACAAGGAGCTGATCGAGAAGACCGGCATCGCCGACTCTGCCTTCGCCGCGCAGATGGACCGTGGCGCCTGGCCGTCGCTCAAGGAAAAACTCGCCGCCGTGATCAAGACCAAGTCGCGCGACGAGTGGGACACCATCATGCTCGGCAGCGACGTGTGCTACGCGCCGGTGCTGACGATCGCCGAAGCGCCGAAGCATCCGCACAATGTGGCGCGCAACACCTTCATCGAGGTCGACGGCATCGTGCAGCCCGCGCCTGCGCCACGGTTTTCGCGCACGGTTCCGGAAGTCCAGGGGCCGCCGGAAGGCGCGCGCAACGAGGCGGCGCTCAAGGCTTGGGGCTTCGCCGACGCCGATGTCGCGAAACTGCAAAGCGCCGGCGCAATCTAATGCGTGCCTCCTCATCCTTCGACAGGCTCAGGATGAGGGACTTAGCTTTGGTCCTCATGCTGAGCTTGTCGAAGCATGGGTTGAATTCAGAACTGTCATGAAATCACTTCCCGGAACCGCATCGCGCCGTCGCCTCTATCTGATGCGTCACGGCCATGTCGACTATTTCGCGCCCAGGGTTCGGGCGACCGGCGATATCCATTCTGTCCCGCTGACCGAGCGCGGCCGCAGCGAAGCCGAAGCCGCTGGTAAGGCGCTCGCGCATGTCACCTTCGAGCGAGCGGTGTGTTCCGGGCTGCCGCGTACGCGCGAGACGGCGGAGATCGTTCTCTCCTTCGTCAAGGATGCTCCCGCGCTCGCTGTCGAGCCCGACCTGATCGAGTTGCGCGGCGGCACGCTGCCGCCGGTCAAGAGCCGCGAGGAACTGATCGCGGCGATGAATTCCTATTTCGCGCGCGCGCACGAACCGGGCGCGACCAATCACGAGGGCGGCGAAGTTTTCGCCGCCGCGCAGGAACGCGCCGTGCGCGGCATCGAGAGGCTGCTCGAGGCCAATGACTGGCACACCGCGCTCGTCGTGGCGCATGAAGGCATCAATCGTGTTCTGCTCAGCTGGGCCTGTGGAGCCGGGTTGATGGCGATGAGTTCGTTCGAGCAGGACACCGCCTGCATCAACATCATCGACTTCGATCTCGCGGGCTCCGGCGGCGTGCGCCGCGCCCTCATCAAGGCGATCAACATCACGCCGCACAATTATCTCAAGCACGGCATGAACCTGACGAGTCTCGAGACCATCATGCTTCGCGACATCAAGGACGTGCGGGTTTAGTCGCCAATCCATGCTGTCATCCCCGGCGAGCATTGCGGGCGAAGCGCGCAATGCGAGGGAAGGGGACCCAAGAATTCTCATCGAAAATCCGAATTGAGACGTTCGAAACCGACGTCAACCCGTGACTCTGGATCCCCTTCCCCTTCGCGCTGCTCGCGCAGCGCTCGGCCGGGGATGACAAAAAAACGATGGTCCCTGACCCTAACTCGCATGCGGATGAACCTGGCGCCGCCGTTCGTGGCCGTCCTTGGTGTCGAACCAGGGAATGCGGCTCTCGGTCCAGATGTGCATGGTCGGCTCGATGATTGCCGGATCGTCGAAGGTGACGATGTTCACGCCCAAGGTGTTCTTGCCGTCGCGGCGAAAGACGAGCTGCGCTCCGCACTTGCCGCAGAATTCGCGCTGTGCGCTGGCCGATGAGCGATAAATCGTGGGCTCGCCCTTGGTGTAGCGGAAATGATCGTTAGAGACCGAAGCGAACGCGCTTACCGACGCGCCAAGCGTGAGCTGGCAGATGCGGCAGTGACAATAGGTGCCCCATTTCACGGGCCCTTCGATGCGGTAGCGCAGGCCGCCGCAATGGCAGCCACCCTCAAAACCCATGGTCAAATCTCCAATTCACACCAGACGGGCACGTGATCCGATGGTTTCTCGCGCCCACGGACATGTTTGTCTATGGCCGAGCGCTTCAGATGATCGGTCGCCTGCGGCGACAGCAGAATGTGATCGATGCGGATGCCGTGATCCTTCTGCCAGCAACCCGCCTGATAGTCCCAGAACGTGTACTGGTTCGGCTGCGCATCGCAGGCGCGGAACGCGTCGGTATAGCCGAGATATTCGACGCGGCGCAGCGCCCCGCGCGATTGGGGCTGAAAGAGCGCATCGTCCATCCACGCCTTGGGGTCATAGCAGTCCTCGGGCTCGGGGATGACGTTGTAGTCGCCCATCAAGGCAACCGGTTCTTCGAGCGCCAGCAATTCCTTGGCGTGCTTGTTGAGGCGTTCGAGCCAGGCGAGCTTGTACTTGAACTTGTCCGTGCCGATCGGATTGCCGTTCGGCGCGTAGATCGATGCGACACGGACCACACCCTTGGTCGCGGGAATGATGGCTTCGATGTAGCGCGCGTGATCGTCGGTGTCGTCGCCGCCCGGCAGGCGAGGAGTGACGTCTTCCATTGGGCGCTTGGAGAGGATGGCAACGCCGTTGTAGGTCTTTTGTCCGTGTACGGCGCAGTTGTAGCCGAGGCCCTCGAACGCCTCCTTGGGAAACTGCTCGTCGGTGCATTTGAGCTCCTGCAGGCAGACCACGTCCGGTGCGGCTTCCTTGAGCCAGGCGACGACGGATTCGACCCGCATGCGTACAGAGTTGACGTTCCAGGTAGCGATTTTCATCTGTCGATTTTCAATCTTTCAACGTCACTCTAGACGGAGTCCGGGCGTTCCCGGAAATCGGTTTTTAAGAAATCGCGCACAAACGCCGAACTCGGCGCGGACACTCCGCCGCATGCGCGCAATTGTTGGGATATAGCGCAATTGGTGATTTGACCGAGTCGGTTCAAGAGGCGCGCGGATTCTTACAAAAGAAATCTCAGAAAAATTTGGACGCGAGGAGGTTATCCAACGAATTGACGATGTTCGGAAACGAAATTCCGCGCGCACACAGGAAAAATCAGGTGTGAAGTGTTGGATAAGTTCGGCCGAACCGCTCTCGTAATCAATCATCTGGCAAGCGCAGCCTGACGACCGACCTAAACGCCTCATCCTGAGCTTGTCGAAGGATGAATGGAGTGCACAAAGTTACTTTGCTCCGCATGCGCCCCATCGAAGCGAGCACCCAAACCCTCGTCCTTCGACAAGCTCAGGATGAGGTTTTGGGTTGTAAGATCCGTGCGTGACGCGCGTTAAACCGAAAAGCTTGTGCCGCAGCCGCAAGACGATTGCGCGTTGGGATTGTTGACCTTGAAGGCCGCGCCGATGAGGTCGTCCGAGAAATCGATTTCGGCGCCCTTGAGGAAGTCCAGGCTCACCGGATCGATCAGCACGACCGCGCCATCGCGTTCGACCACGAGGTCGTCCTCCATCCGCGTTTCATCGAGTGCGAAATTGTAGGAGAAGCCCGAGCACCCGCCGCCCGTTACTGCGAGCCGCAGCATCACCGGCGCGGGTTCCGCCTTCAGAATCTCCGCGATGCGCCGTGCGGCGCGGGCAGACACGGTTACGGGCAAAGCTGTTTCAACGGTCATCGTGCAATTGTGCCATAATTTGCCGAGTCTTATGTAGTGTCGCAGATGGCCGCCGCAAAGGCCCCAAAGCCCCTATCGGAAGGGGGAAATAGGCCGCTCGGGCATCTTTCCGGGCCGATCTTCGCACCGCCCCAGAGCCGCGCGCCGTACGCAACACTTCCTACGGCCAGTCGCGGCCGTTTCTACCCCGAAGCTGAAAGCGCCACGCGCACCTGTTTTCAACGCGACCGCGACCGCGTCATCCACTCGTCTGCGTTCCGCCGTCTCAAGCACAAGACGCAAGTCTTCGTGCAACATGAGGGCGACTACTATCGCACGCGTCTGACGCATTCGCTCGAGGTCGCGCAAATCGCGCGCAGCCTCGCGCGCGTGCTGGCGCTCGACGAGGATTTGGCCGAGGCGTTGGCGCTGGCGCACGATCTTGGTCATACCCCGTTCGGTCACGCCGGCGAGGAAGCGCTGAACGCGGCGACACTCGATTTCGGCGGCTTCGACCACAATGCGCATGCGCTGCGCCTCGTCACCAAGCTCGAACATCGCTATGCCGATTTCGATGGCCTCAATCTGACCTGGGAAACACTCGAGGGTCTCGTCAAACACAACGGCCCGCTGAAACCGCCTTTGGCCGGGCCTATCGCCTCCTTCGACCGGCGCTGGCCGCTCGACGTGCGCCGTTGGTCCTCGCTCGAGGCGCAGCTCGCGGCCCTTTCGGACGATGTCGCCTATGTGAACCACGATATCGACGACGGTCTGCGCGCCGAGCTCTTCACGCTCGACGATCTGGCAGAAGCACCGCTCGCGGGGGAGGCGGTTCGGAGCATCCGTTCGCGCTACGGCGACATCGAGCTTGGCCGCTGCATCGGCGAACTTGTCCGTGCACTGATGAGCGTGCTGGTCGACGATATCCTGCGCGAAACCCGCGTGCGTATCGCCAAGGCAAACCTTGGCGCGGCGGCCGCCGTGCGCTCGCAGCCGGGCGCCTTGGCCGCGTTCTCGCCGCCTGTGGGCGAAGACGTCGCCGCCCTCAAACGGTTCCTCTTTGCCCACATGTACCGCCATCCCCGCGTCATGGTGCCGATGGGTCGGGCCCAAGTGCTGGTCACGGAACTCTATTCGGCGCTGAGTGCCGATCCGGACCTCATGCCGGCAGACTGGACCGCGCAATGCGGCTCGCCGGGCGATTCCGTGACCGGGGGTGTCGTCCGCGACTATATTGCCGGCATGACGGACCGCTTTGCCATGCTTGAATATGGCCGCATATTCCACACCGACATCGAACTCTAGAGCGATCCGCTGCATGATTCCGGCGAGGTCGGGTGTTAGATTGTAAAATTAAAGATTCGGAGCTGTCAGATGCCAACCAACTACGAGCCCTCGGACGACATCCGCGTCTTCGATGGCGGAGAGGACGACGAGGATGTGGAAGGTTCGCGCCTGCCGCTTCTGATCGTCATCGCGCTTTTGGTGCTCGCCGCATTCGGCGGTGTCGTCTGGCTCGCCTATCAGCGCGGCGTGCAGCAGGGACATGCCGAAGTGCCTCGCGTGATTGCTTCCGAGCCGGGTCCGGCGAAAGTTCCTCCCGCTACTGCCGGCGGCACACCCACACCATACACAGGCCTCAAGATCTATCAGCAGCCTGCGCCGGGCAGTGACGAAACCGATGCGACAAGTGCTGCACCGACACCGAGCCAGACTCCGCCGGCGAAGCCCGCGCCGTCTGCGCTCGCCTCCGTTCCAGCCGTGCGGCCTACAGTCAGCGATCAACCGGCACCAGCGCCCGCAATGGTGAAGCCTGCCCCGGCAGCCGCAAGCCCTGCGCCGGCAAAACCGGCGCCTGCCGCCGTGGCCATCGCGACAAAACCTGTCGCAGCGCCTACACAGGTGACCGCTGCGTCGGCAGCAGCTCCGGCTGCGAGCGGCGGCAGCCTGCTCCAGATTGGCTCCTACAAATCCGAAGCGGACGCCAATGCCGCCTGGTCGGCCTACAGGGCAAAGCATGGCGCGTTGCTCGCCGGACTTTCCTCCGACGTGAAACAGGTCGATCTCGGAGCCAAGGGCACATGGTATCGCCTGCGCATCGTTGCCGGCGACAAGAGCTCGGCCGTGGCCTTGTGCGACAAATTGAAGGCCGAGGGGGCTGCTTGTATCCCGTCGAAGTAGTGCGGCGCGGGGAAGCGTAACGGATGCGGTCGCGCGCGATTTATGGCTGCGCCGGCATGACGCTCGGCGCCGAGGAGCGGGCTTTTTTTCGCGACGTGCAACCTTTCGGCTTCATCCTCTTCGCGCGCAACATCCATGACCGCGCACAGGTTCGCGCCCTTGTCGAATCCTTGCGCGAAACCGTCGGCGAGGCACGCGCACCCGTCCTCATCGATCAGGAAGGCGGGCGCGTGGCGCGATTGAAGCCACCCGGTTGGAAGGAGCGACCGGCTGCCGCGCGCTTCGGCGCCGTCTATGCAAGTCAGCATGAGGCCGGCGTCGAAGCGGTCTACCTCAACGCCAGGCTAATCGCGCACGATCTGGCCGAGGTCGGCATCAATGTCGATTGCCTGCCGGTGCTCGACGTCCCGGTCGAGGGGGCCGATCCGGTGATAGGCGACCGCGCCTTTGCGCGCGATCCCTCGGCGATCATCGATCTTGGTCGGGCGCAAATTGAGGGTCTGCTCGAAGGCGGCGTGCTTCCGATCATGAAGCACATCCCCGGTCATGGGCGCGCGATGGCGGATTCCCATCATGCGCTGCCGCGCGTTTCGACCGAAGCCGAGGAACTGAGTGCAACCGACTTCGTCACCTTCCGCAGCCTCGATACTTGTCCCATGGCGATGACGGCGCATGTGGTCTATGAGGCGCTCGATCCGCAGCGCCCGGCAACCACCAGCCCCAAGGTGATTCGCGATGTGATTCGCGGCGAAATGGGCTTCGACGGATTGTTGCTATCGGACGACCTGTCGATGAATGCACTGGACGGGCCCTTGTCCGTGCGTACAAAGGCGGCACTGTTTGCAGGTTGCGATATCGTGCTGCACTGTAACGGCAAGATGGCGGAAATGGTCGAAGTCGCGTCGCAAGTGAAACCGCTGGACGGCCATGCGCTGAGACGCGCCGAACACGCGCTTTCGCACCTGGTCGCACCGGAAGAGTTCGATCCGGCGGCCGGCGAAGCGCGCCTCACCGAACTTCTGAGCATGAGCGCATGAGCGACGCGGGCGAGAATTTCGGCGACTTCGAAGCGACGGCGTTCGCAGCCCCGGAAGAGACGCTGCTCATCGCGGTCGACGGCTTCGAGGGGCCGCTCGACCTGCTTCTGACACTAGCGCGCAACCAGAAGGTCGACATCGCCAAGATTTCGATCCTCAAGCTCGCCGATCAATATCTGGAGTTCATCGAGTCGGCGAAGAAGATGAATTTGGAGCTTGCGGCCGACTATCTGGTGATGGCGGCGTGGCTTGCCTACTTGAAATCTCGCCTCATCCTGCCGCAGCCGCCGAGCGTGGATGGCGAGCCCACGGCGGACGAGATGGCGACGCGGCTGCGCTGGCGGTTGCAGCGTCTGGAAGCGATGCGCTCTGCCGCCGCGCGGCTGATGGCGGGCGATCGGCTCGAGCGCGACGTCTTTGCGCGCGGCGATCCGGAGCCGGTCAATGTCATCAAGCTGCGCACCTACAAGGACACGCTCTACGATCTGCTGACCGCCTATGCGACCCAGCGCGCTAAGGCCATGGGCGGCAAAAGTTACAGCCCCGTGCATGCACCCGTGCTTCCGATCGAGGAGGCGCGCGAACGGCTCGAACGCATGCTGGGTCGCATCTCCGACTGGAGCGGGCTCGAACGACTACTGCCGCTCGAATGGTCCGGCGGGACGCGCCGGCGCTCCGCCATCGCTAGCACCTTGCTCGCTTGCCTCGAACTGGCGCGCGACGGCAAGGTCGAAATCCGGCAGATGGCGCCGTTCGAACAGATCTATGTGCGTGACAGGATCACCCCAAACACAGAGGCCGTATCATGAGTGGAGTAGCCCGCCTGGTCGCCAAAATAGAAACCGAAATGGGAGTGGAAGTGGACAATAGGGACGACAGGGCGCCGACATTTGGCGTGAATCCCGAGCATCTGCGCATGACCGAGGCCCTGCTGTTTGCGGCATCGGAACCTCTAGACACGAAGGCGCTCGCGTCGTCCTTGCCGGAAGGAGCCGACGTGGCTGCGCTCCTCTCGGCACTTCAACGGACATATGAGGGTCGCGGCGTAAACCTCGTCTGCGTCGCGGGAAAATGGCAGTTCCGGACCGCCCCGGACCTCGCCTTTCTGCTGCGCAAGGAACTACCCGAGCAGCGCCGTCTATCGCGGGCCGCGATCGAGACGCTTGCCATCATCGCCTATCACCAGCCGGTGACGAGGGCCGAGATCGAGGACATTCGCGGCGTCATGCTCTCCCGCGGCACGCTCGATGTGCTGATGGAAATCGGCTGGGTAAAAATCCGCGGCCGCAAGCGCACGCCGGGCCGGCCGGTGACGTTTGGCACGACCGACAATTTCCTGATCCAGTTCGGCTTGGAAAGCGTGAACCATCTTCCGGGTCTCGACGAGTTGAAGGCTGCAGGATTTCTCGAAGCGATCCCGCCTTCGGGTTTCGACGTACCGAACCCCACGGACGAACTCGGACCCGATGAAGATCCCTTCATCGAAGGCGAAGACGAACTCGACTTGGCAACCGGCGGACCGGATTTGGACTGATTTTTCTCTGGTCATCGCCTGTCACATGGGCGGCCCGCACTCCGAAGAGTCGTGACTTCAAGGCCGCTCGGCCTCAAGGGTTGAACAGCTTCCAGTGCCCTTCGGAGATGACTTCGACGCTGCCATCGACCACTTTTATCGCGGTCTGATCATCGATCGCGTAGGTCGGCACCGGCAGCTTGGCGGCCCAAGCTTCCGCGTTGGCGAGCGAGTTCTCGGGGAACTGCTCGTGATCCAAGTGCGGGAATATTGCGAAGTCGACCATTCCCAGTCCGCTGTCGTCGTCGATTTGGAGATTGATGCCGCCGTAGTTCTCGCCCGCGAAGGTCGGGCCCGTGACCATGCTCCCGGCGCTGAGCCCGACATAGACAGAATCGCTGCGCAGCGACGGGAGGAGATCTGCCAGTCCGCACTGTCGCAGCCAATAGCTCAGGTAAAGAGGATCGCCGCCGTTCACAAGCAACGCGTCGGCTTCGCGAACCATGGAGACCCATCGTTCCTTTTTGATGCTGGTCAGCGCCGTGAGTTCCAGCACGCCCAAGGACTTCCAGCCCAGTCCGAACAAGGAAGCGGAGTACTCTCCGCAGATCTGCTTCCACGCCACGACAGCACCGCCCGGCAAGGCATATGCCGCGGTCGGGATACAGAGTGCACTGGACTCGGAAATCGGCTTGCCGAGCAGCTCGACCAGCGTGTTTCGGATGCTCGTGTTGTTCGCACCGGCGGACGTCAGAAGAAGCTTCATGATTTTACTCCAGTGATCAGTCGTCCAGCTCCACCACGACGGCTTCGCCGCCTTCGAGCGCGATGGCGAGATCGCCTTTGCGCAGCGCGATGGCGTCGTTGCCGAACACTTGCGCCCGCCAGCCATGCAGCGCCGGCACGCCTTCATCTTCGTTCGCTGCGAGGCGCTCGATGTCATCGGCATTGGCGATCAGGCGCGGCGCAACACCCACGGCTTCGGCGCGCAGACGCAGTAGCGTCTTGAGAAGATCGATTGCCGCGGCGGAGGGCTCGCGCCGGCGCCGCGGCCGATCCTGTTCGAGCGGCTCGGGCGGCTTGGCAGTACGCCCTTGCGCAATCGCCTCCATCAATCCTTTGCCGAGGCGCGACGTTGCGAAACCGCGCGGCACGGCGCGGATGCGTTCGAGCGCTTCGACGGTGTCGGGCGGATGGGCTGCGATTTCGCTCAACGCTTCGTCCTTGAGGACGCGGCCGCGCGGAACGTCGCGCTCCTGCGCCTCGCGTTCGCGCCAGCCTGCGAGCGACGCGAGCATCGCGAGGAAGCGCTTGTTCGAAGTACGCGGCTTAAGCCGCTTCCAGGCAATCTCCGGGTGCAGGGCATAGAGCGCGGGGTCCTGCAGCGCCGAGATCTCCTCCTGCACCCAGGCGGAACGTCCGGTCTGTTCAAGCTTGTTCTTGAGAAACTCGTAGATCGTACGCAGGTGTGTGACGTCGCCGATCGCGTAGTCGAGTTGCTTCTGGCTGAGCGGTCGGCGGCTCCAATCCGTAAAGCGCGAAGACTTGTCGATCTCGACATGTGCGATCTTGCGGCAGAGCGTTTCGTACGACGCCGCATCGCCGAAGCCGCACACCATCGCCGCGATCTGGCTGTCGAACAGCGGGTCGGGGATCATGCCGCCCTGATGGTGGAAAATTTCGATATCCTGGCGCGCCGCATGCAGCACCTTGACGATGCCGGGCGACTTCAAGAGCTCATAGAAGGGCGCAAGATCGATCCCGTCGCCGAGCGGATCGATGATCGCCTCGACGCCCGGTGCGGCGACCTGGATGAGGCAGAGTTTGGGCCAGTATGTCTGGTCGCGCATGAATTCGGTGTCGAGCGCGAGATAGGGTGCGCCCGCCAGTTCGGCGATGAGCGCGCGCAACTCCGGGGTGTTATCGATGATCCGCATACGACGGTGATAACGGATTCGGCGCGGTTCTGCGCGTGGTGAATCCGCGCTCTTGATGGCGGCCTTGACCCCGGGGCGGATACCCGTCAAACAGCCCCGTTTTGAAGGGTTTTAGCCAATGCACGCCTATCGGACCCACACCTGCGGAGAACTTCGCAAGGACCATGTCGGACAGACCGTCCGGCTGTCCGGCTGGGTCAACCGGCGGCGCGATCATGGCGGTCTGCTCTTCATCGACCTGCGCGATCATTATGGCATCACCCAATGCGTGATCGAGCCGGAGGTGGGCGCGTTCGCTGAAGTCGACAAGGCGCGCTCGGAATGGGTGCTGACGCTCACTGGAAAAGTGGTGGCACGCTCGGCCGAGACGATCAACAAGGACCTGCCGACCGGCGAGGTCGAGATGCGCATCGAATCCGTGACGGTGCAGAGCCAAGCGCAGGAACTGCCGCTTCAGGTGTTTGGCGACAGCGAATATCCGGAGGAGACGCGGCTCAAATACCGCTTCCTGGATCTGCGCCGCGAGCGGCTGCACAAGAACATTACCTTGCGCTCGCAGGTCATCTCATCGATCCGTAGACGGATGATCGAGCAGGGCTTCACCGAATTCCAGACGCCGATTCTGACCGCTTCGTCGCCTGAAGGCGCGCGCGACTTTCTGGTGCCGTCGCGCCTGCATCCCGGCAAGTTCTACGCACTTCCGCAGGCACCGCAGCAGTTCAAGCAGCTCGTCATGGTGGCGGGGTTCGACCGCTACTTTCAAATCGCACCTTGTTTCCGCGACGAGGCGGCACGTGCCGACCGCTCGCCCGGCGAATTCTACCAACTCGATGTCGAAATGAGCTTCGTGACGCAGGACGACGTATTCGCCGCGATCGAGCCCGTGCTCCATGGCGTGTTCAGCGAATTCGCGAATGGGCGCAGCGTTTCGCCGGCGCCATTCCCGCGCATTCCTTACGACGAGTCGATGCTGAAATACGGCAACGACAAGCCGGACCTGCGCAATCCGATCCTCATCTGTGACGTCAGCGAGGTGTTCGCGCGTAACGATGTCGCGTTCAAGGCGTTCAAGGACAAGACGGTACGTGCCATTCCCGCGCCGGGCGCCGCTGCGCAGCCGCGCTCCTTCTTCGACAAGCTGAACGACTGGGCGCGCGGCGAGGGCGCGGCGGGCCTCGGCTACATCATATTCGAAGAGGACGGCGGCAAGCTCGCCGGCAAGGGACCGATCGCGAAGTTCGTGCCCGAAGCGGCGCAAGCAACGTTGATTGCCAAGGCGGGGTTGAAGGCCGGCGATGCGCTGTTCTTCTCGGCCGATGCCAAGGCCGGCCGCGCAGCGGCTCTTGCTGGTCTGGCGCGCACGCGGCTCGGTCGCGAGCTTGGCGTCATTCAAGAAAATGAATTCCGCTTTTGCTGGATCGTCGATTTCCCGATGTACGAGTGGAACGAGGAAGAGAAGAAGATCGACTTCTCACACAATCCATTTTCCATGCCGCAATTCGAAATCGATAAGTTCCTGGCGCTGAACAACGACGACAAGGATGCGATCTTGGGGCTCAAGGCATTTCAGTACGACATCGTCTGCAACGGCGTCGAACTGTCATCAGGCGCGATCCGCAATCACCATCCCGAGGTGATGTTGAAGGCCTTCGAGATCGCCGGCCATGGCCGCAACGAGACGGAGGTCAAGTTTGCCGGCATGCTGAACGCGTTTCGCTATGGCGCCCCGCCGCATGGCGGCACCGCGCCCGGCATCGACCGCATCGTTATGCTCATCGCCGGCGAGGAAAATTTGCGCGAGATCACGCTCTTTCCAATGAACCAGCAGGCCCAAGACCTGATGATGAATGCGCCGGGCGAAGTGCTGCCCAAGCAACTGCGCGAGCTGCACATACGCGTCGTGCTGCCGGAGAAGAGCTGAGAACCAGCTAGCGCGTGGATTTGCGCGGTCTGCGCGAGTCCGGACGTAGCCGCTGACGTACGCCCTCGAAGTGCAGCAACAAGGCGACGACGAAGAGCGCGACGGCCAAGCCGGCACAAGTCAGCGCGACGGCGTACGATCCCGCCAGAGCCGCAATGCCCGCGATTACCGCGACCACCACAACGCCAGCGAACACGACCCGCCCGGCGCGGCTGGCCTTGCGATATTCTTCGGTCGGCGCGCCCGTCTCTGTCTTGACGACGGGTCCGGTTTCGAGGCTCTGGGACATTTCGCACTCCTTGCGCGACTCGCATCAAAGGGTCACGGGAGTAAACGTCGAAAATAGTTGTTGGTTCCGCTTCGGCGCATTTGCGCGAACGCGCTAGTTCAGCTTGGACGAAAGGTCCTTGATGCTTTCGGCGATCAGCGTGCCGGTGCGCTTCGCATCCATGCGCGCGACGATGAGCTTCTCCGCAGCCGAGGTCGCCGCGTCGGCGGCGAGTTTCCGGATTTCCGCGAGTGCGGCCGCCTCGGCCTGAGCGATCTTGTCCTGCGCGCCCTTGGCACGCCGCTCGATGAGCGACTGCAACGCCGCGCGCGATTCTGCGGCGAAACGTTCGGCCTCGGCTCTCGCCTCGACCACGATGGCCTCGGCTTCCTTCTCCGCGCCCGCCGCCTTCTTTTTGTAACCTTCCAGGAGTGCCTGGGCTTCCTCGCGCAGGCGACGCGCCTCATCGAGCTCCGACTTGATCGCCGCGGCTCGCGCGTCGAGCATGCCGCCAACAAGTTTAGGAACGCCGACGTAGAGCAGAAGGCCCACGACCATTAAGAAGCCGACGCCGACCCACAGTTCCGGTTCCGAGAGGAGTTCCATCTCTTATCCTTCCGTGACCGCGCGCACGGCGTTTGCTGCTTCGTCGGCGGAGACGCTTTCGCCCGTCAGGCGTGACACGATCGCGCTCGCCGCTTCCTGCGCCGCCTTGGAAATGTGCGCGCGCGCTTCGCTTCGCGAAGCGGCAATGCGGGCCTCGGCCTTGGCGATGTCCGCCTGCGCGGCGGCATCGGCGTTCTGCTTGGCGCTTTCGATGTCGCCCGCGACACGCTTGCGGTTCTCGGCCGCGAGTGCTTGCGCCCGCGCGCGCGCCGAGGCAAGAGCCGCCTGATAGGTCGCCGAGGCACCTTCCGCGTCGGTGCGATGTTTTTGTGCGGTGGCGAGGTCGCCGTCAATCTGGCCGCGACGACTGGTGATGACACTCTTGATGCGCGGACCTGAAACGCGCCACAGCACGGCGAACAGAAACGCGAACGTAATCGCGAGCCAGAAGATCTGACTCGGGAACGTTTCCGTCTTGAACGGCGGAAATCCCGCGCCTTGCGGCTTGGCGGGGACTTCCGTCGAGGCTGTCGTGCCCGCGGCCATAGTGGCTCAGGTGAAGAGGATGATGAGCGCGATGACGAGACCGAAGAGACCCGTCGCTTCGCAGAGCGCAAAGCCGAGCAGCAGGTTGGTCGTCTGCGAGGCGGCAGCACCCGGGTTGCGCAGCGCGCCCGACAGGTAGCTGCCGAACACGTTGCCGATGCCGATGCCGGCACCGACGAGCGCGATGCAGGCAAGGCCCGCGCCGATCATTTTAGCTGCTGCGACTTCCATGGTGGGATTTCCTTCTGATCAGTGATGGTCGTGGAGATGGAGAGCTTCGTTCAGATAGATGCAGGTCAGGATCGCGAAGACATAGGCCTGCAGGAACGCGACGAGCAATTCGAGCAGCATGATCGCCACGATCAGCGCCATCGGCGCGACCGAGAGCAGCGAGAGCACGCCGCCGGCGCCGCCGAGCAGCACGACGAAGCCGCCGAACACGGCGAGCATCGTGTGTCCGGCAAGCATGTTGGCGAAGAGACGCACCGAAAGGCTGATCGGACGCGTCAGGAACGAGATCACCTCGATTGGCACGAGCAAGATCAGAAGATACCAGGGCGCGGCCGGCACGAAGAGCTTCAGGAAGCCCAAGCCGTGCTTGATGAAGCCCGTGACGATGACGGTGAGGATGACGAGCGAGGCCAGCGTGAAGGTGACCGCGATCTGGCTCGTCACCGTGAACGAGCCCGGAATCATCCCGAAGAAATTGCTGAACAGAACGAAGACGAACAGCGTGAAGACGAACGGGAAGAAGCGCAGGCCATCTTCGCCCGTCGAGGATTGGATCATGTTGGCGACGAATTCGTAGGACATCTCCGCCATGGATTGCGCGCGGGAAGGCACGAGGCTTCTCTTCGTCATGGCCAGCGTCAGGAACAGCGAAGCGGCAACGGCGACGATGACCATCAGAAGCGATTGGTTGGTGAACGAAACGTCGTAGCCGCCGATGTGCAGCGGCACGATCGGCCTGATGGTGAACTGTTCCATCGGGTTCATGGCCACGTCTCTAGCTCTCCTCGTCGTCCTCGACCGGAGTCGCGGGATGGGCCGCGATCTCGGCGTTCAATTCGGTCGCCGCGCGCATCACGTTGCGGATTCCCGCCACGGCGCCCAGCACAAAAAACACCACGATGAAGAGCGGCCGTGTGTGAATGCCAAAGTGGCCGAAGAGCCAGTCCAGTCCCCACCCGAGCGCGCCGCCCACCAGCAACGCCGCCCCCAATTCCGTCGCGAAACGCGACGCGATGCCCATTTGCGTCGGCGCCGCGCGCTCATCACGCTTGGCATTGCGCTTCTGGACATCGTCGAGCTGCTCGCCCAGCTTGCGCAGATTGTCGGGTTCCTGAGCAGCCATGCTCCCCACTCCCGAAGTGCAAAAATCAGCAGCAAAAACCGGACTTCGCGGCTCTTTCGAAGGCGCGCGGAACATAGGGTTGGGTGTGGGCAGTGTCAATGACGCTAGATGCTCTCTAACGCGCTGAGCTGATTGACAAAAGCGCGGGCGCGGCGAAATGCGCGCGAGCGAGGCGACAACTACTCCGCAGCGACCTTTTCGGCTTCGGCAAGCGTGACCGAAACGAGCTGGCTGATGCCGCGTTCGGCCATCGTCACACCGAACAAGCGATGCATGCGCGACATGGTGAGCGCGTGGTGGGTGATGACGAGAAAACGCGTGTCGGTCAGGCGTGTCATCTCGTCGAGCATGTTGCAGAAGCGGTCGACATTGGCGTCGTCGAGCGGCGCGTCGACTTCGTCGAGCACGCAGACCGGCGCCGGATTGACCAGGAACACGGCGAAGATGAGCGCCATGGCGGTCAGGGCCTGTTCGCCACCGGAGAGCAGCGCCAGCGACTGCAGCCGCTTGCCGGGCGGCCGGGCGAAAATTTCGAGGCCGGCTTCGAGCGGATCCTCGGATTCCGTGAGTGTGAGACGCGCTTCGCCGCCTTCGAACAATTTGGAAAACAAAGTCTGGAAGTTCGCATTGACCTTTTCGAACGAGGCAAGCAGCCGCTCGCGGCCTTCGCGGTTGAGGCTCTGGATGCCGCGGCGTAGCCGTTCGATGGCGCCGGTGAGATCGTCGCGATCGGTGACGAGCGTCTTGAGGCGCGCTTCCTGCTCGTCAGCTTCCTCTTCCGCGCGCAGATTGACACCGCCCAGCAGCTCACGTTCCTGCTTCAACTTTTCGACGCGCTTCTCGGCCTGTTCGAGTGGTGGCAACTCTTCGCCTTCCTCGATTTCGGCGCGCTCGGCCAACTCTTCCGGAACGGTTTCGAGTTCGTCGCGAATTCGGTCCCTGAGTTCGGTGATTCGCGATGCGGCAGCCTCGGACAGCGCCTGAGAACGCGCGCGCTCCTCGCGGGCCGAGGAGAGTGCGGCGTCGGCCGCTTTCGCCGCCCTGTCCGCCTCTGACAGTACGGCTTCGGCGGCTGCGCGTGCGTCGGCGGCGTGGCTGCGCGCCGCGTCGGCGGCAGAAATGGAGTCGAGGAGGCTGCTGCGCTTGCTCGCGATCGCGTCGGGAACCGCTTCCGCGCTCGCCAATTCATTGCGCAGCTCTTCACGGCGCTGTTCGAGTTCGCCGATGTGCGAGGTCGCAGCTGTCTGCCGCTCCTGCCAGCGAGCGCGATCAGCGGCAATGGCGGCAAGCCTGCGGCTGCGTCCGTCACTTTCACGTCTGAAGCCTTCGAGCGTGGCGCGCGCTTCGCTATAGAGTGAACGTGCTTCCGCGGCCCGTGCACGCGCCGCCGTCCCATTCTGCGCCAGCGCAACGCCGTCGCCCAATTGGGCCAGTTCGGCTTCGGCTTGTCGGCATGCTTCACGCGCCGCGTCGCGCGATTGGGCGAGGCGGCGGATTTCGGCTTCCAGCGAAGCCAGCTGCGACGTCCGCTCGGCCGCCGCGCGTGCGGCTTTGGTCGATGTGTCTTGTGCCGCGATGAGCGACTGATCGAGCCGGCGTTCTTCGTCTTCCGCCGCGCGCGCCTTGTCGCGTGCTGCCGCAGCGGCCTCACGCGACTGAGAATAAACGGCCGACAATTTGCTGCGGGTTTCGCGCGCGGCGGCAATCTCGCCGTCGAGTGCGGCGAGGCGGTTTCGCTGTGCCAGGCGCATCGCGGCGGCGGAAGGAGCATCCGCCGAGGCGGAGTAACCGTCCCAGCGCCACAGATCGCCGCGCGGCGACACCAGCCGCTGACCGGCTTTCAGCTGCGGCTGCAGCGCCTTGCCCTGGTCGGGGAAGACGATTCCGGTCATCGCCAGGCGTCGCGCCAGCGCCGGCGGCGCTTTCACGAAGTCGCCGAGCGATCTGGTACCTGCCGGCAGCGGTGCGGCCGAGTCGAATTCGCCGAGTTCGCGCCAGTGATACGGCGAGGCTTCGTCCAGTGGCGCCTGCAGATCATCGCCCAGCGCTGCAGCGAGCGCGGCTTCGTAGCCGGGGCGCACCGTGACCGCGTCGATCAATGGCGGAAAGAGATCGCCGCCCTGCGGACGCAGCAGATCGCCCAACGCTTTCGCTTCGGCGGAAAGCCGCTGCCACTCTCGTTCGGCGTTCTCGAGCGGAGCACGCGATGCCGTCTCGGCCTGCTCCGCCTCGATCAGCACCGCGCGTGCCGCGGCAGCAGCCTGGCGCGCGGCGTCGGCGCGTGCGCGCTGGGCGTCGGCGACGTCTTCGGCGGCGCGTACATCGGGCGCGTCCGCCACGTCGCGCATGGCATGGTCGAGGCGCGCCTGCGCCTCGCCAAGTTGTTGTGTGCTCGACTCCGCGAGTGCACTGGAAACTTCGCGCGAGCGTTCCAGGCTCGCCTTGCGCGCATGCCATTCGGCAAGCTCTGAGGTCAGGCGTTCGAGCGTGCGTTCGGCTTCGGCCAGCGCCTCGCTCAGCGTGGCGGCGTTGGTTTCGGACTCATGAAGCTCGTCGCTCGAGCGCGCGATCGCCGTTTCGAGAGTTTCGGCCTCCGTCGCCAGGGATTGCAATGCGGCCGTTGCGTCAGTGTCGAGCAGCCGATCGCGCTCGACGTCCTGTTCGGTCTGGGCGATGCGCTGGCGCAAGCGTTGTGCCGTCTCGCGGGCACGCGCTTCCTCGGCGTCGAGCGCTTCGCGTTCCACCACCAGCCGATGCAATGCCGCCGAGCGTTCGGCTTCGGCCTGGCGCAGCGGCGGAAGCTCATTGGCGGCATTGGCCTGGACGGTGGACGCGGCGGCGGCACGCCCGGTGCAGCTCTCGACCAGTGCGGTTGCGGCGGCGAGTTCCTCGTCAACCGCACGCATGCGAAGTTCAGCCGCGGTCCAGCGCAAATAGTGTGCGAGCGCTTCAGCCTTGCGAATGTGGCCGGAGAGATTGCGATAGCGCGATGCCTGGCGTGCTTGGCGCTTCAGGCTTGCAACTTGGGTTTCGACCTCGCGGATGACGTCGTCGAGACGGCCAAGATTGGTTTCCGCAGCGCGAAGCCGAAGCTCTGCCTCATGACGGCGCTGGTGCAATCCGCCGATGCCCGCTGCTTCTTCGAGGATCGCGCGGCGGGCGAGCGGCTTCTGGCTGATCAGAAGACCGATCTGACCTTGACGAACGAAGGCGGTCGAACCTGCGCCTGACGAGGCATCGGCAAAAAACAGCTGCACATCGCGCTGGCGCACGTCGCGGCCGTTGATGCGATAGACCGATCCGGCCTCGCGCTCGATGCGCCGCGAAATCTCGATCGAGTCATATTCGTTGAACGCGCCGCTGACGCTGCGGTCGGTGTTGTCGATGAAGAGCGTGACCTCGGCCATGTTGCGCGCCGGCCGCGCCGCGGAGCCGGAAAAAATCACATCGTCCATCTCGCTGCCGCGGATGGAAGTGGGCCGCGTCTCGCCCATCACCCAGCGCAGCGCATCGAACAGATTTGACTTGCCGCAACCGTTCGGACCGACGACGGCCGTCAACCCGGGCTCGACGTAAAGCTCAGTCGGCTCGACGAACGATTTAAATCCCGAAAGCCTGAGCCGCGTGAATTTCAACTATGTGTGCGCCGTCCTACGCTGATGATGCGGCCACTATTTTTTGGCCAAGAGAGAATCCAACTTCGACTTCAAAACCGACCAGGGCATGCCGCCGGCTTCCTGAACTTCACCATTGATGACGAGAGTGGGCGTGCCCGTAACGCCATAACGTGCCGACGCGTCCTGTGCGACGGCCATGATGCGCTTCTGCTCATCCTGGTTGTTCATACATGCGTCGACCTGCCCCGCACTCATGCCGGCGATTCGGCTTAAGGATACCAGAGCGCCGTGCACGTCGGTTACGCCATATTCCGGATCCCACTTCGCCTGATTCCGGAACAACAGGTCAATGAACTGGAAATAATTATCCGCAGGCTGGCAACGCGCCAACGCTTCGGCCGGAACGTCCGCAGCCCCGATCGGAAAGACGCGGAAGATGTAGAAGACTTTGCCGGTGTCGATGTAGTTCGACTTGAGCAGCGGAATGATGTCGGCGTTGAAGCGTGCACAGTGCGGACACATGGGGGCCGCATATTCGATAAGCGTGATCGGAGCCGACGAGGCGCCGAGTGTCCGGTCGCCGGGAACCGCGCCGGCCGGCACGGCGGCTGCGACCTCCGTGGGACTGCTTTTCTCGTAGTAATAATAGCCCACGCCCAGCGCCAAAAGCGCCAGAACGACAATGCCGATAAGGACTTGATTGCGACTCACGGGCGTCTCCGCTGAAGGGGCCGCCTGCTTTTGGCAGAGGTCCGCTCACGGTTCAATCTGGACCTCGGCCACGGTCGCGCCGTCCGGCAAGTTTGAGCAAAGCCGCTCCCAGCCGCTCGGGTCCGCGCCAACGCCGCGCGGGGTCCGTGGCAAAAGGTTCCTTGGCTTTACGCGGTGCCGGTGGGGCAGGCGGCAGGGTGAGCGAGCTCTGAACGAATCGCAGCTTCGTGATCGCCGTGCGGCCGAGATAGGCATTGATTCGCGCGCACAGCGCACGGCTCTCGTGTTGCAAGAAGAGCGCGGCCGCTGGTTCGGCTTTGAGCGTCAGAACACCTCCCGCTGGTCCCTCGACGAGTTTGACGGGACGGGCGAGCCGCGCCGTCTCCGCTCCCGCGATCTCCGCCCAGCGCAAGATGAGCGTCGGATCGGCGAAGCCGGCGCGGACGAAAGCGGCGCGCGCGGCAAGCGATGCGTCGGCTCCCACGGCAACAGTGCGCGCGTGACGGCTGGGCGGCGGTTCAGGCTGTTTGTCCTTGGGCGTTTGCGCCATGCTCGCAGTATGCCGCGAGAGACGACGCCGAAGCAAAAGCGGAAAACCAACCGCGCCCAGCGCTTGTTGGCCTGGTACGACGTCCATCGTCGTGCCTTGCCCTGGCGCGCCGCGTCGGGGCGCACAGCTGATCCTTATCGTGTGTGGCTGAGCGAGATCATGCTGCAGCAGACGACCGTGCCGGCGGTCGCAGCGTACTTTGCGAGGTTCCTCAAAGCATGGCCGACGGTCCGCGACTTAGCTGACGCCTCGCAGGACGAGGTGCTAACGGCTTGGGCCGGGCTTGGCTATTACGCGCGGGCGCGAAACCTGCACGCCGCGGCGAAGCGCGTTGCCAACGAGCTCGGCGGCCGCTTTCCCGACACGGCGGAGGGTCTGCGCATGCTTCCCGGTGTCGGCGAATACACCTCTGGCGCCATCGCCGCCATTGCGTTCAACCGACGCGAGGCCGCCGTCGATGCCAACGCCGAGCGCGTGCTGGCGCGACTCTTCGCCGTCGAAGAGGCGCTGCCGAAGGCCAAGCCGCGCTTGCGCGAACTTTGCCGGTCGCTGCTGCCGCAAAAGCGCGCCGGCGATTTCGCACAGGCGCTGATGGATCTCGGGTCTTCGATCTGCACGCCAAAACGACCCAGTTGCAGCCGGTGTCCGTGGTCGAAGGATTGTGAGGCGCTAAAGCGCGGCATCCAGCAAGAATTGCCGCGAAAGGCGGCAAAGCCAGCGCGTCCGCTCAAACGTGGCGCCGCCTTCGTGGCGTACGATCGATCCGGCGCGCTACTTCTGGTGAGACGAGCGGAGAACGGGTTGCTCGGCGGCATGATGCAACCGCCGCTCGGACCCTGGAGCGAACGGTTTCCCACCTCAAAGGAAGCACTGCTGCAGGCGCCGTTCCGCGCGGCATGGACGAAACGCATCGGCATCGTTCGCCACGGCTTCACGCATTTCGAGCTGGAACTGGAAGTCTATGTCGCTGAGCTGTCCAAGCGGCCGAGCATCGGCGAATTCAACGCGCAATGGGTCCGCGATCTGTCGAGCGTTGCGCTACCCACGTTGATGAAAAAGATCATTGGTCACGCGTCGAATGTGCAGGGAGATGCCAACCTCCTGGCCGTCACGGCCCGCCGACAAGCATCTCGGCCGTGCAGTTCGACGCCGAGCCGTCGCGCGCGTTGATCTGCGTCGAGATTTTGCCGATCGCAATCGTGCCGGGCTGCAGTTGCGGCGGCGCCACGTAGGCGACGTTCCACACGCCACGTGAGAGCTCTGCAGTCCAGTTCGCGCTCGCTTGCTCATTCGCGTCGTTGGCATCGATGGCGCAGTGCTTGATGGCGATCGCGATCGCGCCGCTCGCGGTGCTCACGACCGCGTCGCGGGGCAAGGTTTGACAGGCGGAAAGGCACAGCGCTGCGGCAACCGCGATGCTGCGCGCCCGTATCACGCCAGGTCCGCGCGCAGGCGTTGCCTGAGATAGTCGATCGGGATCAGCTTGCCCTTGTCTTCATATTGCCAGAACGTCCAGCCGTTGCAGGCGGGAAGTCCCTGCACATGCGCGCCGATCTGATGGATGGAACCCGTGGCGTCGGCGCAGACGAGTGTGCCGTCGGCGCGGACCTTGGCGCGGTGACGCTTCTGCGAACCTTGCAGCACGGTGCCGGGCGGTAGCAGGCCCCGTTCGACGACCCAGCCGAACGGAATGCGCGGCTCGGAGCGCTTGGACTTCGTGACTTCGATCGCATCGTCAGGCGCGGGTTCGATTGCCGCGATGCGGTTGCGCGCGACGCGGGCATAGTTCGTATCGCGTTCGATGCCGATGAAGCGCCGGCCGAGCCGCTTCGCCACGGCACCCGTCGTTCCCGAACCAAAGAAAGGATCGAGCACGATGTCGCCCGGACGCGTCGATGAAACTATCACGCGATGCAATAGCGACTCCGGCTTCTGCGTCGAGTGCGCCTTTTGTCCGTCAGCGCCCTTGATGCGTTCGTTGCCGGCGCAGATCGGCAGCGTCCAGTCGGAACGCATCTGCAGATCGTCGTTCAGTGCTTTCATCGCTTCGTAGTTGAAGGTGTATTGCTGCTTGGCGTTCTTGGTCGCCCAGATCATCGTCTCGTGCGCGTTGGTAAAGCGCTTGCCGCGGAAGTTCGGCATCGGATTGGTCTTGCGCCATACTACGTCGTTCAGAATCCAGAAGCCCAGATCCTGAACGATGGCGCCGACGCGAAAGATGTTGTGATAGGAGCCGATCACCCAGAGCGCGCCGGACTCTTTCAAAAGGCGGCGCGCCTCTCCGAGCCAGGCGCGCGTGAAGCGGTCATATTCCGCGAAGCTTTCGAACTGGTCCCAGGCATCGTCGACGGCGTCGACCTTGGAATTGTCGGGTCGGCGCAGTTCGTTCTTGAGCTGCAGATTGTAGGGCGGATCGGCGAAGATGAGATCGGCGCAGCCATCCGGCAACGCGCGCATGCTTTCCACGCAATCGCCCTCGATCACGCGATCCAGTTCCAGCCCCGCCATTTGCCCGCCCGTTTTTTATCAACAGAGGGCGGACAATGATTCGGCGGAGTCCACAGGTCAAGAGTCCCGGTGAATCAAAGCGTTATCGTTAAGTCCACAATATTTCCCCGATACAAGATGTTGTGGACGGGCGCGAAACTTCTCCGGTGGTGGGGCGTCGGACCAAAACGGTCGAGCGCCGAAAGATGCTCGGGCGTGCCGTATCCCTTGTTGGTGAGCCAGCCATAGTTCGGATGTTCGCCATGAAGTGCCTGCATCATCCGGTCGCGCGTGACCTTGGCGATGATCGAGGCGGCGGCAATCGACACGGATTTGGCATCGCCGTCGATGATGGTGTCGCACGGGCAGGGCAGGGCCGGCGGATCGTTGCCGTCGACCAGCGCGAAGGCGGGACGGAATTGAAGCGCGCGCACGGCACGCGCCATCGCCATGTGCGTCGCCTGGCGGATGTTGATCATGTCGATCTCATCGACGCAGGCCTCGCCGACGCCGACGGCAATCGCACTGAACATGATGTGGGAGAAAAGTTCGTCGCGTCGTTCGGCAGGAAGCTGCTTGGAATCGTTGAGGCCCTTGGGGATCTTCGCGCGATTGAGGATGACCGCTGCGGCCACCACCGGCCCCGCCAACGGCCCGCGTCCCGCCTCATCGACGCCGGCGACCAGACCGTCGATCTTTTTCAGCACGCGCGCTTCGAAGATGTAGTGCGGCATTATCTGACACTAGCAGTTCGAGTCCGGCAAAAAAGCGAACGTTCCGTGCACGGTGCGAGTTATGCACACGCCGTGCGGCACATCACGGTTTTGGCGGTCGAGTCGCGGAAAAGATGTAGACGGCGGCGACGGCGAGCACGACGCCGAGGCCAAGTGCGGGGCTGCGTTCCTGCCAACTGTGGGCGGTCCAGGCCCAGGCTGCGGCCGCGATTAGCGCGACGATGTCGAGAATCGCGAGTACTTGCATTTGCCGGAGCATCGCGGGCTTCGGAGCAGGTTCGTTCGCCATGGCCCGACCATAATCTGCTGCCGCCGATTCCGGCAACTCGCTAGGCCCGCGCCGCCTCGCTCACGACATAGGAAAGCAGCAGCGACAAAAGGATCAGCGTGCCGGGTATGAGCATGTCGTTCATGTGCGGATCGACGTGGCCGATGGCGCTGGCGCCGAACAGACATGCCGCGGCGAACACCGCCACCATCACGCCGGCGCTGATCCAGGAAAGAATGCGCGCAGGCCGTGCCTCATGCTGCGTGATGCGCTCCATCAAGAGGACGGAGAATTCGCCGGCATCGCGCTCGGGCAGGGGCGCGGTCAGCAATGCGTCGAGTTCCATGTCGTTCATGATGGCTCTCCCAGGATCGCCTTCAGTTTTTCGCGGCCGCGCAGCACATGCGATTTCAAAGTGCCGAGCGGAATGTCCATCGCTTCCGCCGCTTCACTATTCGATAGTCCAAGCGCGAAGCTCAGCGTCAACGCCGCGCTTTCGGCCGCTGTCAACTTCGCCATGGCGCGCTCCAGATCGATGCGGGCGTGCGCTGCGCTCTCGCCGCTCACCATCGCACCATCCCAGTCGCCGAGCTGTTCGTCGGGCTTGCGCTTTCTCGCGTGCATCAGAAAACGCGAATAGGCGATGCGGTAGAGCCAGGTCGCGAATGCCGACTCGCCGCGAAAATTGCCGATGCCGCGCCAGGCTTCGAGGAACGTCTCCTGCGCCAGATCGTCGGCGGTGGCGTGATCGCCGCGCGTCAGGCGCAGCAGCAGCCCGCGTACCTTGGACTGGTGCAGCCGCGCCAGCGCGCTGAACGCGGCGACATCGCGCGTCGCAACCGCCCGCTCGACCAGCGTGCCGTCGTCCATGTCGGTTACGCCACAGCCGCTTTCCTTTCGCTATGCCGGTCGGTTTCGTTCGAATGCCGCCATGATGAGCAGCGCTACGCCGATCATGAAGGGAAAGAAGCCGAGCGTGGGAAGCCAGCTCACGTCTTCGATCGGTCCGTGAAACCAGGATTGCGCCGTCATCGACCAGAAAAAGGTCATGAGCGCGATGCCGATGGCCACAAGTATGATGCCGCCGCGCATCATGCCCACCGGTGCGGCGCGTCTTGGTCCATTGAAAAGCTCGACCGGAACGGGCTGACCCTTCTCGGCCAGCGTCTGCATCACGCGATAGCGCGCCATGCGGACCTGGAAGACGAAATAGCCGTTGGCCACCAGAACGAACGCAATCACCGCCCAGAATACGATTGCCACCAATACGAAGCCCGACATCATGTAGCTTTCCCCTTCGATTTCGCGTTGTTCAGCGAAGGTTAGATGCGGGCAGCGAAGGGCATGGATGCAAGGGGCAGCGGCCAGGCATTTTCGCCAGGGGACGACGCGCGGGTCGCGCTGCGGGGCGGTTCTGGCCGCTAAACCAAACGCTTAAGCCGCTTCGCCGCCGAAAAGCGAAAGCTGGTCGCCGGTCCGCGGCGGGCGACGGAATTTGGCGACCGTGAGCGGGCGGGACTCCTTGTTGAGGCCGAGTCGCTTCACCGCCATCTGGAAGCGCCGCGCGATCATCTCGGCATAGGGACCGGTTCCCTTCATGCGCACGGCCCACTGCGCGTCATAGTCCTTGCCGCCGCGCATCTGGCGGATAAGCGACATGACGTGTTTGGCTCGGCCGGGCTCGTTCACCTCGAGCCATTCGCGGAACAGATCCTTGATTTCGAGTGGCAGGCGCAGGAGCACGTAACCGGCGGTGCGCGCGCCGCACTCGGCGGCGGCGGTGAGCACGGCTTCCATCTCGCCATCATTGAGCGCGGGGATGACGGGCGCGAACATCACGCCGGTGGGAATGCCTGCTTCGCTCAATGCGCGGATCGCCTGCAAGCGGCGCTGCGGCGTGCCGGCGCGCGGCTCCATCGTGCGGGCAAGCTTGCGGTCGAGTGTGGTGACGGAGAGCGCGACCTTCGCCAGGCCTTCGCGCGCCATGCCGGAGAGAATGTCGATGTCGCGCAGCACCAGCGGCGACTTGGTGACGATGCCGACCGGATGCTTGAAGTCACGCAGCACTTCGAGGATGGAGCGCATGATGCGCATCTTCTTCTCGATCGGCTGATACGCATCGGTGTTGGTGCCGATGGCGATCATGCGCGGCACATAGCCGGGCGCCGAAAGTTCCTTGGCGAGCAACTCGGCGGCGTTCGGCTTGGCAAAGAGGCGCGACTCGAAATCCGCGCCCGGCGACATGCCGAGATAGGCATGTGTTGGTCGCGCGAAGCAGTAGATGCAGCCATGCTCGCAGCCGCGATACGGATTGATCGAGCGGTCGAAGGAAATATCGGGCGAGGTGTTGCGTGCGATGATGGTACGCGTCGAGTCACGGGTGACCTCGGTGCGCAGCGGAGGCGGCGGCAGATCATCGTCGCGCCAGCCGTCATCGGTCTTCAGATCGGTCGAACGCCCGGACGGGCGCGCTGCCTGGCCGCCGCTCCAGCCGTCGTCGACGAGGACGCGAGCCTGTTTCTCGTAGCGTCCCACTGCGTTGGAAAGCGCCCCGCGGCCCCTGAGGAGCCGCCGGTCTGCCGTGATATCTAGGACCGTTGTCATGGTCCAAGGAATATAAGGCGATATTGAGAACAAATCAAGTACAAAATTGAGTGAGGTGATTATGTCTGACTTGACAGTGACAACCGTCCTACCGCGCTTTTCCCCTTCCCGTTTGATCATCCAACGCAAGGGGAAATTGTGCATGGCTGAACAGACAAAAGACCTTTCGTTTGGACGCAAGGTCGGGCGACGAGCTTGGGTTTCCGCTTGGTTGTTTTTCGATGCCAAGCCGAAGCACGCAGCGACGTTCGTTGTGCTCTTCATCGGCGGCGGAATTGCCTATTACTGGCTCTACGGGCTTCCAGCTGCTTGGGAGCAGGCGGTTGTGATCCTCATCTTTACCGTCGGTCCCATAGTGGCTCTTTGGTGCCTGCTATTCCTATGGCAAATGTGGCTTGCCCCTGCCGCGCTTGTTTATGAGCAAGCGATGCAGGCGGAGCGCCGAAGCGTACCCCCGGTGATGACAGCGGAATCGTCCGAGCGAGTTGCGGCAAAAATCGAGAAAGAAAGGCTATTGCGCGATCTAAGAGGCTTCGTCGCGTCCTGCAAGTGGGACAGCGATGCTCCAATAAATTTTCGCAATCTCTTGGAAGCAAACAGCAACTACCTACAAATTCGGCGCTACATGAGTGATGATTTTCTCCAACTTGTACGCTCATCAGGTCGAACAATAATCAGCGTTTCCCCAGGTTCGCGCCTGCCCGGGTTGGCGCACAAATTCCTAGATGAGCTTGATCGCCTGTCGAAAGAGTGGGGAATTGTCTGAGCTCAGAACCATTTAACCGCCTCGCCAAAAATGTCCGCATTCAAACGGTTGTTGTGGCGGAACTGAAATTCCGCGACGTACAGCGGCAGACATTTGGCGCTGACTTTGTGGAAGCTGCCGACGATCCCGCGCTTGAAGATTCTGCAGCGGCCGACGCGTTGGTGATCGCACGGAGCAGTTAACACCAACTCACTCGGCACGGCCCACCGGAGTGCTGGCCACCCAGTTGGGCAAACGCAGATAGCAAAAAAATTGTCTGAGACCTGATCTTCATATTTTGAGTCGGTCGTCACCTAGATGGCCCGCACTCCGGCCATGACTAAGGGTGGGTGGCCTCACACAACGTCGACGGCCACGAAGATTTACGACGGATAGTTTTGAGTGCGACTTGACGGTCGGGAATCTGTTCCTATATGGCTTCGGCAAAGTGTTCGAGAAGAGGTGCGAAAAAATCGGAGAGAAAAATCTCAAAAACGACGAACAATTTTATTGCTGAAGGATCGGCCCAAGGCGTCAAAATTCATCGGCTGCGAAGTGGATATTACCTAGCTGCCACAATTGGTTGACACCAAACAGACGGGAATTGAATGAAAGAATTTTGAGAAAAAAAGATTCCGCAAAAGCGGGCGAGATTTCCTAGCCCTTCGACGAGCTCAGGGTGAGGAAATCCGGCAAATCCCTCATCCTGAGCCTGTCGAAGGATGAAGGCCCGCTATTAGGCGGACACGAACTCGCTCTAACTCCCCACCTTCGCCGCCTGCCGCTTGTTCGCTATCGGATGCATCACGCCGGCGCCTGCCGGCCACACGCCTGGCGGCGCCTTTACGCCCCGGCAGATGTGCCTGGCGTGCGGCGACAGCGCCTCCCAGATGTCGTGCGGCATCGACTTCAGGAGCTTGCTCTCGTCGACCCAGGGACCGGCATATTCGACGTTTGGCATGGCGCGGATCTCGCGGCTGAGATTAGGCGTCGCGCCGTGCCAGGCGCGATTGTCGCGGAACACGCCGGCGCCGGCCGGCGCACCGACGAGCGTGGAGAGCCGCATCCATTCCGGCTCGTCCTGCGGCGTCGGCGGGCTTGCGACCTGCGCCTGCGTGCCGGCGATCTGCCGGATAGGACCGTTCTCCCAGGTGAGATCGCTCATCAGGAAATTGATCGTCACGTGTGGCGAAGTGCGCTGGATGACGAGCTGCTGGGTCTGGAAAGTGAGTTCGTCCGTACCCGGACGTTTGCGCAGCTTGACGCCGATGCGCTCGGCGGCGGCGAGGCGCGCCGGCGGCATCTCGAAGGTCTCCTGCACGTCGGCGTGCAGAGCCTGGTATTCGATCGCGCCGGGCAGGCAGAGATCGCCACCCGCGCCGCGGACATAATAATCTTCGGTGCCGAAGATTTTCTGCAAGATCGGCGTCGTGGTCGGAAGATCGACCATGCCGGCCCAAACCGGATCGTGCAGCAGCTCGCGCGACGCCGATGCGGTGCCGTAGGAGTAGCGATGCGGCAGACGTCCGGTCTCGGTGACGTATTTGCGCCCGCCTTCGCCGCGAATTTCGAGGATCTGGCGCAGCACGCGCGCGCTCGCTTCGCGCCAGAGCGCAAGGCGCTCGGGATCGAGCAGGTTCTTCACCACGACGAAGCCGTCGCGATAGAAGATGCGTTGCGCTCGCTCGACCTCGTGCGGCTCGAGTATCTCGACGCTCTTCAGGCCGTTGTTCTGGCGCAGATGCTCGCGCAAGCGCTTGACGTCGGGATCGTCATAGGCGCGCCGCGCCGGGGCGCGCGGATCGACGGAGCGGCTCGTCATCTCGGGCACGAACGGCACGCCATGCTCGTCGGTGGTCTCGTTCGGCGGCGTCGCCTCGCACCAGCCGACGCGCGTTTCGCCGTAGATCTTCAAGCCGTCCAGTTCGCCCATGTCCGCCAAATCCGGTGTCCCGCAGAATGATAATGCAGGAGGCGTCAGGAGCGCTAATCGCCGCGTGGTCGCACGAAGGCGCCGACCTGGGAAAGGTAGTCCTGCTTGCCGATAGGAGCGCCGTTATGGCGCAGGATGTCGTAGGCGGTGACGATGTGGAAATAGAAATGGGGCAGGGCCCAGGCGCGCAGGAAGTCCAGTCCGTTCATCGCAAACGCGAGCTTGGGATTGTTCGGCATCGGAAACGTGCAGTCGCGGCCTTCGGCGCCGTCGAACGAAGCAGACGGCAGTTGGCGAAGATAGGCGACGGCCCTGGCGATGCGTGTCTTGAGATCGGCAAACGTCGTTTCGTCGTTCCCGAACGCGGGCGGTTCTTGGGCCGCAAGCCGCGCGGCGCCAATGCAGGCGTTGTCGCAGGCAAGCTGTACCTGCTTCGCCAACGCGAACATGTCGGGCGCCAGCCGCGCGTTGACCAGATCGAGGTCCTTTGCTCTGGCGTGCGCGGCGCCTTTGTCGAGGACCACAGAAAGGCTTTCGAGCATTGGAACAAATGAGCCAACCGACATTACATGCATGGAAATCTTCATGGGCGTTCTCCGTGCTAGAGGGTTTTCAGATATTCGACCAAGCGATCGTTGCTGGCGGCGATCGGACCGGTGAAGCCCATGCCGAGCGCATAGTCGCGGTCGGCGAACGAGCAGAACTCGGCGATCATCGTGGTGTGAGTCTTTCCTCCATCTTCATCGAGCGTCGAGGTTATCTTGCAGGTCGGTGGCGGCCCTTTGCGCCTGCCGTGATCAATGTTCTGCCAGATGAGGCGGGCGGGCGGCTCGACTTCGATGAACACGAAGTCCATGACGAGCTCGTGCCCGTCGGGAAAGCGCATGACGTGGTGCCACAGTCCGCCGGGGCGAACGTCCATTTCGCACACGGGGTTGGTGAAGCCCGGTCCGCCCCACCAGCGCTTGACATGGTGGGGCTCGGTGCTCGCCTCCCACACCTTGGCGCGTGGCGCATCGTATGTCCGGCGCATGATGATGAGCGGTTCGCTCTTGGGAATCTCGGTTTGCGTGTTCATCGCGAACGTCCTTTCTTGGCGGGGCGGCCATGATCGCCATCCATGGTCTTCAGGTAGGCGGCAAGGCTGTCGAAGTTGCGATCCCAGAATTTGCGATAGTCCTCGAGCCATTGGGTCGCGGCCTTGAGAGGCTTGGCCTCAAGGTGACAGGGGCGCCACTGCGATTCCCGGCTGCGCGAAACCAGGCCGGCATGCTCGAGCACCTTGAGGTGCTTCGACACCGCAGCGAGGCTCATGTCGTACGGCTCGGCGAGTTCCGAAACCGTCGCATCGCCGCTGGCGAGACGCGCGAGAATGCCGCGCCTGGTGGGATCGGCAAGCGCGGAAAGCGTGGCGGAAAGGGTGTCGGTGGGCATCGTATTCAACCATTTAGTTGTCAACTAAATGGTTGAATACTGCCGATCGAAAAAGGAGTCAACGGCGAAGTTGCGGCCTAGCGCCAGGCCGCCAGTGCGGCGGAGTCGAAATATTCGTCGAGGCGGGTGATCTTGCCTTCACGCACTTTGCAGACGACGCAGGCGGCAAGCGAAACCTCCTTGCCGCTCTTGAGCTTGGCCTTCAGCAGGTGCTGCTCGACGAAACCGCCTTCGAATACATCGAGACGGCGGCGGGTGTAATGCCGCTCCGGTATGTTGGTGATGAAGCTGTCGAGCGCTTCGAGATTTTCTTCCGCCGTGACCGAGGCGTTGTCGGTGTTGTGCCAAATGATCGCGTCGTGCGCGTAGATGTTACGCACCGCCTCCAGATCGCCGCGCTCGATCGCGCTGAAGAAATGCTCGGCCAGCTGCCGCATCGATTCCAGGGGCACTCTACGTCTCCTTCATCCGCCTGCCAGAGCGTTGGTTATGACGATTTCGTCGCCCGCTTTCAGGCGGTGCAAATCGGCGTCCTTGGCACGAACCATAGTTCCTCCGTGCAGGAAGACAATGTTGTGCCTAATGGCGCCGCTTTCATTGAAAAAGTGCAAGGCGAGCGGCGGATGGCGCCGCGCCAGGTCGCTCAACACAGCGCCGATGGAGTTGCCTTCGGCCGAAAGGAAACGCTCGCCGCCCATCACCGGTCGAAGGATCGGCGGCAGCTGAACGCGAACACTCAATGGGCGTAGGCCTCCACGCTCATAATGCGGGGCAGCCCGCTCGCCACTTCGCCCCAGCTTTCGCCCAAATTGTCGCTGCCGTAGATCACGCCAGACGCGGTACCGAAATAGAGTCCGCCGGGATCGAGTTGGTCTGCCGAAAGCGAGCCGCGCAATACGGCCGTGAAGCAGTTGGCCGGCAGGCCATTGGTCAGCGGCTCCCAAGACTTGCCGTTCTTCGTGCGATAGACGGCGAGTTGTCCGCCGCGCGGAAAGCGGAAATTGTCGCCGTCGAGCGGCACGACGAAAACCTGACCCGTCTTCAAATCCATCGCGGAGGGAAATCCGAAGCTGCAATGATGGCCGTCGGACAGTTCAGTGACGGGAAGCCCGTCCTCGATCACCTGCCAGCTGTCGCCACCGTCATCGCTGCGGTGCACGCCGCGATGCTCCTGGCGGAAGAGGATGTTCGCCTTCTTGGGATCGTGCGTCACGCTGTGCACGCATTGACCGGTCGAAGCGGGTGCGGAGTCGATCGCAGGATTGACGCCCTTGTTCTTCGGCTGCCAGGTCTTACCGCCATCGTCGGTGCGGAACAGTCCGGCAGCCGAAATGCCGACCCACATGCGGTTGGGGTTGTTGGCGTCGCTCAGGATCGTGTGCGCGCCGAGGCCACCGAAGCCGGGCGCCCAGTTTTCCCGTCCGGGCTGTTCGTTGAAGCCGTCGATCGGTTGCCAGGATTGCCCGCGATCGCGGCTGACGAAGAGACCGGCTTCCGACACGCCGGCCCACAGCGCGCCATGCGCGAAGTGCAGTGTCCACACCTGGTCGACGAAGCGTCCGCCGCCCTTGAGGATGCCGCCAAAGTCTTCCTTGGCGACGAGGCGGTGATGTTCGGGATTGCCGCGGTCCTCCGGGCGATAGCGCGGCGCGGCCTCGAGCTGTTTCCAGTTCGTGAGATCGTCGCTCGCGAACAGCGCAACGCCGAAGTTGGGGCTGTTGACCGCGACATAGGTGCGGCCCTTGTCGTCGCGCACGGAGGCCGTCACGGGCCAGCCGCGCAGGACGAACTCGGTCTCCCAGTTGCGGCGATCCTTGCTTCTCAAAATCGCAGCGCCCTTCGGCGTGCCGACGATCAACGCAACGGACATATCAGTTCCTCCCCAGTGCGGAGAAAAGCATACCCATTATCCGCCGCGGCGGGAGAGGGGGTCTTCGAGCAATCGCGGCATGATCTCGACAAAGTTACATGGCTTGTGACGAATATCGAGCTGTTGCTTGAGGATTCCGTCCCAGCCATCCTTCACAGCGCCCGGCGAACCGGGCAGGGCAAAGAGATACGTGCCCTTGGCGACACCGGCGCAGGCGCGCGACTGCACGGTCGAAGTGCCGACTTTCGCATAGCTGATCTGATGGAAGAGGGCGGAGAAACCGTCGATCTCCTTTTCGAACAGCGAGCGAAAGGCTTCAACAGTCACATCGCGTCCGGTGAGTCCGGTGCCGCCGGTCGAAATGACGACATCGATCGTCGGGTCATCGATCCAGCTGTGAAGCTGTGCGGCGATCTTTGCTTGATCGTCAGTGACGATGGTGCGCGCGGCGAGGACGTGTCCGGCCGCCGTGATGCGCGCGGCGAGCGTGTCGCCGGACTTGTCGTTCGAGGTGTCACGCGAATCAGACACCGTCATGATGGCGATGCGGACGGGAACGAATGCGACGCTCTCGTCAATACCGGGCATCGCTCACCACCGTGTCGGCTTGTGTCGTGATCGCCGGCGGACGCGGCGCGGGCGGCTGAGCGGGCGGAATATAAATCGGCCATTGGCCGGCCGCAGTCGCATCGAGGCTCGGCGCCGCTTGCCCCATGCGGCGACTATACATCCAATGGTACATGAGAAGTCGCTTCACATAGGAACGCGTCTCTGACACGCGAATGCTTTCGATAAACAGAAGAGCGTCGTCTTCCTTTCCGGCACGCGCATTGATCCAGCCGGCAAGCTTCATAGGTCCTGCATTGTATGCCGACGGTACCTGGACAAGGTTGCCGCCATACTGATCGAGCAGTTGCGCGATGTACCGCTGCCCGAGCGAGAGATTGTAGGTGGGATCGCTCAATTGAGAAGGCGAGACCGCTCCGCCAACTCTTGCAGCGGTTGCCGGCATCAACTGCATGAGGCCGCGCGCACCGGCGGGCGATACGGCCTCGGCCTGGAAGCGGCTCTCGATGCGCGTGAAGGCCAGCACCAGCGACGGATCGATCGTGTAGCCGCCGTCGGGCTTGTACTGCGGCACGGGATAGAGGCCGGTGAGCTTTATGCCGCGCGATGCCTCGGTTTCGCTGGCGCGCAATTCGATATTCGGCACGTTCATGCGCCGCGCCAGCGCCGCATAGCCCATGTCGTGGCTACCGTCGCTAGCGCCGAAGGCGCGGTTGAGTTCCTGCGCAACGCTGGCACGCTCTTCGCCGACCTGCATGAGCGCGATGGCGCGATGGGCGGATGGGACCGCTGCGATCGCTGAAAGATCCATCGCGGTGAGAACGGGATCGACGAACCCGGTTTGCGTGTCGACGCCGAGCACTCGCTCTGCGAGCACCCCGTAGAAAGTCGGTTCCTCGCGCGCTGCCGCATTGAGAAGGGTCACGACGCGTTGCGGATCGCCGAGCCGCAAATGGGCGCGCGAGGCCCAGAATGCGGCAGCGGAGCGGCTGTAATTTGGCGCATTGGTCGCTTGCGCCAGCACCTCGAAATGCTTGGCCGCATCGTCGTAGTTGCCGAGGCGATAGGCCGAGAAGCCCGCATCCCACTCGAGCATCGGCACGGATTGCCGCTCGATTGCGCGGAAGCTCATCGCGACGTTCCACGCCTCCTGGTCCATGCCTTCCGCGAGATAGGAGGCGGCGACACGATGGGTGAGTCTTGCGAGGTCGTAGTTGGATGCGCCATCCGCGATGGCCTGGTTCAGCACGAGATGCGCCTGATCGGGCTGATCGGCCTTGATGAAGCGCTCGATCTGCGGTTGGGCGATGCGTCCCGGTTCCGAGCTCAACGGGGGATCGGGTGAATCGAACTCCTCATACCCGCCGCCGCGGCGATGCGCCGGACCCGCAGGCACGGGCACGCTCGCCGTCATCACAATGACCACGCGATGGTGACGCTTGTGTACCCGTTTGGAGGCGCGCGCGACGGCCAGGCGATAGACCCGGTCGGCGATGGGGAGCTCGGGATAGGTGCGCAACCAGTCCGTCAGATCAGCGAGGGGGGCGCGCGCACGCGGAGACAAATAGCGCTCGGCGAGGACATAGCCTTCTAGCGACCGGTCGGAAACCTGATCAAACAACGCCCTCGCCGCCTCGAAGCGTCCCGCCCTCTCGGCGTCGAAGATCTGGCGATAGAGGGCGACGTCGCCGGGCGACAGCACCACCATGGGCACGCTGGCGGCCTCGCCGCCATCGCTGGGAAGCGGAAGTTCTGCCCGCGCAGCGCCAATTGCCGCGGCCAACGCAAATGTCGCGAAAACCCAAATCTTTGTTCGCATCACCGATTTCCGATTCGCTCAGCCACTCGCTACGGCGAGCGGTCAATGCTCAAACTTTGCTGCCGAGCCCGAGCGCATCGAGCTTATCGGCCAACGCCTGCAAATCACGCCACGCCAGTTTCTTATGAGCGGGCTGCCGGAGCAAGTAGGCGGGATGTAGGGTCGGCAAGACAGGAATCATTTCTGTGCCAATCCGGTACTCAAGCCAGCGGCCGCGCAGTTTCATGATTCCGTCATTGAGCCCGAGGACGTGTCGCGCCGAAACGGCACCGAGCATGATCATGATCCTGGGTTGTGCGAGCTCGATGTGACGTCGCAGGAAGGGAATGCACATTGCAACCTCGCCGGGATCGGGATTTCGGTTGTCCGGGGGACGCCAGGGCATGACGTTGATGATGTAGGCGCGCGTCCGGTCGAGACCGATGGCAGCCAGCATCTTGTCGAGCAGTTTTCCGGCGCGGCCGACAAAAGGAAGTCCGGCCTTGTCTTCGTCATGTCCGGGAGCTTCGCCGATGAACATGACATGCGAGTTCGGATTGCCGTCGGCGAACACCGTGTTCGTTGCACTCTTTTTCAGTTGGGAGCCGTCGAAGGACTCCATGGCCGCCTTGAGTTCTTCGAGACTGTGGCACTTGGCTGAAATCTCGAGCGCAGAGCCGAAACCGTCAGTCGCGAGCGGCGCAAGGTTGGCAGGCTTGATTTGCGCCAGCGGCGGATTTCGTCGCGGCGTCGGATTGGGCGTCGCCGTTGCGGCATTTAACGTCGCCGTGCGGGCGTTAAATCGGTCGACCGGCACATCCGCGGTGGCTTCATCCGCGCCGGCTTCGACAAGCCAACTCAGCGCGGCCAAGGATTCCTCTCGGGAAGCTGTCATAGGGCGATGATAGGCGCGGTTGACCGCCGATTCCTACAGCCGCATAACGGCATTTCGGGGATGAAATTAGGTTCTTGAGATGGCCGAAGCGGTTGAGCGCGAGAGTATGGAATACGACGTCGTGATCGTCGGCGGCGGCCCCGCGGGGCTCGCAGCCGCGATCCGGCTAAAGCAGATCAAACCCGAGATCACCGTCTGCCTCGTCGAAAAAGGTTCCGAGATCGGTGCGCACATCCTCTCGGGCGCGGTGATCGATCCGATCGGCATCAATGAGCTCATTCCGGATTGGAAGGAGAAAGGCGCGCCGATAGACACGCCGGTGACCGACGACCGGTTCTATTTCCTGGGACCTGCGGGCGCGATCCGATTGCCGAATTTCGCGATGCCGCCGTTGATGAGCAATCACGGAAATTACATCGTCAGCCTCTCGAACTTGTGCAAATGGCTGGCGACGCAGGCCGAAGCGCTAGGCGTCGAAATCTATCCCGGCTTTCCGGCAGCCGCGCTGGTCATCGAAAACGGTGTCGTCAAGGGCGTGACCACCGGCGATCTCGGCGTCGCCAAGAATGGCCATCACAAGGATGGATTCACGCCCGGCATGAACCTGCTTGGCAAGTACACGCTGTTCGCCGAAGGCGCACGCGGTTCGTTGACCAAGCAGTTGCTGAAAATCTTCAAGCTCGACGCGGACTGCGACTATCAGAAATTCGGCATCGGCGTGAAAGAACTGTGGGAACTGCCGCCCGGCAAGCACAAGCGTGGGCTGGTGCTGCACACGATGGGTTGGCCGCTCGATAATTCGACCGGCGGCGGACTCTTCATGTATCACTGGGGCGAGAATTTCTGCTCCATCGGCTTCGTCGTTCATCTCAACTATTCCAATCCCTTCATCTCTCCGTTCGATGAGATGCAACGTGTCAAGCAACATCCGCGCATCCGCGAGATGCTTCTGGGCGGAAAACGCATCGGCTACGGCGCGCGCGCGCTGACCGAGGGCGGGTTGCAGTCCGTGCCCAAGCTCGTGTTTCCCGGCGGGGCACTGATCGGCTGCGGCGCGGGCTTCATGAACGTGCCGCGCATCAAGGGCAGCCACAACGCAATCAAGACGGGCATGCTTGCGGCAGAAGCAGTTGCGGAAGCGCTGGCGGCCGAACGTTCGGCCGATACCCTCGATGCCTACGAGAAATCCTGGCGCGCCAGCCACGTCTACAAGGATCTAAAACGTGTACGGAATGTTAAGCCTCTCTGGTCAAAGTTCGGTACACTCGTCGGCATACCGCTGGGCGCGATCGACATGTGGACGAACCAGCTGTTTGGATTTTCGGTCTTCGGCACGTTGAAACACGGCAAGCCGGACTATGCGACGCTGAAACCGGCGGCGCAGTCGCGCAGGATCGTCTATCCCAAGCCCGACGGCGTCATCAGCTTCGACAAACTTTCAAGCGTATTTCTATCGAACACGAACCACGAAGAAGATCAGCCCGTTCACTTGAAGTTGACCGATGCGTCGATACCTATCCGCGTAAACCTGCCTGAATATGATGAGCCGGCGCAGCGTTATTGCCCCGCAGGCGTTTACGAAGTTGTGCAGGAGCAGACCGGACCTCGTTTCCAGATCAATGCGCAGAACTGCGTGCATTGCAAAACCTGCGACATCAAGGATCCGGAACAGAACATCACCTGGGTAACGCCGGAAGGCGGGGGCGGGCCGAATTACCCGAACATGTAGGAGCATTCGTTGCGCATAGCAGCACTCGCCGCCGCACTGGGATTGGCCACATTTGTTTCCGCATGCGCAGGCGGCACGGTGCAGGTCGCATCGCGCGCGGAAAACGCGCAAGCCCAGGAATACGGCAACTATCTTTCGGCACGTTTCGCCGCAAGTCAGCACAATCTGAAGGACGCGGCGGCCTACTATCGCGCCAGCGCTGACGCCAACCCGAGCGATCCGCAATTGCTCGGCCTGGCCTTCTTTTTCGCGACATCCTCCGGCGATATCGAGTCGGCGAACCGATTGGCCGAAAAAGTCGTTGCAATCACGCCCGATGATCGGGCGGGTCGATTGACGCTGGCGGTTGTCGCGATGAAACATCGCGACTATGCGGGCGCGCGCAAACTCATGGCTTTGTCCGCCAAAGGTCCGTTCTCGTCCTTGACCGTGTCGCTGATCGACGGCTGGGCGGCGGCAGGAATGGGAGACAAGGTTGCAGCAAAGGCCGATCTCGCGGCGATGCGCGCGCAAGACGGCGCCGACGCCATCGGATTGTTTCATCTGGCGTTGATCGCGGACTATTTCGGCGAAAACGATCTGGCCGACACGTCCTACAAAACCGTGTTGAAGAATGGCGCTACGCCGCGGCTCGTCGACGCGTATGGCCGCTTTCTGGAACATACCGGACGCGGCGCTGACGCTGCAGCGCTCTACACGAAATACGACGCCGAACCCGGAATGACGCAGCTGGCGGAGGCGGGACTTGCAAGAATTAAGTCGGGAGCAAAGGCGGAGCCGCTCGTCACCAAACCGGAGGATGGCGCCGCCGAAGCGCTTTTTGCAATCGCCTCCGCCTTGACCGATCAAGGCGGCGCCGACATCTCCATACTTTATCTTCGCCTTGCGCTCTATCTGCGGCCGAACCTTGATCTTGGTGCCGTGCTGCTGGCCGACCGGCTCGAAACTCTACAAAAGTTCGAAGACGCGATCGAAGTCTATCGCACGATCGACAAGTCGTCGGCATACTTTCGCCTTGCCCGCGTCGAGATCGCCCTCGACGAGGCGCGGTTGGATCGCAGCGATGCGGCAATCGCCGAACTCAAGGCACTGACGACATCCAATCCTGCCGATCTCGAGGCCTGGACTGCGCTCGGCGACACGTATCGCAGCACGCAGAAATTTGCCGAAGCGTCGGACGCCTATGACCACGCCATTGCGCTCTTGAGCCCGGTGAAGGCGAAGGACTGGCCGATTTATTTCGCGCGCGCCGTGTCGGAAGAGGGGGCAAAAAATTGGAGTGCCGCGGAAGTCGACCTGAAGAAAGCGCTGCAGCTCGCGCCGAACGAGCCGGCGGTGTTGAACTACCTGGGCTACAGCTATGTCGACCAGAACCGCAACATCGCCGAAGCATTGGCGATGCTGGAAAAGGCGCGATCGCTGCGGCCAACGGACGGCTATATCACCGACAGCGTGGGTTGGGCCTACTTCAAACTCGGGCGCTATGCCGACGCCGCCAAGACGTTGGAGAGCGCGGTCGAGCTCATACCCGGCGACTCCACGATCAACGATCATCTGGGGGATGCCTATTGGCGGGTGGGCCGCAAAATGGAAGCCAAGTTCCAGTGGACACACGCGCTGAGTTTCGGTCCCGACGACCAGCAGAAAGTGATGATCGAGAAGAAGCTCAAGGACGGATTGGCGCCAGGTGACAAGCCGAACTGAGACCGTCGAAGCGTTCGCGCCGGCGAAGATCAATTTGTGCCTGCATGTCGGCGAAAAACGTGGCGATGGATTTCACGATATAGAGAGCCTCGCGGTCTTCGCCCAGGTCGGCGACATGCTGACATTCACCCCGTCCAATATGTTGACATTGGAGCTGGATGGTCCGTTTGCGGCAGGTCTGGATGCGGGTGAGGACAATCTCGTGTTGCGAGCCGCCGGAGCACTGGCGGCGCATTGCGGCCAGCGCGCTGCCGCTGCAATCAAGTTGACCAAAAATCTTCCCGTCGCATCGGGAATCGGAGGCGGTTCTTCCGATGCAGCGGCAACGTTGCGCGGCCTCGTGCGTCTTTGGGGGCTCGACGTGTCTTGGTCTGAGCTGCGTGCGATTGCAGCCACACTGGGCTCCGATGTGCCGGTTTGCGTGGAAAGTCATGCTGCCTGGATGGAAGGTCGCGGTGAACGCCTCACCCCTGCTGGCGCGCTACCGGAGATGGCAATGGTGCTCGTCAATCCGGGAGTGTCGGTTTCGACAGCGGAGGTGTTCGGCGCGCTTTCCGGGCGACGTGGCACCGGAAACGTCGACCATGCCGCGCGAATTCAATCACACTCCGGCATGTTGGACTTCTTGAAGGCAACCACGAACGATCTTGAAGTCCCTGCGCGTTCGATCGCGCCGGTCATTGCCGAGGTGCTCGACGAGCTGGCGCGCATGCCGGGGGTGGAATTCCGGCGCATGAGCGGCAGCGGCGCGACGTGCTTTGCGCTATTTGAAGATGATAGCGCGGCCGAGTTGGCG
>Ga0207693_10000265_pt1 | contig 48189 bp, 48 predicted proteins | sample LARL81metaG_FD_184347 | JGI IMG/M metagenome (GOLD analysis project Ga0207693, IMG submission 184347) | Corn, switchgrass and miscanthus rhizosphere microbial communities from Kellogg Biological Station, Michigan, USA - LAR L8-1 metaG... | ecosystem: Host-associated > Plants > Roots >... | reverse complement strand
CCGCCAACTCCTCGAACAACACCTCAACACGCTCGGCAGGGCTCACCGACGCGGGCGGCGATGCAGTCAAGGACATAACTGCATCATCGCAGCCAGGTCCGACAAATCTGAGTTGCCCGATCCGCGCCGAAGGCGTGCCCTCCCCAGCTGGCGGTTGACATGCAGCCGTGCAGCTGCATATAGTCGGACATGCAGCCAATCAGCTGCATGAATGGATATGGCAGAGATGGACGAGGTGTTCAAGGCGTTGGCTGATCCGAGCCGGCGTCTGTTGCTCGACAATCTCAACGCGCGCAACGGACAGAACCTGCAGGAGTTGTGCGCGGGCCTGTCGATGGCGCGGCAGTCGGTCAGCAAGCATCTGGCGGTGCTCGAAGACGCCAACCTGATCACGACGGTGTGGCGGGGCAGAGAAAAGCTGCACTATCTCAACGCCGAGCCCATCAATGCCATCGCCGACCGTTGGATCACTCAATACGACCGCGCGCGGGTACAGACGCTCGCGGACTTGAAAACAGCATTGGAGACCGAATCAATGAGCAGCACTGGGGAATTCGTCTACACCACCTACATCCGGACCACGCCGGAGAAGCTGTGGCAGGCAATCACCGACCCCGCGTTCTCCCACCGATACATGGGCCACGCGATGGTGTCCGACTGGAACAAGGGCTCCACGTACGCGTGGGAGGATCACGGGCTCAAGATCGAGCATCCCGAGCAGGTCATCCTCGAGTCGGACCCGTACCGTCGGCTCGCGTTCACCTTCCACACGTTCGTTCCCGAACTCGCAACGGCCGTCGAACAACTCGACGAGCAGACCGTCGCGACGTGTGCAGCCGAACGGCGGTCGAAGGTCTCGTTCGACATCGAACCCGATGGCGAGATGGTCAAGCTGACCGTCATCCACGACGACTTCGGCCCGGACAGCACCGTGCTGGGCCTGATCTCCGGCGGCTGGCCGTGGAAGCTCTCCAACTTGAAGACCGCCCTCGAACAGTCATGACCGCGACGCCTCCGCTGGTCGACCGGGCCGCCTTCCAGAGTGAACTCGACGCGCTACGGGTGCGCGAGAAGGCCCACACACGCGAGGGGGATGCGATCGCGGCGGCCCGCCGCCGCCTGCCGATGATCGAGGTGGACGGCACCACGCCGCTTGTCGGCTCTGAAGGTCCCGTCATGCTGCTCGATACGTTCGAGGGCCGCAGCCAATTGATCGTGTACTACTTCATGTGGTACACCGGCCATCCGGCAGCCGAGCAGTGCGAGGGCTGCACGTGGTGCACCACCCACGTCGCGGAGCTCTCGTATCTGCATTCCCGCGATATCACGTACGCGGTCTTCTGCCAGGGGCCTTACGACGAAAGCCGCCGCTACAGCGACTTCATGGGCTGGGACATGCCGTGGTACTCGGCACAAGACTCCCTGGACACGCTGCTCGTCGGGCGGCAAAAGGGGCTGATGCACCTGGTGTGTTATCTGCGGGACGGCGAGCGGGTGTTCGAGACCTATTGGACGAACTACCGCGGCGTGGAAGCCATGGACTACAGCTTTGCGCTCATGGACCTCACCGTGTACGGGCGCCAGGAGTCCTGGGAGGACTCGCCGCCCGGTTGGCCGGTGCGCCCCATAGCCAACAACAGCGAACGCGTGCGGGTGAACGGGCGACCGATCGCACAGTGGTCGCGCATCGAGGCCGGCCGGTCGGACACCCTGAGCTGAGTATTGAAGGGAGACAAGGCAGATGAAGACCCCACCAATCGTGTCAGCGCAGGAATGGGACGCCGCCTGGCAGAAGATGCGCACCAATGAAAAAGAAGTGATGCGCGCCAGGGACGCACTTGCCGCGCAGCGCCGCCGGATGCCGTGGCTGGAAGTGCAGAAGGAGTACACGTTCGACGGGCCCGACGGCAAGGCGAGCCTGCTCGACCTGTTCAACGGCAGGCGCCAGCTGATCGTGTACCGCGCCTTCGTCGAACCGGGCACCGGCGACTGGCCCGAACACGGCTGCGTCGGTTGCTCCTTGATGGCTGACCACGTTCCCAACCTGGCTCATCTCAACGCGCGCAACACCACGTTCGTCTACGCCTCGCGGGCATCGCAGGCCGAACTGGAGCAGGTGAAGGCGCGGATGGGGTGGCAGCACATCCCGTGGTACAGCATGACCGACGACTTCGACGAGGATTTCGGCGTCAAGGACTGGCACGGCACAAACGTGTTCATCCGGGACGACGAGGACCGCGTGTTCCGCACCTATTTCATCAACGGCCGCGGTGACGAGGTATTCGTGAACACCTGGAACCTGCTCGATGTGACTGCCCTTGGGCGACAAGAGGAGTGGGAAGACTCGCCGGAGGGCTATCCGCAGAGCCCACCGTATGAGTGGTGGAGCTGGCATGACAAGTACGCCGAGCACACACCGTGGCGGTGGTTCGGCGACCCCGACCCGAACGATCCGAACGATCAACGGCCGCCGCGTAAGGACGCTTAGTTACAACAGCGACGGTATCGAGTGATCCGAACGTTCGGTATCGTCGCCCCATGAGCGCCAATGCGAGCCGCCGTCCGGCGACCCCGCGTGCGACCGACCGCGTTGGGGACCCATCGCCTTTCGCTCTCGGGTTGGCGCTGCGCCGGGCCCACTGGCACGCGGCTGGGGTGATGTCAGAGGCACTTCGGCCGCTCGGCATCGAGTTGCGGCACTTTGCCGTGCTGCTCGTTCTGGTCAACCGTGGGCCCACGGAGCAGCGTGACTTGGTAGCGGCGACGGGCTCGGACAAGGCTGGAATCATGCGGGTCGTCGACGACCTGGAGCGGAAGCGACTGGCCGTGCGCAAGTCCGTCCCGGGGGACCGGCGCGTGCGGGCTGTCGAGATCACGCCGAAGGGTCTCGAGCTTTTCGACGCTGCCCATGTGGCCGCCGAACCATTGGCTAAGCGCCTAGTTGCCCCGCTGAAGCCCGCCGAGGCCAAGCAACTGACCGAACTGCTCACCCGATTCACCACGCCGCCCGCCGACGAGAAGTAGATCACACCTGCAGGCCCCTCGAACGAGGAATAGTATCGATCAATACTGTATTGAATATTACTGTTAGGATCGAAACTAAAAAGGCAGGCGACGATGGACGTCTATGAGGCAGTCGAGAGCCGACGGGCAGTGCGCGGATTCACCGACGAGCCCGTGTCCCGTGAGGTGATCGAACGCGTGCTGACCGCCGCGGCTTGGTCGCCGTCCGGATCAAACATTCAGCCGTGGAACATCTACGTGGTCACCGGCGCGCCGCTGGCCGAGCTCAAGAAGCGCGCCGTCGAGCGCGTGGCCACCGGCGTCCCGTGGGACGAGCGGGAATACGAGATGTACCCGCCGGCAATGAAGTCGCCGTACAGCGACCGTCGGTCCGCCTTCGGCAAGGAACGCTACAGCGCACTCGGTATCGCGCGCGATGATTGGGAAGCGCGCCAGCGGGCGGCCATCGCGAACTGGGATTGCTTCGGCGCACCCGCCGCCCTGTTCTGCTACATCGATCGCGACCTGGGCCCGGCCCAATGGTCCGATGTCGGCATGTATCTGCAGACCGTCATGCTGCTGCTGCGCGCCGAGGGGCTGCACAGCTGCCCGCAGATGGCGTGGTCGCAAGTGCATGAGACCGTCGACGATGTGCTGTCACCCCCGGACGGGTTGATTCTCTTCTGCGGCATGTCAATCGGCTATGAGGACCCCACAGTGAGTTACGTCCGCACGGGACGGGCGCCGCTGAGCGAGACGGTCACGTTCGTCGACGGTTAGCTCAGCACGGCCGTTGCACCGCGATGACGGCTATTTGGTGCCGAAGATGCGGTCTCCGGCGTCTCCGAGGCCGGGCAGGATGTAACCGTGTTCGTCGAGCTGGCGGTCGATGGCAGCGGTATAGATCGGCACGTCGGGATGCGCTTCGTGCATGGCGGCAATTCCTTCGGGGCAGGTTAGCAGGCAGACGAACTTGATCGACTTCGGACCGCATTCCTTCAGCCGGTCCACCGCCGCCACCGCCGAGTTGCCGGTGGCCAGCATGGGGTCGACCACGACGACGTCTCGCTCGTGCAACTCGCTGGGCATCTTGAAGTAATACTCCACGGCGCCAAGCGTTTTGGGGTCGCGATACAGGCCGATGTGACCGACGCGGGCACCGGGCACCACGGCCAGCATGCCGTCCAGAATTCCGGTGCCCGCACGCAGGATCGACACGAACACCAGCTTCTTGCCGTCGATCACCTTGCCGGTCGTATGTTCCAGCGGCGTCTCGATCTCGATATCGTGCATCGGCATGTCACGGAGCACTTCATAGGCCATCAGCGCCGATACCTCATGCAGCAGTTGACGGAAGCTATTGGTGGAAGCGTCTTTCCGGCGCATCAGAGTGAGCTTGTGTTGCACCAGGGGATGGTCGATCAGTTGTACGGTGGCCATGGCTGCTAGAAGACCGTCCCGTCGCTGACCACGGAAAGCGGCGGACGCCCGTCACGCAGCCGCTGGGCGAGCGTCCGCCCCGCCGCCCATGTCCCACCTTCGAGCACGCAGGCCAGCGGCAGGTCGGCGGCATCCAGTCGCGAACGCACCAGCGGAGCCAGTTCGTCGAGCAGGGCAACGGTGAGCGCACGCCACTCGACCACCAATTCGTCGCTGACGTCCCAATTGCGTGCCGCCCAGTCCGGTTCGCGCAGCCGCAGCACGCCGGTGTCGAGGAGCAGGCCGCCGTTGCGATATTCGGGCAGGCCGGTCAGCGCGTCCAGGCCCTCCACATGCACGCCGGCCCATTCGAACGGTTCCAGTAGTGAGTAGGTCAGCCATTGCGACAACTTGTGGAACGGCACCCAGCCGCGGGTCAGGCCGGGTCCGGGTACCGCGTCGTGGCGCCAGCAGTCCCCGAGCGCGTCGGGGCCAATGCTGTTGGGCGCCAACCAGATACCTGACAGCGACGCCAATACTTGCGACAGGATGTCGTGTGCGGCGATCCGGTTTCCGCCGGTGAGGTCGAAGAAGTCGGCTGGCCGGCCGTGCGGGAGCAGCGCATCGCCGAGCCGGTGCAGCAGCGACACGCGGCCTTCCAGACCCACCAGCGGGTTCGCCGGTGTGCACTGGAACGCCTCGGCCAGTCGCTCCACGGTGAGACTGCGTAGACCTGCGGCGTCGACCAGCAGTGGCCGTGCCGGGTCGCCGGAAAACATACCGCGGCAGAAGGCGTGCCAGCTCGCCACGCCCAGCCCCTCGGACCGGCTGAACCGCTGCCCGCTGCTGGCCTCGAGATAGTGCCAATCCGGTCCCGCGCCGGCGTCCAGCAGCACGCTGACCACGGTGAGATCGACCATTGCCCGCGCATCGAGCTCGGCGTTGCGGTCGACGCCGCCGGCCTCGAAGTGACGCCAGCGGCTGTGGTACGGAATGCGCAGGTCGGGGTAGCGGGCGCGGGTGACGTCGGCGACTTCGGCCGCCGCGACGGGCATCGCACCGTCGTCGACGCTGAACCATGGTGAGTCGCCCGCACGTGCGCGGTTCAAGAGGTATTGCGCTCGCTCACGGACGGCGGTCGTGGTGCGCAGCACGGCGGCCGCGCCTTCCGGGCTGCTGGTGTCGTGATCGGGACGGACGCCGACGAGGCTCATCCGTCGAAACCCCTGCCCTTTGGCTTCCTCAATTCGTCGGCGTCGGGCACCGGGCCTGGGGTGAAGTAGCCGGCCGCCATCTTGGCGTCGATCTCCACGCGCGCATCGGGCGGGATCAGGGCGTCCGGGATGTTCACGCGTTCGCCGACCTCGATTCCGGAGGCGGTGATGGCGTCGTACTTCATATTGCTCATAGACACCAGGCGGTGGACCTTCCTGATACCCAGCCACTGCAGCACGTCGGGCATCAGCTCCTGGAAACGCATGTCCTGCACGCCCGCCACGCACTCGGTGCGGGCGAAGTACGTCTCGGCGGTGTCGCCGCCCACCTGGCGCTTGCGTGCGTTGTAGACGAGGAACTTGGTCACCTCGCCCAACGCACGGCCCTCCTTACGGGAGTACGCCACCAGACCCACACCGCCGCGCTGGGCGCCCTGGATGCACTCCTCGATCGCATGCGTGAGATAGGGCCGGCAGGTGCAGATGTCCGAGCCGAACACATCCGAGCCGTTGCACTCGTCGTGCACGCGTGCGGTCAACTCCACGGTGGGATCACCCAGATCGCGGCCATTGCCGAAGATGTAGATGGTTTGCCCGCCGATCGGCGGCAGGAACACCTCCAGGTCCGAGCGCGTGACGAGTTCGGGATACATGCCACCGGTCTCTTCGAACAGCACACGGCGCAAATCTGTTTCGCTGCAACCGAATCGGTGTGCCACCCCGGGCAGATGCCAAACCGGCTCGATCGCCGCCTTGGTGACCAGCGCCGCGCCGCTGGGCAGCAAGACCTGACCGTCGGCGACCAAGCGTCCTTTCTGGACGGCGTCCATGATCTCGGGCACGATCACATGCGCTTTGGTGATGGCGATGGTCGGGCGGATGTCGTAGCCGGCGGCCAGATCCGCGGCGAACACGTCGGCCACCATCGCGCCCCATGGGTCGAGGCTGACGATCTTGCCGGGCTCACTCCATTGGGGGAACGGGCCGACGACGTCGGTGGGCGTCGTGTCGGTGAGGTCCGCCTTGTGCTCACGCGACAACGCACCCGCTGCCACCGCCAGCGCGCGGTACACGCTGTACGACCCGCTGTGCGTGCCGATCACATTGCGATGGGCGCGCTTGGTGGTGGTTCCGACGAGCGGTCCACGCTCGCTCGCGGTCGGCGCACCCCAGCGAATCGGCGGGGCATCGAGGCCGCCGCTGTGGGAGGTCAGGCGGATATGGCCGGAGGCGCTGTTCGACTTGGCAGGCGGTGGTGCGGCGGTGCCGTGTTCAGCAGACATAGTCCTCCGTCAGGAAGGCGCAAGCATATCCACTCTGCCCCCTCCACGTGCTTCTTGCAGATACGCAGTCGCCGCCACCTGCACAGCAAACACGAATTCGCTAAGGCGGCATGATGCGGGAGGACGTCTCCGGGCGGTTCGACTACCAGTTCGAGACCCGCTGGTCACGCCGAATAGTCCACGCGGGTGTCGCCCTAGCAACGCTCGCGACCGCCACAGCGGTCACGCCGAACGTGTCGCAACCCGTGCCGACGCCGACCCAGCCGCCGAGCACGGTCGCCAGCGAGCCTCCGTCGACGATGCCGCCTCCACCCACGACACGCGCACCCATCAGTCTCAGCCCCGAATCACGGGCGCCTTTCCGAACCAGGCGCCGTCCCGGAAGAACGACCAGGGTAGCGGGCTACTCGTCGGAAAGGTTTAACCGACGGGCCACACAACAGTCGGCTTCCCAGCAACAACACAGCATTCGGTGCGCGGCAACCGGGCAATCACGCTGATATTCTGCCAACGCCGGTGGATGTGATCGCGGCACCGGCCGTCGCAGCGGCGTGACCCGAACGAAACAGCAGAGTCCCTCACGAAAAGAGTTTTGTGCGCACCGGAGAGATCAAAGCCCTGTCCGGCTTGCGCATCGTCGCCGCAGTGTGGGTGGTGCTGTTTCACTTCCGGCCGTGGCTCGACGTATCGGCGCCCGGCTTCAGGTCAGCGCTTGCTCCGGTAATCAATTGCGGCGCACAAGGCGTCGATCTGTTCTTCATCCTCAGCGGGTTCGTGCTGACCTGGAATTATCTCGACCGCATGGGCGAGTCGTTCTCGATGAAGGCCACGCTGCACTTCCTGTGGCTACGGCTGGCCAGGGTGTGGCCGGTCTATGTCGTCACGCTTCACCTTGCGTTGGCGTGGATCATTTTCACGCTCTACGTCGGCCACTTGCCATCACCCGTCGCAGACCAGCTCAGTGCCGTCAGCTATGCCCGCCAGGTTCTGCTGGTGCAGCTCTGGTTCCAGCCGTTCTTCGACGGATCGAGCTGGGACGGACCCGCCTGGTCGATCAGCGCGGAGTGGCTGGCGTACCTGTTGTTCGGGGTGGTGGTGCTGGCGATCTTCCGGATAGCGCGCGCGACGCGGGTAAGGGGCCTGCTGTGGCTCGCGGTCGCCGCGTGCTTGCCACCGACCCTTCTCTTGCTGGCGACCGGCCACTTCTACACCCCGTGGAGTTGGCTGCCGCGGATCGTCATGCAGTTCACCGCGGGGGCGCTGGCATGCGCTGCGGTTCGCAAGATGCAACTCTCAGAGGCAGGTCAGCGTAGGGCCGGCTACCTGTCCGTGGTTCTCTGCGCCGGCATCATCGGCATTCTCTACTTCCTGGACGCGTATCCGGTGGCCAAGGTGTCCGACTCGAGCGGGCTCGTCGACGTGCTTTTCGTGCCGCTGGTCGCGTCGTTGGCGGTCGGAATCGGCAGTCTGCCCCGCCTGCTGTCGACCCGAATAATGGTGTACGGCGGATACATCTCATTCAGCCTGTATATGGTGCACGAAATCGTGCACACCGCCTGGAACTGGTTCACGGCGCAATTCGAAATCATCCTCACGCCGAGCTGGTCGGCGAAGCTGATAATGGTCGGCGTGTTCGCGGTCGCCTTCCTCGGTGCGGTACTGCTGTACCACTTCGTCGAGGAGCCCGCCCGCATCTGGATGCGCAACATGGTCAAGGAGCGACAGCCTCCAGTCAATACGCTGGAGTCGCACGCCGACGCCCACGCCGGGGCGCTCGATCCGGCACACGGCAAGCTCCAACCCATCCACGGCCCCCGCCAAGTCCCTGCAAACGCCGTCACCGCGCGCGCGGGCTGACAGATGGTACAGACCCGAATTCCGCTGCGCGCGATGACATTGCAGCGATTCTGTAACGCATTGCACACAATTTCGTCCGCACCGGCGTTTTCGCGAATTGGGCCGTAGGCTGTTCCGGTGAGTCGTCTGGTCACGTCCGTCGTTGCCATCGCTCTAGCGCTTGGGCTGCTCGACGCGACATCAACACCGGTGAGACACAACGACATAATGACGTTGGACGCTTCACTGAATCGCATCGCGGTGATCGGGGACTCCTACACAACCGGAGGCGACCTGGGCGGACTTGGTTCCAACGGCTGGGCCGCCCGAGCATGGCAGCTGCTGGCGAGACAAGGATTACCTGTCACGGCGAACGTGGCAGCCGAGGGCGGCGCCGGGTACGGCACGCGCGGCAACCACGGCAGCGTGTTCGAGGACCTCACGGCTGACGCGGTCAAGCCGGACGATGCGTTGGTGGTGTTCTTCGGCTCCCGCAACGACCAATGGGTCGATCCGACGCAGCTGTCGGTTCTGGCGTACGGCACGTACCAATTGGCGCGTCGCACAGCGCCATCCGCTAAGTTCTTGGTGATCGGACCGCCATGGCCGACCGCAGATCCGCCCGACACGGTGCTCAGGATCCGCGACGCACTGAAGTATCAGGCGGGAGTCGCGGGCGCGACGTTCATCGATCCGATCGCGGCTGGCTGGTTCGTCGGTAGGCCGGAGTTGATCGGTAAGGACGGTATCCATCCCACCGACGCCGGGCACGCGTACATGGCAGCAAAGATCGCGCCGCTCATCGGCGCTCAACTGGCGCGGCAGATCTGAAGAAACAACACCCCGCGAGCCTGTGCGCTCGCGGGGTGTTGCGTCAGGTTATGATCCTGCCCGGCTACTTGAGGTCGAACCTGTCGTTGTTCGCCACCTTGACCCACGCCTTGACGAAGTCGTTGACGAACTTCTCTTTGTTGTCATCCTGGGCGTAGACCTCGACCAGCGCACGCAGCACCGAGTTCGAACCGAACACCAGATCGTTGGCCGTCGCCGTCCACTTCACCTGTCCCGTCGAAGGATCGGTGCCCTCGTAGACGTTTTCCGCCTTCTCCGATGCCTTCCACTGCGTGCTCATGTCGAGCAGGTTGGTAAAGAAGTCGGCGCTGAGCACGCCCGGCCGGTCGGTGAACACACCGTGCTTGGTGCCACCGTGATTGGCGCCGAGTGCCCGCAGACCGCCGATCAACACCGTCAGCTCCGGAGCGGTGACGCCGGTCAGGTACGCCTTCTCCAGCAGCAGCTGCTCCAGCGGCAGCTTCTCGCCGGCGCGGAAGTAGTTGCGGAACGCGTCGGCCCGCGGTTCGAGCACCGCGAACGACTCGACATCGGTTGCCTCCTGGGTGGTGTCAGTGCGGCCCGCGTTGAACGGCACGGTCACCTCGACGCCGCCATCCTTAGCGGCCTTCTCGATCGCCGCGTTGCCGGCCAGCACGATGACATCGGCTAGCGACACCTTCTTGCCACCCGAGGCGGAGGCGTTGAAGTCCTGCTGGATCTTCTCCAGTACCGGCAGCACCTTTGCCAGCTCGGCCGGTTCGTTGGCCTCCCAGCTCTTCTGCGGTTCGAGACGCAGCCGCGCACCATTGGCACCACCGCGCTTGTCTGTGCCGCGGAAGCTGGCGGCCGCCGCCCACGCCGTCTTGACCAACTGCGTAACCGACAGGCCAGACTCCAGGATCTTGGTCTTGAGCGACGCGGCTTCCGAGTCGTCGATCAGCTCGTGATCGACCGCGGGTACCGGGTCCTGCCACAACTGCGGCTCAGCGATCCACGGCCCGAGATAGCGTGAGATCGGGCCCAGGTCGCGGTGCAGCAGCTTGTACCACGCCTTGGCGAACGCCTCGGCAAGCTCCTCGGGATGCTCCCGCCAACGGCTGGTTATCTCGCGGTAGATCGGGTCCTCGCGCAGCGAGATGTCGGTCACCAGCATGGTGGGCTTGCGGTTGGGTCCGCCGAACGGGTCAGGGATGACGGCCTCCGCGTCCTTGGCCACGAACTGCCACGCGCCGGCCGGGCTCTTGGTCAGCTCCCACTCGAAACCGTACAGGTTCTCCAGGAAGTTGTTGCTCCACTTCGTCGGCGTGGTGGTCCACACCACCTCGAGGCCGCTGGTGATCGCGTCGCCGGCCTTACCGGAACCGTAGGCACTCTTCCAGCCCAGGCCCTGCTGCTCGATCGGCGCGCCCTCGGGCTCGGCACCCACCAGGTCGGCGTCGCCTGCACCGTGGGTCTTGCCGAAGCTGTGCCCGCCGACGATCAGCGCCGCGGTCTCCTCGTCGTTCATCGCCATCCGGCCGAAGGTCTCCCGGATGTCGACCGCGGCCGCGACCGGATCCGGCTTGCCTTCTGGGCCTTCGGGATTCACGTAGATCAGGCCCATCGTGGTGGCGCCGTACGGCTGGGCCAGATCGCGCGTGCCCGAGTACCGCTTGTTGGTGCCCAACCACTCGCCTTCTTCGCCGAACAGGATCTCCTCGGGCTCCCAGATGTCCGGGCGGCCGAACGCGAACCCGAAGGTCTTGAAGCCCATCGACTCCAGGGCCACGTTGCCCGCGAACACCAGCAGGTCGGCCCACGAGATCTTGTTGCCGTACTTCTGCTTGACGGGCCACAGCAGCCTGCGGGCCTTGTCGAGGTTTCCGTTGTCCGGCCAGCTGTTGAGCGGGGCGAATCGCTGCGCGCCCTGCCCGCCACCGCCGCGGCCGTCGAAGATGCGGTAGGTGCCTGCGGCGTGCCAGCTCAGCCGGATCATCAGGCCCCCGTAGTGGCCGTAATCGGCGGGCCACCAGTCCTGCGAGGTGGTGAGCACCGAGGCCACCTCGGCCTTGAGCGCGTCCACATCGAGCTTGGCGAATTCCTTGGCGTAGTCGAAGTCCTCACCCAACGGGTTGGACACCGGTGAGTTGCGGTGCAACTTCGACACGTCGATCTGATCGGGCCACCAGTCCTGGTTGGTCAGCGGACCGTGCGCCTTCGGTGTGGGTGAATCCAGTGCCGGGTTTTCGCTGTCGGACACTTCGATCCTTCCTTAATGGGGTTGGTGAAACGGGCTGTGATCACGGGTGTGATCGCGACGCTTGTGATGCGGAGCAGTCGGGGCACAGGCCCCAGTAGATGACCTCGGCCTCGTCGAGCACAAAGCCGTCCAACGCGCCGTCGTGGTCAGAAGGGGTCAGGCAGGGCGCCTCGCCGACGGCACAGTCGACGTCCGCGATGACCCCACAGGACCGGCAGACCACATGATGATGGTTGTCGCCGACCCGCGACTCGTAACGCGCGACGGAGCCTGACGGCTGGATCCGCCGCAGCAGACCCACGGCGGTCAGTGCGGCGAGCACGTCATACACCGCTTGGCGCGACACCTCGGGCAGGCCGTCGCGCACGGCCCCGAAGACCGTCTCGGTGTCGGCGTGCGGATGCGCATCGACCGCCTCCAGCACCGCCAACCGAGGCCGCGTCACGCGTAAGTCAGCTGCTCGGAGCTGATCCGCGTAATCCGGAGCCGGGGCCACGGCACCCATCATGCCCCTTTTCTGGAATGAGTCAAGTCTTTCCTGGGATGTCTTGCGTGAACAAGTAGTTCACGACGTATGGCGTAACCGACCGCGTCGCCGCACCCTGACATTCGGACATGGACCCACCAGGGCTGTCCGCATGTCAGAACGTCCGTTCGCGGCGCCATGGGTCGGCGCGCTGTGCGGAACGCTCGTCCTCGGAATTTAATCCCGCCGATTTGATGGCTCCCGCAGTCGATCCCGTTCCGGCATCGTGTCGACGACATCATCAGTACGCGACCCCGTGCCCGGAAGGCACCCATGCCCACATCCCACCGCGCCGAGAAAGGGCAGTCATGAGCGATATCAGCCTGGCCGCGAAGCCGGCCGCACTACCCTTTGTCCCCGTCGCGACGACACCGACCGCGCGGTCCCGCGACGTCTTTCTGCCGAGCGACTCCCGACGACAGTCGCGATTCGGCGCCCTGCGGCGCTGGCTGCGCTGGCCTCTGGGTATCTACACGACCCCGGTGGCGATCCTGATGGTGTGGGAGATTCTCGCCAGGACGGGAATCCTCAAACCGACGTACGCCCCGCCGCCCAGCGACATCCTGAGCACAACGGTGGAGCTGTGGCGGGACGGCATCCTCGGCCCCGACCTGTCAATCTCATTGCAGCGCGCGGGGATCGGCCTCGCGATCGGGTTGAGCGTCGGCATCCTGACCGGCGTACTCGGCGGGTTCCTGCGCACCGGCGAGTACGTATTCAACGGTGTGGCACAGATCCTCAACACGATCCCGTTACTCGCGGTGCTGCCCCTGTTCGTCGTGTGGTTCGGCATCGACGAACTGACGAAGGTCTTGCTGATCGGATTCGGTGCCGGCGTGCCGATGTACCTGAATTTGTTCGCGGCGATCCGCGGCGTGGACCAACGCCTGATCGAGATGGCCCGCACCACGGGTGCCGGCCCCTGGCGAATCGTCAGCCGGGTGCTCGTACCCGGTGCGGTTCCCGGTTTTCTTGTCGGGCTTCGCTTTTCGCTTGCGTACAGCATCCTCGGCCTGGTCGCCGCCGAGACTGTGAACGCCGACGAGGGGCTCGGTTTCCTGATCACCCAGGCCCAGACATATCTGCAGACCAATAAGGTTTTCGTGGGGCTGGTGATCTATTCGATCCTCGGTCTGCTCGCCGATCAGTTCGTCCGGATGCTCGAGCGCGTGCTGTTGCGATGGCGACCCAGTTACGAGGCGATATGACCGCCACGATCACGACCACGCCACGCACGCAGACGGGTGTGCTCGTTGAGCAAGTCGTCCGCAGGTTCGGCGATCGCATCGTCCTGGACCACCTCGATCTGAGGATCGACGGCGATGAACTCGTCGTCCTCCTCGGCCCCTCAGGTTGCGGCAAGAGCACCCTCTTGCGCCTGTTGGCGGGGTTGGACAAGCCGGACGGCGGCCGCATCGAAGTGCCCGCCAACCGAGCCATCGTCTTCCAGGGCGACCGACTGCTGCCGTGGCAACGCGTCCTTCGCAACGTCACGTTGGGCTTGCACGGCCCCGATGCCGACCAACGCGCACTCAAAGCGTTGACCGAGGTAAACCTCGCGGGTCGCGAAAAGGCCTGGCCCAAAGAGCTTTCCGGCGGTGAAGCGCAGCGTGTCGCATTGGCTCGTGCCCTGGTTTCGGAACCCGAGCTGGTGCTGCTCGACGAGCCGTTCGCAGCCCTGGACGCCATCACCCGACTGCGCATGCACGATCTCGTGCGTGCACTCCGTCGCAAACACCACGCGTCCATGCTTCTCGTCACGCATGACGTCGATGAGGCCATCGCTCTCGCCGAGCGGATCGTGGTGATGAACAGCGGCCGAATCGGCGACGCGCACAGGGTCCACCTCTCGGCTCCCGAGCGGGAAGCGAGTGTCGCCCGTGAGGAACTGCGCGCCGCACTCTTGTCTGACCTCGGGCTTGCAAGCCAGCACTGAACCAACCACCCCGATACGACACACATCTCAGGAGAGCGCATGTCCCACAGACCTTTTCGACTCACGTTTGCCGCAGTGCTGCTCACCGTGACCAGCGTTTTTGCGGCCTGCTCGTCGTCGAAGGCCCCTGATGCCCCGCTGAGCAGCGCGGGCGGTGCGACGGCGGCAAGCCACCCGGAGTGGAGCCAATACACGTTCACCATTGGCGACAACGGCGGCGACGGCAGCGAGGAGCTGTCGAAGGTCACGGGCGCATTCGACGATGCGCCGTACAAGATCAAGTTCGCCCGCTTCGACTACGGTCCGCCGCTCGTGCAGGCCACCGCCTCCGGCGACATCGACCTTGGCTACGTCGGTGACGTCCCGCCGATCACTGGGGCGGCAAAGCAATTCGGCTTCAAGATCGTCGCCGTACAGCGGGGCGCCGATCAGACCAAGGCCGCCGAGAACATCATCGTGCCGAAGGGGTCGCCGATCCAATCGCTGGCCGACCTGAAGGGCAAGAAGCTCGCCCTCCCGCCGGGCAGTTCGGCCCACGGGCTCGCGCTGCTCGCGCTCGAGAGCGTCGGCCTGACCCCCAAGGACGTGGAGCTCGTGTACCTCAGCCCGGCGGCGGGCGCCTCTGCGTTCAACTCCGGCAAGGTAGACGCCTGGTCGATCTGGAATCCGCCGTCGGCGATCGCGGTCAAGGACGGTGCACGGGTCATCGCAAAGGGCGTTCCGCCGATCGATCAGGTCAACAACTACTACGTGGCGACCGACAAATCGCTCGGCGACCCGAACCGGCGTGCCGCGCTCGCGGACGTCCTCACCCGAATCGCGCGCATCTTCACGTGGGCCCAACAGAATCCGGACCAATACGCCAAGGCCATCGCGAAAGAGACGGGTGTCTCCCTGGAAGACGCCAGGGCGACCGTGGACTCCTACCCATTCAAGATCACTCAGGTCCTGCCGGAGGACGTCAAAGCCCAACAGGCCCTCAGCGACGCGTTCTTCGAGGCCGGTGAGATCACCAAGAAGGTCGAAATCACCACCATCACCGACAATCTCCTGCCCGACGGCTTCGACAGCACGAAGCTCTCATGAGTGCAGGGCAGCGAGAACTGCACCTCAACGCGTTCCTGATGGAGGCGGGCCACCATGAGGCGGCGTGGCGACTGCCGGAGAGCAATCCGCGAGCCGACTTCGACCTGCCGCATTGGGTCGCACTGGCCCAGTTGGCGGAGGAGGCGAAGTTCGACTCGTTGTTCCTCGCCGATGGCCCGGCGCTCACCGGCAGCGGCGAGTTCCGTCCTCCCGGACAGCTCGAGCCGCTGACCCTGTTGACCGCGCTGTCACAGCACACGAGCCGGATCGGACTGATCGCGACGGTGTCGTCGACGTACAACGAGCCGTACAACCTGGCGCGCCGCCTCGCGTCGGTCGACCATGTCAGCGGTGGGCGGGCCGGCTGGAACATCGTCACCTCGGCAACCCCGGAAGAGGCCGCAAACTTCGGCATCGACACCCGCCTCGACCATTCGTCGCGGTATGCGCGCGCCGATGAGTTCCTCGATGTCGCAAAGGCATTGTGGGACAGCTGGGAAACAGAGGCGGTTCTCGGTGACAAGTCGTCGGGCCGCTACGCCGACCTGTCCCGCCTGCACGCCGTCGGCCACCGAGGAGACCACTTCAAGGTCGCAGGCCCGCTGAACGTGGAGCGGCCGCCGCAGGGGCATCCGTTGCTCGTGCAGGCGGGATCCTCGGAGGACGGGAAGCGCTTCGCCGCCCGCCACGCGGAGGCCATCTTCACCGCGCACCAAACCTACGAGCGTGCCGCCGACTTCTACGGTGACATCAAGGCGCGGACGAAGGCCGCGGGTCGCGATCCCAACGCTGTGCTCGTGCTGCCGGGGATCGTGCCGATCATCGGCTCGACCGAGCGCGAAGCCCGGGAGTTGGCGCGGCAACTGGACGAACTTCGGGTTCCGGAGTACGGGCTCTGGCAGCTGGGGAACATTCTGGAGTCCGACACGTCGACGTTCGAACTCGACCGACCGCTGCCGGACTTCGTTTCGGCACGCCCGAAACTCGAAGGCGCCCAGAGCCGCGCAGACCTCATCGTCGAGTTGGCGCAGCGGGAAAACCTGACCGTTCGCGAGATCCTGTCACGACTGGGCGGTGGCCGTGGCCACTTCACCTTCATCGGAACCCCGGACCAGGTCGTCGACACGATCGTCGCCTGGTTCGAGGGTGGCGCCGCCGACGGGTTCAACATCATGGCTGCGGCGCTGCCGTCGGGACTGGAGACCTTCGTCGACCACGTCCTGCCGATCCTGCGCCGCAAGGGACTGTTCCGAGATGACTACACGGGTAGGACGCTGCGTGAGCACTACGGCCTGGCGGTACCGGCCAACCAATTCCAGACGAGCGGGGTGCGATGACGAATAAGGCTGTCGGCGAACGGCTTTCGACGGATGTGTTGGTGATCGGCGGTGGCCCCGCTGGGACGTGGGCCGCGATCAAGGCCGCGGAGGCCGGCGTCGACGTGGTCCTCGCCGACAAAGGCTACACAGGTGCCAGCGGTGCGACCGCATCGGTCGGCACCGGGATCTGGTACGTCGAGGATGTGCCCGAGACGCGGGAAGCGGCGATGGCCAGCCGTGAAGCCCTCGGCGGCCACCTCGCCGACCGCGAGTGGATGACTCGGGTGCTTGACGAAACCCACGCCAGGATGGACGAACTCGCCGCGGTCCAGCGTTACCCGTTTCCTGTCGACGGGGCAGGCCGCTCAATCCGGGACGACCTGCAGGGCCCCGAATACATGCGTAGGCAACGACACCGGGTGCAGCGCCTTGGGGTTCGCATCCGCGACCACACCCCGGCGGTGGAACTTCTGGTCGATGACGACGGCGTGGTATCAGGGGCGACCGTGCTCGAGCGCGAATCGGGGCGGACGCTGCGCGTCGAGGCCTCTTCCGTCGTGCTGGCCGCCGGTGGCTGCGCGTTTCAGTCCAAGACGCTCGGATGTGACGTCAACACCGGTGACGGCGCGCTGATGGCGGTGGAGGCGGGTGCCGTCCTGTCGGGCATGGAGTTCTCCAACGCATATGCGATAGCGGTCAAGGGCACCTCTCTGACCAAGACCGCCTACTATTCGTGGGCCACGTTCTACCGCGCCGACAAGACGGTGATCGAGGGTGCAGGTAGCACGAGGGGCCGATCGGTCATCGCGAAAACCTTACTGTGCGAACCGGTTTTCGCCCGGATTGACCGTGCCACAGACGACGAACAGCGCGCGATGCGCAAGGGGCAGCCCAACTTCTTCCTCGTCTTCGACCGGCTGGGCATCAACCCGTTCACCGATTACTTCGAAATCACGCTGCTGGCCGAAGGAACCGTTCGCGGTACCGGTGGTGTGCGGATCGCCGACTACGACTGCTCCACCGACGTGCGGGGACTATATGCCGCCGGTGACACTGCGACCCGCGAGCTGATCTGTGGCGGCTTCACCGGCGGCGGCAGCCACAACGCGGCGTGGGCGGCGTCCTCGGGCAGCTGGGCGGGGCAGGGCGCGGCCGGGTTTGCACTTCGCCGGGGCCGACAGCACAGTGAGCTGCACGCCGTGGGCGAAGCCGGTATCCGCCCGACGGGCAGCGTCAGAATCGGACACCGCGACGTGATCGCCGAGGTTCAGCGTCAAGTGTTGCCCTACGAACTGAACTACCTGAGGAACGGTGATCTACTGGGACCGGCCCTGAAGTCGTTGCACGACACCTGGTCTGAGGTCCGGGCAGGGCTCGGCGCGGACGGAGAGGACCTCTTCAGGGTCCGCGAAGCGGCCGCGATGGTGGCCCACGGTCGGTGGATGTACCACTCGGCCCTGACCCGCACGGAGACGCGCGGCATGCACAAGCGGCTGGATTACCCGATGCAGAATCCCACCCAGGGCCATCGCCTCCTCACTGGCGGTCTCGACGAGATTTGGTCCCGCCCCGAGTCCGCACGGCTGGCCGCATGATCGAGGTCGTCGACCGGGACCGATGCATCGCGTGCGATCGGTGCGTCGACGTGTGCCCCACGCGGGTGTTCGACCGCGGGCCCGATGGGATTCCGGTGATCGCGCGACACGACAGCTGCCAGACCTGCTTTCAATGCGAGGCGTATTGCCCGACCGACGCGCTGTTCGTCGCGCCGCTGGCGACAAGGGCGCCAGCGGACTCGCCTTTCAGGGACCCCGCCGAACTAGCGGCCTCGGGGCTGCTAGGCGGCTACCGCAGGGAACTGGGGTGGGGAAGCGGCCGTGCACTCGGCGCCCGAACCGCTGTCGGGCCAACGTTTCCCGACTGAGGAACGTCGGTCACAGGTCTGCGGCCACCTCGTATACGCGTTGTAGTTCGGCCGGCCCCGTCTGCAAGGGCAGCAGCGCCACATCCGTCGCCCCGGCGTCGAGGTATGCGTTGAGGCTGCGGGTCACCGATTCAGCAGACCCGATCACGGCGAGTTCGACGCCCGAAGACACCCCTTCGCGTGCAAACACCTTCTGGTAGGACGGAATTAAGTAAGTCATACAGGGCCATGGTGGCAGTCGCGGTGTCACGCGCGGCGTCGACATCATCGGTGACCGCGACACTGACCATCGCGATGATCCGCGGAGTGGGCCGTCCGGCGTCGGCAGCCGCCCGCGTGATCGTTGGCGCGATGAATTCCCCGATGGTGCGCGGACCCGCGTTGGCGGGTATTGTGCCGTGGGCCAATTCGCCGGTGACCTGCAGCGCGCGGGGCCCCATCGCCGCGACATAGAGCGGAAACGGTGTCGCACCTGCCAACGCGACCGGCAACACCGACGGATCCACCACAGTCAGCTGTGCGCCGCGGAAGTTCACCGTGCGATCGTCGCGAATCGCCCGCAACACCGTCAGATATTCGCGCAGTCGTTGCACCGTTTCGCGCGTCGTGAGGCCGAAGACAGCCTCTTCGAGGAACGGCACCCCAAGGCCCAGGCCGAGACTGAACCTGCCGTGAGTCGCCGCTTGGGCCGTTTGCGCTGCGGCCACGACGATCAACGGATGGCGTGGATTGATTGGCACCACCGAGGTGCCCACTGCGATATTCGGGATCGCCGTCCCGATCAACGCGGCCAAACCGATTGCGTCATAGTCCATTTGCTGGCCCAGCCACAACTGCGACACGCCTGCGTCGTTGGCGGCCCGCGCCTTGTCGAGAGCGTCGTCGACGAGGTTGGCAGCGCCGCGATCGGGTGCGATCAACACTCCTGTCGCCATGGTCACGCGGCCCGGTCGTCGAAGTAGCCGCCCTGCTCGAGATCCTCGAGGAGGCCAAGGCGGGTCGGGCGCCACCCCAGCAGTTCGCGGGTGACGGTACTGGAGGCCGGCAGGTCCAGCGAGAAGAAGACGCCGAGCCAGCCGAAGTGGTCGGCAGCCGCCTCCGACGCGATCGAGGTCACGGGCAGTCCGAGGTTGCGGCCGATGGCGCCGGCGATTTCACGGACCGGGACGCCCTCGTCGCCGATCGCGTGCAGGCGCGCACCCGCGGGCGCCGACTCGAGCGCCAACCGAAACAGTCGGGCCGCATCGAATCGGTGCACGGCGGGCCAGCGGTTGGACCCGGTGCCGGGGTAGCCCGAGACGGCCTTCTCGCGAGCGATGTCGATCAGGCGTGGGACGAAGCCGTGATCGCCTTCACCGTGTACGGACGGTGGCAGCCGCAGCACCGAGACGCGCACACCGCGCGAGGTGAACGCCAGCGCCGCCTGCTCCGAGGCGCGTGGAGAGTAGGGATCGGCGGCGTCGTCCTCCGTCATCGTGCGGCCCAGTGCGAACCCGGCCAACCCGGACGTGACGACGAACGGCCGGTCGGATCCGGCGAGCGCCTCGCCGAGTCCGTCGATGGCGCGCCGATCGGTCTCGGCAGCGCCTGCGTAGTTCGTGAAGTCGTGATTGAAGGCCAGATGGATGACCCCGTCGGCGGACTCAGCGCCCGCGCGCAAACTTTCCAGGTTGTCGAGATCGCCTCGGTGGACCTGTGCTCCCGCAGCCTCTACGGCGTGCGCCGAGAGATCGGACCTGGCAAGGCCGAGCACCTCGTGACCTGCGGCGATGAGCTCCGAAACGACGGCTGATCCGATGAAACCGGACGCGCCGGTGACAAACACTCGCATTGGAACCTCCCATGATGTCAGCTGCTGTCATCACAGTAACGCTGATGTCAGTCGCTGTCATTCCCCTAAAATCACGGCATGAGCCGGTGGGAGCCCAACGCGCGCGGCCGCCTGGAGCAGGCGGCCCTCGACCTCTACACGGAGTGCGGGTTCGACGACACGACGGTTGCGGAGATTGCAGGGCGGGCAGGTCTGACGGAGAGAACGTTCTTCCGGCACTTCGCCGACAAACGCGAGGTGCTGTTCTGGGGGCAGGACGCGCTCATGGCGCTGGTGGCGGCGCACATCGCCGGCGCTCCCGACTCCGCATCGCCGTTCGAGGCGGTGGGCGAAGCACTGCGGGCGGTCGGCGAGATTTTCGAGGGCCGCCGCGAACACGCCCGACGGCGCCAGGCGGTCATCGCCGCCAACCCCGGCTTGCAGGAGCGCGAGTTGATCAAGCTGGCATCGCTCGCGGCGACGATGGCAGAGGCTTTGGGCCGCCGCGGTGTCCCGCAACCGGCCGCCAAACTCTCGGCGGAAACAGCGGTCGCAACCTTCAAGGTCGCCTTCGACCGATGGATCAGCGCCGGCGAGGACGACGACCTCAGCAATGTGATCGGCGACTCGCTCGACGAACTCAAGGCACTGACCGCGGAAACCTAACCGTCCAGCGTCGCTCGAATCGAGGCCGAATTCCGTTGTCAACAAAGGCAGTTCGCGCTGTGCCTGCTGATAGCTCTCGTGACGCCACTCGCGACGACGTCGACGTCACCGCAGGCGACCCCCTGAATGGCGTTGAGTGCCAAGGGCAGTCGTGGTCACGACGCGGGCGAGTGCCTCGCCCCCGGTGCGTCACACTGCTCGGGCGTAGCGCTCGCGGAACCTGCGCAAGATGGACGGGGGATGGTCGATGCTGCGATCAAGCGCCGCCGATTTCAGCGACTGCGCAGTTTCGGGCGCGAAGTAGCCGTAGTCCTTGTACACGTCGATGCGCGTGCAGATCCCGTCGGCGTCGAGTTCGGGGTGAAACTGCATGGCATAGACGTTGTCGCCGACGCGGAAAGCCTGGATAGGACAGTCGGCCGAGTAGGCGAGGCAGGCCAGGCCCTGGGGTAGCGCGCTGGCCCCTTCCTTGTGGCCGCCATACGCGTCGAAAACGTCGGGGAGTTCGGCGAACAGGGGATCCCGGCGCCCCTGCTCTGTGAGAGTGACGGTCAAGGCCCCGACAGGCTCGGGGTAGGTCCGGTCGACGGTAGCGCCGACAACTGAACCGAGCGTGCCGACGCCGTAACAGCATCCGAGAAACGGAAAATCGTGATCGACGATGCGACCGATCAACGGCAAGAGTTCGGATTCGACTCGAAGCTGCGTCTGCGATTTCGAGTCGGCCGGGTCGCTGACGTTGTAGGGTCCGCCGCCCAAGATGATCCCGGACCAGTCGGCGAGATCGATGTCTCCCAACGACTCGTGGGTGAGCCGGATCCGCTGCAACCCGTTCGGGCTCAGCCCGGCGAAGCGCATCACCGCCCCGTACTCGTCGTCAGCCGCCGCGTCCTCGGCGCGGATCGAGAGCAGCAGAAAGGGGGCGTGCCCAGCCTCGGTTGACATGGTTTGCTCAATCTAACGGACGGTGTACGGCGTGCCGGGCATCGCGGCACCATGGACTTCCCGCCCGCCCCCCTCTGCCCGGCCGGCAATCGCGGGCGCGGCAAAACGCACCGACCAATCGACTCAAGACGCGGTCAGCGTGGTGCCAGCAGGCTAAAATTAACGTCCGTGACAAGCCCGTCGCATCACCTCTTGATGCAGGATCGGGCGTTGACGCGCGGGCAGGCGCGTCGGTTGAGCAGGCGCTTCGGAGACGTCGGTGTCGCCATCCCGGCGACGCGGCTTCGGCAGATCGCGGCTGGTGCATCTGCACGCGATGACGAATTGACGGATGTCAGCTTCGCTATCGCCGCGACTCTGATGCAAGAAGAGCAGCGTCTAGCGAAGCTGAAGCGCCATCAGCGTCGAGTCGTGCGGTGGCTGATCGTCGCCGGCCTGGTTCTGCTCCTACTGAACTCGTTGATGTGCATGGCGTACCTGTTCTTCAGCATGACCTTGCACGCATATCCCTACTGAGCGTTCGCGCCGCCGAAATGCCTTGTCTGACGGCTGATCTCATCGGCGTCCAGGCTATCTGGGCCGCCGCAGTCGAGACTCGGTGACCTGCTCCGGCCGGCGAGCCGTCACGAACTGGGAGATTCCGCGTAACTCCTGCTCGATGTCGACCAGGCCGGCGGCCGCGAAGAAGGCTGGCACGGTGGTGCGGTCGAAGACTCTGACGCCGCAGATCGTCGCGCCTAGCTCGAGTCCCTTCCGTACCAGGAGCGACTCGCGTCCGTAGGTCGTCATCACGGCGATCCGTCCACCGGGCGAGAGCACCCGGACCATCTCGTGCAGCACGCCGAACGGCTCTGGCACGAGATGCAGCGCGGCAAAGCAGCTCACCACGTCGAACGCACTGCTGTTGAAGGGGAGGTCGAGCGCGTTGCCGCGCATGTAGACCGCACGGTCGCAACTGTTGTCGCGGACGGCGCGCTCCATCATCGGCGCCGAGCTGTCCAACCCGATGACGAACCCGTCCCCGTCAAGCCGACCGGCGAAGAAGCTGGTGAAGTTACCCGGGCCGCAAGCGACGTCGAGTATGCGCTGACGACCACCGAGATGCAGTGCGGCAGCAGCTCTTTCGCGCTCCGCCGAGAGCGAGATGCCGTGCAGACTCATCACGGCCACCATGATCGGCCGCCAGATGTGCTGGTAGATCGCGGCCACCGACGGGCTGTTCATCGCGCGCTGCGCGAGGCTGGGCCTCGCAGGCTCACCGGACCCGAGCAGGTCGGTGTAGCCGTCGCAATATCGCATCGAGCGCAGCACATCCTCGCGGATGAGCCCGCGCGCCAGCGCAGGCACCCACATCACATCGGATTCGGTCCCCACCCCCGACCGTCGAACGGTCATACTCTCTAGCACGGAACAAAGCTTTGGATGGTTCACCGAGATGTGGTGTCGACTTTGCCGTACCCAGGATTCCGCAAGGGTGAACCAGCCTCGGCTGCGGGCCGTACTAAAGATATGGACGCTTCCGAAGCGACCCACACCGATCTGCGCGCCAGCGTGACCGTCGATCGCAAAGGCATCATTCATCAATGGGGTGATGCGGTCACCGATGTCGTGGGCTATTCAGCGCAGGATGCGATCGGGCGCAGTCTCAATATCGTCATCCCCGCCGCGTTACGGCCCGTGCACTGGTGGGGGTTCGATCAGGCGATGAAGTCCGGCCGATTGACCAAAGACCTGTTCAAGGTTCCTGCGCTGTGCAAAGACGGGCGGATCATCGTTGCGCACGCAACCATCGACTTGACAGCGGGCAAGAGCGGCGAGACGGACGGTGCCGTCGTCACGTTCGTCGGGGTCGGGGCGCCCTGGCAGGGGAAGGCGTGGCAGGCCGCCCTGATACCGGTTGATGCGGCACGCCGAATCTGGCAGCGAGTCCGCCGCGGCCGCTAGTCCTCCTTGCGGATCAACCGGCCGAGCGCTGCGCGATCGGGTGCGAGGAGCTCCTCGATGCGCGGCTGGTTCACCTCGGCGACGATGATCTCACCGACTTCCTGCTGCACATCGCTGAAGATGCCGTGCGACTTCATCTTCTCGGTCTGATAGATGTTGTCCTCCGTCGGAGTGACGTAGTAGACCGCCTCGGCCTTGAAGCGATGTACCAGCCAGAGGTGGACCAGGGTCATCAGCCGCTTCTGACGCAGCTTCTCGGCAAAGGTGTTCTGATCGCGCACCGTGAGGATGCTGCGACCGTACCGGTCCTTGATGGGATCGACGATCACGTTCGCCAGCTTCTCCTGCTCGCCATTGCCGCGTTCGCCAAAGATGCCGAGCTCCAGCAGCTCGCCGCCCGCACGCAGCGGCCTCAGCTGCACACGCAGCTTCTCGCCGAGTTGATAGTGCTCACCCCACAGCGCCAGCCAATCCTCCAGCAGCTTCTTCGGCACCTCGGTCTGGACCAGATGCTGATGCTGGGTGGAGCCCTTGCCCATCGCCTTCGTGGTCGCCGTGCGGCCCGATGACGCCGCCAGGGCGGCATCGCTGCGCGGGCCGCCGACCAGGGTTTGTGGTGTCCGGTATGGCGATTCGACCAGGCGCATCTTGCGTTGCAGGCGTGCCAACGCGAGCATGCCGTCCTGCCGGAGCGCCGTGGCGAACTCCTCGGACGCGACGCCGTCGACCTGGTGCCCGCCATAGGTGATGAAGTTGAAGACAAAGCCCATCTTGCCGAGCTCTTCGGGGAAGGCCCGCATCTCGTCGTCGGTCATGCCAGTGGTGTCCCAGTTGAACGACGGAGAGAGGTTGTACGCCAGCATCTGGTCGGGGAATTCGGCATGGATCGCCTCGGCGAATTCCCGGGCGTCGGCGAGATCGGCGGTCTTCGTCTCCATCCACAGGATGTCGGCGAAGGGCGCCGCGGCCAGCGACTTGGCGATCGCATACGGGATGCCACCTCGCACCTGGTAGTAGCCCTCCGGCGTCTTGGCGAGCTCGCAGTCCCAACCGACGGCGGCTCCGACTTCCCTCGCCTTTTCGCGGGCGGTGTACAACGGAGCCCGTTCGGCGAATTGCCGCCACCCCGCGACGGTCATGTCGAGCTGTTCGCCCTCGCTCTCACGGAACTCGAGCAACTCGGCCACCGCCTCGCCGTATGTCATCAGCCCGGCATCCAGCTGCCAGGCATCGACGAACTTCGACTCGACCTTGTCGAAGAGCGCATCGACCGATTGATCGGCGCGGTCCTGGTATGCCGACGCGGCCTCGGCGATCGCCGCCGCGATGCCGTTGCGCTCCAGCCAGGCGTCCGCAGTGGCGTATTCACCGTCGGGAAGTGCGTAGAGGAGATGACCGTTCACCTCCGTGACGCCCTGGTCGTAGAAACGCCGCATCATCGCCAGGAAGCAGGTCTTGTACGACGGAATCTTCAGATTTGTGACGCCCAGCAGGAACGGCTGGTCCCGCTCGTCGGCGCGGCTGTCGATCAGGTTCGCAGCCTCGGCATCGGTACGCGCGACGATGATGCCAGCCACCCTCATCACGTCGAGCTGGAATCGAGCGGTGTTGAGGCGCTTGATCTGTTCGTCCGACGGCACCAGAACCTTGCCGCCCTGATGGCCGCACTTCTTGGTGCCTGGGCGCTGGTCTTCGATGTGGTATCCGGGCACGCCGGCCTCAACGAAGCGCCGGATCAGGTTGCGCACGTGGGGATCTCCGCCGTGACCGGTGTCGGCGTCGGCGATGATGAAGGGGCGGAAGTCCGTCGCAGGCGTCGCAGCGCGCTGCTCCTCCGTCATCTGCAGGCGCACGTACTCCTGATTGCGGTCGGCCGTCAGCAATGCGCGCACCAGTCCCGCGGCTTCCTCCGGCACCTGGCTCAGGGGATAGCTGGCCAGATCGGGACCTGGATCCTCACTGATGGAGCCTTTGGCAGAGGTCGCCCAACCACCGAGGTAGATGCCCTCGATACCCATCCGCTTCATGGCCACCGCCTGACCCGGCGAGTAGGGGCCGAAGGTGGTGATGCTCTTGCGCTGGGCGAACAACTCGCGCAAGCGGGGGTAGAACGCGTCCGCCGCCTCGCGCGCCACGATGTAGTCGGAAGGGATCGTCCCTCGTTGCTCGACGACCTGGCGGGCCGAATAGAGGCGAGTAATCCCGTCGAACCGCGGGCTGTCGAAATATCGCTGAGTGTCAGCGACCGCACGCTCGAACGGTGTCTGCGGCTGGGCGTCCGATTCGATGATGGCCATGGGTCATGCTCCTCTTCGAGCCATGTTCGTGACGGCGGCCCAACGTTGGGTCGCTACATCACTTGACGATACGGCGCGGCTATCACCGGCGATGGGGTAATCAGCAAGCGCTAACATGTTCCCGGTAGGCCGTTGCACACGCCGTCGTCGGACGTCGGGCAAGATGACAGGCATGTATGTTCCTGCGCCGCGAGCGTCGTAGTGCTCCGCGGCCAACGGCTGATTCTGCTGCCGACGCGCGTCCTCTCGCTGCGCATCATCGTGATCGTCGCGGCGCTCTCGGTGGTTGCTCTGGTCATCACTCTCGGCGCGTGGGTCTGGATCGGCGTGACCAACGACCAGTACAGCCAGCTGGACCGACGGCTTGACTCTGTGAGCAGTTTGGGGGACATCAGCACCCTGTTGCGCACCGCCGAGAACGAGACCGCCGAGCAGCCGGTCCCCAACGGCGGCCTGGTGCGCACCGCCCGAATCGGGCCCGCCACCGTCTCCGTACCCAGCGACATCGTGTTGCCGCAGTTCGACAATGGCTACGCCACCACCACGATCAACGGCGTCGAGTACCGCGTCCGGACCTTCTCCGCGGGGGTCGCCTCTATCGCCGTCGGCGCGCCGCTGGCCGAAACTCAGCATCGCATCGACGAACTTCACCGACGGGTCTTGTTGATCTGCGGCGGGGTGATCGTTGGCACGATCCTGGTGGGCTGGGTGATGTGGCTGATCATGATCAACCCGTTCCGGCTGTTGGCCCAGCGGGCCCGCGCTATCAACGCCCAGTCCAAGCCCGACGAGGTGCAGGTGCGCGGCGTGCAAGAGGCCGTGGAAATCGCCGAGGCCGTCGAGGGAATGCTCGCCCGCATCGGCGACGAACAGCAGCGCACCAGGGCCGCCCTCGAATCGGCCCGCGACTTCGCCGCGGTCGCCTCGCATGAACTCCGGACGCCCCTGACGGCGATGCGGACAAACCTCGAGGTGCTCGCCACGCTCGACCTCCGCGACGAGCAACGCAAGGAAGTCCTCGGCGATGTCATTCGCACACAGAGCCGTATCGAAGCGACGCTCACCGCACTCGAACGCCTGGCCCAGGGCGAGTTGACCACAGTCGATGACTTCGTCCCGGTCGACATCACCGAGCTGCTCGACCGCGCCGCACATGATGCGATGCGCAATTACCCCAATCTCCATGTGTCCCTGGCTTCTTCAACCACGGTGCTGATGGTCGGGCTGCCCGCGGGCCTGCGGCTGGTGATCGACAACGCCATCAAGAACGCGGTCAAACACGGCGACGCCACCGAAATCAGGCTCAGCGCAGAGAGTTCCAGTGATGGCGTCGAGATCACCGTCGACGACAACGGCGACGGTGTGCCCGAAGAGGAACGCGCCGCGGTGTTCGAACGATTCTCACGCGGCTCAACGGCGGCGCGATCGGGCTCTGGCCTCGGGCTCGCGCTGGTGGCTCAACAAGCCGAACTTCACGGCGGCACAGCCAAGTTGGAGGCCAGTCCGTTGGGCGGGGCGCGACTGGTGCTGCGGCTGCCGGGACCGAGGTAAGCGCGTCAGGTATCCGCCTCAAGCGCATCCAGATCGCGTTCGGCATACAGCCGGTGCTGCCATTCCTCGTTGAGGACGATGAGCAGACATTCCTTGAGAGGGAAGTGCTCCATTCGGGGCCAGCCCGGCTCAGAGCGAGACACTCCGGTGGCGAGCTGGTCGTCGGTCAGTGATTCCAGGAAATGCCGCACCATCGCGTGCCTTTCCCGGCGGACGGTGAGCACCTCTTCGAGTTCGGGTTGCACCTCGCGGTCCCAGGGGATGTCGTCCCAGCCGGGCGCTTCGTCCCATGGCAGATCCAACGGGTGCCACGGGGAGGCGTTGCCGAGCACCATCCGGCCGACCCAGGCGGCGGTGGCGAAGTTCAGATGCCGCAGGGTCTGGATGAACGACCATTCGTCGTCGACGTTGACATGAAGCGCCGCGGCGGGAAACGTCATCGCCCGCGCAATGGTGCCCTTCCACAGTTGCTCCAGGATTGCCCATGCTCCGCGGAAGCCGTCGCTGTCGTCAGGGCGCATCTTGGCCCGGTTCGGCATCCGGCGGTTCAGTTCAGCGTCGACGAGCGGCGCGATGTCGACACCGTTCACGATGACGTTTTGCAGTTCGCCGCTGATTTCGACGTCGACCAACTCCACACCGCGCATCCGGCTGCCGTTGAACAATGCGCCGCGGATTTGCGCCCCGCTGAGGTCGACTCCGTTCATCCGGGCATCCCGAAGACTGACGCGCTCGAACCGCGCGCCGGTGAGGTCCTGATCGTGGAACCGGGTCATAGACACCACGGTAGTGTCGCAAACCACAACCAGCCGTATGGATTTCGCGCGTCGATTACGGATCGTCAGCAGCGCGGTCACGGTATGACAAAAATTCCTTCGCTGACCAGGGGAGAGTTGGGCGAAGCCGACGGTCTGTTGTAAAAGTGACTACAGTGACAATTGTTAACTGAAGAGATCGTGCGGTTAAGGGGTGCGCGTACCCGCACGCCCAAAGATAGGGAGTTCCATGAAACGCATCTTCGCCGTTGCGATCAGCCTGGCGGTGTTGGTCGCCACGCCCGGTTTGGCGACCGCTGACTCGACCCACCAACAAGCGATCAATGTCGTGATCGCGCGGGCGCTTTCACAGCGTGGCGTGCCATTCGCGTACGGCGGCGGCAACATTTCGGGCCCCAGCCTGGGCACCGTCGCAGTTGACACCCCCGCACCTGCCCCGCCCGCGCCCGTCCTGGGCGCGGACCCGCTGGCACCCAACGTCGGCGCCACTGGCCTCAACCTCAGCCCTGTTGGTGCTGCCGTCGCCGAGCCCCGCGTAACCCGGGTCGGATTCGATGCCTCCGGGCTGATCGTCTACGCGTTCGCGGGTGTCGGGATCAAGATGCCGCGGTCCTCGGGTGAGCAGTACAAGGTCGGGCAGAAGATACTGCCGTCGCAGGCGCTGCCCGGCGACTTGATCTTCTACGGCCCCGATGGCAGCCAGAGTGTCGCGCTATTCATCGGCAACGGACAGATGATCGAGACCACCGATTCTGGCGTCGCGGTGTCACCGGTACGTACCGACGGCATGACGCCGTACCTGGCGCGAATCATCGCCTGACGACGAGTCGCTCTAGCGCTTGTCGGTCTGGCCCGACGCGATCGCATCCGCGGCCTTCGTCGCGGCAGAACCTGCAAGTCGACCGGAGAACTCCGGCGTCATCATCGCGAAGCGGGCCAGCGCGCGTTGACGAAGGGGTGCCACGGAGATCTCCAATTTGTCGCGTTCGATGGCTCGCACCACAGCAGTACCCACCTGTTTCGGTGTTCCGGTACCAATCCCGGGCGGCGGCGCGGCGCCGCTCTCGGCGAACATTCCCGCGTCGCGAATCAGACCCGGCGCGATCACCGAAACGCCAACCCCGCTGCTGCGCAGGTCCTCTCGAAGATTGAGCGCGAAGCCCCGCAGCCCGAACTTCGTGGCCGCGTAAAGGGATGCCCGCGGCGTTGAAGCGAAGCCCGAGATCGACGAGATGAAGACGAAGTGACCGCTCCCGCGCTGGAGCCAGTGCGGCAGCAGCTCGCGGGTCATTCGCACAGGCGACTCGAGGTTGACGCGAAGCGCACGGCCGATCTCGTCTTGGCTGAAGCCCTCCAGACTGCCCGAGGCGGGTAGCGCCGCATTGGCGACGAGCACATCGATGTCGCCGGCCTGCTCCAATAACGCGAGCGCCGCGCCTTCCTCGGCGAGGTCGCCGACGAGTGCAGTGTGCCCGCCACCCGGGAGCGATCTGGCGAGCTTCACCAACTCCTCCGTCTTGCGGGAGCTCAGGATGAGCTTCGCGCCACGCGCAGCGAGCGCCGCCGCAATCGCCCTCCCGAGGCCTCCGGTCGCGCCGGTGAGAAGTGCCGTCCTGCCGCCGAGATCCATGTACCGGAACGTACCGGTCGCCGGGCGCCGTCCGCACAGCAAAAACAAGTAGTCCATTACTCACTCCTTACCGGAGCAAAGATGCCTACGCTCATTTGGTCGAAGCGGATCCCACCACAGAAGGGCTTCCATGATCGCCCAAGTCCTTTCCCGCAGCTTCCTTCTGACATGGCTCGATGCGGTCGAGGAGTCACTGTCCGATCTCGCCGATTCAGGAGACCCGCAAGGTCAATATGCGGCGGCGCTCGACGACATCAAGCAGGTCAAGAAGTCCGGCGTGCAGGCGCATCCTGACGACACCGAGGGCGGCAGACGTTCGGGGTGGGACGACGAGGCGGCCGTTGACGAGCAGTCGTTCTTCAGCCGCGACCCGGTGATGAGCCTTCTGCAGTCAGCCGTCGAAGAACTGATCGAGGACAAGTATTCCGGGCTGATCGTCGAGGACGACTCAGCGGACCGTCGCGACGCAGGCGGCTCGGTAAGCCCGGTCACCGGTCGACGGCTGGATATCGGCGATGACCTCCAGTTCGATTCTGAGCGGCGCCTTTTCGGCCCCTTCGAGATCACCGACGTCGGTTGGGTGGCCTCGGTCGGACTGGCCAAAGCATTGCAGATGTTCCGCGATCGCCACCCGTTCAACCCCCGTCCGGCTGCACCGGTCCAGCTCGCCGACCGGGCGCGCCTGGTGATCGTCGGCGACTGGGGATCCGGGCTGCCGCGCGCACAACAGGTCGCCCAACACATGCGGGGCGCGATCGACGACGGAATCGCGGACGGTCGCCAAGTGCACGCCATTCATCTCGGGGACGTCTACTACTCCGGCTTCGCGCGCGAGTACAGGGATCGCTTCCTGCGCTACTGGCCCGTTCGCGAGGACGAGGCCAACACCGTCTACTCCTGGTCACTCAACGGCAACCACGACATGTACTCAGGTGGGCACGGCTACTTCAAGACGCTGCTCGCCGATCCACGGTTCGCTTGCCAGCAGCGGTCGAGTTGGTTCTCGATAGAGAACCAACATTGGCGGATCGTGGGTCTCGACACGGCATGGGATGAAGAGGGCATCCACGACCCGCGTACCGAACGCGGCCTACAGGACCCCCAGGCAGCGACCTTGCAGAGCTGGGCCAACGAGGACGATCGCCCGTTCATGCTTCTCAGCCATCATCAATTGTTCAGCGCATACGAACACCCCGGACCCTCACTGCGCAACAAGCTGGCGCCCCTGCTGGACAACGGCCGGATCCGCGCATGGCTCTGGGGCCACGAACACAAGTGTGTGATCCACGAGCCCTACGCCGGTGTCGAGTATGCCCGCTGCATCGGTCACGGAGGGGTACCGGTGTACGAGGTCGGCGACTCCGGCGTTGACGAGCCACGCATCGAATGGGTCGAGCAGCGGGCCATCGACGGACTGATCGAGAGGTGGGCGCTCTTCGGCTTCGCTGTCGCCGACTTCGACGGGCCGCACGTGGAGGTCCGCTACATCGACGAGAACAACGAACTCGCCTTCCAGGAGGCATTCGATGCCGGATAGTAGCCGCGTGCGGGGGCAACGACATTGAAGCCGTTGGGAGTTCAGGCATGATCCGCAAGAAGAGTCTGGACCGAGCGCAGTTCGCGCTCGCGGCGGTGCGGGAGATGGATCTCAAGCCACACGAATGGCGCACCATCGCGGAAATCGTGCGGCGGATACAGCGAGCCATCCACGTCGGAGACGAGGCGGCGCTGAACGACGCCGTGTCCGATCTCTCGCTCGCGACAACTCCAAGCCACAGCGACGAACCAAGCACCCGCGGACGCCCGAGGGGCGGCCCGACCACAGGCGGATCCCGGGGCGGCATCCCGACGGTTGACCGCTCCAGGGGCGGCGATCTCGCAACCCCAACGGGGACGCAGGCGCCTGACGACCTGGTCGCCGCGATCGACGTGGCCGCCGCGGCAGTGGACGCGACGACCGCCCAGATCGTGCGGATCCCGCACATCGACGTCGACACCGAGGTGCCGGTGAAGCCGGGCCAATCGTTCACCGTCGCCGTGTATCTGGACAAGACGCCGTCACGCCCCGATGAGAACGCTGAACCGTTCGAACTGCGGGATCCTCCTGACGACGAGGAGATCGCCGTTGACGTCTGGTTGACGTCGACGCCGCACTTCTCGATCGAGGGATCCGCGACGGCCGTGATCGTCTTGCGTCGCGACGAGAATGCGTCTACGCGGGCATCATTCACGGTGACTGTTCGCAATCCCGTCCCCGCGGACGCGGGGCCGCCCGCGCTGCGCGCCCGATTCGACTACCGGCTGCGGGCGAGCGGGGCGGTGCGTCGCGAGGTGCCAATCGTCGTTGGCGATAACGTCTTTGCCGACCCCCAACCGGAACCGGCGGCGCCCGACCGGTTGGCCCTGGATTCCACAGCGGGTTCGCCCGATCTCACAATCAGCATCGCGCGGTTAGGCGGGTCAGACGACAGCTACAAGGTTGTCGTCAAGACCGGGCTTCTCGGCGGTGTCACCGTCGAAGACGAGTGGAACCTCAGTGGGGACTCGGCCACCTATGTAGCGGAGACGATGGCGGGGTTCACCGCGAACAGTGCGACCTCACTGGCCCGCCGGCTCGCACTCGAAGGTGCGGGCATGGAGTTCTTCAACAGCTCGCCGAAAAAGTTCCAGGAACTGTTCTGGCGGCTGATCGACGCAGACACTCCGCCGACGACGGTGCTCCTGTTCTCCGAGGAGCGTTCCGTGCCTTGGGAGTTGATGATTCCGAGCCGTCGCACGGCAGACGGCCAGTATCAGCAGCTTCGGCCGCTGGGAGTGCAGTGTGCGATCGGCCGGTGGCACGGCGACGACTACGTCTGCCCTGGGCAGGTAGTTCCGCTGCAGGACAGCCTGGTCCTCGCGCCCACGTACAACCCGCCGTTGCCGCAGGCAAGCGCCGAGCGCGATCTGATTCTCGAGCTGTTCCCGGGGCAGAGCGTCCCCGCGACGTTCGACGAACTCAATGCGTTCTATGCCGCACACACCGCGAGCCTCTTCCACTTCGTCTGCCATGGTCGTGACGCGACGCTGCAGGCGATCAAGCTGTTGCAGAACCAGGTGCTGTGGGCGAACCAGGTCCGGCCCGGGGGGCTCGGGACGGCATGCCGTAAATCGCGCCCGCTGATTTTTCTCAATGCATGCGAGGTCGGTAGGCCTGGAGCGGGGCTGGCCGCGGTTGGCGGATTCGCGGCTTCGTTCATCGCCTGTGACGCGGGGGCGATCATTGCACCGCTGTGGGCGGTCGACGACGGTGTCGCGCACCAGGTGGCCGTCACGTTCTACGACACGGTGAAGAAGAAGCCGGGAACGCCGTTCGCGAACATCGTGCGAGAACTGAGGGCGAAAGCCTATGCCGAGGGCGGCGAAGACAGCTACGCCGCGTACTGCTTCTACGGAGACCCGCACGCCGCCGCGGCCAAATCGTGATCCGAGATCCTGGGGAGGAGAATTCCGATGAAGAGGGCGCTGCTGGTCGGCATCGACTACTACGAGAATTTCCAACAGCTTTACGGCTGCGCGAACGACGCCGCCGCCATTCATCCCTTGCTGCAGCGGAATGAGGACGGCGGTCCGAACCTCGACTGCCGCCTCGCCAGCGCCGACGACGCCGCCACACACGTGAGTCGCGACCGGCTCAAGGAGATGATCAGGGAACTGCTTTCCGGCGGCGCCGAATTCGCGCTGTTGTATTTCGCCGGACACGGCGCGCCGACGGATGGCGGTGTGGCACTTGTCACCTCGGACGGCACGGACGGCACACCGGGGGTCACGTTCTCCGAAATACTGGCCGCGATCAACAAGAGCTCAGTCGCCGAGGTGACCGTCATCCTGGACTGCTGCTTTTCCGGAGGCGCGACCACGATTGAGGCTCTCAACAACGGCCTCGCGAACCTCCGCAACGGATTGTCCGTGCTCACGGCAAGCCGCGACGACCAAGTCTCGATGGAGACCGCGGAGGGCAGGGGCCAGTTCTCCACATACCTGGAGGGCGCGCTGAACGCCGGTGCAGCTGACGTACTCGGTCGTGTCAACGTCTCCGGTCTCTACTCCTATCTGTCGGAATCCTTCGGAGCCTGGGAGCAGCGACCTACCTTCAAGGCCAACATCGACCGGCTACACGACATCCGAACATGTAAGCCGCTCGTTCCATTGGAGACCTTGCGCAGGCTCACCGAGTGGTTTCCCACACCCGGGTACGACTATCCCCTCGATCCGACTTACGAACCAACCGCGAACAAGGAGCGTCATCCCAATGAGACGATTTTCGCCGGGTTGCAGAAGTTTCGCGCGTGCCGGCTCGTGGACCCGATCGGCGTGGAGCACATGTACTACGCCGCAATCAATTCCACCGGCTGCCGGTTGACTCCGCTGGGCAAGCACTATTGGAGCCTCGTCAAGGCCGGAAGGATATGACCCGAATCGGGGTAACAGGCCACCAAAACCTTCCGGGCGAAGCGATCGACTTCGTCACGCAGGCCATCCGTGGCATCTTTGAGCGTCACGATCGAATCGATGGATATAGCAGCCTGGCCGCCGGCGCCGACCAGATCTTCGCTGCAGAAGTGCTCACCGCAGGCGGACGACTCCACGTCGTGATCCCGTCCGCCGACTACGACACCACCTTGGATGGTGAGGACCTCGTTCTGTACAACCAGCTACTCGCGTCCGCCTTCGAAACGACCCAGCTACATTTTGGTGCGCCGGGAGAGGATGCGTATGAAGCGGCGGGGCGGTGGATCGCCACGGAAAGCGAACTGCTCATTGCGGTTTGGGATGGCCAGCCCGCGCGGGGCCGGGGCGGAACCGCCGATACCGTCGCGTACGCGCGCGCCCTCGACCGCGAGGTACATGTCATCTGGCCTGACGGGGTTACCAGAGGCTGAGGGTGTCAGGGCTCGGCGGCGCCCGCCATCTCACGCGCGAGAGCTGCGTGCGTGGCGTCGCGCGTCGCGACATCCTGAATCCGTGAAGCATAGATGTAGGCCATGAGGTTGTTCTCATCGCGTTCGGCGGCAAGAGCGATCGCCGCCAGGTTCGCCTGGGCGTCGGACTTGGCGCGATTCGCCTGGCTGAAGACCAGCGCCGCAGCTGCCTCGGCGAGAACACCGCCCAGCGCCGTGACGGTGCCGACCTCGAGGCGGTCCGCCATCGCGATGCCCACCCCAGTCGCGAGCAGTGCGAAGCCGACGACTCCGACGCCCAACGAGAAGTAGAAGTATGTGGTGCTCTGGCGCAGCGCGTTGGCGTAGTGGGTCTGCTGTATCTCGAATCTCGCCGCGGTCCGGTTCGCCACACCCTGCATGAGCCGTTGGTCCGCCGTTTCGTCGGCGCCCCACCCTTGGCCCGTCGGACCGCCGCGCCGTGTGGGTGTCGCTTGATCGCCGTTGACGGACCTGTCGACCGGCAAGACTCGCCCAATCACGCCGCGGACCGCAGCGATCTGGTCGTCGTTTCGCCGCTGTTCGCGACGGGCGGCAAGAAACACCACCGCCAGGATCACGGCGATGCCTGCGATGACGGTGATGATCACCGCTGCCCCAGCTGAATCCATGCGCATCCTCCCAGTGGTTAATCCGCACGGTAGTGGGCCGGCCGGTCTTTCGAACGCGTACTGGACTACCCGCTTGTCCGGTCAGCAGCGCGAGGCGACATCACCTCGACGGTGTCTCCGACCCGGATCGCGCCAGGGGTGAGTACCCGACACACCGACCCCGCGCGCCTGCGCAACGCCACCGCGGCACCAGGGCCGATGCCGTCGTCGAGCAATCGGCACGGGGCTGCCACGCGCACCACCTCGAGTTCGACGTGACCGATCACCAGCCGCGCACCGGGCTGGGTCGGGATCTCGCCCGTGTCGACCGTCAGATTTCGGCGGCCTGGCCTGCATCCGGCCCGCAGAAATGTAGGTGATTCGGCACCCCGGTAACGACAAGCGAGTTACCGTCGATTCATCTGTGACACCTGTGTCTGGTGGTGTTAGCGGGACGGAGGCTGACATGGGTCGACAGAGTAGCTATCTCACATCGTTCGCCCGCACACACTGTCTTCGGTTGCCTCCGCCGGTTGAGGACGCGTGGAACTGGCAGCTGCAGGGCAATTGCTTGGGCTATCCGCTCGACGTGTTCTTCCCTGAGGACACTCTCAAGTCCGACCGTCGCCGTCACGAGGAGGCCGCCAAACGGATCTGCCGGAGTTGCCCTGTCCTCGCCCGGTGCCGCGAACACGCATTGAGCACGCCGGAGCAACACGGGGTCTGGGGGGCGATGACCCCGAGCGAACGTGCCCGGCAACGCCTCAATCGAAAACCGCACCCGACCCGTGACCGTCTCGCCATCCGCTGACAAAGCCATCTGCGGGTAGGTCAGCCAATACCATCCCTGACATAGACCGATCCGCGGGGGGCGACGATGGCATCTGGTGACGTGGGCCCGGCAGCATCGCCATCGTCGACGTGGGCGCCCCTGAAGGTCGGTGTGTTTCGCGGGCTTTTCCTCGCCGCCCTCACCTCCAACATCGGCACATGGATGCAAACGGTTGGGGCGCAGTGGTTTCTGGTGGAGCAGCACGCGAGCGCGACAACGATCGCGCTCGTCCAGACTGCCAGCCTGTCGCCGACATTGATTCTCGCGCTCTTCGCCGGCGCCCTGGCCGATCGCGTTGACCGGCGGCGTTTGCTGATTGCGCTGCAGGTGTATGCGGCAGCCGCGGCGGCGGTGTTGACCGCGATAACGGTCGCTGGTGTTCTCAATCCGCTGTCACTGCTGTCGTTCTTGTTCGCAATGGGCTGCGCCGCCGCCATGACGACGCCCGCGTGGCAGGCGATCCAGCCTGAGTTGGTGCCGCGCGAGCAGTTCCCGGCGGCGGCATCGCTCAGCGGCCTCACGGTCGATGCGGCCCGGGCGATCGGACCTCCTATTGCGGGCGTGCTGGTGGCGGCCACGGGTCCAGAAGCCGTGTTCGCCATCAACGCAGTATCTTTCGTGGCAGTCGTGGCCGCGCTCGTGGCGTGGAAGCGACCCCCGTCGACGGTGGTCGCCACCCGCGAGCCCTTCAGCCAGTCAGTTGCCGCGGGCATTCGGTACGTCCGCGACAGCAAGCCCGTTCGCCGAATCCTGTTGCGGGCAGCCCTATTCGGCTTCCCCGTGTCGGCGCTCTGGGCGCTGCTACCGCTCGCCGCGTCGCAACATTGGCATCTCCGTGCGATCGGCTACGGTGCCGTGTTGGGAACGGTGGGTGTGGGGGCCGTGCTCGGCGTTCTTGTGATGTCCAGACTCCGCGCGGCGTGTTCGGCCAACACACTGCTCGCGATTGCGGCGTTGGTCGACGCTGGGGGGCTGCTTGCGGCGGCGTACCTGCCGCTCGCCGCGGGTGTGGTGGTACTGCTGCTGTCCGGGGTGGCGTGGATCGCCACGCTCACCACCCTCACTGTCGCCGCGCAGCTGTCCCTGCCGCAGTGGGTGCACGCCCGGGGCCTTGCGATGTATCTGGTGGTGTTGATCGGCGCCCAGGCGCTCGGAGCGCTGGTGTGGGGGCTAGTCGCCTCCCGCTTCGGGCTCACCGCATCGCTCACGACGGCGGCGGTTCTGCTCATCGGCACCGCGGTCAGCATGGTTGTCCTACCTCTCCTGCCCGAACCCGGTGTCGGACACCCGTTGCCGTCGGATGATCGCGTCAACTGACTCGCAGTAGTTTCATCTCCGCCAGGCGCTCCGGCAATGCGTCGATCTGCTCGGCGAGCGCATCGCGCGTCTCGGCCTCGCCGGCGACCTGCGTGCCATCGCGCTCGATCGGAATCGGGTTCTCGTGGTGAACGGCAAGGAGCGCATCCAGCAGTGCATCGCGATCGCGGGTGCCGTCCAGGAGTGGTAGCAGATGGCGGTCCGCGGGCGACAGAATCAGCGTCTCGTGCCAGAGGTTGAAGGTCGACGCATCACTGTCGGTGCGCGTCAGCTCCGCCATGCGCCTGGCGATCTCGTCCAGCCGCAGCAGTGGTGCAGGCGTCGGCTCCGGCGACACCGGATCAAGCCGGATATGCGCCGCCCCCTGCATGATCAGGACACCGATCAGATCGTCGATGTGGTTCTCGAGGTCGGTGCTGGGATTGAGGCCAGCCGAGACGAGCCGTGCGTGCACCGCATCCACCAGCTCTTGCCGCGACAGTGTCCAAGGCCAACGGGCGCTCAGTGCGTCCAGTGCCGCCTTGATTCCCGGATCATTCGTGAACAGCGTCGCGTCATCGGGTTCCTGGTACTCCTGGCGCGAATTGTCGAGGCGAGTCTCCCCGTCGACGGGTGGCAACCACGCCGCGAAATGCATACGGCGGTAACGGCTGCTATCCGGGCTGTATTTGATATGCGGTGCGCGCTCGGCATGAATCAACAGCGATTCGCGGAACGCGCGGTTGAGCACAAAATCCAGGTACTGCTCGACCAGCACCTGCACGCCGCCACACTTGTCGCCCAAATACTCTGCAACCTTGGGACCGAAGTTGCCGGGGATCATCGTCTCGAGATGGGCCTCTGCCAGGAAGGCGAGACCGTGCGCGCTCGCACGTCCCAGCATCTCGTAGAAATAGCACGGTGCGTTGAACGCCTCGAGTTCGTCGTGCAAGAGGTAGGAATCCCCGAAACCCAGGGCGTGCGCCCTGGACATGGCCAGCACTCTGGCCAGCACACCGTCGACGGGCGCGACCTCCTCGAGGAAATCGGCCATGCGGCGGGCCTCGCGGACCTTCTCTTCCGGCGTTACGCTGTCGCCGCTGGCCAGTAGCATCGCATCGCGAACGATTTCCTTGGCCTTCCAGCCCGGATACACGTTGTAGCTCATGTAGGCCACGCCCTCCGGAGCCAACAACCTGCGGAACGTCGACAGGAGCGCTTCCTGCACCTCCGCTGGCACCCAGCTGAACACGCCATGGGCGATGATGAAATCGAATTGCCCCAGCGCCTCGAGATCCGTCCGGGCGATATCGCCCGCGAGCAGCTGTAAGTTGTTGAGGCCCAACGCCTGCGCGCGAGTACTTCCTTGATCGACCTGAACCTGCGATAAGTCGATGCCCACGACATGCGCCTGCGGGTGCGCGGCGGCGAATGGGATGAGGTTACCCCCTGCGGCACAGCCGATCTCGAGCACACGAGCGGTGGACACTTCGGGAGTTTCCAGCCCGAAGAGATGAGCGATTGCAGCCAGGTGCCCAGGGGCGGACTGTGGAAACGAATTCGAGGTGTACGGAGTCGTGTCGTAGTCGGCGCGCAGCCGGTCGATCGCATCGTCGAAGTCGCCGGAGGCATGCGTCTGGTCAGTCGGTTGAGCCATTAGCCGCTCCCTACGTTCGTCCGCAGTACTACCGGGCGTCCCCGCACAACGACGGGCGGAGGGTGTGATGCACCTGGCCTCGGTCCGAGGTCGTCAACATTCGATCACAGCCGTTTCGCTCAAAACACCCGGGGGAATGGCCGGCCCGGTCAGTACGCGCGGGCAACGTATGCGAGCGCGCCTGCATCGTGATCGGTTTCGGGCAGCGATCCGTCGCCGCGTCGTAGGCACCGTACCGTCAGTCCGCTGGTGGCGAGGTCTTGTTCGCCGACGGTGCCGACCAACTCCCACGGCACGCGGGCGACACCCGTCTGCGCTGCATCGCGTGCCTCGTCGAGCGTCGCGCAGTCGGAAATCGTAGCGTCGCGGCGCGCCGTCGCGGCATCGAACATGTCCAATTGAATCCGGCCAGACAGCTGCTGCACCTCGTCCGCGACCTCGGCGATGCCGACCCTGGTCTTGTCGCGGGTGTCGCGCCGGTAGAGCAGCGCCGCGTTTTCGGCGAGATCGCGCGGCCCGACCTCCACCCGGATCGGCACTCCCTGCAGGTCCCAGTCGGTGGCTCGCCAGCCGAAGGCCTGATCGACGTTGGCGTCCAGTCGTACCCGCACGCCACGAACCTTGAGCTCGTCGGCCAGGGCGTTGGCGCAGCGGGTGACCGCGCCATCGGTGTCCTTGACCACCACGACGACGACTTGTACCGGCGCCAACGCCGGGGGCAGCACGAGTCCGAAGTCATCTCCGTGGCACATGATCAGTCCACCCAGCATTCGAGTGGACGCGCCCCATGACGTGGTCCAACAGAGCTCGGTGGCGCCTTCGGCGCTGGAGTAGCTGATGTTGAAGGCACGACTGAACCTCTGGCCAAGCTCATGTGACGTCGCCATCTGCAACGCCTTGCCGTCGCGCATGATGCCCTCGCAAGTCATGGTGTTCTCCGCGCCTGCGAACCGCTCCTTTGCTGTCTTGCGGCCAACGATCACCGGCATGGCCAGCACGTTGCACAGGAAATCCTGGTAGACGTCGCTCAGGATGCGGCGGGCATACTGCCGGGCGTCGGCCTGGGTGGCGTGCGCGGTGTGGCCCTCCTGCCAGAGAAACTCCGTGGTGCGCAGGAAGATTCGCGGTCGCAGCTCCCACCGCACGACATTGGCCCACTGATTGAGAAGCAGCGGGAGATCGCGGTAGCTATCGACCCATTTCGCCATGTATTCGCCGATGACCGCTTCACTTGTCGGACGGATGGCAAGCGACTCGGTCAACTCCTTGCCGCCGCCGTGCGTCACGACGGCGAGTTCGGGGCTGAATCCCTCGACATGCTCGGCCTCGCGTTCGAAGAAGTTCATCGGGATCAGCAGTGGGAAGTACGAATTCTGCGCACCGGCGGCCTTGATGCGCCCGTCGACCTCGGCCTGCATTCGCTCCCAGATCGCGTAGCCGGTCGGCCGGATCACCATGGTCCCGCGGGCCGGACCGTTCTCGGCCAGCTTCGCCTTGGTCAGGACATCTTGGTACCACCGTGGGAAGTCCTCGTGCTGAGGAGTCAGCACCGGCATCTGGTTGCCCTCTCCATGCTCGACGTCGACGCGGCACGCGCGTACCCGCCAAGCCTAAGGGCGGGGGAGAAGCGAAATTTTCTGCCAGATCTTGTTGGAGAGTTCGGTGGTCAAGGTCTCGATGTAGGAGATGGTCTCGAGGACGACGCCGTCGGCGCTGTGCTCGCCACAGAGCGCCGATGTCTTCGCCGTCAGGCTCAACATCTCCGAGCAGTAGGTGAGGTAGTGATACAGCTGGTCCGCGTCGAGGCCGTGCAGGATGCTCTGCGGGGTCGCCTCGTAGCTGGGGCTCAGCTGCTCCGGATCCTTGGAGAGCTGGTGCATATCGATCACGTGGGCCAGCGAGCGCATCCTGTGGAGCAGTCCCAGTAGCGTGCGCCGCTCCAAGCGTTCGGGAAAGGCCCACAGAAACACCACCGCGATCGCGGCGAACACAAGGTCGTTGACGACGCTTTCGACGAGGGGCACCCAGTCCGTGGTCCGGGCCAGCCCTTCGAGGACGGCCGAGCGCAGGCCGAAGACGAGGGCGACCACCGTCGCACCAACGATCGCGATGCTTGCGGCGCGCGCTACGAGTGTCCGACGCCGAAGACGGTCGTGAGACTGCTCTGCCTGACTCTGGACCAGCACAACCAACTGACCGAGATCGCGCGCGGCCTTGGTCAACCCTCGCTCACCGAAGCGCGCGAAGATACGGCGCTCAAGATGCGCCACGGTGGTCCCGACATGGTCAGCGGCCAGCTGGACCTCGTCGCCGGCCGGGCTCGTGCGTGCCACGCCCTGACTGTAGGGGTGAACACGGCCTCAACACCGCAAGAATCACTGTCCTCGGCATGCGAATACTTCGCGTCCGATGGGGCTTAGACGGTAAGGGGCCGCAATCTGCCGGAGATCGGAGTGGAAGTGTCGACGACCGAAGAACCCACGCCAGCCCTTGAAGACCAGTGGCTTGACGCTGCGGCAGGTGAGCGGCAACTGATTCGCGTGGACAGCCGGAGGACTGGCGGTGCGTACTCGGTCATCGAGTCCGCGGCGGAGCCTGGCTGCGCCGTCCCGACCCACGTTCATCGCAATGAAGACGAACACTTCCTCGTGATCTCCGGGCGATACCGAATCGCGGTCGGAGACAAACTCTTTGAGGGTAGTGCGGGCGCGCACATCATCGCGCCACGCAATTCGCCACACAGTTGGAGGAACATCGCTGCGACGGAGAGTCGACTGCTCGCGATCATCACACCCGGCGGGTTCGAGCAGATCGCCTATGCGGTGAGCACCACCCCTGCTGACAAGATTCACGACCTCACTGCGCGATTCGGCTGTGAGATCCTCGGGCCGCCTGTCGTCTAGAGCGGACCCAGGGTAGTCGCCGACCGGGTGCGTGCATGAGTATCGACGCGTGCTCAGAGGACTCAACTGGTTCCCGTTCGCGCTGGCGCTGATTGTCGCCGCAGGCGGGGTGACGGCGGTGCCTGCGAATGCCGACCCGAACGCCCTGTGGACCATCGTGCACGACCAGTGCGTGCCCGATCAGGAGTCGAGCGGTGAGCCTGCCCCATGCGCACTTGTGGACCTCGGCGGCGGGGAGAGACGCGGATACGCCGTGCTCAAAGACCTCGTCGGGGCCACGCAGTTCCTGCTCATCCCGAGCGAACGGATCTCCGGCATCGAGAGTCCGGCCCTTCTCGAGCCGGATGCCACGAATTACTTCGCGGCAGCTTGGCACGCAGGCAGTTTCGTCGACGCGCGGGCCCGGACGGACATCCCGCGCGACTGGATGAGTCTCGCAATCAACTCCGCCGTGGCGCGAAGCCAGAACCAATTCCACATCCACATCGACTGTGTCCGCGCCGATGTCAGGGAATCGGTGAGCCGAAACATCACCCATGTCGGGCCGGACTGGGCGCCATTCCCCGAACCGCTGAGGGGACACCCGTATCAGGCCATGACCGTCGCAGGCGAAGACCTCGGAGCCGCCGATCCGGTCAAGCTTCTTGCGAGCCGAGTCGACGACATGGGCCTCGAGACGCTCGTGGCGGTCGGCGCCTACCTCAGCGACGGACAACCTGGATTCGTTCTGCTCGCCGGTCACGCCGATCCGGCGACGGGCAACCTTGGCGCCGGAGAGGAACTGCAGGACCACACGACGTGCCCGCCGCCACGGGGCGTGGGCGAAGTAGTCCAGCACCGCTGAACTCCACCACGCCCCAGATCGTGCATAGTCCAGGGTCCGTCAGGGCCACGGACCCGGGACGGAGTCCATCGATGAACTGGAAGATTCTTGCCGCAATCTGTTCGGCCGTCCTGATCATTGCCGGCGCCACCGTGGTTGCGCGGACGTCGAGTGAGCCAGGACCGTCGCTGTCGCACTCGACGGCGACCACGAGCACGACCACGCCCCCAAGCACGATGCAGAGATCGCCGGGTTATATGGGCGGATACTGAACGAAACTGGTGTGTGGCTAGGCCAGTCGCGTGACGCGGCCGGCGAACGCCAGCGCGTGCTCGTACGTCTCGAGGTTGTCGCGAGAGATCTTCGCGTGCACGGGACGCTCGAGTAGGAGCCGCAGCACCGGGTTGTAGGCGTAGTACGTCTCGTGGAACGTGAGAATCGTTGAGCCGTCGGGCTGTTCCTCGAGTTCGTGATAGCCCTCGGCACGAGACCACAACGGCTTGCCCACCGCGACGTAACGCGACAGCTTGTTCAGCTTCGCCTCGGTCACCGTCTCCCACGACCGTCCCTTGCCGCCGGACAGCAGGTACTTGGGCACCTCGAAGACGCAGGTGCGCACCAAACCCTCCCCGGCGTCGTCGCCCTCGTTGAGGATCTCCATGCTGCCCGTCGGCCACTTCAGGACTCGCGGTTTGGGGGAATTCGGCGGCACCGGGGGATGCAGCACCCGCCACACCTTTCGCGGCGGTGCATCGATGTGGAATCGCACTGTGTAGGACCGCATTACGACTCTCCCCAGGTGTTCCAGAATGTGACGCTCTCCGCGGGCGGCCTCACAGCCGGCCGGAAGTCGGTGCCGATCGTGTAGGCGACCGGGAAGAGCGCTGCCTGCGTGGCGGTGCCGGGGATTCCCAGCAACTCTCCGACCTCACGCTCCTTGGCCAGATGCATCGTCGTCCAGACCGACCCGAGACCGCGCGATCGCAGGGCGAGCAGGAAACTCCAGCCGGCTGGGATGATCGATGCCCACGCCGACGCCGCGGCAAGCTGGTCGGTTCCGTCGAAACGGCTGTCCAGACACGGGATTACGTGTACCGGGACGTTGGCAAGAGTCTCGGTGAGGCCGAGGGCGCTCTCGTACACCCGCCGGGTCTGGGGATCGGATTCGGTCGAGGCGACGTGGGCCAGGTATTGCTCACCGACGCTGCGGTAGATGTCAGCGATCGCGGCACGCTTGTCGGCGTCGGTGACCACCACCCACCGCCAGTCCTGTGCGTTGCTCGCGGTGGGCGCCTGCATAGCAAGTCGCACGCACTCCAGAATGACGTCGCGTTCGACCGGTCGCGTCAGGTCAAGGCGCTTACGCACCGACCGCGTGGTGGTGAGCAGTTCATCGACCGAGGAGATGTCCACGGGTCAGACGTCGATCGCGCAGGACTGATCGACGCCGAGTACGGTCAACGACCGTCCCAGACCCAGGAAAACGGCCACGCACAGCGTCAGGTCGAGGATCTCCTCGTCGCCGAACACGTTGCGCAACCGTCCAAAAAAGGCGTCATCGATGGACGCGTGGTCGTTGGCGAACCGCTCGGCGTATTCGATCGCCAAGCGCTGCCTCGGCGTGTAGCCGGGGTAGGTGGCGTACGCCGCGACGTTTTCATAGAGCTCCGGCGCGATGCCCGCGTCGAGCACCGACGGTGCCCGGAAGTCCGAGCAGGCAACGCAGTCGTTGATTTGGGCGATGCGCATCCTGGCCAGCTCCCGCTCCTCGGCGGGGAGGATGCTTTGCTGATAGGCGCCGCGAATCATCCGCTCGACCATCCCGCCGAGCTGAGGCCGCAAGGTCCAGATCATGGCGGCTTCGCCACCGGGGCCATCTGGCACGTCGAGCCTTGCCATGTGCGAACTTCCTCCGCGTGAAGACCGTTACCCTTTTGAGGAAACCAGATTCTCGGCGTCGCTGTCCAGATGCAACGCCCGCGCTTGGGAGGTCTCGGCATGCTGTTCATGCATGAGGTGCACAAGGTGCGCGGGCGCGCCGAAGACGAGTTCGAGGCTGCGTTCCGAGGCGGCTGGCTGCCGATGCTCGGCGACGGCGACGATGCGCGCTTGCTTTGGTACGCCAACCACGCACATGGCAGCGGCCCCGCATACACCGTCGTGACGGTGACCGCGGTTCGCGACGGAACCGCGTGGGAGCGGCTGGCCCAGCGAATCCAGAAGGGTGATCTGCGGGCCTGGATGCGTGACCTCGACGAGCTCCGTCACGACGTCGACGCCAAATTGCTTGTCCCGCTTCCGTGGTCTCCGCTCAAGGACGTGGACCTCGACGATGTGCCGACCGACGCCCGAGAACACGAGCTCACTCTCTACATGGAAGACACCATGTGGCCGTACGCGGACAAGTTCGGTGAGTACATCGACCGGTGCGGCGAGGTGTACTCCAAGAGCCTGGACCATCCCAATCCGCTGCTGACCATCGAAGCCGCCTTTCAGCCGGCGCTCGGCAGCCACGTGCGGCGCGAAGTGGCACTGATGCAGCGCATCCATGACTCACAGGCACTGCTCAGACTCCTTCAGACCGAGATTCCGCCCGAACACCGCGGACCCGGAACGTGGATGCACGACGCTCTCGACTTGCGCGACCAGTGGACCAGCCGGCTGCTGCGGACATCCTCGTGGTCACCACTGTATTGAGCCGCACATGAACATCGGAACGATCGTCGATGCCGCCGCGGCGGGGGACCCCGGCCGTGCCGCGCTCATCATCGATGGGCACATCGTCAGATACGGCGAACTGGCCGCGGCGGTCGAGCAGTGCAGCGGGCGCCTGGCCGATAGTGGACTGGCGGGCAAGCGCGTCGCTGTCGTCGACGTCGGAAGCGTGCCGGCGATCGCGACGATGCTCGGCGCCGCGCGGATCGGCGCTGCGGCGGCACTGATGAACCCAGCCCTGACGCCACCGGAGTTGCGGGGACTGGTCAAGAACGCCGGGTGCGCCTCGGTCGGTGTTGCGGGGGAGTCGTATGTTGGCCGGCTCGTTGATGCGGGTTTGTCCGAGGTGTTCACGGCCGCGAACCTCTTGACCGACGAAAAGACGAACACACCGCCGGTCGCCGAGAACATCGACGACCGCGACGCGCTGGTCCTGTTCACCAGCGGCACCACCGGACTGCCGAAGGCCATCGGCATCACCCAGGGACAGCTGAGCGCGCGAATCACTGGAGTCGCAACACCTTTCAGCGTGGACAAACCACCCACGATCAGCATGATGAGCGTCCCGTTCTTCCACGTCGGCGGCGCCATCGGTGTACTGGGCAATCTCTACGCGGGCAATACCTACGTGGTGCAGACGCGTTTCGACGCCGGAGAGTGGTTGCGCATTGTGCAGGAGAACCGCGTGACGTCCACCTTCATGGTGCCGACGATGCTGCAGCGCATCCTGGATCATCCCGACTTCGACAGCGCAGACCTGTCATCTCTCAGCGCCATCGCCTACGGTGCTGCGGGGGCGCCCGTCGCATTGGTGCACAGGGCGATGGCCGCGCTGCCGCATGTGGGGTTCGCTAACGTGTTTGGTCAAACCGAGACCTTGGGCGCCTATACGACTCTGTTGCCGAACGATCACCGCGACCCCAACCGTGTGGGATCCGTGGGCAGACCTCTGCCGGGCGTGCAGGTTCGAGTGGTCGACCCGGACACCGGGTTCGATGTCGAGGCCGGATGGGTTGGCGAGCTGTGGGTCAAGACGGACCAGCATGTCGGCGAAGGTTGGCTGCGCACAGGGGATCTCGCGAGCCAAGACTCCGGCGGCTACATCTATCCGAGCGGCCGGCTCAAGGACACCATCAACCGCGGGGGAGAGAAGTTCGGCCCGATCGAGGTCGAGGACGCCATCCGGACCCATCCGGCGGTGACCGACGTGGCCGTCGCAGGAATCGCGGACGAGGAGATGGGCCAACGGGTGGGGGCCGCTGTGGTCGCCCGCTCTCCGCTGACGCTCGAGGAGCTGCGTTCGCACTGCCGCGACCTGATCGCCTATTTCAAGCTGCCGGAGCGGCTGAAGGTCGTCGATGGCATCCCGTACAACGACACCGGCAAGGTCAACCGTCGCCAGCTCGCCGCGCTGATCGCGGACGGCACCTAGGCCAGCGAGAGGAGTTTCCGTGCTGTTCCTTCACGAGACCCACAAGGTGGTCGGTGCGCGGGAGGACGACTTCGAGGCCGCCTACCGCGACGGCTGGATGCCCACGCTGGCAGAAGGGGACGACGCGCGACTTCTCTGGTACACCAACCACGCTCACGGTTCGGGTTTGTCCTACAACGTCGTCACGATCACCGGGATCACCGACGGCGCGGCTTGGGAGCGCCTGGCCCACCGAGTCCAATCCGGGGATCTGCAGCCGTGGACGCGCGAGCTGGACAGCCTGCGTCACGACGTGACGGGCAAGCTCTTGCTGCCGGTGGACTGGTCGCCCCTCCAGGAGGTCGACCTCGCTGCGGTGCCCACCGACGGGGCAACGCATCCGCCGAGTCTCTTCATGGAGGACACCGGCTGGCCCGATGCTCCACTGGACGACTACATCCGGTCGTGGGACGAGATCTACTACCGGCCACTCTCCAAGACGTCGCAGATACTCGACATCCAGGCGTGCTTCCAGGTCGCACACGGAAGCTACCGAAGGCGAGAAGCCATGCTGTGGCAGAAGATCTCGCCAGCGAACGACTACGCCACGCTCGTCCACCTGCTCACCACCGACATCCCACCGGAGCACCGCGGGCCAGGCACCTACATGTTCGAGGCGCTCAGGTACCGCGACCAGTGGGAGAGCCGATTACTGCGGACCTCGGCCTGGTCGCCCCTGTACTAG
>Ga0207693_10000264_pt1 | contig 48207 bp, 36 predicted proteins | sample LARL81metaG_FD_184347 | JGI IMG/M metagenome (GOLD analysis project Ga0207693, IMG submission 184347) | Corn, switchgrass and miscanthus rhizosphere microbial communities from Kellogg Biological Station, Michigan, USA - LAR L8-1 metaG... | ecosystem: Host-associated > Plants > Roots >... | reverse complement strand
TCAACCGCACATACGGCGACCGCTGGTTTCAGGGCACTACCTCCGCGGAGACACTCCTCGCCAGCGGTTTCGGGATCGAGTTGGTGCAACCTGTCGATATCTACCAAAGGAGCACTCGCGCTGTGAAATACGGTGGCCTGTTCATCGCCCTGAGTTTTCTTACCCTGTTTCTCGTTGAAAACTTGCAACACCGTCCGGTTCACCCGATCCAGTACGGCCTCATGGGACTCGCACTGAGCGTTTTCTACCTTCTGTTGCTGGCCCTGGCGGAGCGTCTCGGGTTCCTCCTGGCGTACGTGCTGGCGACTGCGGCACTTTGCATCCTTATGACTGTCTATCTCGCTGGGGCGTTGCGTAGCAGGGTGGGCGGTTTGGCATCAGGCGGCGTTTTCGCCGCCACCTATGCACTGTTGTACCTGCTGGTTACCTCGGAGAACTACGCACTCCTTGCCGGCTCGCTCGCGTTGTTCGCGCTCCTTGCGACGACAATGTCCTTAACCCGCCAGATCGACTGGTATGCACAAGGACCATCGCCGGATCCGGGGACTTGAGCGTCGCTCCCGCTCTGCTCTGTCGCCGCCAGCAAGTCATTTGGCTTCACCACCCCAGCGCCACTTGGGTGGTTCGCCCTTCACGTAGCAGACAACGCCAAAAAGAATGCACATGAGCAGAACGTAGGCCAACCTCAGCCACGGCGCATGTTGCTCGTGCCTCAACAGAAACAAGCCTTCGGCCAGAGCCGCTGCCCAGATGACCAGGGCCACCCACCCCTGCCATCTAACGGGTGGTCCCCATCCCCATCCGTATCTCTTGGCAGGAAACCAGTAGGACTCGCTATTGGGCATAGCCTTGCTCCTGCGGCCGTCTGACTAGCTCTTCGAAGTCGTGAAGAACTCGCCGAAGTCCCCGGCAAAGCCGCCATCGGCCATCTTCAGCCAGCGGCGTATCAGCGCGGTGTGCTCGAGTTCGCGCATGCGGCAGTGGCCCGGGAATCAATAAAGGAGCGCCGCCTGGCGCTCGCTGCGCCAGGCAGCCTCGTCGGCGCCGGCGAGCTGCTCAAGATCCGCGGGGGTCGCGGCCGGATCATCCACCCAGCGGCGCAGCAGATCGCCGCCGTTGATGACGTCGATCGCCAGCTTCCCGTGCTCGTACTCGTACGGGAAGTCGCGCCACAGCGGGTAGTCCGGGCGCAGCGCGCGCAGGGCCTTGAACGCCAGCGCAAACACCCGCCAGGGCCGGAACGTCTCGTGCTGGTAGTAAGCCGGATCCTCGACGTGCAGCTGCAGTCCGGCGCACAGCTCACCCGCGTGCTTATGAAAGGTCGGCTCGAACCAGCAGGTGCGCACGCGGCAACCGCTGAGCCACTGCGGCGCGAGTGCCTGCATCTTGGTGAGCAGCGCGCGCGCGTCCAGATCCGGAGCCCCGAGCATCTCCAGCGGGCGCGTGGTGCCGCGACCCTCGGACAGCGTCGTGCCCTCGAGCATGACGGCGCCGCTGTAGCAACGCGCCATCCACAGGTTCGGCGCATTCGGACTCGGGTTCACCCAGGTGCGCTCTCCCAGCGGCCAGCCGTAACCGGGCGCGCTCAGCGGCTGCCAGCCCTGCAGCGTGACGATCTGGCAGTCGACGTTCAGGCGCAACGAATCGATGAACCAGCGCGCGAGCTCCCCCATCGTCAGGCCGTGCCGCATGGGCAGCGGACCTGCGCCGACAAAACTCTCCCAGCCCGCTCGCAGCGTGAGACCTTCGACCACCCGTCCGACCGGATTGGGCCGGTCCAGTACCCACACGCTCTTGCCCGTGCGGGCGGCTTCCTCGAGCACGTAGCGCAGCGTGGTGATGAAGGTGTAGATGCGGCAGCCCAGATCCTGCAGGTCCACGAGCAGTACGTCGAAGGTCTCCAGCATCGCCGGCGTCGGGCGGCGCACGGTGCCGTACAGGCTGAATACCGGGATGCCGTGCACCGGGTCGACGAAGTCGGGCGACTCGACCATGTTGTCCTGCTTATCGCCGCGCAACCCGTGCTGCGGACCGAGCGCGGCGCTCAGGCGCACGTCGCCCGCGGCCGCCAGCGCATCGAGCGAGTGCGTCAGGTCACGCGTGACCGAGGCCGGGTGCGCCAGCAGCGCGACGCGGCGGCCCGCCAGGGCCCTGCGCAGCTGCGGCTCCGTTAGCAGCCGATCGATACCGAATTTCACGGGGGGCTCAGCTCCAGCGTAAACCCGTCAGGGTGGTGGAAATCGGGCTTGCCCGGCGCGTGCTGCAAGGACCAGTACGACAGCTCGCCGGTGTCAGCCTCGATCACCGCGGCGAGCGCCACTCGCAGCCGCGCGGCGGCGGTGAGGTCGGCAAGTCCGGCGAGGTCGAGCGTCGCGGACAGCTCCAGTCGCGCCGGCCCTGCATGCACGTGCAGGCCCGGGGCGGCGACCAGCATCGCCGGGGTCATGCCGTGCCGGTAGTCCTCGAAGCAGTACGCCGCCCAGTCGCGTGCGGGCGAGAAATTGAACTCGTAGTAACCCACAAGGTGCGCTGCGGTCACGAAAGCCTCGAAGCAGGTATGTCGCCACAGGTCATCGCTGCGCTCGCCGCCATGCGAGTCAGGCAAGCGCACGCGGCGCATGTCCGCGTGCAGCGCATAGTCGCAAACCAGTATGCCCGGCGCTGTGAGGCGCGCCTCAACCGCAATCGTGGTGCCCTCAGCGGCCGAGTCCGGATGAGGAATGAGCACCGAGCAGTGGCCGCTCGCGTAAGCCATGGAGGCGAGGCTAGCTCAGCAGCCACGTCCGCAGGGCATCGCTCACCGCCTGCGGGCGCTCCAGGGTGGACAGATGGCCGCACTGCGGCACTACCACCAGGCGCGCGCCGGAGATGCCGTCGGCGATCTCGCTGGCGCGCTCCGGGGGCGTGAGCTGGTCACTGTCGCCGACCAGCACGAGTGCCGGGCAGCGGATGTCCTTCAGGTACGGGCGTGAGTCGATGCGGGCGATGTTCGCCCTCTGCTGCCGGGCGTAACCGGCGGCGCCCACCTCCTCGCCCATCGCCTCGATGAGCGTGCGCAGCTCCGCCTCTGCCAGGCGGCTCGCATGCACCAGGCGCGGGATCAGGGCCGTGACCACCTCCGCGAAGCGCCCGCTCGCGGCCAGGTCCATCTGTGCGCGGCGCGCAGCACTCGCCTCCGGGGTATCCGGGCGCGCCATGGTATCCAGCAGTGCGACCCGGGCCACCCGCTGCGGCGCCTGGCGCAGGATCTCAAAGGAGATATAGCCGCCCATCGACAGTCCGAGCAGCGCGAAGCGCGGCGGCGCCTCGGCCAGGATGCGCCCTGCCAACGCGGCCATGCTCTCATCGCGCGTGTGGTTCGCGATCATCACCGGCGCGCTCGGCCAGAGCGCCTCGATCTGCGGCGCGTACAGCCGGGCCGACAGCAGCAGTCCGGGAATCATCACCACGGGCAGGGACTCGCTCACGGCCGTCAGCGTAACATGTGCCCATGAAACACCGCATCGCACTGCTGTTCAGCGTCGCAGGCGTGCTGCTGTGTGCGGCGGCGCAGGCCGAGGCGCCCACACCAACACCGGTGAGCGCTGCGGCGCCGGGGGCCCTCGATGCGGGTGCGGCGGCGCGCTTCGCGGCACTGGCACTGAAGTGCCTGCACCAGGAATACCCGAACCATGTCTCGCACACCCTCAACGATGAGGCGGACGCGCGCGCGCCGCATGCGCTGACGCCGGCGTTCTACGGCTGCCTCGATTGGCATTCGGACGTGCACGGGCACTGGCTGCTGGTACGGCTCGTACGGCTTTTCCCGGCGGCGCCGTTCGCCGCCCAGGCACGCGCGCAACTCGCGCAGAGCTTCACCCCCGCCAACATCGCCGGCGAACTCGCCTACCTCAAGGGCGCGGGCCGCGCCTCGTTCGAACGGCCCTACGGACTCGCATGGCTCTTGCAGCTGGCCGCGGAGCTGCGCGCCTGGAACGATCCGCAGGCGCAAGGGTGGCTCGCGAGCCTGGCGCCGCTTGAGAGCGAGGCTGCCGCGCGGCTCAGCAGCTGGCTGCCGAAGCTGCACTACCCGATCCGTATCGGTGAACACGACCAGACAGCCTTCTCCTTCGGTCTCGCCTGGGACTGGGCCGCCGTGGCGCAGGATGCCCCGATGCGGGAGCTGCTGCGCGATGCCGCGCAGCGCTTTTACCTGCACGACCATAACTGCCCGCTCAGCTACGAGCCTTCCGGGGAGGACTTCCTGTCCCCGTGTCTTGCGGAAGCGGACTTCGTGCGCCGCGTCCTGGGGCCGCAGCAGTTCGCGCACTGGCTGTCAGGCTTCCTGCCGCAGATTCCGCACGCGGCGACCGCCGCCTGGCTGCTCCCCGGGGTGGTCACTGATCGAGCGGATCCGAAGCTCGCGCACGTGGACGGGCTGAACCTGAGCCGCGCCTGGATGCTCCAGGGCATCGCCCACGGGCTGCCCGCAGGTGACCCGCGCCGTCCGGCGCTGCTGGCGACGGCCCGGGCACACGCCGCGGCGGCGCTGCCGGCCGTGACCGGCGAGCACTACGAGGGCGGCCACTGGCTCGGGACGTTCGCGGTGTATCTCACAAGTGGCGCCGGCCTGGGCGCCGCGGCGCCTTAAGCCAGGGCCTGCTGCAGCTCGGCCCGGAGGTCCTCGATATCCTCCACGCCGACCGACAGCCGGATAAGTCCGTCACCGATGCCCAGTGAAGCGCGCACCGCCGCCGGCAGCGAGGCGTGCGTCATGATCGCCGGCAGCTCGATCAGGCTCTCCACGCCCCCCAGGCTCTCCGCGAGGGAAAACAGGTGGCAGCGCTCGAGCGCGCGGCGCGCCGCGGCCAGGCCGCCGCGCAGTACCGCGGTGACGATGCCGCCGTAGCCGCCGGCCATCTGCCGCTGCGCGAGCGCATGCTGCGGATGGCTCGCGAGCCCGGGGTAGTACACGCGTTCGACCGCCGGGTGCTCCTCGAGGAAGCGGGCGATGGCGAGCGCGTTGCTGCAATGGCGCTCCATGCGCAGCGCCAGCGTCTTGATGCCGCGCAGCGTCAGGAACGAGTCGAATGGCCCCGGCACGCCTCCCACCGCGTTCTGCAGGTAGGCGATGCGTTCGCCGAGATCGCTGCCGCCGCGCACGATGGCCGCGCCGCCGATGGCATCGGAATGCCCGTTCAGGTACTTGGTGGTCGAATGCATCACCACGTCGAAGCCGTGCTCGAGCGGGCGCTGTATGTAGGGAGTGGCGAAGGTGTTGTCACACACGGTCAGGATGCCGCGACTGCGTGCCAGCTTCGCCACCGCGGCCAGGTCCACCAGCTTAAGCAGCGGGTTGGTCGGGGTTTCGACCCAGATGAGCCGGGTGTCGGGACGCACCGCCGCATCCAGCGCGGCCGCATCCGAGAGGTCGACGAACGACACGCCCAGTCCCGCCGAGCGCTTGCGCACGTTCTCCAGGATGCGGTAGCTGCCACCGTACAGATCGTGCATGGCCACGACGTGCGCGCCGGCATCCAGCAGCTCCAGCAGCGTCGCGGTAGCGGCCATGCCGGAGGCGAAGGCGAAGGCGGCGGCGCCGCCCTCGAGGTTCGCGAGCGCCGCCTGCAGGGCGTCGCGGGTCGGGTTGTGGGTGCGCGAGTACTCGTATCCCTTGTGCACGCCGGGACTGGACTGCACGTAGGTGGAGGTCGCGTAGATCGGCGGCATCACCGCGCCGGTGAGGGGATCGGGGCGCTGCCCGCCGTGGATCACGCGCGTCGCGAAGTGCTGCCCGGGAGTCTCGTCACTCATGCGAAGGTCACCCTTTCTGTCAGTCACTGCTTGCGGCGCAGCCAGTTCAGCAGGTCGATGCGCGTGATGAGCCCCTGGAACTCGCTGCCGTGCATCACGATCGCCACCATGCCGCGCCTGAAGATCTCCATGAGCTGCGCCACCGAGGAATCCGACTGCACCGTCACGAGGTGGCTGGCCATGGCACGCGTCACCGGCTCGCTGAAGTGTTGCGGCTTGGCGATCACCTCGAGCAGGATGTCTTCCTCGTCGACGATCCCGACGATGCGTCCGTCCTGCATCACCGGCACCTGCGAGACGTCGTACAGCTTCATGCGCCGGTAGGCCGCCATCACCGTCTCGGTGGAGTTCACCGTGATCGCGGCACGCTCGGAGTGGCGCCGCGCGATCAGGTCGCGCAGGTCCCCCAGGTGCTCGCGCTCGAGGAATCCCTGGTCGAGCATCCAGTAGTCGTTGTAGACCTTGGAGAGGTACTTGTTGCCGCTGTCGCACACGAAGGTGACGACGCGTTGCGGCTGCCGTTGCGCGCGGCAGAAGCGCAGCGCAGCCGCCAGCAGCGTCCCCGTGGAGGTGCCCGCGATGATGCCCTCCTTCTTCAAGAGTTCGCGGCAGGTGCGGAACGCTTCCGCATCGGGGATCGAATAGGTGCCCGCCACGCGCGAGAAATCCCCCACCGGCGGCACCGAGTCCCCGCCGATACCCTCCACCAGCCACGGCGTCATCTTCTCGGGAAGTTTGCCGGTGGCCGCATACGTGGCAAGACCCGAGCCGACGGGATCGGCCAGCACCAGCTGCACCTGCGGCGCGGTGCGCGCGAAGAAGTGCGTGAGTCCGGCGAGCGTGCCGCCGGTGCCCGCGCCGCACACCACCGCGTCCAGGCGGTGTCCCATCTGCTCCCAGATCTCGGGCGCCGTGGTTTCCTCGTGCGCCTGGGCGTTGGCGGGGTTGCCGAACTGGTTCACGAAATAGGAGCCGGGGGTTTCCCGTGCCAGTCGCTCGGCCACGTCGCGGTAGTACTCCGGGTGTCCCTTGCTGACATCCGAGCGCGTCATCATCACTTCCGCGCCCATGGCCCGCAGATGAAAGATCTTCTCCTGGCTCATCTTGTCGGGGATCACGAGCAGCAGGCGGTAGCCCTTCTGCGCGGCCACCAGGGCGAGACCGAGCCCGGTGTTGCCGGCCGTCGCCTCGATCAGGGTACCGCCGGGCTTGAGCAGCCCGGCGCGCTCGGCCGCCTCGATGAGGTAGAGCCCGACGCGGTCCTTGATGGAGCCGCCGGGGTTCTGGTTCTCGAGCTTCAGGAACAGCTCGCAGGGTCCGCAGTCGAGGTGCCGCGCCGCCATGAGCGGCGTGTTGCCGATCATCTCGAGCACGTTGTTGTAGGTCGGTGGCGCCATCGCTTGAGGGGTACAGGAATTCGGGGACTTACACGCCGCGCGCGGTCAGTCGGGCCTCACCGGCCCGCTCCGCGCACGATAGCCGCTCCGCGGCCGGCGTAGTCTGCACGTTTTTTCGCCTCACGGTGAAGCGCTTGCGGGTTGGCGCTGCACCGTGAGCCGCGCGAGGTGAGGGCCGCAGGTGCCGGACCGAACGGCCGGCTTCAGGCGGTCGCGGTGATCAGCCCGGCGCCGATCCAGTCGCGCAGCAGCGCTGCCGCCTGCGCCGGTGCGGCTGTGGCGCCAACCTCGGCGCACAGCAGCTCGCACAGTTCGCCGAACGTGCGGCCGCCGCGCGCGGCATCGAGCACGGCAGCCTCGGTGTCCGGCAGCGAGCGAAAGTAGCTGGTGAGCTCCTGCCGCCACAGCAGCCACTGGGTCGGGGCGGCGCGGTACTCGACCGGCGGCCGCTCACTGTCTTCGGTGAGCGCCTTCCAGGTCTGCGGCACGTTCCAGTTCAGCGCCAGGCGCTGCACGCTCGGGTGCCAGTGCAGGCGCAGGAACGCCCACTGTTCGGGAGCGACGTGTGTGAGTGCCTCGGGCGTCAGCGGCTGCGCGTCCGCTGCGTCGAACACGCCACTCATCGTCCACTCCCAGCGCGCCAGTTCAGCGAGGATCGGGGCACCCGCGTAGTGCTCCTCGGCGGCGAGGAACTGCGGCAGTTCGTCACCGTAGTAGCGGATCGAGAAGTAGGGCGAGTCGTGCGTGTCCACGTAGGCGCCGGCGAGCAGCTGGAAGTCCTCGTCGAGGAGCCGGGCCAGCGCCGGGAAATTGCTGCGCAGCGCGTCGGCGAGCCGGCTGCGGTAGGCGTCGCCGTAGATGCCGAGGCGGGTGGCCACCGGCACCCGCGCCGTCCCGAGGACGTGCCCGGCGACGCCGGTCGCACCGCGCAGCAGGTACTGCTGGAAGTCCCCCTGCACTGCCGCCAGCGTGCTCACGTGGCGCCCGCCGCGACGCGCAGCGGCGCCCCGCCGCGGCCCGCCTCAAGGGCAGCGAGCGTGCGCTCGCTCAGGGTGCGCGCCCGCTCGAGCTCCGCGCACAGCTCCGCCAGCGGCGGGATGCGGTCGTCGCGCTCGATCATGGTCGAGACCGGCCCGCAGTGGCGCAGGGCGGCTGCGTACAGCTCCCACACCGGGTCGGGCACCGGGTGGTCGTGGGTGTCGATGAGATAGTCGCCGTGATTCTCGTGCCCCGCGAGGTGGATCTGCTGCACGCGCTCGGCGGGCACGGCCGCGAGGTACTCCAGCGCGTCGAACTCGTGGTTCACGGCGCTCACATAGATGTTGTTGACGTCGAGCAGGATCAGGCAGTCGGCGCGCGTCGCCACCTCGCGCAGGAATTCCCACTCGGTGAGGTGCGAATCGCGGAAGGCGACGTAGCTGGAGACGTTCTCGAGCAGGATGCGGCGCCCGAGGATGTCCTGCACCGTGCGCACGCGCTCCACCACGTGCGCGAGCGCCTCCTCGGTATAGGGCAGCGGCAGAAGATCGTGGGTGTTGCGGCCGGCCACCCCGGTCCAGCACAGGTGATCGGACACCCATACCGGCTCGACGCGCGCCGCGAGCGCCTTGAGCTGTCGCAGGTACTCGAGGTCCAGCGGCGCGGTGCTGCCGATCGAGAGTGACACCCCGTGCATCGCGAGCGGGTAGCGCTCGCGGAAGCGCATCAGGTAGCTCAGGGGCTTACCGCCCGGCACCAGGTAGTTCTCGGAGAGGACTTCAAACCAGTCGACGCGGGGGCGGTCCGCGAGAATCGCCTCGTAGTGATCGACCCTGAGGCCGAGACCAAACCCAAGCGATGCACGCGTCAGCATGGAGGGAAAAGCGGGCCGGCGCGTGGCCGGCCCGCAACGACTTACTTGGCTTTGGCCTTGGCGGCGTCGCAATCCGCCTTGCTCATCTCCACAAATCCCTTGCCCTTGCAGGAATTCTGGCCCTTGCACGCGTTGTTGGCGCTCTTACACGCCGAGTGTCCCTTGCAGGAATTCACACCCTCGCACTTCACTTTGGCCTCGTCTGCACTGGCGGTGCTGATCGCTGCGGTGGAGAACATCACCGCCGCGGCCGCGGCCAGGGCAACACTGGACAGCATTTTCGAAGTCATTCGCAGTCTCCTCTTGAGCCCGTTGAACGCCGCGGATTGTACGCCTTGTGCCTTTAATTGGTGCGTGTCGTGGGCCGGCGACCCAGGTCCCCCGGCGCCAACACGATTCCCCCGTTTCAAGGGCACAAACGTAGCGGCTGTACAGTAGACCGGCGCTCGTGGCACTGGATTGCAGCCGCTCAGGCCCCATTTACTCCGTTCGCGCCTCGTGGACGCATGACGCACTGCAAGAGGAGTTCCCGTACAATGGTGAGCGCCTGCGCCTGCACGGCAGCGAAGCGCTCCACCTATCGAACCAGCAGACGGTGACGGAATGACCGACGCCTCACGTGACGCCATTTCCCTGCGGGGCGCACGCCAGAACAATCTGAAGAACCTCGACCTGGATATTCCGCTCAACGAGCTGATCGTGGTGACCGGCGTGTCCGGCTCGGGCAAGTCCTCGCTGGTGTTCGACACGCTGTACGCGGAAGGTCAGCGCCGCTACGTCGAGACCTTCTCGCCCTACGCCCGGCAATTCCTCGACCGCATGGACAAGCCGCAGCTCGACTCGATCTCCGGCATCCCCCCGGCGATCGCCATCGACCAGACGAACCCGGTGCGCACCTCGCGCTCGACCGTCGGCACCATGACCGAGCTGAACGATCACCTGAAGCTGCTGTTCGCGCGCGCCGCGGCACTCTTCTGCCGGCGCTGCGGCAAAGCGGTGCGGCAGGAGAGCGCCGAGAGCATCTGCGACGAACTCAGCGCGCGCGCCGCGGCCGCCGGGGATCCGCGCCTGCTCATCAGCTTCCCCGTGCCGGTGCCGGCGAATTTCACCGTCGCGGAAGTGCGCGAGCTGCTCGCGCGCCAGGGCTACACGCGCTTTCTCGAGCCAGCGCCTGCCGCCGCCGCCGTGGCGCCCGCGGCGGCGCCGGCGCGGCGTGGCCGCAAGCGCCGCGCGGCGCCAGCCGCACCGGCCGTGACGCTCGAGGTGGTGCAGGACCGGCTGCGCGCCGGCGCCGCGGAGCGCGGCCGGATGCTCGAGTCCCTGGAGGCGGCGCTGCGCGTCGGGCGCGGGCGCGTGAACGTGCACGTGGTCGATGATGCCGATCCGCCGCAGCGCCTCGACACCTGGCGCTACTCGAGCGAGCTGCACTGCGCCGAGTGCGATCTTGCCTACGCCACGCCGAACCCGAGCCAGTTCTCCTTCAACTCCCCGCTCGGGGCGTGCGAGTCCTGCCGCGGTTTCGGCCGCACCATCGGCATCGACTACGGCCTCGTCATCCCGGACGAGACCAAGACCCTGCGCGCCGGGGCAATCAAACCGTGGCAAACCAAGTCGTACGCGGAGTGCCAGGAGGACCTGGAGAAGTTCGCCAAGCTGCGCGGCATCTCCCTGGACACACCCTGGCGCGAGCTCGGCAGCGAGGCGCGCAAGTGGGTGATCGAGGGCGAAGGTGCCTGGTCGAAGAAGGTCTGGTACGGGGTGAAGCGCTTCTTCGCCTGGCTGGAAACGCGCGCCTACAAGATGCACGTGCGCGTACTGCTGTCGCGCTACCGTGCCTACACTCCCTGCGGCGTCTGCGACGGCGCGCGCCTGAAGACCGAGGCGCTGCTGTGGCGGGTCGGTGACAAGGCGCTGGCCGATGCCGCGCTCGGCGCTGCGCCGCGCTTTCGGCCCCAGGGCGCTGAGTGGAGCGCCGCGCAGCTGGCCGCGCTGCCCGGACTTTCGATCCACGACCTGGTGCTGCTGCCGGTGGAACGCAGCCACGCGTTCTTCCAGCAGCTGCAGCTGCCGCGGCCGCTGGATGAGGCAACCGATCTGCTGCTCGGGGAAATCCGCGGCCGCTTCCGCTACCTCGCGGACGTGGGCCTGGGCTACCTCACGCTGGATCGTCAGTCGCGCACGCTCTCGGGCGGTGAAGTGCAGCGCATCAACCTCACCACGGCGCTCGGCACGTCACTCGTCAACACGCTGTTCGTGCTCGATGAGCCCTCCATCGGCCTGCACCCGCGCGACATGCAGCGGGTGATCGGGGTGATGAAGCGGCTGCGCGATGCGGGTAACTCGCTGGTCGTGGTCGAGCATGACCCGCAGATCATGCTCGAGGCGGATCGCATCCTGGATCTTGGCCCCGGCGCCGGCGAGCGCGGCGGCGAGATCGTGTTCTTCGGCAGCCCGCAGGCGATTCGCGCTCACCAGCCGTCCCTCACGGGCCAGTACCTGAGCGGCAGCAAGAGCGTGACGCCGGCGCGCGCACCCGCCACCAGCCCACGGGCGCCGGCGAGTGCCGGCGGCGTGGTGGCGGAGGCGCGTTCCAACCGCTGGCTGGAACTCAAGGGCGCCTGCGAGCACAACCTGAAGAATGTCGACGTGCGCATCCCGCTGAAGCGTCTGGTCTGCGTGACCGGGGTCTCCGGCTCGGGCAAGTCGACGCTGGTGGAGGACGTGCTCTACCCGGCGCTGCTGAAGTATCGCGGCAAGCCCACCGAGGCGCCCGGGCAGTTCGCCGGCCTTGCCGGCGCCGAACTGATCGACGATGTGGTCATGGTCGACCAGAACCCGATCGGCCGCACGACGCGCTCCAACCCCGCAAGCTACGTCGGCGCCTTCGACGCGATCCGCGCGCTGTTCGCCGCCGAGCCCGCGGCGCAGGAGCGCAAGTACACACCCGGCACTTTCAGCTTCAACTCCGGCAACGGCCGCTGCCCGACCTGCAGCGGCAACGGTTTCGAGCACGTCGAGATGCAGTTCCTCTCCGACGTGTATTTGCGCTGCCCGGACTGCGACGGGTGCCGCTATCGCGAGGAGGTGCTCGACGTGCGCCGCGAGGGCGCGGACGGCCGGCGCTTGAACATCGCGCAGGTGCTGCAGCTGACCGTGACCGAGGCGCGCGCCTTCTTCGCCGACACGGCGGAAGTGGCCGCGCGCCTGGCGCCGCTGGCGGATGTTGGCCTGGAGTACCTGAAGCTTGGCCAGCCGGTGCCGACGCTCTCGGGAGGCGAGGCGCAGCGTCTGAAGCTCGCCGGACACCTGGCGGAAGCCGGCTCCGTGCTCTCCAGCATCACGCACCGCGGCAAGCTGTTCCTGTTTGATGAGCCGACCACCGGGCTGCACTTCGAGGACGTGGCGAAACTGCTGCGGGCGTTCCGCAAGCTGCTGGTCGCGGGCCACTCGCTGCTGGTCATCGAGCACAACCTCGACGTCATCCAGGCCGCCGACTGGATCATCGACCTCGGACCCGAGGGCGGGGAGCGCGGCGGGCAGATCGTGTGCACCGGCACCCCGCAGCAGGTGTGTGCCACGGCGCATTCGTTCACCGGCCAGGCGCTCGCCGCCTACCAGCAGGCGCTGACGCCGGCGGCGCCGCCGCCGCGGCTGCCGCAGGTCGCCGAGCCGCCCGCCGCCTACGGCGCCGCCCACGCCCACCGTCGCCACGCGGTCGTCATCCACAAGGCGCGCGAACACAACCTGAAGAACATCGACGTCGAGATCCCGCGCGACCGCTTCACGGTCATCACCGGGGTGTCCGGCTCGGGCAAGTCAACGCTCGCCTTCGACATACTCTTCAACGAGGGCCAGCGCCGCTACCTCGAATCCCTCAACGCCTATGCCCGGCAGTTCGTGCAGCCGGCCGCGCGCCCGGACGTGGACGCGATCTTCGGCATCCCGCCAACGGTCGCGATCGAGCAGCGCACCAGCCGCGGCGGCCGCAAGAGCACGGTGGCGACCCTCACCGAGATCTATCACTTCCTGCGCCTGCTGTACGTGAAGCTCGGCACGCAGTACTGCCCGGACTGCGATGTCGCCATCGAGCCGCAGAGCCCCGCCTCGATCGCCGCACGGCTGCTGCGCGACTACAAGGGCAAGCGCATCGGCCTGTTCGCGCCGCTGATCGTGGCGCGCAAGGGCTACTACACGGATCTGGCGAAGTGGGCGGCCAAGAAGGGCTTCCGGCACCTGCGGGTCGACGGCGAGCTGCTGCCGAGCGCGCCGTGGCCGCGCCTGTCGCGCTTCCGCGAGCACACCATCGAGCTGCCCGTGGCGCAGGTTGAGGTCGGCGTGCGCACCGAGACAGCGCTGCGCGACGGGCTGGCGCGGGCGCTCGATTACGGCAAGGGACTGGTGCACGTGCTCGCCCCGAACTCCAGCCGCGTCACGGTGTTCTCCACCAAGCGCGCCTGTCCGTCCTGCGGCAGGAGCTTCGCGGAGCTCGACCCGCGCCTGTTCTCCTTCAACTCCAAGCACGGCTGGTGCGAGAGCTGCTTCGGCACCGGGGTCGAGATGCCCGGGTTCGATGCGGAACAAAGCGGCGAGGAGCTGTGGTGGAACGAGTGGTACGCGCGCGAGCCGCAGCCCTGCAGCGGCTGCCACGGTGAGCGCCTCAACCCGACCGCGCTCAACGTGCGCTTCCGCGAGCGCTCGATCGCCGCGCTCGCCGGGGAGCCGGTGAGTGCCAGCCAGGAGTTCTTCGCCCGGCTGCGCCTCGGGCCGCGCGAGCGCGAGATCGCCCGTGACCTGCTCGCCGAGATCCGCTCGCGGCTGAAGTTCCTCGAGCGCGTCGGCCTTGGTTACCTGCAGCTTGACCGCGCAGCGCCGACGCTCTCGGGCGGCGAGGCGCAGCGCATCCGCCTCGCCGCCCAGCTTGGCTCGAACCTGCAGGGCGTGTGCTATGTGCTCGATGAGCCGACCATCGGCCTGCACCCGCGCGACAACGCGGTGTTGCTCGATTCGCTCAGCGAGCTCGCCGGTCAGCGCAACACGCTGGTGGTGGTCGAGCACGACGAGGAGACCATCCGCCGCGCCGACTACGTGCTGGACCTGGGCCCGCAGGCGGGCGTGCGCGGCGGCGAAGTGGTCGGCGCCGGCACGGTGCAGGACCTCATCCGCAACCCGCGCTCCACCACGGGGCGCTTCCTGCGCGCGCCGCTGCTGCACCCGGCGCAGCCGCACCGCGCGGTGAACGCCACCACGCCGCACCTGACGCTCGCGCGCGTGGCGCTGCACAACGTGCGCGGCACCGACGTGCGCATCCCGCTCGGACGTCTGGTCGTGGTCACCGGGGTGTCCGGCTCGGGCAAGTCGACCATCGCGCGCGACGTGCTGTACGCGAACCTCAAGCGGCTGCTGGGCGAGAACTTCCCCGGCAGGAAGAAGAAGCCGCGCGCCGCGGCGGTGAAGCTCCTGGGCTGCACCGCGGTGCGCGGCCTGGAACACGTCGAGCGCGTGCTGGAAGTGGACCAGACGCCGATCGGCAAGACGCCGCGCTCGTGCCCTGCGACCTACATCGGCTTCTGGGACGAGATCCGGCGCATCTACGCCGGCACCACCGAGGCGCGCATCCGCGGCTACACCACCAGCCGCTTCTCCTTCAACACCGCCGGCGGGCGCTGCGAGGCCTGCGAGGGCCAGGGCATGAAGACGGTGGAGATGAGCTTCCTGCCGGACGTGAAGGTGCTGTGCGACGTCTGCGCCGGCAAGCGTTTCAACTCCGAGACCCTCGCGGTGCTGTGGCGCGGGCGCAGCATCGGCGACGTGCTGGCGATGGACGTCGATGACGCGGTCGGATTCTTCGCCGCGCATCCGCGCGTGCACCACGCGCTTAAGCTGCTGCAGGATGTCGGCCTCGGCTACCTGACACTCGGACAGCCGAGCCCAACGCTCTCCGGCGGCGAGGCGCAGCGCATCAAGCTGGTCACCGAGTTGTCCAAGGTGCGTGATGAGGTCGCGCACGGGCCGCGCCAGAAGGCGCGACGCACGCTCTACGTCCTCGATGAGCCCACGGTCGGCCTGCACATGGCCGACGTCGAGAAACTCACCCACGTGCTGCATCGCCTGGTGGCCGCCGGCAACACCGCGGTAGTGGTCGAGCACAACCTTGATGTCATGGCCGAGGCGGACTGGATCATCGACCTGGGGCCGGAGGCCGGCGACGGCGGCGGGCGCATCGTGGCGCAGGGAACTCCGGCGCTGATCGCGCGGCGTGCGGCCCAGTCGCACACCGGACGGGTGCTGGCGGAGTTCCTGCGCACGCGCACGCTGGCGGTGGCGGCGGCGGGCTAGACTTCACGGCGCCCTGGTGCAGGAGTGTCAGCCATGAAGAGCGGATTGCCCGCCTTGCTGCTCGCGGTGTGCCTGCCGGCCGCCGCCGCCGCCCCCGAGCCCACGCACCTGCTGGCAACACTCGCCGGCGACTGGGACCTCGCGGGCACGGTGCTCGGCAAGCCCGCCCACTACCGCGCCCAGGGGCGCTGGGTATTGCACGGCGGCTGGCTCGAGTTCTCGATGGTCGACCTCGCCACGCCACCGGACTACGAGGCGCGGGTCTTCATCGGCTACGACGCCAAGGCCGGGGACTACGTCGCGCACTGGCTCGACCGTTTCGGCGCCGCCGGGGCGCGGGTCACGGCCACGGGCAGCGGCCAGGATGGCACCCTGGTGCTGCTGTTTCCGTACGCGGAAGGGGCGTTTCGCGACACCCTGAGCCTTGCCCCCGACGGAGCCAGCGGCAGCCTGCTGCTGGAAGCGCAAAAGACCGACGGCAGCTGGTCGACGTTCGCTTCCTACCAGATGAAGCGTCGCGCACCGGCACGGGCAACACACAGCGCCCGGTAGTACGCTTGCGCCATGGCTCATGACCTCGTGTGCTGGAAGTGTGGCGTCTCCCTGGCGCAGCTGAGCCTGCCGCTGCTGCGGCGCGACGAGTGTCCGCAGTGCCGCGCGGAGCTGCACGTGTGCCGCATGTGCGTGGACTACGACACGCGCGTCGCCAAGCACTGCCGCGAGCCGACCGCCGAGGAAGTGAGCGACAAGACGCACGCGAACTTCTGCGGTCACTTCAAGCCCCGCAGTGCGGCCTACGTCCCCGCCAACACCGCCGAGATCGACAAGGCGAAATCGGAACTCGAGAAGCTGTTCGGCAAGGGCTGAGACGCTCACTCCGCCGCAGGCCGCCCTCGGGCCGGCGCATCGGCCGCCGCGTTCACGTTAAACTCGCTGCAGAATCACGCGCCGACTCGCCCGCCTTCTGCGGTGCGCGCGGCCGCAGGAGGTTTGCATGCGTCACCGATCCACGCCACAGCGCGCGCCCGGCCTCGTGGCACTCCTGGCGCTGGCCGCATGGCTTCCCGCCCTGGCGGCCCCCGCCCCGGCCGCCGGCGCGCACGCCTGGGACGGGACCGGCACGCCCGCGGAGCTGGACGCCTGGGTGCAGCAGCGGCTGCAGGGCGCCGATGCGGCGCTCGCGCGCCTGCTGGCCGCCAAGGGCCCGCGCAGCATCGAGAACACCCTGCAGCCCTACGATGAGGCCTTCGGCGCCATCGTCGACGCCATCTGCCAGTCGCAGGTGCTGTACGGGGTGGGCGCGAGCAAGGAGCTGCGCGACAAGGCACAGGCGCTCAGCGAGACCACGCAGTCCGCGCTCACCGCCCTGAATCTTAACCAGCCGGTTTACAAGGCGCTGAGCGCGATCCCGGCGCCGGCAGATCCGGGGGTGCGCCACTACCTGGAGCGCACGCTGCTCGAATACCGGCTCGCCGGGGTCGACAAAGACGACGCCACGCGCGCCAAGATCAAGCAGCTGCAGGACAAGATCACCGAGCGCTCGCTGGTATTCAACCGCAACGTGCACGACGACGTGCGCAAGGTGGTGGTGGACCAGGCACAGCTCGAGGGCCTGCCGCCGGATTTCCTGGCCTCCCACAAGCCCGACGCCAAGGGGCAGGTCACGATCACCAGCGATCCGCCCGACACCTCCGCGGTGCTGAAGTTCGCCAACAGCGCGCCGCTGCGCAAGCAGCTGTTCCTGGCGGCGCACGCGGTGGCCTTCCCCGCCAACACCGAGGTGCTGCGCGGCCTGCTCACGGCGCGCGAGCAGCTGGCGCACCTGCTCGGCTACGCCACCTGGGCGGACTACGCGATGGCCGACCAGATGATGGGTTCGCCGGCGAAGCTCGCCGCGTTCGTGGCAAAGGTCGATGAGGCGTCGCGCGAGCCGGGCGCGCGCGAGGACGCCGCGCTGCTCGCCTTCGCCAGGGAGCGTGAGCCGGCGCTGCAGAAGATCTCGGCGCAGGATGCGCGCTACTGGCAGGAGCAGTACCGCCGCGCCAAGTTCAACTTCGACTCGCAGAGCGTGCGCCCCTACTTCCCCTACGCCGCGGTCGAGAAGGGCGTGCTCGACACCGCCTCGAAGCTGTTCCACGTGCAGATCAGGCCGGTGGCGGGCCTGCGCACCTGGCACCCCTCGGTCACCACCTACGAGGTCTTCGACGGCACCACCAAGCTCGGCACCATCTACCTCGACATGCACCCGCGCGAGGGCAAGGACAAGTGGTTCTCGACGCAGCCGCTCACCGCCGGCGCGCGCGGACGCGAGCTGCCCGACGGCGCGCTGGTGTGCAATTTCCCGGGCGGCGCGCCGGGGGACCCGGGCCTGATGCAGTACGGGGACGTGGTCGTGTTCCTGCACGAGTTCGGCCACCTGATGCACCATCTGATCGGCGGCCAGAACCGCTACGCCGGCCAGGGCAGCTTCAACATCGAGGGGGACTTCATCGAAGCGCCCTCGCAGATGCTGGAGGAGTTCTTCCACGACTACGGCGTGCTCGCCCCGTTCGCGCACCACTATCAGAGCGGGGCGGTGCTGCCGCAGGAGCTCTACCTGCGCATGACGCGGGCCGACACCTACGGGCGCGCGAGCGATCAGCAGCGCCAGCTCATCTACACCGCGATGTCGCTCGACACCCACCGGCTTGAGGCCGCGGGCATCGACTTTGATGCGCTGTGGCGCAAGGACTTCGAGCACTACAGCAGCGCCGCCTACCTGCCCGGGGATCACTTCTGGGCAGCGATGACGCACCTGACCGGCTACAGCTCCAACTACTACACCTACGTGCTCGACAAGGTGATCGCGCTGGATTTCTTTGCGCAGTTCGATGCGCAGAACCTGCTGGACGGTCCCGCCGGCATGCGTTACCGGCAGGCGGTGCTGGCGCCCGGGGGCTCGAAGCCCGCCGAGCAGCTGGTGCGCGACTTCCTCGGCCGCGACACCAACCTGGACGCCTACCGCGGCTGGATGCTGGCGGAGTTCGCCACCGACGCTACGGCTTCTTCATCCGCTCACTGAGACGTTCGAGGAGCTTGGAGAACGGCGAGTTCTTCTGCACCTCGACGCGCAGGTGGCGCACGCCGCTCGCGTTGAGCGTCTCGCCGTTGCCGGTGTCGATGGTGAGCTCGCCCGCGCCGAGAATCTCGAGCGTCTCCTCGAGCGACTGCACGCCGCGCTTGTCGCGCGCGCCCACCTTGCCGGCACCGCGCACGTTGGGCTTGGCGGCCACGGGGGGAGCCACGCCCGGTGCACCCGCCTGAATGACGGCGCGCCCGACGGCGACCCGCGGCACCGGCCGGCCGGGAATCTTCTTGGGCGCGGCACCCGCAGCCGGTTTGGGCGCGGGCACCGGCCCGCGCGCCAGCTTGGCGACTTCCTCGGCGGCGCTGTCGTCGTCAAGGAGTTTGAACTCGTCCACCGGACCTGAGGGCGAGGCCGCCGGCGCGCCCAGTGTGGCGGCCTGCTTGTCCTGTTCGGTCGCGCGCGACTTCTCCTGCGGGCTCACCGGCACGACGGCGACGGAGGTGAACTCCGAGCGCACGTAGTGGGCGACCTGCTTGGCGGAGATGGCGTCGCTGAAGAACCCCAGGCGCAGTCCATACCACTTGCGGCCGTCGCGGCTGCCCTCGACGGTGTAGAGGGTGTAGGCACTGAAAATCGCCAGCGGCGGCACCTTGTCCAGTTCCACGGCCTGCACCGACCACTGCAGCTGCACCGCGAACAGCACCGGCGCGTTGGTCGTGACGGCGTACTTCAGTGCCTCGCGCGTGCCGGTGTCATCGGGCTTGAGCAACGGGATGGCGCCGTGCGCCGGATCGGACGCCGGCGGCTCGCTGCCCTCCTGGCGACGCGTCTCGAGCAGCTTCAGCACCTGCGTATCGCTGAGTGAATTCTTGGCCGGGGGCGGTGGCGCCTCCCGCGGCGCCGGGGGCGCGCGCATCTGGCGGGTCTGGCCGGTGGCGCTCGCATCGCCGAGCGCCTTGAGAACTTCGCGCACGTTCGAGTCGCCGAACGCGCCCTTGGCACCCTTGACGCTCTTCTCGGCGTGCTGCGGGGACGCCGTCATTGCCGGAGCGGCGCCGGCGCGCGCGGCCGCTGACGGGCGCGCCGCGGCAGCGGCGGCCGGTGCAGCCGGACGGGGCGGGGCGCTGCTCCTGGGCGGGGCGACACCGGTGGCAGTGCGCGGCGGTGGCGGCGCGGGGACGGCCCGGCCAACAGGGGGAGCGGCGGCGGGCCGCGGCGGCGGCGGCGCTGGAGCGCGCGCGATCGCCGGGGCTGCCTGCAGCACCGGCACGCGCATCGAGAGCGATACGGCGGGCGCGGCCGGCGGCGGCGGCGCGCTCGGGGCCGCTGCGCGCGGTGCGCCCACCTGGGGCTGCGGCCCCGCGGCGTGCTGCACCTGGGCGGCGGCGGCGGCGGCGGCGCGCTCGCGCAGCTTGCGCCCTGGCGCCTCGCCGGCCCAGGCGCCCGGATAGATCTCGCGCACGACGTTGAGCCATTCCTCGGCCTCGGCGAGCGTCGCGAAATAACCCATGTGCAGGCGGAAGCGCTCGCGACCTTCCTCGAAGCGTCGGCTCACGAAGAACGTGAAACGCTTCAGCTCCGGCAGATCGGTCTGCGCCAGCGCCATCGGCGTGGTGGAAGAACACAGATTGAGAACGAACGGCCCCGCGTTGGGTGCGGGTGCCGCATCTCCTGCTCCGGCGCCTGTGAGCGCCTCGGAAGCGAAGTTGGGCGTTGCTGTCATAACTTCCCCGAAACGAAACCTTCAACGGCCACGGTGTTCATGGCTCGAGGTTCGAGTGACGGGGATGGGAGTGCGAGCGTTCGCGCCTGGTGCGCGATCGTGGCAGCCCCGCCGTCATAGGAACCTGTCCTTTAGACCGGTGGCTTTGCGTCCCCGTCTTTCAACGGGTTTGCCCTTGTACAGAACTCAGAGTGTCAAAGCGTCGCGGTTTGGAGTCAAGTACTGAAATGTGCGAAGCCTCTCAAGTGCTGTGATGCGCGGGCAGGATGCGCGCCCCGCGCCGTCTTATGTCTCAAGGTGACGACAGCGCGCCGCCGCCGAAGCGCCCCGCCGCCGCGAAATGTTGCGCGAAGTAAGCGTCGCTCAAGTCCGCGGACGCCACCGCAACACCCGAGTGCGGCGCGTGAATGAAGCGCCCGGCGCCGGCGTAAACGCCAACGTGATCGACGCGGTGTCCGCGCAGGCGGAAGAACACCAGGTCTCCGGGCGCGAGCTGGGCAACCGCAACCGGCAGCGCGGCACGCTGCTGCGCGGCCGCGGTGCGCGGGATGCTGATGCCGACGCGCTCGTACACGTACAGCGCCAGGCCGCTGCAGTCAAAGCCGCTCTGGTCCGCGCCGCCGAACTCGTAGCGGGTGCCGATGAGGGAGGCAGCGAGCGCGGCAATCGCGGCGCCCTGGCCGTTCGCCGGTTCCGGTGCCGCGGGGTTCAAGGCGACCGGCGCCGGCGCGCGGGCACCAAAGAGACTGCAGGCGCTCAGCAGGGTGGCCAGAGCAAGCGCGAGCGCGGCCGGGAGCGCCGTGCGCCGCATGCGCGCGGCGCGCTCAGCGGGCGCGCGCCGGCGCCTTCGGCTGGGGCAGTACGCGCGCACGCGTGAAGGTGAGGCGCGCGAGAGCCTCGATGCCGGCATAAGTGTAGCGCTGCACGCCGCGGCGCCCGGAGCGGGTCGCGCCCAACATCGCCGCCCCCACGGTGCGCGCCGGGATGCCGCGATAGTTCACGTACTTGCCGCTGAGCAGCGGATTCACCGCCGGCATGAGCGTGCTCGCGAGCAGCTCCAGGGGACGCATGCCGGCGCGCATCCCGAGCAGCAGCGAGGGCTGCAGGATGTCCAGCGACTCGAAGCCCAGGCCCTCGAGTTCTTCCTCCATCTCGCCCTTGGTGCGCAGGTAGAAGTTGCGCGAGGTGGGGTTGGCCCCGATGCTCGAGATCACGACGAAGCGCCGCGTCTCACCGGCGCGCGCCGCGCGCGCGAAACTCAGCACCGCATCCACGTCGACTGCGCGGAAGGCCTCCTGTGAGCCGGCCTGACGGATCGTGGTGCCGAGGCAGCACAGCGCGGCGTCGCAGCTGATGCCCTTCAGCTGCGCCTCGAGGTTCTTGAACTGCACGATGCGGTTGGCGAGACGCGGATGCTCGCGCCCGAGCGGCCGGCGCGACACCGCGAGCACGCGGCTGACGTCGGGGGCTTCGAGCAGGGCATCGAGCGTGCGCCCGCCGGTGAGCCCGCTCGCGCCTGCCAGCAGAATGATTTTGGCGTCATCGCCCATCGCCGCACCGCCCGCACAGCTGTTGTTTTACGCAGCTTAGGAGCGCCCCGCTCCGGCGGCAAGGACGGCTGCTGCAGCTGGTGCCTGCGGTGGCGCGGACTGTGGCGCCGGTGCTGTTACGAAAAGTGCGGTTCCGGATGCCGGGCTCAGAGCGGGTCGTAGCAGCTCACGTTGATGGTCTGCGTCTGGCCGGGACTCACGCTGATATCGCGGCGCACGTCGCGGTAGCCCTCGCGCGAGCCGACGAACGTATAGCGGCCGGGCTTGAGTTCGATGTCGCGCCGGGTGAAGGCGCCGAATCCGCCCACGCCCTGGATCGTCACCTGCGTGAAACCATCGGACACCATCGACATGTGCACCGGCTTCTCGAACTCGGGCAGCAGCGCGGAGACGCGCGCCATCTGCAGGCGCAGCACGGGGCCCGGTGAACCCACCTGCTGGGCGTTCTGCAGCAGCGCCGCCGCCTGCTCGCGTGCCTCGGGGGTGGCGAGGCGGTCCGGGCGGTCAATCAGGGCCTGCAGGGCATCGTTCATCTCCAGGCGCGACTTGCTGCGGTCGCGGCCCTCCTGCGCGAACTCCTGGGTGGGACTGGTGCGCAGTATCGAGGTGTAGGCGGCGAGCGCGTCGTCCCAGCGCTCATCCGCCTCGGCATCCTCGGCGCGCGTGCGCAGGGTGCCGAAGCCGCGGGCGTGGGTCGCCGCCTCGACGCGCTTGAGGCCGTCGGCGGCCTCGGCTCCGTCCGGGCGCGCGGCCCGGGCGCGCTCGAACGCAGCGCGGGCCTCATCGAGACGACCGGCGCCGAGCGCGGCAAAGCCCTCGCCGGCGGCCTTCGCATAGCGATCTTCGCCGAAGGCGGCATCGGCGGCGGCGGGTGTGGTGGCGGCGGCTTTCGCTGCAGGCTGCGACGCCGGTTGCGGGGCCGTGGCCGCGGCGGGCGGCGCCGCCGACGCTGCCGGCGGTCCCTGCGTCGAGGCCAGCTCGCGCGCCCGGGCCTGTCCTGCCAGCGCCCGCTCATCCTGGGGCGCGATGCGCGCCGCCAGATCGTAGGCCTGCACGGCCAGCCCCTGCTGACCCGCGGCCAGCGCGCGCTCGCCCGCGGCAAGTTCGGAGGCGAGCGCCGCGGAAGCCGCCTGCTCGACGTTCTCGAGCAGCTGGTTCGCCTGGATGAGTCCCTGCTGCGCCGCGCTCAGGCCGGCGGCATCGTGCGCGCCCTGGGACTCGGCGACGCGGGCCTTGGCGGCGGCGAAATCCGCCCCGCCCCAGATGGCGGCGCCGCGCGCATCGAGCGCCGTGATGCGCTGCTCGAGCAGAATCCGGTCCGCCTGCAGCCGCGCACCCGCCGCCGCGTTCACGGTGGTGGCAGCATCCGGAGCTGGCACGCCGGCGGCGCCCGGGGCCACCGGGCGGGACTGCGTGCTGGCTCCTGGCAGAAACGGCGGCAGCCACAGGTAGGCGCCGACCGCGAGCGCTGCAAGCGCGGCGACCACGACCAGCGCGAGGGGCAGCCCACTGCGCATCGGCTCCAGACGCGAGCGCGGCAGCGGCGCCTCGCGGACTTCCTGCCACAGCGCCTCCCCGTCCACGCTGCCGACCGCTCGCACCGGCTGCAGGGCGACGGGCTCCGGCGGCACGGGTTCCCAGGACTCGACCGCCAGGGGCGGTGCGGCCTGCGCGGAGATCGGCGGCAGGGCGGCGTGTGCCTGCGGCGGCACGGTCTCGTTGGCCGCGCCCTCGCGCGGGGGCTCGTCGGTCTCGAAATCAAACGTGAGGGTGTCGTTGAGCGAAGCGTCGAGCTCGTCGATCACGTCGCGCATGTTCGCCGGGCGCAGCGCCGGATCCTTGGCGAGCATGGCGCTCACCAGTGCCGCGAGCTGCGGCGGGATCTGCTGCGCGGGCACGAGCGGCGGCACCGGCTCCTGCTGCACGCGCTGGGCGTCGAAGTGCGGGTAGTGCGGCGGATAGCGCGACAGCAGCTCGTAGGCGAGCGCGCCGAGGCCGTAGATGTCATCGGACGGGCGCGGCGGCTCACCGCGCAGCTGCTCGGGGCTCGCGGTGAACGGCGACAGCCCGCGCACCATCGAGTCGGTGCCCGGATCCAGCGAGTTGCCCGAAACGCCGAAGTCGGCGAGCTTCACGCGGCCGCGTTCGTCAAAGAGCACATTGCCAGGCTTAAGGTCACGATGAATCACGCCACGCTCGTGCGCGTGCTCGAGGGCCCGGGCCACTTCGATGAGCACCGGCACGATGGTGAGGTAACCGGCGCCACGCAGGCGCTTGAGGTCCCCGCCGGTCGCCAGCTCCATCGGCAAGAGGAAGGTCGTGCCGTCGCGCTCGGGCGGAAACACCCTGAGGATCCCGGGATGCTCGAGACGGCTCGCGCTCTCGTGCTCGTGCACCAGCGCCACCCAGGCCGCCGCGCTGCGTCCGGCCGCGGGATGCAGGATCTTGAGGGCCACATCGGTGCCGGCCTGCGGATCAAACGCGCGCCATACCTCGCCCTGCCCACCGATGCCCAGGCGCTCGCGCAGCTGGTAGCGTGACTTGAGGGCGTGTTCGTTGTTGGCCGTGGCCGCTTCGCTCATAACCCATCCGTGCCGCCCACCCAGCGGGCGCACTCGCTGACAAAATATGTCGTCTCGGCGGCGGGCCGGGCGGACCGCACAAACCGCTTTCTAGTATGCCATCGCCCGGCTGGTGGAACCGGAGCTCTTTGGCTGCGGCTCCCGCTTTGGGGGGACGTGCTACAGCCCGAGGCGCAGCTGCGCCAGGGGCGGGGTGGGTGGGCAAAACAATGTTGTACTTAGGGAATTTCGCGGCGCGACATTGAGGTTGAAGCGCCGGCAGGCGTTGCGGAAGCGGTTGCGGAGCAATTCTGCATAAGGCCCGGTACCGCGCATGCGGCTGCCGAACCGCGGGTCATTGTCTCGGCCGCCGCGCATGTCCTGGATGACCGACATCACGTGCGCCGCCCTCAGGGGGTAGTGCTCCGCGAGCCACTCGCGGAACAGGTCCTTGATTTCGTACGGCAGGCGCAGCAGCACGTATCCCGCCCAGCTCGCACCGGCCTGCGCGCTGGCCTCGAGGATCGCCTCCATCTCGTGATCGGTGAGCACCGGGATTACCGGGGCCACCATCACGGCGCAGGGAACGCCCGCGGCGCTCAGGGCGGCGACCGTGCGCAGGCGCGCCTGCGGCGAGGCCGCGCGCGGCTCAAGCGTGCGCTTCAGCTCCACATCCTGCGTGGTGATGCTCACCGCGACGCTGGTGAGTCCCTGGCGGGCGAGCTCGGTCAGCAGGTCAAGATCGCGCAGCACGAGCGCACTCTTGGTGATGATGCTCACCGGGTGGCGCGTGCGGGCCAGTACTTCGAGGATCGAGCGCGTGACCTTCATGCGCCGCTCCACCGGCTGATACGGATCGGTGTTAGCACCGAGCGTAATGGACTTGCAGACATAACTCTTGCGTGCCAGCTGCTTCTCCAAGAGCGCGGCCGCATCTTGCTTGTAAAAAAGCCGGGTCTCAAAGTCCAGACCCGGCGAGAGCCCCATGTACGCATGGCTGGGGCGGGCGTAACAGTTGTGACTCACCACGCCGTTGGCGATGAAATCCTCAGTCCCCGTTGTGATGTCATAGAGGCGCATCGTCTTGCCCATCGGCTCGATGCTAGCGACCCGGAGCTTGCTCTCGCTCTTTACCGCTTGACCTTCAATGTCGCGCTTGCGTGAAATCGCAGGACCCACAGTGTGAAAGAAGCGCAGATGCTCGCGCACTCCACCCGGCAAGCGCACCACGTCCATGGGCCTCCGCGCCTCATCCGCTGCCTGCTCAACGACGAAGCTAAACCCGAAGCACCGCAGCGCATCGCAGATCCGATTGGTGAGCTCGCGGTCGGCATTCGAGATGCGCAGAATTCCATGGCGGTAGCTCCCCTCCGCGTCGAATATTCCCCCAAGGAACCCCGCTTGCCAGGAGCGCACCGGCGCATCCGGCCACGCGATCAACTCGCGCATCTCGCTCACGCTTGCGCGGACCCCAGCGTTGATGGCTTGCAGCGGCAAAACCGAGGCGGCCGAGAAAGCAGACTGACGGGTCTCCACGTACCCGTACGACAACCATTTTTTTGCACGCTCTAGTGCTTCCAAGTCGCACAGCGCCAAGCGGAAGGTTCCGCGTTGCGCCAATTCACCATTGGCGCGCCAACGACTTTGGGTCCAGATCGTTCCGTCTCCGCGAATCAGTCCGCAGAGGTAGCCGGACCGATAGTCCGAGTCCTGGTCTACGGGCGCAGCGAACGAGCCGGTGCCCATAAGCTTGTTGCGGGTCGTGAGATGCGGCCGTCGCGACCTACCGCATTGCGTGCCCGTAGTAAATTTCCAGCCTCGTTCGGTTAGCAACCGATGATCCGGGCCAGCAACCAACTGCGTGCCATCCTCCAGACTGACGCGGTAGGCGGGTTTGATCACACTCCAGCGCGCGAGCACGGTCGTCTTCACGTAGCGCCGGTGCCGGCCACCACGCGCAGTACCGTAAATCGCATCGCCGACTCTCAGGCTGGCCAGCTCTCGCGTCGAACCATCCGCCATCAGGATCGGCGTTTCACCCCGAAGACAATAAGTGCAACCATGACTGCAACCTCTGTAAGGATTAATGGATTGCTCGAAGGGGATGTCTGGCGAGTCGTTGGTGTTGATGATCTCGCGCGCGTGCTCCGGCTCGAGCGTCGTGGCGATGCTCTCGGGTTGCTCCTCGAGGTACCAGCCGTCATCGACCGGCGCGAGCTGCTGCAGGTCGAAGCGGCCCGGGGGGTTGGAAAGTGCCCCGCGCCCCTTGAAGGATTGCCTGCCGATAATCGTGCGACGCATGCCGGTACTGTGAATATATACAGTACCAAAAGCAAGGGCCATTTCCGGGCCAAAAGCCCAGAAATCTCCGCTATTTCACGAGCCGCAGGGAGACGGGGTAGCGGTAGACGGCGCCTTCGCTGGCCTTGATGGCGGCGATAAGCGTCAGCACGAGCCATGCAATAAACAGGGCGGCGCCGAGGATGAAGCCGACGAAGACCAGCATCAGCAGCATGCACACCAGAGCGGCGAGCACGACCGTGATGTTGAAATTGAGGGCCTCGCGGGCGTGCTCGGCGACGAATGCCGACTGATCGCGGCGCGAAATCCACACCGCGAGCGGACCCAACACGCAGCCGACGAGCCACACCACGAGACCGGCGAGCGCGGACAGGTGCGCCAGCATCGCCCAGGTGCGATCGGTCTCGGTCGGCGTGACCGGCCCCGGTGCCGGCGTGTTGATTGGGTCGCTCATGGCGGCCCAAGAATAACACCTCGTTCGGCACGGACAGAAAGCGGGCAGAACGGCGCGCCGCGGGCTCCTGACAGAGCCGGGCGGCGCAACCGCTCGATCGTCCCTGATCAGAGCCTTAACTTGATCCCGGCAAACGCCCCGATGCGCGGCTGCAGGAATCCGTTCGGATTCTGGTAGTCGCGGTCAAGGAGGTTGTCGATGCGCCCGAACAACGCGAGGCGGGCGTTCAGCTGGTAGCTGAGCGCCAGATTCACGATCGTGTAGCCCGGCGCCTGCACCGGCGCAAACGTCTCGCGGGTGCCGTCCGCCCAGGATCCGACCCACAGCACGGTGACATCGAACAGCCACGCGTCCGTCGGTCGCCAGGACGCGTCAAAGTCCGCCTTGTGCTTCGGGCGGCGCAGCAGTTCCTGGTTCGTGTCCTCGTCCGTCGCTTCGGTGTAGGTGTAGTCCAGCCGCAGCGTGAGTTGGGCAGCCGGCCGGTACTCGAGGAAGCTTTCGACGCCCTCGGTCTTGGCGCGACCGACGTTTATGTTGGTCGTGAAGGTCGGGTCGGAGGTGATGAGATCGCGAATCTGGTTGTGGAAATAGGTGACTCCCAGGCGCACCGCGTCGTGGGCCAGTCCCTGCTCGATGCCGGCGTCGTAGCCGGTGCTGGTCTCGGGCTTGAGGTTCGGGTTGGCGAAGAAGCCGAAGTCCGGAAAACTCTGGAACAACTGGCTGAGCGTCGGCGCCTTGAAGCCGGTTCCGACGCTGGCCTTGAGCTTGGTGCCGCTGTCCGAGAACACGTAGGTCGGCGCCAGTCGGTACGTCACCTTGCCGCCAAAGCGGCTGTTGTCGTCGTAGCGCACGTTGAGGGCCGAGAACCAGTGCTCGCCGATCTGCGACTGCAGCTCCGCGTAGCCCGAGGTGACGTGGACGTCCGCTGAGATGGGCTCGCTGATCCCGTCGCGCTCGTACTCTGCGCCGAGCACCACGGTCTCGCCCGCCGCGGCCTTGATGTTGCCCTGCCAGTCGACCTTCTTGCGCTCGCCGGTGTTGAGGTTCTCCGCAGATTCGGGCTCCACGGTCGAGGTGCGGTCATGCGTGTAGCCGAAGCCGAGCGTGTGATCGAGGATGCCGTCGAAGGAGACCAGGTGCGCGGTCAGGCGCCCGTAGTACTGGTCCGAGGTCGCCGCCGTCTGCTCAGGCGCGGGGAAGGACGCAAAGGTAATGGGGTCGAAGGTATCGCCGGTGGTGCGCAGGTGGGTGTTGGTGTAGCGCGCGACCAGACCCAGGTCGAAGTCCTGCGTTACGTCGAGGCCGAGCTTCGTCGATGCGGTGAAGTTATCGTAGTAGTCATTGTTGCGTGTCTCGCCGGGCTGCAACAGGTCAAGCGGGGTTACCGGGGTCGAGCCGGAATGGAAGTGCGCGACGTTGGCGGCGTAGTGAAAGGCATCCTGCGAGCCGCTGACCCCGCCCGCCTGGTTGAAGGTGTCGAACGACCCCCCCTCGAGCAGGGCGCTGGCCTTGAGCGGACCTGAGCCGGCCTTGGTGATGACGCTGATGACGCCGCCGATGGCATCGGAACCGTACAGGCCGCTTTGCGGGCCACGCAGCACCTCGACACGCTCAATGTCCTGCGTCAACAGCTGCCCGAAGTCGTAGGCGCCGGTCGCGTTGCTGGGGTCACCCACATCGATGCCGTCGATCAGCACCTTGGTGTGGTTGGAATTGGTACCGCGCATGAACACGGAAGTCACCCCGCCCGGGCCGCCGGTCTGCACCACGTTCAGACCCGGGATGTCCTTGAGCACGTCCGCGAAGGTGCGCTCCTGGCGCGCCTCGATCTGCTCGGCGGTGACGACCGTGACGCTGCTCGCCAGCTCCAGCTGCGGCGTCGGGATGCGCGTCGCGGTGATGACCACCGTTTGCAGCGAATCCGGCTCCGCGGCGTGGGCGGTGAGCGCTGCGGCTGCCATCGCCAGCAGGGCGCTCGTTTTGAGGGGGCGCAGCAACGATACCGCGACGCCGGCGCGCGCGCGGTGCGCATGAAGACCTGTTGTCATGGATCCAGCTCCGTAAAAAGCACACACCCGTGCCCGAGGTGAGTCGCTTTGGAGCTGGCGAAGGTGCGGAACCGACGGGCGTACCGACCCACCAGCATCGCCCGCCGCGACGCCCATCGGTGATACGCAAGGCCGGTCTCCGGGCTCCCGAGCTGGAGAGAGAACTCCCCGGCGGATCGCCTTCCCGCCCGTTCTTGGGCAGTGGCCATGTGATCCGCTTGATCTCGGTTACCGTTGCGGGGGCAGCGCCGGGTTTGGACGAATCCTCACCGGACTTCCCGTTTTTCCGTCCTGCCGTACGCGGTCACAGCCTATGGCCGCCGCACGGTCGAACAGACACCTCACGAGGCGCGAAGCCTGCCTGCGCGGGCGCATCCGCGTCAAGGGCCGCGACCGGGGCGGGCGCGTGGCATGATCCAACCCACGTGGAAACCGAAGATAACCGCACCGCGCCCGCCTGGCCGCGAGCCAACAGCGCCGCCGAGTGGGTCGCTTACCTGTGCGTGGCGCCCCTGCTCGCCGGGCTCGCCACGGTGGGCCTGGCGGGCGACTACGCCACCCGGGAACTGGCACAGCGCCTGACGCTCGCCTGGGGCGGCGTGCTGCTCGCCTTCACCGGGGCAGTGCACTGGGGACTCGCGCTCGCGGGCCGGCTGCGCTTTGACGCTGCGCATATCTGCGGGGCGCTGGCACCGGCGATCGTGGCGGCGGCGGCGGTGGCCATCGGCGGCCAGCGCGGACTGGCGCTGCTCGTGGTCGGGTTCGGCGTGTTCTGGCTCTATGAGCACCGCGCACTGGCGCCGCAACTGCCGCCGGCGTACCTGAACCTGCGGCGCGCGCTGTCGGTCGCGATCTGCCTGGTGCTCGCGGTCACGATGATCGTTTCTGACAGCGCCGGGCTAAGCTGATGCCCGCGGGGCACGCCTGATGGAAGACTTCGTCTCGGCACCCTGGCTGCGGCGCCTCATCACCGCCGTACTGCTCGCCGGGCTGGTGCTGCTGGGCTTCCGGATCATCGAGCCCTTCATCGTGCCGCTGGTGTGGGCCGGCATCCTCGGCTACGTCAGCTGGCCGGCCTACGAATGGCTGGTGCGCAAGCTGCAGGGGCGCAGTACCCTCGCCGCCGTACTCATGACGATCGCGGTGTCCCTGGCCGTGGTGGTGCCGATCGCCTGGCTCGCGGTGATCGTGCGCATCGAACTGGTGCATGGCTATCACGACATGCGCGCAGTGCTCAGCGGCGGCGTACAGTTGCCGCCGGCGGTGCTGAAGATCCCCTGGATCGGCGATCAGCTGCGCGATCTGACCACGCGCATCGCGCAGGACCCGCAGGCGCTCGGCTTCGAGCTGCGCAAGCTCAGCGACCGCTCCTTCGAGCAGATCGCGCGCATCATCGGCGACATCAGCCGCAACGCGGTCAAGCTCGGCTTCGCCGTGTTGAGTCTGTTCTTCGTCTACCGCGACGGGGCGCGCTTCGCCGCGCAGCTCACCCGTGCGCTCGAGCAGGTGCTCGGCCCGCGCGTGGACAACTACCTGCGCGCCATCGGTCAGACGGTGAAGGCGGTCGTCTACGGGCTCGGGCTCGCTGCCCTGGTGCAGGGTACGCTCGCAGGGCTTGGCTACTGGGCCGCGGGCGTCGGCGCCCCGATCTTCCTCGCCGCGCTGACGACGGTGTGCGGCTTCATCCCGTTCGCGGTGCCGGTGCTGTGGGGCGGGATCGGCGCCTGGCTCATCATGACCGGGCACACCGTGGCGGGAGTGGCCTTGCTGATCTGGGGTGTCATCGTGGTCGGCTGGACCGATCATTTCGTGCGCCCGCTGCTGATCAGTCGCGGCGCGCAGATCCCCTTCATCATCGTGCTGTTCGGCGTGCTCGGCGGACTGGCCGCGTTCGGCCTCGTCGGGCTCTTCATCGGCCCCGTGATCCTCGCCGTGCTGCTGGCGGTGTGGCGCGAGTGGCTGGCCGAGAGCCAGCCGCGCGCCTAGCGAGGGGCTCAGGCGCCGAGGAACATGCGGTACGCCGGGTTGGCGGTCTCCTCGACGTACACGTAGTGCAGCTCCTTCAGGTGCAGGAGGAAATCCGCACGCTCGGACGGGGGCACCTGCATGCCCGCCAGCACCCGGCCGTAGTCGGAGCCGTGGTTGCGGTAGTGGAACAGCGTGATGTTCCAGTGCGAGCTGATCGACTTCAGAAAGCGGTGCAGGGCCCCGGGACGCTCGGGAAACTCGAAGCGGTACAGGACCTCGTCCGTGATGCCGCGCGCGTGCCCGCCGACCATGTAGCGCACGTGCAGCTTCGCCATCTCGTCGTCGGTCATGTCGGTGACGGTGAGCCCTGCCGCCTGCAGCTCGCGCACCACGGTGTCCTTCTCCGCCCGCCCCTGCGAGAGTGCCAGGCCCACGAAGATCTGCGCGCTCTCCACCCCGGCGTAGCGGTAGTTGAACTCGGTGACGCTGCGCTGGCCGAGCACCTCGCAGAAGCGCAGGAAGCTGCCCGCCTGCTCGGGAATCACCACCGCCAGCAGCGCCTCGCGCTCCCCGCCGAGGTCGGCGCGTTCGGCGACGTGGCGCAGGCGGTCGAAATTCATGTTGGCGCCGCTGTTGATGGCGACCAGGCGCTTGTTGCGCCAGCCCTCGCGCACGACGTATTTCTTCAGCCCCGCCACGGCGAGCGCGCCGGCCGGTTCCACGATCGAGCGCGTATCCTCGAAGACGTCCTGGATGGCAGCGCAGATCTCGTCCGTGCTGAGGAGCACGATCTCGTCCACGTGCCCGCGGCACAGGGCGAAGGTTTCCTCGCCGACGCGCTTCACGGCCACGCCATCGGCGAAGATCCCGACCCGCTCGAGGGTCACGCGCCGCCCGGCACGCAGTGACTCGTGCATACCGGCGGCGTCCTGCGGCTCCACGCCGATGACCTTCACCGCGGGGTACAGGTACTTCACGTACACGGCGATCCCGGCCAGCAGTCCGCCGCCGCCGACCGGCACGAAGATGGCATCGAGATTGCCGCCGCACTGGCGCAGGATCTCCACCGCGATCGTGCCCTGTCCGGCGATCACGTCCGGGTCATCGAACGGATGCACGAACACCAGGCCACGCTCGCGCGCCAGCACCAGGGCGTGTTCGAAAGCGCTGTCGTAGTCGTCCCCGTGCAGCACCAGTTCCGCGCCGAGGTCGAGCACCGCCTGCACCTTGATGTGCGGGGTGGTCTGGGGCATGACGACCACGGCCCTGATGCCGCGGCGGCGCGCAGCCAGCGCCACCCCCTGCGCGTGGTTGCCCGCCGAGGCGCACACCACGCCGCGCGCGGCCGTCGCCTCCGACAGGTGCGCGATGCGGTTGTAGGCGCCGCGCAGCTTGAACGAGAACACCGGCTGCAGGTCCTCGCGTTTGAGCAGCACCTGGTTGTCGAGGCGCCGCGACAGGCGCGGTGCGGACTCCAGCGGGGACTCGATGGCGACATCATAGACGCGCGCCTTGAGGATCTTCTCGATGTAGGGACTCGCCACGTTCAGAACCGCTGCCTGTGCTCAGGGGAAGGAGCCCGGAGCTTAGCGGTGGCGGCCGGCGCTGTCAGCGCTTGTCCTGGCTCTTGCGCACCGCGAAGCGGTACTGCTGGCGCCCGATGGCCAGCGTATCCCCGTCCTGCAGCACCTGGCGGGTGACGCGGCGGCCGTTGACCTGCACCCCGTTGGTGCTGTTGAGGTCCTCGACGATCGTCTGCGAGGGACCGGCGAGCACCACCGCGTGGTGGCGGCTCACGAACTTGGCATCGATCTGCAGGTCGTTGTCGGGCGTGCGTCCGATGCTGGTCTTGCGCGCCAGCACGTGCACCACCTCGCGCCCGTCTATCTGGTAGATCAGCAGCCGCGCCGCACCGTCGGGCAGCAGGGCCGCCCCCTGCTCCTCGGCCTCGCGCGCCGGCTGCGCCGCCGGCGGTGACGCGGCGGCGTCGGCTTTGGTGTCCGGCTGCGCCACCTGCAGCGTGGCGCGAAACTGCTGCTGGGCCCTCTCCAGCTCCTCGAGCCGCGCGCCGTTCTTGCGCGCGTCCGACTCCAGGCGGTTCACCGTGTCCTCGGCGGCAAGCAGGTCTGCCTCGAGCTCCTTGACGCGTGCGGCGCTGCGGGCCGCCTGCGCCTGGATGACATTGAGTGCCTCGACCTGCTCGGCGGCCTGCCGTTCCGCCAGGCGGGCGCGCGCTTCCACATCGCCCAGCGTCGCCTGGTAGGTGCCGCGCTCCACGTGCATGCTCTTGAGTGCGCTGCCCCAGTCCTCCATCTCGCGGCGCACCGTCGCCAGTTCTTCCTCGCGCTGCCGGCCGTCCGCTTCAAGTTCCTGGGCGCGCTTGCGCTCGGCGTGCAGTGCGGCCTCCAGCTCGGTGCTGCGCGCGCGCTGCTGGCTTATGGCCACCTCGTGGTCGAGAGCCTGCTGGCTGAGTGCGGCTTCGCGCTCGGCGGCCAGCGCGCTGGCGGCGCCGCCGCTGGCCTGGGCTGCCTCGAGCGCGGCGGTGAGTTCCACGCGCTCGGCCAGCAGGCGACCGAGTTCGCTCTTGCGCTGCGCCTCGGTGGTGTTGTGTTGCTCGGAGACCGCCTGCAGCGCGCGCACCCGCTCGCCGCTCGCCTCCAGCTGCGCCTGCAGGCGCGCGATATTCGCGTGCAGCCCCTGCGCCTCCCGCCGGCCGTCGCGCAGCTGCGTGTCGCGCTCCGCCACCGTGGCGCCCAGGGAGGTGACCTCCTGCCCCAGGCCGGCGTTAACCGCCGTGCGCTGCGCGAGTTCCGCGTCCTGCTCGCGCACGCGCGCCTCGCGCGCGGCGAGGTCGCGGGCGAGCCGCGCCAGGTCGCTCTCGCGCACCTGCGCCTCCTCGTGCAGCTGCGTCACCAGATCCTCGAAGATGAGGCGGCGGCTCTCCAGGTTGCGCAGCGCTTCGTGGTAGCTCATGGCGCGCGCACGCTCGGCGTGCAGGTCGGCCATGATCGCGGCCGCATGCGCCGCATGCGCCTTGTCGCGCTGCGCGCGCGCCTGCTCCTCTTTCTGCTCGCGCTTGCGCGCCGCCTGCCCGGCCCGCTCCTGCTCGTTGAGCTCCTGCTGCAGCTGCCGCGCCCGCTCGGTGGCCGCGAGCGCATCGGCGCGCGCCGCGGCGACCTCGCTCGTCAGCTGGCCGCTGCGCTGCTCGGCGCTGCTGCGCGCCAGCGTGAGCTCGCTGAACTGCGCCGCGTGCTGCGTCGCGGCGGCCTGCAGGCGCGCAAGCTCGGCGTCCAGGCGCGCCGCGCGCTGTTCGGCGGCGGCCCGCAGCTCGGCGAGCGTGTCGGCGGCATTGGCGTCGCCGCCCGCGCGCAGGTGCGCCAGTTCCGCGGCTAACCCGGCCGCGTGCTGCTCGGCGCTCTGGCGCGCCCGCTCATGTTCGGCCAGCCGCGCGGCCTGCTCGCTGCCGGCGGCCTGCAGGCGCGCGAGTGCCGCGCTCAACTCCGCGGCGCGCTGCTCGGCGGCCGCGCGCGCCGCGTGGGCTTCCTCGCGCTCGTGCTCGAGCTGGGTGATGCGGTCGCCCTTGCTGTGCAGCAGCAGCTGCGCGGCGCGCAGCTCCGCTGCGACCGCCTCAAGGGAGCCCTCCCGGTGCCGCTCCGCGTCCGGACGCAGCTGGGGCACCGCCGCCCAGGTATCGGTGCTGGAGTGCGCATCGTCCGGGGAATGCAGCACCGCCGGATCGAGCACGGGCAGCTCGGCCGTGTTCTCCAGGTCCTCCTTTGCGGAGGACGGTGGCGGCGACATCGAAGTCGAACTCATCGGGTTATCCGGTTCCCCGTCTGGCAGCGAAAAAGTGTAGCGCCACAGCCGCGGCCGCCCCCCCACCCCCCGGTAAATGTGTGAGAAGAATCCCGAAAATCAGTGTTAACCGCGAAGGAAGTCGCGAACTGCATCGATCAGGTGCTCCGGGGCTGAGGCGAACAACTCGCGGCCGGGCGCGTCCAGGTCGAGTACGCGCGCGGCCGGGAGGACTTCGCGCATGCGGGCACTGGCCTCCCACAGATCGTCCCGGGGGCGCAGCACCAGCAACTTCTGCGTGAGGCGTGCCAGGCGCTCGCGGGCCGGATACTGCGCAAGCGCCTCCAGCACCCAGCGCTGGGACTCGGGGAGGTCGGTCAGGGCCGGCGGTGCCTTGTGGCGCTCGGCCGCCGTCAGCAGCGGCGGCGACACCAGCACCAGGCGCCCGATCTGCGGGCCGCGCGCGAGCGCGAGCTCCGCAGCCAGGAAGGCCCCCGCGCGCTGACCGAAGAGGTCGAGCCTGCGCAGGCGCATGGAGTCGATGAAGTCCCCGAGTGCGCCGGCATAGTCCTCCAGCGTGGGACGCGCCGCGGGCGCATCGGACTCACCGAACCCGGGCAGGTCAGGGGCGTACACCGAGCGGTCGCGGCCGGCGAGGCCCAGGAAGGGTGTGAACCCGCGCCCGGAGCCCGGACACTCGTGCAGGCACAGCAACGCGGTCCCCTCCTCGAAGCCCCCGCCCGGCGGCATGGCGTTGTGCACATGCAATTGCCCGTAGCGGCATTCGAAATAACCGCGGCGCACCCGCGGACGGGCCGGGCCGGGAGCGGGTTTGGCTGCTGGCTTGGGCATATGCAACATAGTGCCACGATCGCAGCGGCGCTTGCCTCAGCCGGCAGCGCGCGTAAATTCGGGCGTGGGTCCCGTCCAGCCTTCCTGAAGGGGGCAACGAACCATGGTACGCACGCTCGCTATCCTCACCATGAGCAGCCTTCTCGGGGGCTGCGGGCTGGGCGCAACCGGGGCCGCGGGCGCCGCCGGCGGGACGTCCGAAGTCCAGCAGGCGGCACAGGCGAAGCACACCGAGGAACAGGTGCGTGACCAGGTCAACGCCGCGCAGGAGGAGGCGGCCCGCCGACGCAGCGAAGCCGAGCAGCAGAATCAGTAGGCGCCGGCAGCCCGCGCATCCGCCGCGCGCACGGAACCCGCGCGCGGCGGATACGGGGGAACCCTCAGCGCCGGCGGCCCCGCTTGGCGCGTTTGCGGGGGGCGCTGCGACGGGCGCTCTTGCGGGCCACCTTCTTCTTCGCCGCCTTCCGCCTTGCCGGCTTCCTCGCCACCTTCTTGCGCGCCGCCTTCTTTGGAGCCTTCTTCTTGGCCGCCTTCTTCCTGGCCACCTTCTTCTTCGGAGCCTTCTTCTTGGGCGCAGGAGCTGGCTTGGGCTTCGACGCCGCAGCTGGCGCGGCCGCAGATACCGCCTTGGATGTCGCCGCCGGCTTCGGCGGCGGTGAGGCCGGCTTGGCCTGCGCCACGGGACGTGGCATCTCCTGGACTGCGAAGGCCCCGCCCTGCGGATCCATGAAGAGCGCGATCCAGCTGCCGCCGGGGACTTCCACCGGCCCGTGCAGCAGCCGCCCGCCCGCGGCCTTGGCCGACGTGACGGCACGGTTGGAATCGGCGACGTTCACGTAACTCAGCCACGAGGGTGGCGTCGAGGGGCCCTGCGTGTTGGCCATGCCGCCGACCCCGGCGCCGCCGTGCTCGAAGATCTGGTAGACGCCCATGGCACCCATGTCATGTGCCACGCCCTTGCTCCAGCCGAACAGGGTGCCGTAGAAGCGCAGCGCCGCCGCCACGTCCGTGGTCGCCAGCTCGTGCCAGGTGAACGTGCCGTTCGCGGAGCCCCCGGTCGGTGGTGGCCCGCCACTCGGGGTGAACACGGCAAAGGTCGCGCCCTGTGGGTCGGCCAGCACCGCGAAGCGGCCGACGTTCGGAATGTCGGTGGCTGCCTTGCACAGCCGGGCACCGAGCCCCTGCGCCTGGCTGCAGGTCGCGTCGACGTTCGGCGTCCCGATATAGACCAGCCAGTGGGCCGGCGTGCCGGTGCCACCTTCCGAGGGCAGCGCCATGAGGCCCGCAATCTGTGACTGGCCGGCCATGAAGATGGTGTAGCCCGGCATATTGGAGGGCTGGGTCCGCCAGGGCAGCACCTTCGTATAAAAGGCGCCGGCGGCGGCCGTATCAGTCGTCAACAACTCGTGCCAGATAAATTTCCCACGGACCTCGGCGTTGCTCATGGTGAAGTCTTCCTCTTGTTGGCGCTCGAGAGCTTCCACTGTCAACGATCGGCGCGACATTCTGCCCTGCCCTGCTCCGCACTTCCATGACTGGCGCCGAGTTCGGGGGCGACGTGGGCCCGCTCGCGCCAGATCAGGTACAGGCCGCTCGCAATCACGACCACACCGCCGCTCAGCACCCGCGCCGAGGGCAGCACGTGCCAGACCAGGCGGTCGATGGTAATGCCCCACAGCAGTGCCGTGTACTCCAGCGGCGCCACTACCGCGGCCGGTGCCGCGCGGAAGGCGGCCGTCAGCAGGTACGAGCCGATGGCGGCCAGGCCCCCGAGCAGGATCAGCCAGCGGTAGTGCCGCGGCTCGAGCGCCACCCAGTGCGGGGCGGCGATGAGCAGTGACAACACGGTCATCAGGCTGACGGTCCACACGACCACACTCGCGGTGGTGTCGGTGCGGGTGAGGACCCGCACCATGATGCCGCTCACCGCGTAGGCGATGGCCGAGATCAGCGCCGCGAGTGAGCCGAGGGAGACGAGCCCCGAGGCGCTCGGACGCAGCATGATCACCACTCCGAGCAGGCCGAGGCTGATGGCGAGCCAGCCAGCCCGGTCGGTGCGCTCCTTGAGAATCGGCACCGACAGCGCGGTCATGATGAGCGGGGCGGACAGGAACACTGCGTAGGCGTTCGCGAGCGACAGCGCCCGCACGGCATAGATGAAGGTCCCCAGCACCAGCACCGCGAGTGCGCCGCGCGCCAGGTGCATGGCGAAGCGCTGCGGCTTCAGGTCCTGCCAGCGTCCGAACAGCAGCACGGGCACCAGCAGGAACGGCAGTGCCGCGGCGCCGCGCAGCACCGCCACTTCCATCGGCGGGTAAGTGGCGGAGAAGAACTTCAGCAGCGCATCCATGCCGGAGAACGCAGCCACCGCCGCGAGCATCGAAATGATCGCGCGAAGCCTGCCGTGGCGCATGGTGCTAGCCGGCCGGGTCCGCCTCCGGAGGCTTGCTCGGGGTGACCTCCGGCCGGCCCGGGGAACTCTTCGGGCGGTAGGTCGTGCCGAGCAGCCGCGCCGGTAGCGGGAAGGCGCTGGCGAGGGAGACGATGAGGGAGGAGGCGTAGGGCACCGACTGGATAACGAGCACGACCACCCACGCCAGGCGGTCGGGGCCGGCATTCTCCTTCGTGCCCGTATGGGCCACGGCCCAGGCCGATACCAGAAGTCCCGCCATCATGAGCGTCTCCTCGCGCGCGGCGGCGAGGGCGTGCCACAGGCCCGCGGTATCGCCACCCTTGGGAGTACGGAAAAACGGCTCGCTCTTGGTCAGCAGTCCCTTGATCGCGGCCATGCCGATGGTATGTGTCAATGCCAGCCCGGCGATCGCCGCCGCGATCGTCTGGCGCAGGTTGGCGCCGACCCGCACGTGATACAGGTGCACCAGTTTCGCGAGCTTGAAGGTAAAGAGCGACAGCGGCAGCACCGAGTACATGACGAGCGGCGGGTCGATCGAGTGCGGCGCCCATACCATGGCCGCCGACCAGCCGAGCGCGGCGAGGTTGAACAGCATGTTGCAGCCGTCGGCGATCCACGGCAGCCAGCCGGCGATGAAGTGGTAGCGCTGCCCCGGGGACAGCGGGCCGCCCTCGAGGAACAGCGCGCGCGCGTGCGCCTTGAGGATCTGCATGGCCCCGTAGGCCCAGCGGAAGCGCTGCTTCTTGAAGTCGATGAAGGTGTCGGGCATCAGGCCGCGGCCGTAGCTGTCGGGCACGTAGCTCGCGTCGAAGCCGCTCTCGAAGATGCGCAGGCCCAGCTCGGCGTCCTCGGTGATGCACCACTCGGCCCAGCGGCAGTTGTCCAGCTGCGTGCGGCGCACCATGGTCATGGTGCCGTGCTGGATGATGGCATTGCGCTCGTTGCGCGTGATCATGCCGATGTGGAAGAAGCCGCGGTACTCGGCGTAGCACATGGCCTTGAAGGCACTCTGGCCGGCGTCGCGGTAGTCCTGCGGTCCCTGCACGATGGCGATGCGCCGGTCGTGGAAGGCGGGCGTGAGGTCGCGCAGCCAGTGCGGCTCCACCACGTAGTCGCTGTCGATGACCGCGACGATCTCGGCGTCGGGCGCGGTGTGCCCGAGCGCGAAGTTCAGGGCTCCGGCCTTGAAGCCCTCGAGTGGCGCCACGTGGAAGAAGCGGAAGCGCGGCCCGAGTTTCGCGCAGTGCGCTTCCACCGGGCGCCAGACCGCCTCGTCCTTGGTGTTGTTGTCGATCACCAGCACCTCGAAGTCCGGGTACTCCAGGCGCGCGAGCGCATCGAGCGTCTCGATGAGCATCGCCGGCGGCTCGTTGTAGGCCGGCACGTGCACGGAGACCTTCGGCGGCGTCGCGCTCGGGGTATAGATCGGCGAGCCGAGCCGGCGCCGGTAGCTGACCCAGTGCGCCTCGGCCCACTCGTGCGCCTCGGCGAGCAGCACCAGCAGCACCCCCATCATCCCCAGGAGCAGCAGCGCTCCGGAGATCACGCTCGAGACGGTCATGTACTGCTGCGTGAAGTCGTAGATGACCCACACCGCGAGCGTCGCGGCCGCATAGACCACCAGCGCGAGGAAGCTGCGGCCGCGGTTACGCAGCGCGTCGCTGTTCAGGTAGAGCAGCCCCAGCAAGAGCAGCGCCACCGCCACCGACACCGCCGCGAGGATGTGCCACTCGGGCACGCGCACGATGGTGCCGGTGAACTCGAACTTCGGCTTGCGGTTGACGTCGTACACCCCCCAGTAGGAACCGACCGCGCCTTCCATGAACGCCTTCCAGGGCTGATCGAAGGCCTCCATGATGTAGTAGGTGAGCCCGTCCTTCTGGGCGCGCGCCAGGAAGCGCCGCAGGAACAGCGCCTCGTTCGCCTCCGAGGCCTGCGCGGACTCGTGCGTGCGGCCGCGACTCGGCCAGCCGATCTCGGCGATCACGATCGGCTTGTGCGGATAGGCCTTCTGCAGGCGCTTGAACTGCGCGAGCGAGTAATCGATTGCCTGGTCGACCGGCACGCCCTCCCAGTAGGGCAGCAGGTGCACGCCGATGAAGTCCACGTGCTGCGCCAGCTCCGGGTGCGTGAGCCAGGTGTTCCAGGTCTCCGCGGTGCCCACCGGCTGCTCGATGGCGTCGCGCGCGCGGTCGAGCAGTTTCTCCAGTTCCGCGATCGGCAGGTCCCCGCGCAGCAGCACCTCGTTGCCGATGAGCACGCGCACCACGTTGATGTGACTGTCGGCGAGGCGGATCGCGGTCTGCAGCTGCTCCTCGTTCTTCTCGCGGTGGTCATCGACCCAGGCGCCGACGGCGACGTTCATGTCGTAGCGCTGCGCGAGCTCCGGAATGCTCGCGAGCGTGCCCTGCACGCTGTAGGTGCGCACCGCCTTCACCTTGCCGGCCACCAGCGCCAGGTCCGCGTCGATCTCCGCCTCGGTGGGCAGGATGTTGTGGGTCGGATCCTGGTTGGCGCGGAACGGCGAGAACGCGAAGCCCTGGATGACCGCCGGCCACGGCGGCTCCTTGGTCGGACGGTTCAGGTACGCCCACATCGCGAAGGTGAGCGTCGCGAACACCGCCGCGATCAGCAGGCTCGGGATCGTTTTCATCGGGCTGATGCTGCTTACCAGGTGCCGGTGTTGGGCATCGACTTCCACGGTTCCGCGGGTGCGAGCGACGCCCCCTTCTGCAGCAGCTCGATGGAGATGTTGTCCGGGGAGCGCACGAACGCCATGTGCCCGTCGCGCGGCGGCCGCAGGATCGTCACGCCGTGCTCGGCAAGGCGCTGGCAGGCCGCGTAGATGTCATCCACCGCGTAGGCGAGGTGCCCGAAGTTGCGCCCGCCCGCGTACGGCTGCGGATCCCAGTTGTGCGTGAGTTCCACCTGGGCGGCCTCGTCACCCGGCGCGGCGAGGAATATGAGCGTGAAGCGACCCTGCGGGCTGTCCTGGCGCGACAGCTCCCTCAAGCCGAGCGCGTCGCAGTAAAAGCGCAGCGAGGCGTCGACGTCGGTCACGCGGACCATGGTGTGCAGGTACTTCATGTCGGGGCCTTGGACTCTTGTTCTAGAACATTTCCGAAGGATCGGGGGGCTTGATGTCGACCTTGCGGCGCGAGGGGATGAATTCACCGGTGATCATCTCGTCGTAGGACTGCCCGGGACCCACCATCGGGTAGACGCCCGCGTCCGGGTCGATCATCACCTCGAGGAAGGCCGCGCCCTTGAAGGCGAGGAACTCCGCGATCACCCGCGGCACGTCTTCCTTGCGCTCCAGGCGCACCGCGTAGCGGAAGCCATCCGCCTGCGCCGCCTTGACGAAGTCCTTCTTGTGCAGCGAGCGGTCGCTGGCCGACAGCCGGCCCTTGAAGAACAGCTTCTGCCACTGCTTCACCATGCCGTCGCCGAAGTTGTTGAGCACCATCACCTTCACCGGCAGGTCGTAGGTGGTGACGGTCTCGAGCTCCCCGATGTTCATGCGGATGCTCGAGTCGCCGTCGATGTCGATCACCAGGCGCTTGGGACTGGCGATCTGCGCGCCGATCGCCGCGGGCAGCCCGAAACCCATGGTGCCCATGCTGCCGGACGTCAGCCACAGGCGCGGGCCGGAGAAATCGCAGTACTGCGCCGCCCACATCTGGTGCTGGCCGACGCCGGTGCTGATGATCGCCTCGCCCCGCGCGTGGCGGTTGAGCTCCTCGATCACGTAGTAGGGCTGGATCAGCGGGCTGGCGCGGTCGTAGTTCATGGCGTAGACGCGCTTGAGCTCCGCCAGCTCCGCCGCCCAGGCACTGAAGTCCGGCGCGAAGCCGGCCGCGCGCCCGTGCGCGGTCAGCGCCTCCAGCGCCGGCGCCACGAGCCCGACGTGGCTCCACTGCACGCGCTTCACCTTGCCCACTTCCGCGCGGTCGACGTCCAGGTGCGCGATGCGCAGCGCGTTGCGCGCGAACTTCTCGGGAACACCGGCGACGCGGTCATCGAAGCGCGAGCCCACCGCGATCAGGAAGTCGCAGTCATCGACCGCATAGTTGGCGAACGCCGCCCCGTGCATGCCCAGCATGCGCAGCGCCAGCGGCTGCGTGGTGTCCACCGAGCCGATGCCCATGAGCGTCGTGACCACGGGAATGCCGAAGGCGCGCGCGAACGCGGTGAGCGCGGGCGCGGCGTTGCCGTTGATGACCCCGCCGCCGGCGTAGATGAGGGGTCGCCGCGCCTCCCCCAGCATGCTGAAGAAGCGGCTGGCGGCGGCGGTCTCGAGCGCGGCTTCGGTGAGCTCGCGCATCCTGCGCCGGTAGCCGGGAATCGGCAGCAGTCCCTCGCCCCGGAAGGGGCCTTCCCAGTTCTGCACGTCCTTCGGGATATCAATCACCACCGGCCCGGGGCGCCCGGTGCGGGCGATCTCGAAGGCAGTGCGCACAGTGGCCTCGAGCTTCGCCGGATCGGTGACGAGAAAGATGTGCTTGGCGACGGCGCCCATGATCGAGGGCACCGGGGCCTCCTGGAAGGCATCGGTCCCGATCGCGGCACGCGACACCTGGCCGCAAATCACGACAATGGGTATCGAATCCGCCATGCAGTCGCGCACGGGTGTAACAGTGTTGGTCGCCCCCGGCCCGGAGGTCACCAGGCACACCCCCACCCTGCCGCTGGCCCGGGCATAGCCGGCGGCCATGAAACCCGCCCCCTGCTCGTTCGCCGGCACGATGAGAGGGATCTGCGGTTCGCCCAGGCGGCCGGCCGCCTCGTTGTAGAGGAACACGGCGTCGTAGGTGGGCAGGATCGCCCCGCCGCTGTAGCCGAAGATCGCCGTCACGCCCTCATCGGCCAGCACCTGCATGATCATGCGGGCGCCGCTCATGCGCTCGCCCGCGAGGGGGTGGCCCGCCGGACGCGGCTGGATCACTGTGTCGGTCATGGACGCTTCTTGGCTCCGAACGCCCGCCGTCCGGGAAAAAAGTCGAAGGGATCAACGAGCCTAGCAGCTTGCCCTCATGGTGCAAACTCGCACCGATCCTTTATTCTGCAGGGCCTTTCCTTAGTCCCGCCTTAACCATAATAGCCTTGCATGCGCCACATCATCGCCATCCTGCTGCAGAACGAAGCCGGCGCCCTGACGCGCGTCGCGGGGCTCTTCTCCACACGCGGCTACAACATCGAATCCCTCTCGGTCGCCCCGACCGACGACCCCACGGTCTCGCGCCTGACCCTGGTAACGCGCGGCTCCGATTCGGTCATCCAGCAGATCGCCAACCAGCTGAACAAGCTCGTCGACGTGGTGAACGTGCTCGACATGACGCGCGGGGAGCACCTCGAGCGCGAGCTCGTACTGCTTAAGCTTAAGGTCGAGGCGGGGCAGGCGGATGCGGTGCGCGGCCAGGTGGTGCGCGGCGGGGGCCGGGTGCTGGACCCCGCCCCGGACGGCTTCATCGTCGAACTGACGGCAAGTGAGGCCGAAATCAACGGCTTCGTCGCCGATCTTGGCAGCCGGGCGGAACTGATGGAAGTGGTGCGCAGCGGCGCGCTGGGTATCAGCCGCAACGCCCGTCCGCTGCGGGCCCGCCCGGCACCGGCCCTCCTCTAGGCCCCCACTACGGTCGCAGCAGCGTCAGCTGCCACACTTCCTTGCCGGTGGCCATCATCAGCGGGCGCAGGGCGAGGACCCCGGCCTTGCCGATGGCGCGCTCGAGGTGCGCGAACTCGGTGAGGCGGTCACGCGTCTCCGCCTCGATCGGCGGCTCGGGCAGGCCGGCTTCGCGCATCAGGAGCACCCCCTTGGCGCGCACGGCGAGTTCGCCGTGCACCCGCAGGTAGCAGAGCATGTCGGCCAGTTCCTCGCCGCGAAAGCGATCGCGCAGTGCCTGCAGATAGCGGCCGGAGTTGCTGCCGAGGAACGTGCCGGCGCTGATCGACTCCAGCAGCTTCACGTCCGACTCGAGATCCACCTCGATCCAATTGCGCAGAATCCGCTCACTGTGATCGAACACCAGGTAGATCACGAACGGCAACACCAGCAGGGTCGCGAGCGTCGCCAGCGCCGGCCTTACCAGCAGGCAGTTGAAGCCGGTGTGCAGCGCGACCGCCGCCAGAAAGCCGGGCAGTAACAGATACAGGCCACCGGACGGGCGCCGCTCGTAGAGCGTGTTCGAGATCATCGCCAGCACCGCCGCAGTTCCGCCATGCATGATCGCCGTACCGAAACCGCGGATCACTGCGACGGGCAGCGCGGTGTGCGACTGCGACATGAGGTAGTAGATGTTCTCGACCAGCGCGAAGCCGGTACCGATGGCGAAGCCTGCGATGGCGGCGTCCACCGGCAAGCCCACGCGCCGCGTGCGGATGAGGAACACGAGCAACGCCGCCTTCAGGGCTTCCTCGATCCAGGGCGATACGTAGCGCGAATAGGCGGCAAAACCTCCCGCGAAATGCGCGTACGCTGCGTTGTTGAGCAGGTAACTGGCGCCGGCCGCAAGCGCCCCGGCCGCGACCAGGGCCAGCATCATCCGCAGCCGCACCAGCTTGTAGCCGTCGAGTTGCACCAGCCCCGCCAGAAACAGCAGCACCGGCAGCAACGCGAGCGGCGCACGCATCAGCACTTCGGAGCTCACGGCCACACCCGTTCGCGCGGGATACTCATCACAGCACCTGTAGCGACAGCATGAATTCGGTCGTGGCAAAGCCGCCGCCGCCGAAGCCCTGGGCCACGCCGAGCGACAGCATCATCGGCCAGCGATGCATCACGTTCAGCTGAAAGTCGATTTGCCCGCCCACGTCATAGGCCTGCTGCCGCAAAGTGGCGCTGCTGAAATCCGACTCGACCGCGGTAGCGAACAGCTCCGGCCGCGCCCAGCTGACGTAGAAACCCGGCGAGCCGAGGGTCTCGAACCGCAGCGGCGGAATGCACCACTCGAGCATCGCCTTGGCCACCGATTTCCCCTGCAGCGCGTCAATCTCGAAGCCCGGCATGCTGAGCAGCTCGCGGTAACGCTGCACGCTGCCATTGGCGCCGCTGTCCACGTAGTTATTGCCGAAGCCGCCGAGATAGAAGTTCGAGAGCGGATTCTCGCGCGCGCCGGCGGAAACCGCAGCGCCCGTGCGCAGCCAGATGGAGGAGTGATCGAGCGGCAGCGGGAAGCCGACGTCGAACGTGCCCCGGATCGAGGGTATGAACTCGCCGGGTGCCGAATAGGTGTGCGCCTTCAGGGACCAGCTGTGCCCGGTCTCGGCGTCGACCGCGCCCGGCGATCTGCGCGTGTCTACGGCGGTGAGTCCGACGTCCGTGGTAAACAGGGTCGGCGTCGGCGACAGCACGTTCTGGAACCCCGGCAGCGTCTCGAGATCGCCGTAATAGGCCGCCTTGACCATGACATCCATGGTCTGCGGCGGATCGTAGATCATGAAATGATCGTAGCTAACGTAACCGTTGTAGCCCGCAAGACTGCGTTTGGTGGGGCCGAAGAGGTCGTAAAAGTCGTCACGATTCCAAGCGGCCCCGGCGGTCCATTCCGGGATGTGCGCCGTGACCATGGCGTGCAGGCGCTGCTTTGAGGGCAGCCCCTGGTCGGGGCTGTAGCTCGTATCCGCGTTGATCCAGGCGAGTCCGGTCGGATCGCTGAAACGCGCACCGGCGCCGATGGCAACGGAGTTGAAGTAACCCGCGACGATCGGGATCACCGAATCGAGCGTCAGCTCGTGCGCTGGGCGGTAGGGGCCCTGGCGTGCGACCTGCGATTCGTAGGGGATCGTGGACGGTACCTGGGCGACCCAGCTCTGCACCTCGGGATACTTCTCCGCCACCTGCTCGCCGAGGAACGTGACCGCACTCAGGTCCTCGGTGGGCTGTGCCTCGATCTGCGCCGGCACGAAGCCCTTCGCGCTGTAGCGCAGCACGATGAGCCGGGAATCATCGAGCGGCAGCGGGTGGAAGAAGCCGAGCGCGGCATTGCTGACCGCATCGAGCTTTTCGGTCGCGAGCTCGTAGCGGTAGATGTTCGACACGCCGGTATAGTAGCTGCTGCCGAACAGATAGCGGCCATCCGGCGAGAACACGAACCCCTCCGGCACCGCTGATCCCATCGTGAGCGTGTGCAGCGGCGCCGCGTCGCCGTTGACCAGTGCCTCGGTGCGTATGACGCGCACCTGAGTTACGTGCGGCGCGCCGATGCGTGGACCGCGGCCCGACACCGACAGCGACACGAGCGTACCGTCGGGAGACAGGTCGAGATCAAAGGCCTCCTCGTCCGGCGGGAACGTGTAGAGCCGGTACCACTCGTTGTAGGGAGGCGGGAGCCGCACCAGAACGTCGCGTCCGTTGACGAACCTCAGTCCCCACAGGGAGTGATCGACGGGATTGAAGACGATGTCACCGATCCGCCCGCCATGCAGCAGCATGCGCGTCTTGCCCGTGCGCAGGTCGAGCGCCTCGAGGTTGCGGTAGGTGGTGACATTGTTGCTGGTGAAGAAGAGTGTTTCCGTTTGCGGGTCGTAGGCGAGAGAGCTCACCGTATAGCCCTTCGAGCCCTTTATCTCCGCGAGCTGGGTGACGCTGCCGTCGCGGCGCGAGAGCGCGACGAGGTGCGCGACCTGGCCCGGGTACCTCACGCCCATGTACAGCTTGGAGCCGTCCTTGGACAGATAGCTGCGCGAGACCGCGCCGAGGTCCTTGTGCGTGACGTCGTGGAACTCGGTCAGGGGGTGCTCGTGCACCGACTGCAGGTTTTTGCGCTCGAACTCGTGCTCGAAGTCGATCCAGCGATGCCATGACTCATTGAGCGACAGGCCGAACACCTGCTGGAACTGGTCGGCGTAGTAACGGCGGCTGCCCGCGTCGCGCCGCCACCACGCGAGCAGGCGCTGTGGGCCATAGGTGAAGGCGAGGTAGTCCACGAAGCGCGTGCCATAGAGGTAGCCGTTCGCCCCGGTCTGGAAGTCGATCTCGGTGCCCTTGGAGACCAGTCCCAGCGGGTCATAGAACTTCGCGCCGTCCTGCACCATGGCGCGGAACACCATCTCGTCGTAGCCGCCCTGCGCCCTGCCGACGCCGCCGCTCATCCAGGTCTCCATGAAGACGGCGCCGCCCTCGAGGTACCAGCGGGGTGTGATGCCGCGCGGTACGGTCAGGTAGTTATAGAGCAGCGTTTCCGGATGGGCGGACTCTACTGTCACCTTGCCATGGAAGAAGTGCCGCCAGCGGTAGTCCTCAGGACTGGCGCGATCCGTGGTGGCCGAATGCGCAAGCTCGTGCACGGCAATGGCTTCGAACCGGTCCGCGGTGGAGATCGTTTCGTAGGGGTCGTACGACGGGGCGACATCGACATTGATCAGATTGTGGGGCGCCCAGTACGTGGTTGCATTGCCGTAGTCCTGCCAGTCCCTCAGGAAGACGGTGACGCCGTCGTTCGGCACGTAACCCCACACGCGCTTGTGGGCGGCCAGCGCGCTCAGGAAGCTCTGGGTGGCGTGCGGAACGAGCGCGAGCTCGCCCGGGTCGTAATAGACGATCCGTAATCCGTCCGTCTCGACGAACGCGCGGTCCGCCGGAAACGCGGGACCGGAAGCGAATGCCAGAACGGTGATGACCGCGAGTTGCGGCCACCGCCCCCAGGTATTTGTTTTTATTTTCCTATCCAGTTAAACAACGAGCGGCCCGACACCAGGTTCGGGCCGCTCGCCAACCGCGTTGACCATCGCACTCGCCGCTTACGCGGCCTTCCCGGAAAAGATCCGTTCGCGTCGCTGAGTCAAGCGGTCGCAGTGGTCGTTATTGATGCAGGTCCGCACCGGCATTGCTGGCGCCACCGCGATCGGCACCGGCATTGTTGGCGCCACCGCGATCGGCACCGGCATTGTTGGCACCGCCGTGATCGGCACCGGCGTTGCTGGCCCCACCGCGGTCCGCACCGCCATGGTTGGCACCGCCGCGATCGGCACCGGCATTATTGGCACCGCCGTGATCGGCACCGGCATTGCTGGCCCCACCGCGATCGGCACCCGCATTGCTGGCCCCGCCGCGATCCGCACCGGCGTTGCTGGCCCCGCCGCGGTCGGCACCGGCGTTG